>Ga0310786_10010008_pt1 | contig 11953 bp, 11 predicted proteins | sample AusTroGonzalo_MG_FD_203881 | JGI IMG/M metagenome (GOLD analysis project Ga0310786, IMG submission 203881) | Bovine rumen microbial communities from tropical cattle in Woodstock, Queensland, Australia - Gonzalo_03 (v2) (version 2) | ecosystem: Host-associated > Mammals > Digestive system >... | reverse complement strand
TCATATTGCCATGACTGTAAGATAACCATAGAATGATTGCCTACGAAAAAATGAGAGAAGCCTGATTATTCAAAAATTACAAAGATTCATATAGAGAAATATAAAGATAAGGATTGGTGAGATTGATTGGATATCGATTTCCCAAAAACTGAAGAAGGATTAAAGGAAGCAATTAGGATAGCAAATTTAACCAATATGATAAGGGAAGACCGAGCTTGAAAAGGTTGAGAAGAATATCCATTTGATTATTGAAAATATAAATCACCTTTTAGTCTTGAAATAGATGCAGAATGAATGTGAACAAATTATATGTGATGAACAACAATATTAAATTATGATACATTGAAAACAAAGTTCCCTACATTACATAAGGATTTAACTGAATTTCCAACAACAGCATCAGCTTTCCAACTAACTAAAACATTTCAGAAAAAAATGCAGAATCAAGCTAAACAAGATGAATCAACTTGATCTCAATATATAAAATTTTTACATCAAATGAGATCTAGTAATTGAGGACAATTTTGGAAAAAGGCTTAAATTTAATATAATTTAATATAAAAATTACAAAATATGGAAAACGAATCTCAAATAAAAGAATATATCCAAACTAAACAAAAAGATTCAATTGTTTGAACCATAGATTCTGTAAAATCAGAATTTAGCTCTCTGGTATGAAAAGAGGAAGAAGAAACCAAAACTTGACTCCATTTTTTGGAATGGCTGAAAAATGATAAAAATCTGCTGAAATATGCAGAATTAAAAAATAAGGAATGAGAATTGGAGCGATGAGACAAAATGAAATTAGAATTATTAGAAGTAAAACTTTCTATTACATGTCCTTATTTTGCAGATTTTAAAGAATTCCTAGAAGAATTAAAAAAATGAGAGCATGTAGATCAGTGACAAGGAACTGATTCTCAATCCACACAGACTTCTCAATCAGAAACTGGATCACAATCAACTGATACTACTGATTCATGATGATCTCAACCTCAGACAGCAGAAACTATACCAGAAACAGCAGAAACAATTCATTCATTTTGTTGAACTAATTTGAGTGAAATCCAATCATATCCTTATTACAAAAATAGCAAAACTTGAGTGACACGATGCTCGGCTACAGCACAGATGAATGGAAAAAATTTTGGGCTCAATTTACCCAATGGAGATGCATATAATGCAGGTACAAAACCTTGAAATGATAGTATATGCACTCTACCAAAAGATAAAAAAGACAAAAAACCATCTAAACGTCGACCAACTATAAATCCTTCCGAATTCCAATCTGTATGAGATGATGCTAATTTTGCTGATATTTATGTAGAATCTAAATCAAATTATGGTCATAGAGCAGTAGCATTTAGAGATTCGACATGACAGCGATATGTATTAGATCCATATATCAGAGTAAAATGAGATCTCAACAACTCTCCAAAAAAACTTGAAGACTATCTATCTACAAAAAAAATAGTTAAATCACATTTCTATAAATCAAGTTGATATTCTGATAAACATTTGGCATATAAATAATACATGAGTCTTTACTTGAAAATCACTTTAATTTGATTATTGTACATCTGTTCAAGTTTTATTATTAATTAAAATTTTTAAGATGTGAAGATGGCATAGTATCGCTGCCAAAAAAGCAGCATGAGACCAAGCAAAAGCAGCCAATTATTCCAAGATTGGAAAAATTATCCAAATCGCTGCCAAATGATGAGCAGATGTTTCGATGAATCCTGCTTTGGAATTAGCATTACAAAAGGCTAAATACTACAATTTGCCTAGAGATGTCATAGACAAAGCTATCAAAAAATGATCATGACAACTCAAAGCTGATGATTTGCATGAAGTAATATACGAATGATATGGACCTGGATGAGCTGCAGTACTTGTAAAGACATTGACAGACAATACTAATAGAAGTAGTTCAAACATCAGGATTATCTTCGGAAAATATGGATGAAATATGTGAGAGCCAGGTTCTGTTTCACGACAATTCAAAGAAAAATGAGTATTTGAGATCGACTGAATGTCAGAGATGATAAACGATAAATGAAATATGGTAGAAAAAGTAAATCCATTGGATTATGATGAAGCAGAGATGGATTTATTGGATATGGACGTAGAAGATGTAGAAAACGAAGATGGACACCTCATAGTCACAGTAGACAAAAATAATTTCACATCAGTTCGTGATGCTCTCAAAGCAAAAAAATATCATGTCATCGACTGAGCACTTCGTTTCTTACCGGAAAATACGATTAGTATTACTTGAGAAGATGAAAAAGCTTTGGAATCTTTGATGGAGGCTCTAGATGCAGATGATGATGTAGATTCAGTTTATGCAAACAATGCTTAGATATACAATTATTTTAGATAAAAGTAAAACGACCGAAATTTCGGTCGTTTTTTTCGAAATCTGATAATTATTAATCATCCTCGTAATAAAATACATGCCATCCAGTGCGGCCAGTCACTGTTACGACCTCTTTTATATCACTGTTCGGATCGTTTATTTTATCGCATACATACATATATGTATCATGATATGTCCAACATCTGATTTTTCTTTTGGTATGATTACCATCAGACTCATAGTAGAATATATACCATTGATCTGGACCTTCTAAAATCGATGTGACCTTGCCTACATTATTTTTAGGATCATTGATCCAGTTGCACACATCTGAACGTGTACCTAAGTGCATTTTGCATTTAATTTTTCCTGTCATATTTTATTATTTTTTTGTGTGATCTTGTAGCTTTTCACATTGTTTTATACGTTTTTTATTTACAAATACGCTATATACACAAGTAATCATATAATTCAACAGAAATTTTTATTACATATTTTAGATAAAGAGAAAACGACCGAAATCTCGGTCGTTCTTTTTAAGTGGGTTAGATGGATTGTTTCACCTTTGGAATGATTTCCTCACAAAGGGATTTGCTTGAGGAGAGAGATCGTTCCACAATCTTTTTGAAATCCTCATTGAGACTAAGGATTTCTTGATACGTAGGGTGATTTTCCAATTCGGGGCAAATGCTTTTTGCTACCTCAAGATACTCGTTAGCCTTTTCAATGTAGTAGTCGTATTCTTCTTTTTCTAATGCATAAGCAATACTGCCTTCTAATGACTCCAGTTTGTTCTTTCCGATGATATCTTCAGGAAATTTTTTTAATCCGAAGATATCAACAATGGTAGATTTGAAGATTTCTGTATGTGGACGAATGTTTTTCATATAGAAATCTTCCCCATAATACTTGAATAATCTGTGAGCAAGCGAAAGGTATTTCAAAGAGATTCCTACACCATCGTACAAACGTTCATAAGACTCCCAAAGAGGTTCTGGTTGAGAGACAGGACAAAACCAGGCATTAAAAGTTGCATTGAAAAATTTCCATTCAGTATCAGTACAATACTGTCCATTCAGGATGTAATAGGTCTCATTTTGGAAATCCAATTTTTCGAGTTTACTATCACCATTGATGAACATTATTTCATCACTTTTCTCCCAAAAAGGATCTTCACATACTTTGGCTTCAAATTGCCGAAACAATTTGACTACCTCAGTACATGAGAATTTTTTGCAAACTAGTGGATGCAGGTCATACAGGTCATGTGCCGCCTGTTGAATACCAGCTAAAAAATGGTCAAATAAAATTTTTTCTTTTCTCATATTTTATTAATTTTGTGTGTCATCTTGTAGCTTCAGACATTGCTTTATGTGATTTTTATTATTCAACAATTGAATATAATTAAAAAAGTAATAAAGTCAATATAATAAGTTGTGCACAGATAAATCATTATCCTATGAATTTCAGATATTTCTAAATTTAATGCAAAATGCAGGTACTTACTACCAAAAGGCCGATAAAGTTAGAAAGAAAAAAATCACAGAAATTTTATTTTCGAACATTTTTATAAATAGAAAAAGGGAGCTTGCCATCAAGGTAAACGCCCCCTTCACTCATATTTTTTGAACAAAATTCCGTGCGTCCAGGGATGGAGGGGATCGAACCCCCGGTTACGGTTCCGAAGACCGTCGTGTTGCCATTACACCACACCCCTATTTCACCATTACTTTAATCATTCCATTTTCCAAAGTTTTCAAAACTTCATCTTTTCACTCACTTGGGATTTCTGGATTTGTTTCGATGAATTCAATTAATTCTTTCTTTACATTCAAAACATCGTCATATTTACTAATTTTCAATCATTTTTCAATAGGTTCATAAAATCTCGCAAAATGTTGCAATAATTCATAATCAGAACTTGTTAGCTCATATATGATTCCATCATCAGTTCTCTGGATATTTTTGTTTACATACAAACCATTTTCAGCCAAAACTGCCAAAGTTTCATCGATAATATCTTGTTTATCCATATATTTTCCAAATAGTGGAATTTGGACTTTGATAGCTTTTAGATCTCAGTCTTTTATTTGTAAATTTCCATAAACCAAAACTAAACCAAACAAAAAACTAATTGGATTATAAACTAGTTCTTCATCTACAATAGGTAGGCAGATTCCCTTTTCAGTCTTTCTTAGTTGTATCTTTGATCATAATTTTGCTAATTTTTCTTGTAATTCATTCATCTTATTTTCACCAAATTTGTACAAGAAATAGTATTTATCACCAGTGTTTTCATCAAATCAATCAAAAATTTTCAAGGCACTTTCCATACTTTCAATATCCAATTCCATATCATCATATTCATCATCATGCTCTCATACCAAGATTATTCACATTTTGTCTCACAAATCCTTCAAATTTATGATTTTAAATTGTTTTTTGTGATATACAATAATTCATTTGTCAAAATCAGAAAAAACATATCCACTCACATTATGAGAATATTCTTTATTTTTAGGAATATTTTCATTTTCAATAGCCAAAACATTATTATCATCGACCAATATTTTCATTATTTATTTTCTATTATCTTGTAAATAATCATCAGTGATACACAATTTGCCAATAATGCCGATCATCCACAGCTGATAAATGGTAGAGTCAATCATGTGTTAGGCAATATTTTTAAATTTACTCACATATTGATAAATGCTTGTAATATTATGAGAGAAAGCAATCATATGGCTATGACCTTACCATATTCATCATTTACACCTTTTAGCCTGGTGACTACATAAAACATTAGATAAAAATATAATCCAATTAGTATGATATCTCATATAAAACCGACTTCTTCACTAAATGCTGCAAAGATAAAGTCAGATTGAGCTTCAGGTATATATCCAAATTTTTGTAATCATTTACCATATCAATTTCATCGGAATCCTCCTCATCAAATAGCAGCTAAAGCCTGTTCATTTTGCCGACCGACTCACTGACTACTAGTATCTCAATCTCAATTTATGAAATAAAGCATCCTATCTTGTAGATACGAAAACCTAGTACTTACCAAAGAAGCAAGACTACCAAACAATAGCGCACATCATATACCACATAGACCGACTACCGTAATTTTTTTCCAATCCATACCAGAGTAGAGTGCCATCACGATTCATGTGATTCACATAACTAATGCACTTCAAAAGTCAGGTATGAAGCAGAATATTATCAAAAATATTATATTGATAATTATATATGATGCCAACATCTGCTTGTCATTATCAAAAGTTTTCCTTTTCCTGATCAGCCATCCTGCCATAAACAATACGTATCATAATTTGAAAAATTCACATGGCTGTATACTAGGTAGATGAGGTATATCCAACCATCATCTCGCTCATCCATATTCTGCTCATAGTCATGGGATAAACACAAGCACTTGCAAAATAAAAGCAGCAATAGTTATTATCAAAATATTTTTGTCTTTTTGAAAAAACTTTGTAGGTATCCTATATACACACAGAGCTCATATTATTGCGAAAAGTATTGTTTTGATATGTTTGATGAAATAGAAATAGTTTGAAGGATCTCATTTCAACAATGTGATATGAAAAGATTCATAAGTACTTACGCTGAATACAGCGGCAATTCAATATAGTATCAATAATCATCAAACGATTAGTATAGGCATATTTTACGTAATGATATCATTCTTTAAAAGATTTATACTAATCCATATTAAATTTTTCCCATAAAAAAAACAGAAAAAAAAAATCTAAAGCTTGACAAAAATATAGTAATATGTATAATATATAACAGTATTTTTTTGAGATTTTAATTGATAAAATTCTAATATGTGAAGTATTAAAAATATTGCTACACTATGACTAGCAACATTAACAATGGCATCTTGTTCTCCATCAAATGGTAATACTATAAACAGAGAAAAGATAACAAGTGAAATCGTAAAAACATTTTCTAATCCAAGTAATGACAAAATACAGTGCGATACGTATCAGTTGGATACAATAACTCCTAGTCCAATACCAGAAACTATAGAATCTGGATTTGATACTACAAAAATTAAAACTATAAAAGTTTCAGATATAAAAGATTGACCATTATTTATGCGTGGTACAAAAAGACATGTCTGAGAATTCTTGTGATATAATCAGTATCAAGATATTTTATCTAAATATAATACTTATGATACAAATAAACTTAAAGAAGCTAAATATTCAATAAATAGTCTTGATTCATTATCTTTCCCATTGATTGTTGATTGATTAGGAGAATTCTTTCCTGAAAGAGCAGAGGATATGATACAAAGTGATGATTTATCAGAATATAGAGATTCATTAGCAAACCAACAAGATTTCATTGTAGTAAAAAATGAATGATGAAAATATGTTTTGTGATATTATAAATGATGAAAATTATATTTAGCGACACATGTCTCTATTTGAGTTTGAAATACGACACCAAAATGATTTTTCAGATTGTGAGCAAAATACAAGAGAAATGTCTCTAGGAAATATAACAATGCACCGATGCCATATACAATAGTGATAGAATGAAATATTTGTATGCATCAATGAAAAGTAACATGAGAAAAACTATCTCATGGTTGTGTCAGAGTGCCATGAATGTTTATCCCAGAGATATATAATAGTGCACAAGAATGAACACCTGTAGTTTTATTACCATAATGATGGTGAAAATTAAGAATGTATTAGAAAATCATATTATACACACAATTTTATTGCGACTTCGTAATCTATCCATACATTTTCAAACTATACTAAAACGAGCGACGTTGTCGTAGGAGCGAGTCCGTATTTTTACGTAAATATGCAAAGAACAACTGAGTGCTAAAATTGTGTGTAAGGCCTTTTTGGCTACTTTTGTGGCCTAACAAAAGTAGCACACCGTAGGTAAAAAAGAAAATAGCAATCGTTGTTAAGGTTGTTATCAAAAATACAAAAAAAGTGGACAAATGCCCACTTTTTTCATATCTGTGTTTTACATTATTTTCATAATCCTCACAACATTCATGCCAAATCATTTGGATCCATTCCCAAAATTTCTTTTGTCTTTTCTTGCACTACTTCTTGTGCTTTAGTCTGAGCTTTTGTCATAGTAGCCAAAAGTAAATTTTCCAATTCTGTCTTTTTTGCTGGAGACAAAAGTGATTCATCATTGATTGTCACATTTTTTACTTTCAATTCTCATGTTATATCTATTACTACACTACCAGATTGTTCTTCTCAATTTGCATCAATATATTTTCATTCCTTTGCTCTGATAATTAAGTTTTCTAAAGATTTTTGTAATGATTTATACTTAGAGAACATTTGTTTGTATTCTCATAATTTTCATAAACTTGCTCAAAGTCACATCTTAAATTTTTTAACAAAATAAAACCTTGTATACCATATATAGAGATAAACACATAATTTTCAATACAATTATTTTTGGAAAAGTTTGTCTGCGAGATGTAATGCTTCAAATTCCATTTCCTCCATTTTATATTCATCCAATATTGTAGATAATCTATGATATGAAGGATAAATAAAATTTAGATTTTTTCACGATAATTTGTTTTTCAAAAAATTCTCATATCATTCATAGTTTAGTATATCCAATATGAATACAATATTTTCATCATGATTTAGTGGATTTGTATTATCAAGATTTAGTTTATTTAATATTTTTATTTTTACATGTATTCATTGCTCATCCAAAAAATTTCATAATCTAATTACTTCAGTAAACATAATTCATGTGGAAATGATAGTCATATTTCACATGTTGAAACCTTTGTTGTCCAAAGAAATGATATCTTCATATTTTGAATCCACGAAATTAGTTGGCACATCTAAATTACTTATCCTAATATAATTTTTACCAGATTGATCTAGAGCATATAGCATAGAAAATAAATCTATTGGTTCAAATATATTGAATTCATCTTTTATCAAACCAGCAATATCATATTTTGATATTCATATTTTATTTCCATATGCAAATAGTCATGCATTTAAATCAATAATCGAAATATTATCCATATCAAAGAAGTTGGATATATTTTCAATTAATAATTTATCCAGTATAAACAACGTTTTTTTGTATTTATCGATATTTTTAAAATCTGATACATTTTTTACAAAGACAAAGTTATCCAATTTACCAAAATTAAAATCTGATACAATTTGATCAAAATCTATTTTATCAAATAATTCTCATTCTTTGATATATTCAACCAACCTCACTATATCCATATTTATAATTAATAATTAAATTTATCCTATATCTATTTCTCTATAAATGAATAATCTAACAAAAAGTTTGCCACATCAGAAAATACTTTTCACGCTGTCTGTGCTCACCACAATGTAGCTCTAGGCCTACGTACTTGTACTACGACGATATAGCTAGGATTTTCCTTTGTTATGAGTCATACAAATGATCAGTTTGTCCATCAGTTTCATTGCATATATTTTCATTTATAAGCAATCTGAGCTGTTCAACTTTTTCATCCCAAAGTTTTTCATTCTACTCTCGCTATATGTATATAATCTGGATTCATTTCCATGACGGTAAAGAGTGCGTTTTTCATTTGTTCAGCTGTCTCAGGCCTGAAAATTTGAGAGACAATCTTTGTCTGATTTTCGTAATATTTATCCTCTACAGGATTGTAGTATCATGCTAATATCGTAGGTTTGATATAATATCATCCATTTACCAGTGCTCAGTAGGCAGCAGCAATTTGTAAAGGAGTAGCCAATAATCACTGTCCAAATGCATTGTTTAGAAACCTTGCTACAGATACACTTGTCACATCATCAATAGTTCATTTTACTTCTCCAGCTAGTTCAATATCTGTCAATTTACCAAATCATAATTTATTCAGGTAATTATAGAAATTGTTTTTTCACACTGCTTGTACGATCCTTACCATACCTATGTTGCATGAAAAAACGAAAGCATTCATAAATGTCTTTTCTCCCATACAGTTTTTATTATCTGCATTTTTTATGGTATATTGTCATACCTTTACCTCACCTGGATCGTTATAAAAATCATACAGACTGATTTCATCTGAATCTAATCACAATGCTACAGTAAATGCTTTGAATACACTTCATGGTTCATATGCTGATCATATATTTTTATCCACAAATACTTGTGGTCAGTATATATTTTTTGCTATATATTTTTTTTGTTCTACATCAGTCCTTTCTGTAGAAATCGCTGTCCTAGTTTGTCATCATGTCTTGATATATACTGGTATATCCATGTATGTATCCGAATCTATTATATAGGCATAGTCCACTGAAAGTGGCTGTAAAGTATAAGCATCATTATAATCATTTGGATTGAATGTAGGATACTGTGCAGATGCTTTTATTTGTCAATTTGTAGGATCATAAACTAATACACTGATCGAGTCTGCTTTTAGTGATTGTTGCCATTTTTTTACTATAGATTCTATTTCCTTTTGGATACCTATATCGATAGTCAAATATATATCATCTCAATTTACCACATTTTCAATCTCAAAATCATTTGCTCAAACTCATCATATCCAAGCAGAAGAACGTCAAATTATTTTTCAATTTTTCCCACGTAACTCTTCATCGAAATATTTCTCTATACCATAAAAAGCTTCCCCATTTTTGTCCACATATCACAATATATTTGACAAGAAACTACCATAAGGATAATATCTAGTCGTGAATGTCTCAAGTCATAATCAATGCAAGATAGGAATTTTTTCGGCTCATGTACGTTCATCATAATAATCTGATTTTAAATCCTTTACTTTTTGAGCTATAGTAGGATTTACATTGGATACAATTTTTACATATCTATTTTCCTGTGGGGTGAAATATTTATCCAAGTTTGGATAGCTGGCTGCATATCAGTATTTTTTCAAGATAGCATTTAGCTTGGATTCATCTTTTGATATATTACTTACTTTAGATGGTATGACATATACATAATTTTTATATTTAATTTCTATGAATGGTAAATCTAGATTAGTCAAATCGTATATAAAATCTTCATTTGAAAAAAATCATAGGTAATTTTGTTCCTTGATTCAGATTTGAATTTTTCTATCCAATCAGTTTTTGATCAAAGTCTCAGCAGTTCATGTAGTGAAGTTGTCCAATATTGATTGGATTTGTTCATTATATCATGTCCAATCATAAGTATAATATCATTCCGATACAATACCATTTCCCATATAAAAGAAATCTGGAGCTTCAGGCAATAGATCTTTGAGACTGAAGTTTTCTATATTTTTTATACAATCAATTTTTTCTAAATAATTCATCCCATTTAATACGCAAAGATGCTCGTAAACTATTGGAGTTAGCAATTCAATTAGACGAGATTTATCTATATATTTTGGATCTACATATATATTGTACATAGATATGTTTTCCGTCAATTTTACAGGATTATTGGATTTATCATATACAAATATACTTCATCTATCAGCTTGAAGAGAAGATTGGGTAGTATGCTGAGAATTTAGTATATCACTGTAATGTTTGTGGTGTATTATCTGTACAGAAAAAAGTCTAATAATCAAAATCAAAAACAAGAATACGAATCATGCCAAGATAGCTAATTCTGGTGTTCATCGATATTCTTTGATAAATTTACTTTCTTTGAGCTTTTGTATTATAAAGTCCTTAAATTTTATTTTTTTCATCAAAACACTTTTTATCTATATATTGTCACATATATTTTATTACATATATGCCGGAATTTTGCAAGAAAAAAATTGTTACTCGAGATGCCGTACTTTGTATGTTACATCTTTTTTAGGATTGTCTTTTTCATCAGCGATATATCACTTATATGGGATGATAATTTAATCCAAATACCAAACTTTATAAGTTACATTTTTTTTAGGATTTTTCTGTTCATCAGCGATATATCTCCTAAATCGAGTCCTTTGTCTCTTTGCAAGTTTCTGAGTATTTAACTGTAACAAATTTTCCATTTCATTTATATCATATTTTCATTCCAAATATCATACCACTTCCTTGTATCCGATTCATTGCATGGATTGTAAATCAGGGGAGTATCATCTATCCAAAAGTCAGCTCACTTCATCTACGAGCCCTGATTTTATCATTTCTTTGATCCTTGCATTTATAAGTTGATTCGTCTCATCCTTTTCTCTCCAGATTCATATCATCAAAATTGGTTGATCTACTTCTTTCTCCAAAAAACTTTCGGTCTTTGTCTTCCCTGAACTGTGGAAGATTTCCAATGCTCTTACCAGATATCTTGTGCTTTTGGGATGGATCTTTTTCGCTTCATCAGGATCTACTCTTTCTAATTCCTTATGCAAATATCAGGGATTTTTTTCTTCCATATCAAACATTTTTTCTCTAAATTCAAAATCAGGTCATATTTCTGGCATTTGGAAATTCTTGTATATTGTATCTATGTACAATCACGTTCATCATACAATCATAGGTAGCTTTCACCTTGATTGGATTTCTTTTATTTGTCTTTTTACATCTTTTTGCCATTGTCATGCAGTATAAGATTCTTCAGGTCATA
>Ga0310786_10010007_pt1 | contig 11954 bp, 6 predicted proteins | sample AusTroGonzalo_MG_FD_203881 | JGI IMG/M metagenome (GOLD analysis project Ga0310786, IMG submission 203881) | Bovine rumen microbial communities from tropical cattle in Woodstock, Queensland, Australia - Gonzalo_03 (v2) (version 2) | ecosystem: Host-associated > Mammals > Digestive system >... | reverse complement strand
AAAAGAAGGAAAGAAAAACCACAAAAAGAAAGCTTCGCTTCCTCCGTCGAGAGTGGGGACTCTCTCCCCTTTGTGGGGCCGAAATGACATCCAGTCATTTCTCTAAAGACCCCAGTCGCCCCGAAAGTGTTCGAGGCTCCCTTGTTTATAGGAAAAGTTTACTTCACCAGAACTTTTCGGCTTGAGGGAAGCAAGTGTTTCATCTTATTCGGTTATTATTCGTACTAATCCCTTTTTAGTCGTAGTATTATCACTTGTTGAGATAAGAATAATTCTCTTGAGAACAGGCTTTCCTCTCACATTATCATAATCAATAAGAAAGCGATTGGAACCGGTAGAACCAGAACCCAGATTGAAAGGATATTCTGCAATCTCCGAAGTAGTTTCACCCTTGAACTGGGTTATACGCAAAGTGTTGCGGTCGAAATATGCAGTAACTTTATAATCTCCAAGCCAATGCTCGTGATCATGTTCTCTCCACAGATACCTGTTTTTCTTCTTGGCAAGCTGTATGCGACATGCACCTTTGTCAGGTCCATATTCAATTTCGTAAGCTTTTATGTCATACCATCGCGTTGTTTCACTGTAATAGACAAACGGAGCTGGCGGGTAGTAAACTTGATAGTACATGTGGCTTGCATGGGTGGGACTAAAATTTAGCAGTTCAGCTAAATCTCTTATTAAAGAGATAGTGTCTTTTGCACTTAGTTCGTGCGGTTCTTCATAGCTGAAATCTTCTAGAGTTATATTGTCGCGATCAGCTCTATCCCGTATTATTTCTAAACCATTGTCTCCTTCCACGGTATATATGCCTTTGACATAAAATGGGGGGAATTTCGATTTCCTGAAAGTTCCTTCCATCAGATACCTTCTATTTTTATGCGTTTCTTTCAAATCTTCATGAAAGCGCTCAATAATCTGCCTGAGTAGTTTCTTCGGATGTTTGACGGGCTTGATGGAGAGCGAACTCATCGAGTCCTCCTTCTCTGCAAAGGAACTAGAGTCCAGAGGCTCTTGTCCGAAGCCTTGAACTGTCACGAACAGGAACAAAATATAAAGCCAGCGTTTCATAATAGACAGATTGATACCTTGTTTATTCATATAACGCTCGAACTTGCGATTTGTAACAAAAAAGTGTTATTTTTTTTCTTAACCTCTTCTATTTAATTAGAACCTTTCGTCCGTCCTTTATGTAGATTCCCTTCTTCGGATTGGAAACTCTGCGGCCTTGGAGGTCGAAGATGTTGCCTTGGTTTGCAGATTGTGAGCCCTTAATGGTTATGCCTGATGGGATTTCCTTTTTAGGCCAGACATCATAAAGCACCTCGTTGTTTCGCTCGAAATGAACTAGCATAGAACGGTAGTGACGCTCACCAGATGACCATGTCTTAGCAAAATATGGGTCTGGAGGTCCGAAAAGACATTCGCCATCATTCCATTCCGTAATGCCTATTCCTTGAATAATACGGCCACCTTTAGTATCAGAATAGTCTAACCACGGCCGTTCCGGATCACTTGGAGCTTTTCCATTCAAGTCCACGTACTTCAAGGGTCTTACGCCTCCAAAGTCTCCTTCCTTTATTTCATCTATTAAACCATAATTATACAAACCACAAGGTGGAAAACATGTCGCGTTAGCTTCAAGTATTTCTTGAAACCATAATCTCATCCCAACGCTCCAGTTAAATTGATATGTTTCTCCTGGCCACATCACATAATTTTCATCATAAGAATCAAATACTGTTGTCTTGATACTCTGCCCGCTTTCGAGCAGAAAAAATGCGAAAGTGCCTGTCCATTCTGGGCCATTAGAATATACTTTTTTATATATATAGTCCTTGTCTGGATATTCCCCTTGTACATAGTATTCAATCGTTTCAAAGTTTGGCACCCAGTCTTCCCCAACTTTTGAATACCAACTGTTATACTTCAAAGTGTCCAGACGAATCTCTGTCCACTTCGTTCCCTCGGGATAGTATTCTTCAGGAATTCCGACAATCGTTCCGAAATCTTTCCAAGGAGAAGTCGCTTTGTACTTATCTATAGAACCTGCGGGCACATGAAGTGTTGCAGAAGAGATAGGGGTTTCTTTAAATACATTGTTTCCTGTTTCAGGGACATTCTCGGCATAGCAATAAACGTCGGTCAGGTTGTCGCAATATGAAAAAACATAGTCACTGATACTTGTTACACCACTACCTATGACAATAGAAGTTAGACCTTCGCAATGATAGAAGGCACTTCTTTTAATGCTTGTCACGCTGTTGGGGATAGTGATGGACGGCGTATTTTCGCGATACGCAAAAGCATATTCACCAATGCTGGTTACGCTATATTTCTGACCTTTATAAGTTAATTGCGATGGGATGCTCAACCTTCCCTCTGTCTTTCCATATGGTCCTGATACTAATCTGGCGGTATTCGTTATCCTTTCTAAAGTGTAATTAAAACCATCTATGCTAATCTCTTCCATAATAATCCCATCAATATCCCCCAGCACCAATGGCTCACCTTCTGTCAAGTTGATTTGTCCCTGGTACCAACAGCACGAAAAGAAGAAACTGTTGGTTTCCAAGCCATGGAGGGTGAACGAGATATTGTATGGGCAGATACAATCAGCATCATCACCTTGGTAGCCAATTCGAATTGACACAGAATAGGGTTCGCTGTTACTGCCTCTACTTACAACGGGAGTAATATTAAATTTATATGCTGCGCAGTTGGCTTCATAATTAAACAGTTGTACCAACAGACTACTACCTTCTTTTGTCAGGATAATCGTCTCTTTAACTTCAGCCCGTGTGCTGCCCAAGCAGTCGCTGTTTTGAACATCAGAGACTGTCAGTTCCTGTGCATAGAGACCGAATTGCACAAGAAGCAGTATGGAAAGCAGAATTATCTTTTTCATGGTTTGCATATTTTAGATTTCCTTTCTGACTGCAAAGATACAACATTTTTTGCGAAAATCCAAATTTTTCAGCAAATATTTTTATATTAAATAAAAATTTATTTAGCATGGATATAATGCGCCTTGCCCCAGGGCATTTTAGGGGCATTTTAGAGGGTGTCTGTGAAAAAGATTACAATCGCAGAATGTAGACAGCGAAAAATCAGTCACAGAAAATCACAAAATCACAAAAATCACAAGAGATTTCGAGGGGAAAGCGAAATGCTATCTATTTATTATATTAATAGTATTATGTAATTGTTGATTATATAATATTAGCAACCCCACTTGCCACTTTTCCTGTTGTGACAGTTGTGATTTTTGTGACAGCCTACAAATTGCTGTCCTTAAAATCTCACCCAGAAATGCTAAAATTCTCGATGAAATAGGCGATTTTTGCAGTTTTCGTGCTCAAAAACCAGAGCAAAAACGGACTCAAAATTCCGCCTCTGCAAGAAAGAAAAACCAACAAATGTCAGGTAAAATCCAAACATAACACGTTACGTTTGCAATTGTAACACGTTAAAATCGGCATCGTAACACGTTAAGTTTGCTATTTAACTGTGTTAAGTTTGGCATTTAACCATGCTAAGTTTGGGTTTTCGGCTGCCTAAAATGGCATTTCGACTGCAAAAGTAGGGGTATCTCAACAGAAAAAGGGTGGAATTGCTCCACCCTTTTATCGTTCGTTTCAAAGAATTTTCCCTTATACCAAGTGTCCGATTATCTGTTCGCGGTCACCAGGGAGATAGTCGATGACGGGAATCTCAATCATGGTATAAGCTCCGGGCTGCTGCTTCATTGTGGCACGGGCTGCATTGACGAGAACCTGAGCCGTGAGAGCAGGGTTGTTAATCTTCATGTTGAACTCGAAGAGCTGGTTGTGCGTCTGTCCGCTAACGCCCTTGCGAACGAGGTTCACGCCATGTCCGACATCGTTCAGGGCATCCACGCTCTCAACCTGGAAGACATGCGTTTCATCATGCGAGAAATAGGGGTCTGCCTTGATGGCTTTCGTGACTTCCTCGAGGCTGGCACCCTCTTCCAGCTCGACATAAACCATGCGACGATGAATTCCTTCGCCTACGGGAATGGTCATGGAGAGTGCATCTTTCACGCCTTTCTTGCTGCGAACGCAAACGCTGTGGCCCATCGAACGACCGGGACCGAAGTTGGTGTAAGTCAGGCCTTTAGGAGCAAGGCTTTCCATGAGGGTGCGGACTATGCTGTCGCTTCCCGGGTCCCAACCTGCCGAGATGATGCTTACGGCTCCGCTCTTCTTTGCAGCTGCGGAAAGACTGCGGCGAAGGTCGAGAATGGAGGTGTGAATGTCGAAACTATCGACGGTATTGATGCCAAGAGCGAGGCACTTGAGGGCGTGCTCTTCTACGGAACGAGTTGGGGTGGCCAGAATGGCAACATCCACTTTGCCCAGCTCTGTGATGTCCTTCACAACTTTATAGTCAGCCAGTTCGGCAGGCTTGTCGGCCGAGCCATTACGACGAACTATGCCAGCTATCTCCATATCGGGTGCAGCCTGAAGAGCCTGAACTGTGTACTTCCCGATGTTTCCGTATCCAACGACGGCAATCCTTAATTTATCCATATCTGTTAACTATTTGTTTGTCATTTCCCAAATTCGCCGACAAAGGTACAGCTTTTTGCCGAAACAAGCAACAAAATGTACACTTTTCTTCGTCGCGCTGCGCTCGAACATATTTAATTATATAAAATGGAGCAAAAACGAGAGGAAAATGAGAGGTTTTTGGCGGACATGCTCCCAAGAATGGCAAAATTTCAAAAAGTTTACCGAAAGAAACAACACAGTATCAGGGAGAAATGTACGTTTTGGAAAACTTTTGCTTACACCGAAATAGGTCATCCGATTGAATACCAATGACTTAACTTTTCGTTTTGGAAAACTTTTATTTTTTTTGAAAAATTTTCTTGTTTTATTTTGGTCAACTCGAAAAAAGTTTCTACCTTTGTAGTCGTTTTCCGAAACATTGTACTTCAGACATATCTTTAACACAAAATACAACTATGATCGTAATTAAAAGAGACGGCTCGCAGGAAGAGTTTAACAGAGCCAAAATCAAAAATGCCCTCGTTGAAGCGTTGAGGTCGGTGAACAAGCACGACGAGGAGAAAATTAAAAGTGTTGCCACCGACCTAAGCGAAAGTATCTCCGTTCGCGACGGCTTTACTGTAGAGGAGATTCAGAACCGCGTAGAGCTTGCCCTGATGCAGAACGGATACTACGACGAGGCGAAGTCGTACATCCTCTATCGTCACAAACACTCGGAGGCTCGTTTCATCAAGGAGCGCATCGACTACATGAACGAGTACAGCCACAGCGACGACAACGCAGCCACAGCTTCGGAAACAGACGCAAACGCCAACGTAACCATGAAGAACGTGGCCAACCTGGAAGGCGAGGTGTATAAGACCACCAATCGCGTCATCCAGCGCCAACGCATGAAGGACAAGCTGAACCAGCTGTACCCCGAAGTGTCGAAGCAGTACGAAATCGACCTGAACCACCACATCATCTACACTCACGACGAAGCCTCAACTCCTGTGCTGAAACAGTATTGCATGGCCGTGAGCCTCTATCCCTTGATGACCGACGGCGTGGGCAACATCGATGGCGTCACTCCTGGCCCGCCAAACGACCTGCAGTCCTTCTCAGGCCAAATCACAAACCTCACCTTCCTCCTCTCTTCCCAATGTAAAGGTGCGGTAGCTTTCGGAGAATACTTCGTTGTGCTGAACTACTACATCATCTCGGAGTTCGGCCAGAAGTGGTACGAGCACCTCGACGACGTCGCAACCACAAACACTTGTCTGCAGCAGCGCACAATCCGCGACCACATCCTGAAGGCATTCAAGCAGTTCATTTGGGGCATCAACCAGCCCGCAGGCAATCGCTCGTATCAGTCGCCCTTCACGAACGTCTCTTATTACGATCACACATACTTCGAGAGCCTCTTTGCCGACTTCTGCTATCCCGATGGCACCAAGCCCGAATGGAAGGCCGTAGATACCCTGCAGCGCATGTTCATGAAGTGGTTCAACAAGCTTCGCCTGAAGCAGTTGCTCACCTTCCCTGTAGAGACAATGGCTATGGTTTACGACCCCGAAACGAAGGACATCATCGACAAGGACTACAAGGACTTCACAGCCGAGATGTATGCCGAGGGACACTCCTTCTTCACCTACATCTCCGATAGCGCAGACTCTCTGGCTTCTTGCTGCAGACTGAAGAACGAGCTGACGGAAAACACCTTCAACCCCACTTCTGGTCTGACTGGTGTGATGACCGGCTCTTGCAACGTCATCACTCTGAACATCAACCGCATTGTTCAGGACGCAAAGCGCACAGTTTCCGGAACTGAAGGCGACTACGACTTCTACTCCTTCCTGCGCCTCTACCTGACAACCATCCTGGAGCGCGTCTACAAGTATCACATCGCATACAAGACCATGCTCTACGAAATGGAAGATCGCGGCATGTTCGCAGCATCAAATGGCGGCTACATCTACATCAGCAAGCTCTACTCCACAATCGGCATCAACGGACTGAACGAAGCTGCTCGCTTCCTCGGACTCACAGTTGGCAACAACCCCGAGTACATCCAGTTCCTGCAGCTCATTCTGGGCACCATCAAGGAAGAGAACAAGCGCCACAGCATCCACGACAAGAAGAAGCCCTTCCTCTTCAACTCGGAAGTTGTGCCCGCCGAAGGCCTTGGCGGCAAGAACTATCGCTGGGACAAAGAAGACGGATACTGGGTTCCCGAAGACGAAAACCTCTACAACTCATATTTCTACGATGCTCACGACGATACTCGCGTACTCGACAAGTTCATCCTGCACGGACGACAGACTTATCAGTACACCGACGGCGGTAGCGCTCTGCATTGCAACTTGCAGGACCACCTCTCGAAGGAGCAGTATCTCAAGCTCATCGACTTCGCTATCGATAACGGAACATCGTACTACACATTCAACATTCCCAACTCGAAGTGCGAGGACTGCGGACACATCATCAAGAAACCTATCGAGGTTTGTCCTTGCTGCGGAAGCTCGAACATCACTCAGTACACCCGCATCATCGGCTATCTGCGTCCAATTCCAGCTTTCGGCAAGGACCGTCAGATTGAAGCAGCAAAGCGCACTTACAGTAGTGGTCTGGAATAATGATGAAGTACGTCGATGTCAAAGAGGTCTTCGCTGAGATTCCCGATGAGATAACCTTAGCCATCAGCATCAGCGGTTGCCCAATCCATTGTCCGGGCTGTCACAGCCAATATCTTTGGGCAGATGTGGGAGAGCCGCTGACGGCAGAGGCTTTGGACGAGATGCTGAAAAGCCACATCGGAATAACTTGCCTCTGCTTTATGGGAGGCGACCAGGATCCTGCCGAAATTGATCGACTGGCCTTTTGGGTAAAGGGGAACTCGAAAGTGCGAACTGCTTGGTATAGCGGTCGAGACAAACTCCCGCAAGAAATCGTGCTGAGCAACTTCGATTACATCAAGACAGGACCTTACGACGCGAAATGCGGGCCGTTGAACGTCAAGACGACAAACCAAAGGCTCTTCCGCGTAGAACAAGGAAACCTCACAGACATCACAAGCCGTTTCTGGTAGCAAAAAAGAGTGAACTCAATCGGGTTCACTCTTTCATTTTATTCTCATTTCATCCTTACTTGAACAGAAACTTTCGTCCGCTCCTTATATAAATTGTGCCGGGCTTGAGCGTTGTAACCTTTCGGCCCATCAAATCGTAGGTCGGGATGTTCTGCTCAAGCTCTTCCGACTCCTGAACTTCCTCGATTCCGTCAATCATTTCGTCTGTGAGGTCGCCCACAATAGTGCCGAAGGTTGCCCATTTCGAAGACTGATACTTCGCAAGCGCACTCGCATAAACATGAATGGTTGGCTTGCTATTAAAGACATAATCCGAGAGCGTGGGAGGTGTGAGGGCTTTGACGTAAACGTCCTTAACGGGAGAGTTGTAGAAGACGCCTTGAGCTATGCTCGAAACCTTCTTGCCGATAATGACGGTATTCAGCATTTCGCTACCGCCAAAGGCTTCCAGGCCAATAGAAGTCACCTTATCGGGAATCTCTATCGACCTCAGTCCCGAGAACCTGAAAGCTCTGTCGCCAATTTGAGTGATAGTGAGCGGCAACTTCATGGAAACGAGGCTCTTGAAGCTATCGAAAGCGTAATCGCCCATCACATTTAGGGTGGTTTTGTAGCTCTGATAGTAAGAATAAGTGGTGTTTGTGATGATTTGAGCGTTCTCGAGGTCGATGGATTGCAGATTCTTCTCGCTTATCAACTGACGCAAGTACTTGATGTCCTTTCCATGAATCTTGCCTTTGACAATCAGCTTGATGACTTGGTCGTTCTGGAGAGTAGTCTGGAGTTTGCCCGCAGACGCAAGTTCAACCGTTTCTATGCCGTTACCCGACTTATTGATTTCGTGGAGCGAACCATCCGCATCATAAGAATAGAGCGCGAAATCGTCGCCTACGCTCGAGGGAATGCAGAAATGCTTGGCGTTGCTGAAGAACACAACGGAGTTGTCCGAATCGATTCCCAAGAAGCCCAAACCTCCTTCACCATCCAAAGCATAGAGCGAATCGGCCTGTAAATAAGTGTAAGCCGAAGGTTCGCAAGCTCCTGGCAGATAGTCGGTAAACTGACCTACATCGCCACATTGCCCTACCTTATCCGAATCACGACGTTTTTGTCCGGGAGTTGTGAGGAAGTCTGTCGTGAGCACATAATCGACGCGATCCTCGATGAAGAGAATCTCGAGGTTCTTCTTCGGGTACTTCGCAATCTCCGCCAAAGTCTTGTTGATGTCGGACTGATAAACCGTCATAGAATGTTCGCCATAATCGTTGACGATATAGTTCGAGAGCGGTTCGAAGAAGCCCCAGAATCGGAAGAAATCGGTCAAATCCTCTTGGACTATTTCACACACTTTACGGACGAACTTCAGACAGCCTGTATTCGAGCCGTACAAAGTCAGCGGATCGTTGCGAAGCGCATTGAAGAGCGTCGGATAGAACGAAGTATTCCTTTGTGCAAGATGATAGTAGAGGTAGAGCTGCCAATACATTCGCATCTGGCTATCGAGTGAACGAGTGAAGAAGGGCTCGTGCCGAGCATATTCGTTCATGACGGTAGTAAGCGGGGAACCACTCGATGTGATGAGTCCTGTATGGAAACGAATGTAATTGGAGAAGAGGTTGTTCGAAACCTCGGTTCCTCCTTCCACAGTTATAGGACCTTGATTGTTGTGACCACATTCGTGAGCAGAACACCAATCATCGAAACTAGAGGTCTTGCTAACGTCGAATGAGCTTTCCACACAACCGTTATACATTGTTCTGAAGGAAGCCGAATTGGCATAACCGCCATCGGTTAGCTCGCCTTCAACTGCGAAGTTCGGATTGTTGTAGTAGAGAGGGAAATACGACTTCCCGCCAGAGAGATAGAAAGGAGCCCCAGCTCGTTTGCCCGAAGCAACACTCTCGCTAATGCCCGCAAGCTCTTTCTCCCAAACAGTCAGGCTATCGAACCAGCAAATACTCTTGTCGATAGTGGTCTTCCAAACGTTTCTGTAAGTGCTCGTCTTGAAGTTGAAGAGCGACTGACCGCCTTTCACGGTAAACCTTTCATGCGTGGCTGAGGCAAGAATTGCCTTGTAGTCGGCATCACTCTTTCGAGCCACATCATAGTAACCATTCACGATTCCGCCTTCGATGTGAATCTTCATATCGGGCCATTCGCTTAGGGTTTTGGTCATCGCCTTCGTATCGGCAGTATAAATAATGTAGAAGAGAGCACCTTCCCTGCCATCCACCACATTCAAGCCCTTCTTGAGCATCTTGCCTTGAGTGGCACTCGTAACAAGATCGTTGCCTGTACAACCGGCTATATAGAGCGTTGTTCCCGACGGAACTTCTTCATCCACAAAGACATAGAGAGGGTTGTAGTCCTTCGTATAGATGCCGGTTGGATTGCCCATATAAGAGCCTCCAGTTGTCCGCAACTTACTGTTCCAATAGCTTGCGTCGCTAAAGGGTTTGTAGTTCTGGATGCGGAAATCCAGCTCGTAATCTGCCCAACTTTCGTTCTTCAACTTGAGGGCAATTGGAATCATATACGAAGGCATTCCTGCTTCGGTTAGAGTTGAGGTCAGTTCCTCGTCGCTCATCGCCTTAAATTCGGCTTTCAACTGAGTGCAAGCCACATCCTCGAAGAAGTTGCCAGCCAAGTTGTTGACGACTTCGCTCGAGTCCGATTCCTCCGGATAATAACGTTCCAGATTGCCCACAAGCGTGCCATATTGATTCCAAGAGGAAGCCTTATATTCCGCCAAAACGCTGGAATAGACGCGAATGGTCGGGCTTGCCGTAAAGATGTAGGCATCCAGCGAAGGCGGGGTCTTTGGCTTCACAGATACAGTCGTAATGGCTGAAGAGTTATAGAAAACAGCCTGATTGAGCAAGGAAACTCGGCTGCCTATCACAACTGTCTTGAGCGAGTTGCAGTCAGCAAAAGATGCGTGACCAAGATGAGTTACACCATCGGGAATCTCCACCTTAGTTATTCCAGTCTTCGAGAACGCATATCGGCCAATATCGTTGATAGAAGTGGGCAAAGTTATGCCGGTCAGCTTCGAGCAATCGGCAAACATATAGTCGCCAAGAACGTCTTTCGCAGTCTTATAGCTCTCGTAGTAAGCCTCGCCTCCGGCAACTATTCGGACTTCTTCGAGGTCGAGCCTCGTAATCTTTCCCGCAGTTATCTTTTCGCGAAGGAATTTAACGTCGGTTCCGTTGATGAAGCCCGTCAGCCTGATTTGCCTTCCAGCCTCTCCGAAGAGGGACGATAGCGTTCCTGCCGTAGCCACATGAATTGTATCTGCCGACCAAGCGTTCGCAGAGCAAAGACAGGCAATTCCGACGACTATCGCCCTGAAGAGATTCTTGATTCCCTTGCCTTTCATATCAGTCATATTAGTGTCGTTTTCGAACGACTGCAGTTACGTTGGAAAAGTTAACGTGTTATGTTTGCAATCGTAACGTGTTAAATTTGCAATCGTAACCTGTTACGTTTGGATTTTAACTGTGTTAAGTTGGCAAAGCAGGCTCGCTTACTTGCTGAACATAAACTTCTTTCCGTTCCTGATATAGATGGTTCCAGGCTGGAGAGAGGTAACTCTGCGGCCCATCAAATCGTAGACGGGAGCATTCTCTTGAGTCTTGCCCCAAGTATCTTGCTCAGCTTGGATGGCCTCGATTGCGTCAATCATATCTTCTGTAAGGTCGCCAACAATCGTACCAAACCTCTCCCAATTTGCTGCCTTATAAGCCTCTACAGCGCTTGGGTAAACGTGGATGGTGCGATTCTTGCCAGAGAAGAGATAGTCGCTAACGCCATTCAAGGTCGGAGGAGTGAGTACCTTCACATAAGCGTCCTTAATGTTGCCAGAGCCGTAGAAGACGCCTTGATCCATCGTCCTAACGCTCTTTCCGATGATGACAGCTGTAAGCGAATTGATGTATGCAAAGGCGTCTCCACCCACGCTCGTCACATTATCAGGAATCTCGATGAACTTGATTGCGGAACCAGAGAAGGCTTGCGAGCCAATTGAAGTGAGGCTCAGCGGCAACTTAATGACAGAAAGTTTCTTGATGTCCTGGAAAGTGCCGTTAGCTATAGTACTTGTTTTGGCTTGCTCGAGGTCGATGGCTTGAAGATTCTCCTTGTTGATGAGTTGCTTCATATAGGTGAGGTCAGTCGTACTAATCGGGCCACTTACAATAAGCTTGATGACCTGATTGTTCTGCAACTTTTGCTTAAGCGTTCCAGCCGCAGTAAGCACAACATATTCAGTTCCGCTACCAGCCTTCGTTACTTCGTGCAAAGAGCCGTCGGCATCATAGGAATAGATGGTAAAGTCGCTGCCTATGCTT
>Ga0310786_10010006_pt1 | contig 11955 bp, 17 predicted proteins | sample AusTroGonzalo_MG_FD_203881 | JGI IMG/M metagenome (GOLD analysis project Ga0310786, IMG submission 203881) | Bovine rumen microbial communities from tropical cattle in Woodstock, Queensland, Australia - Gonzalo_03 (v2) (version 2) | ecosystem: Host-associated > Mammals > Digestive system >... | reverse complement strand
GAAGATTGATCCCGTGATATACAATGCGGCCCGCATCGCGAAGCTCCCCGGCACCATGTCGGCCAAGGGCCGGCAGGACGACGAGGTGCGCCCGCAGCGCATGTGCCGAATCCTCAACGTACCGGATGAGGTCAAGGTCACGGACGTCGACTACTTCAAGAAGATAGCCTCGACCGTAGAGGAGCCGCCCAAGCCCTCCCGTGACAACGACTGGGGCCGGGAGCGCTTCGACCTCCAGGAGTTCCTACGAAAGCACGGCATCTCCGTCAAGCGGGAGGTCCGGGCCGCCGGCGGAACGAGGTACATCCTCGACCACTGCGTGTTCGATTCGAACCACAAGGCGCCCGACGCGATGATCTTCCAGTACGACAACGGGGCGGTGGTCTACAAGTGCCTCCATGCCTCGTGCTCGCAGTACAAGTGGCGGGACGTGCGCCTGCTCTTCGAGCCGGACGCATACTCGCAGAAGGAGGACGTCTCGGACTTCGCGTGGAAGATGCGGATGCGCGGGCAGGAGAAGAAACAGCCCTTCGTCCCGCAAAAGGAAAGCACCGAGAAGGGGCCGATATGGCTCTCCCTCGACGAGATACCGACGCTCAATCCCGACGATGTGACATCCATCGCCACGGGCATCCGCGAGCTCGACAACAAGATGTTCGGCGGAACCATCCTCGGCCAACTATCCATTATGACCGGCCGACCGGCGTCGGGAAAGTCCACCATCCTGAACACCATGATGCTGAGCTCGATTCAGCAGGGATTTCCGACGGCGATATTCTCCGGCGAGCTGCCGAATCAGTTGCTCAAGTCGTGGATAACGCTGCCCGCCGCCGGACGGAGCTACGTCAAGCCTTCCTACAAGCGGAATGAGGCGTACTTCGTCCCCAAGGACATCGAGGAGAAGATTCTTGCCTGGCTGAAGGGCAAGCTGTTCATCCACAACTCCGACTACGGCAACCGCTGGGAGCAACTGAAGGCGGACATCCTCGACATCATACAACGTGGCGCAAAGAACATCATCATCGACAACCTCATGACGGTGTACCTCGAGCACACGGACAACACCAAGAACACGGCGCAGATCAACTTCATCAATGACCTGCATGAGATGGTCCAACGCGAGAACGTGCACCTTTGGCTGGTGGCCCACCCGCGCAAGCAATCGACTTTCCTGCGCTTCGAGGACATCTCCGGCGCGTCCGAGATGGGCAACCTCGCGGACAACACGATGATAGTCCACCGCGTCAACCAAGACTTCCAAAACCAGGCGAAAGTATTCTTCTCCAAGGCGAAGGTGGACGGCATCCTTGCCAACGGGTACACTAACGTCATCGAGATTGCCAAGAACCGCGTCCCCGGACACTACGTCGGCGACCTTGTGGGCGTCTACTACGAGCCGGAGAGCAAGCGGATGAAGAACACCGTCTCCGAGGTGTTCCAGTACGGCTGGGACACTACGCCGGCGCAGACGCAGCTTTCCTTCGAGCAGGAACCACACCACGAAGAACCTGATCAACCATGGTACAATAGAGAACAAGACAATGGACTCGACTTCTAAGATTCGCGTTTACACCAACGGCATCGAGGCTGACGGCATCGGTGCCTACGCCTACATCGTCCTCGAGGGCAAATGCCTCGGAGACATCAAAATCGGAAGCGGTGCCGGCCGGGCGTTTGCCCCTTCGCTGCTCCGCGCCAAGTTCGCCCAAGCGGGCCGCGCCGCCGACGACATGCGCATGAAGATGCGGGCCGTCTACGAGGGCGTCCGCCACTGCCCGGACGGGACTTCGCCGGAGGTCTACACCGACAACTTCCTCCTTTCGTCCGCTCTTGACACCACGAAGCTGGGCGAGGAGGACGGGGACATCGCCGACCGCTACCGCAACTACATCGCCGCACACCGCATCACGCCGCAGTTCATGGCGGCGAAGGTCTACAATGACCGCGACCTGCCGGCCAATGACCACGACGAGTGGACCTGGTACGCCTTCGCGCTCTGCAAGTATGCCATCCGTAGATTCGTAAAGGAGAATAAGAAATGATATTGATTAAGCTATCGACCTTCGCGGACCGCGAGGTCTGGGTCAACCCTCATTACATCGCCAGTATGGTGCGCTCCGAGAGCGGCACCAACGTGTTCATCGCCAACGATTCGGACCCCATCCGGGTTAAGGAAACACCCGAGGACATTATGCAACTCATCATAGATTCAGTACAATGAAAGAAGACATCATCTTTACCGCTGACCCGCAGGAAATGCAGGGTAAGTACGTGTCGGAGAACCTCTACCGCTTCTGGAAGGAAGTGGAGGAGAAGACCGACCCCAAGGACGGCCACAAGTTCAACGCCGAGGTCGAGAAGAAGGAGATCATCCTCGAGCGTGGCAAGCTCCTCGACTCCGAGAACATCCAGGTCGTTCAGTTCCACCTTCAGACCGGCGACATCAAGGGCATCTACTGCTCCGCCATCCAGCGCCGCGCTACGCTCGCGACGCCTCCGGCATGGCAGAAGCCGTGGAAGATTCAGCTCGAGAACTCCGTGAGGCCCACCAAGCACACGGTCATCCTCTATGCCAAGACCGTCGCTGACGCGCTGGCAATCGTCACCGAGTACATGGAGCGCACCTACGACGGCACCTTCACCTTCAAGAGCGTGGGCAACTTCGATAACGCCACCTTCGTGGCCCCGGAGCCCCGCGAGCTCAAGGACGGTGAGAAGGCGCCCGAGCTGAAGTTTTACCAGATTTCCGTCTCCGCCCGCTGGCGTGACGACGACGACACGCAGAATGGCGTCATCGTCCTCCAGGCCGAGAATGTGGATGCCGCCCTGGTGGTCATCGAGCGCATCATCCGTGAGCGCCGCGAGAAGTTCGTCGCCGATCTCAAGAAGAACTCCGAGGACAAGGAGCGCATCAAGAAGGAAACGGACAAGCTCAAGGCTGGCTTCATCCTCACACTCAACGAGGCGAAGAAGATCAACTGCACGGACATCGTTCCGAAGGAGCTCTCCAACGCCTTCTACCCGGACGACCGGAAGTAACTGTTTCGCTGGAGTCCGGCGCGGGGCATCTTCCCATCCCCATACTCTCCACCGACCCCCGCGTCGGGTCCAGCTTTCTCTCATGGAAGAATGGATTGACATCCGTGACCGCTGGCCGCAGGAAGGCGAAACGCTTCTCCTCCCGGGCCTCAAGGGCAAGTTCGTGGTCCACAAGACCGCTCTCTACCTAAGCGGTCGCCTCACGATACCGCTTGGCATCGTCGAGAAGTATAAGATTGACAATAATTGACACGCATGGCAAAGAAACGCACCGACTATCCCGGCTTCTCCAACGGCACCGAGTGCATGATATGGATGGGCATGAACTGCGACCGCTGCATCAAGGCGGAGCATCCGATTGTCAAGCACAAGATGCTGGTCGGCTATGCCAACAAGGGTAGATGCCGGGTCAACTATGAAATCATGGAAGCGGCGGTCGGCGCCGGCACCGTTACCAAGCGCGTCAGCAAGATAGTCCACAGCCCCGTCTGCCCGTTCCTTCGGACCGAGTGGCCAAGGCGCGGCAAGGGGGATAAGGACAAGAATTACCCGAAACTTTTTGAGGATGGCGGACTTTGATAGGAAGGTGGCCTTTGCCATCAAGCTCTTGCAGAGCATCCCCAAAATGGAGACGCCGATTGAGATTTCGTACTCCGGCGGCAAGGACTCCGACGTGATTCTTGAGCTCGCTAAGATGGCGGACATCCGCTTCGAGGCGATTTACAAGAACACGACCATCGACCCGCCCGGCACCATCAAGCACTGCCGCGACATGGGCGTGACCATCCTCAACCCGAAGATGACCTTCTTCCAGCTCATAGAGAAGAAGGGATTCCCGACACGCCGCGCCCGCTTCTGCTGCGAAGTGCTCAAGGAGTACAAGGTCTACGACCAAGCCGTGCAGGGCGTTCGCCGGGCCGAGTCCACTGCCCGTGCCAATCGGTATCACGAGCCGGAGATGTGCCGGGTCTATTCCAAGACGGAGAAGACCCGCATCTACTTCCCGATACTCGAGTGGACCAGCGAGGATGTGGAGCGCTTCGTCAAATGGCGGGGTCTTCAGCTCGCACCGGTCTACTACGACGAGGATGGCACCTTCCATGTGGAGCGCCGCCTCGGGTGCGTAGGATGCCCGCTCAAGTCCGACTGCGGCAAGTCGGACTTCAAGAAGTACCCCAAGATGCTCAAGGCTTGGCTGCGGGCCGGAAAAGTCTACATGGACACGCACCCGCACTCGCGAGCCGTCGCGAAGTTCGCGACGGTATATGGCATGATGGTACATGACCTTTTCTTCGACTCATTCGAGGGCTACGAGCAAGTGTATGGGGGGGGCAACTCTTCCCCGAAGAAACCCCAGACGCGAAGCAGTTCCTCGAAGATTATTTTGGCATTGACCTAACCCTATGACCGATGGCGTTCAAAAATAGATACTACGGCACCAAGAAGGTTGAGTTCGAGGGCATGACCTTCGACTCCGGCACGGAAGTCCAGCGCTTCCAAGTGCTCCGCGCTGCGCAGGAAAGGGGCCTAATTTCGGGCTTACAGCTCCAGGTGGTATTCACCCTCATCCCGAGACAAACGGAGCCCGTAGAGGTCAAACTAAAGACCAAAACGAAGGTGGTCGAGAAGTTCTGCGAACACCCGGTCACTTACGCGGCCGATTTTGTGTACCACAAGGACGGCAAGGAGGTGGTCGAGGACATCAAGGGATTCCCCACCGAGGACTACATCCTCAAGCGCAAGATGATGCGCTACTTCGGGCATCCTATCCATGAGGTCTTCGACCCGACGGAGGGGTTCGAGGAGATCGCCGCATCGCTGGGATTCAGCAAGAAGCTCAAGAAGAAATCCAAGAAGAAATCCAAACCCGAGGAGAAGAAGGCCGATGCTTTCGATGCCCCGGGATTATTCGACTGACATGCTCAACCTATTCAAACGCAAGAAACCCGACCCGCCCTACGACTATGAAGCGGCCCTCGCGGAGCTCTCCGCCCGTTGCGTCAAGTCCACCGCGTATGATGTCATTATGCCCTCGGTCTACTACGACTGCAAGCGGGGCGCGTTCGCGGCGCACTTCGAGTGCTCGATGCGGGAGTGGGTGCAAAAGAAAGGCAAGAGGAACAACTACTTCCTCTCGCTCAGGCGCACCGAGAAAATCTTCGGCCCATCCCTCGCGGACGTGCTGGACTTCGCCATCACGTACGCCGGCTACCCCGATGCGTTCGTCCACTCACCGCAGGACAACATGCCGGAGGGCTTCTCCATCATCATCAAGAACATGATCCGTGTCCCTGGCGGACGCGTCAAGGAAATACACAAAGGCTATCCGCAAAATAAGGTTGAAAAATGATTAGAGCATACAAATACAAGATGAAACCGACATCGGACCAGGAGGCATATTTCGCCAAGTGCTTCGGATGTATGCGCTTTGCCTACAACTATGCTCTTTCAATGAAAATCAAGGCGTATACCGACGAAAAGAAATCCATGTCATTCTTTGACCTCTGCACAATCATTCGCGAGCTGCGCAAGGGCGATGAACACAAATGGCTGAATGACGTTCCAGCTACGTCATTGAACTACTCATTACTCAATCTTAACAATGCCTACAATCATTTCTTTAAGACAAAAGCGGGCTTCCCCAAGTACAAATCAAAGAAGCATTGTAGGGACTCGGTAAAGTTTGATGCGCAGAAAACAAAGTATGATTTTTCCTCGTTCCAAGTTCGTATTCCCAAGATTGGATGGGTGAAACTCTGCCACAATCGCACGTTTGATCCAAGTACCGTCAAGGTAAATTCGACCACTGTTTCGCGGGATGCCTGCGGCACTTATTGGTGTACCGTATCAATAGAGGATGGTATTCTTTCGGAGCCGAAAGCCAAAGTAACGAAAGAAACTGCCGTCGGAATTGATGTGGGGCTTTCCGTGTTCGCCGTCCTCTCCAGCGGAGAGATAATCCCGAATCTGCGATTCTCCGAACGCGAGGAACAGCGTATCGCCAAAGCGCAGCGCTGCCTGGCAAGAAAAAACCGCGGAACGAAGGATGAGGTTCCGTCCAGTCGGTACGTCCGTTACCGGACAAAACTCGCCCGGATTCACCGGAGCGTCGAGAACCGTAGGACTGACTTCCTGCAAAAACTCTCCACGGAGCTGATTCAGTGTTTCGAGACCATCTGCGTCGAGGACCTGAATGTCAATGGGATGATGCGCAACCACAGCCTTGCGGGTTCGATCGCTTCCGCCTCCTGGTCCTCATTCGTGAGGATGCTGGAGTACAAGTCGGAATGGTACGGCGTGAACCTCCTCCGCGTCGGACGCTTCGACCCTACTTCCCAGCTCTGCTCGGCATGCGGACACCGCAACCCAGGCACGAAGGACCTTTCCGTCCGGGAATGGACCTGTCCGGTCTGCGGGACCCGCCACGACAGGGATGTCAACGCGGCGGTGAACATCATGAACACCGCCATCGAAAAGCATTTTAACAAACAAAGCCCCGCGGTAACGGGGATTACGGACGCGGATGGAGCCGACAGCGAAAGCAATATCGGGACGGGTTCCCGGATATGCGATTATGCCTCCGTTGAAACGTCAATGCGAAGAGTGAAAAAGATGAAAATTCAACCACAAATTGCAGTTACCCTACACAAACACACCGCAGAATGAAATTCGTGAATCTCAGAAAGGGCAAGCAGACGCAGCTCTACATCTTCCCGACCATCATCGTGTCGAAGAATCCCGTCAAGACCCGCGTGTTCATCTGCTGGATATTCTGGAGCATTGAGTTATGAGCAACAAGATTTCCATCGTGATACCATGTCACAACATGGCAGAGTACATCCGCGAAACCATCGCATCCGTCAAGGCGCAGACATCCGACAACTGGGAGTGCATCATCGTTGACGACGGTAGCTGGGACAAGTCGTGGAAGTTCATTGAGGAGGCCACCAAGGACGACATCCGCTTCGCCGCCTACCGCACAGAGAACCGAGGCGTGGCCGCGGCCCGCAACTTCGGCATCCTCAACGCCACGGGCCGGTACGTCCTCGCCCTCGACGCCGACGACTGCCTGACGCCCGACGCCATCGCGGAGTTCACGCAGGGCTGGATAGACAACCCCGGAGCGACCCTTCTCGTCCCGATGATAGAGCGCTACGGACCGAACGTCCATCAGATTCAGGACCGCAAGTGGGGCGGCTACAGGGAGCTTCTTTGCAAGTGTACGCCCACCAACTCCTCGTGCTTCCGCCGCTACGACTGGGGCCGGGTCGGTGGCTACCGCTCCGAGACCATGTACGAGGACTGGGAGTTCTGGATTCGGCTGCTCTACAAAAATGATTATGTGGTCAACATCCCCAAGGTCCTCATCAAGTACCGGGTGCATGAAGACTCCCGCTGGCACAAGGCCGTGCTGCGGCACAAGGAGGAGCTGGACATCATCCGCCGGCTCAACCCGCTCGTCTTCGGGGAGAAACAGGACATCTCCGACATCCCCCGCGATGACACGGTGCTGGTGGTCATTCCGTACCTCTCCAGCGGCGCCCAGGGCCGTGAGCTCGAGTTAGCCGTCAAGGGCTGGAAGAAGCACTTCAAGGAGAAACATGAGATAGTTATCGTTGGAGACTTCGACAAGAACGTCGAGAAGGCCCTGGTCTTTGACCATGTGACCTTCATCGAGTGTCCGCAGATACCGATAGTCCCTGGGCAGTACCGCCCGCACCTTGACCATGTGCACAAGTTCCGCAAAGTCCGGGAGACCTTCCCGCGTTCAAAGGGCTTCATATACACGTGCGACGACATCTACGCGGTCGCGGACTTCACGCTCCGCGAGGTACTGGTCCCGAAGATGCCGGTCCGAGGATTCTTCTTCGGCATATCACACTCCTTCGGTGGCGTGCCGGACTGGTCCTCGGACAAGCAGAAGACCGGCGAGCTGTGCTTCCGAGCGAAGCTCCCGGTGCGCAACTGGGTCTGCCACATGCCCGTGTACTACGAGTGGGAGCGGCTTCTGGACATGTACGACCGCTACAACTGCGACCGCATCTCGTACATCGCCGAGAATATCTACTTCAACGAGAAGTATCCAGACGAGATCGACGCCTTTGACGAGGCTGAGTTCCACGATGAGGTCAAGACGGAGAAGCTCAACCTCCGGCCTATCGGAAGTGTCATTTGGATTTCCAACTCGATTGGCGGCTGGAGCAAGGAGCTCGAAGAAATCTTAGACAAGTACTACGATGAATGAATATTTCGTAAAGCTGAACTTCCACGGCACGGTCTCCTATGAGGACCCGAAGTGTCCGTGGAATTGGCGCGGGTCGGGCGTGTACACCATCGAGGACCCCGTGGAGGTCTCCGGCGAGTGCTCGGTCATCGCGCCGGATGAGGCCCGCGCCCGGGAGCTGGTCGATGACTTCGCGTTCTACCCGCAGGAGTTTGAGCTCGAAGAGGTCGAGATTGCCGAGGTCTCGCTTGTCGGCCCGGCTGACGAGGAGAACGCGGAGAAGGTCTACGACGTGTTATACGGCAGCATCCCGGAGAAGGACGACTATCCCGATCCGGATGACTGCTACGAGGAATTGCTACTCAGAAAACAGGAGGAAGACAAAAGCCGGAACTGATTGAACTTGTAAAAAAGATGCGCCACGCGCAGAAGGAGTTTGCGCGGACGCGCATCGCCGCATGGAGCTATGAAATTCAGAAGCTCGGAAAGAAGATTGACGAAATACTTGAAAAGCTATGACGCCAAGAATACCGCTTAGAAAGTGCAAGAACTGCGCGAGATACCACGGGTACTGTCCGCTTGAGGACCTCAGCCCGTGTTCGTTCGTTCCCATTGACCCGGACAAGGAGGCCAAGGACCGCTTCCTCGCGTTTGTAACCATCGTGGCCGGGCTGGTCATCGCCGCCGCTATCCTTTGGGCGTGCAAGCATCAGGAGGTCGAGGAGGCCCCGGCCACGGAGCCGGTGTCGGCAGTCGCTCTCCTGCGCGAGCTTCACAAGGGCGAGCTCTCGGAGTATGACAAGCTCATCCTTGCGATTGCTTTCACGGAGTCTCGCTGGAATCCCGATGCCGTCGGAAAGAACGGCGACCTCGGATTCCTTCAAATCACGCCGGTTTACGTCCGGGAGGCCAACAGGGTTTCTGGCGCGAATTTTAAGCACGAAGATGCTTTTAGCATAGATTCCTCGCTTGCGATGTTCGCGGCGATTCAGGGCCACTACAACCCGTCCCGTGACATCGAAGAAGCCATCTACCGACATAATAAGTCGCCAGAGTATCGTCGCAGGGTGCTGGAGAGCCTCGAGATGGTGGAGCGGTATGAGGCGATTCGGATGAAACTGATTGAGGGACATTAAAGCGAAGACCAGCATGGAATACATGATTTTAGCCCGCACTCAAGGCAAGCGGGCTGTCCCCGAGAACTACGTGTCCATCAAGAAGTCCGAGATCATCTTCACATCCGGCTTCGAGAGGACGTTCCGAAAGGACATCAAGCGCTACGTGCTGTTCGCCGCCGACGAGGACAACATGCTATGCTTCAAGTTCTGCGAGAAGGACCGATACTCGTACTTGGTCACGAGGACCAACGCGAGTGTGTTGGTCGTCCGCACGCCCCGTCCAATACTTGCCCTGAGTCCGAAATTCGGCCAATACGAGCCGGTGAAGCGTGAGGACGGCTGGTTCGCGACGAAGTGTAAGTTGAATGTGAAAAGATAGCAAGTTATGGCAGACCAAGTAAATCATCCCTCCCACTACAACCAAGGCTCGGTGGAGTGCACAGACGCCCTCGAGGCGGCCCTCGGAACGCAGAATACAATCGCTTTCTGCCACGGCAACGCGTTCAAGTACCTTTGGCGGGCTGGATCGAAACCCGGCAACCCGACAAAGCAGGACTTTGAGAAGGCGGACTGGTACATCCGCAAGGCTATTGAATTGATTGAGAAGATAGAGAAATGACAAGATGGAGAAGTTCGAAGGGCTCAACGTAAGCAGTAAGTTCGGTATCTGCGGCATGCCGCTCAGAGTGGACTCCTATAAGACATGCTCGTTCGGATGTCGTTACTGCTTCGCAAATGGGCGCAAGATAATGGAGTTCGAAAAGAATCTCTCCGTGGCCGACACGGCAAGCATAGAGCGGAGGCTCGAGAGAATCTTCCGGGACGGCCGCTACGACAATACGAACTTCCTCGACAAGCTGATTGCAGACCGCATCACGTGGCACTTTGGCGGGATGAGTGATCCGTTCCAGCCAATCAACGAGCGCCTTCGCGTCACAAACCAAATTATCGACATCGGAAATCGCTACGGCGTCACGATGTGTATCAGCACAAAGAGCGATACGGTTCACGGGGCCAATATCCAGCCAGACCTTCACTCCTTCCAGCTCTCGGTCAGCAACGTGCGTAACCGCAGGGACATCGAGCCGGAGGTGCCGGACATTGAGAGTCGACTACGCTTCTTCAAGGAGCTCATAGGGGGGGGGTATCATGTGGGTATCCGCATTCAGCCGTTCATCCCCGGCGTGAGCGGGCTGGACATCGTGAAGATGTTCGAAGGCGCCGACCACTTCATTGTCGAGGGCCTCAAGGTTATCCCGCAGGATGGCGAGCAGAAAGACTACTGCTTTGGAGAGCTCGGCATGAATCCGAAGCTGTTCACGCAGATGGGGCTGTTCAATCTACTGCCGGAGTATCGACTACAACTCTACGCGCCACTCATCGACTATTTTGAGAAGAAAGGCATTAGCTACTCCATCAGCGACAATGACCTTCGACGCTACGGCAACAATCACTGCTGCTGTGGGGACAAGCTGATAGCCAAGTCTCCTGGATTCGACGTGACGGCAATCATCAATGACGGCGGCACGTGGTCACTGAATCACGTGCTGGAGAAGGTCGGGGACTATGGCGACTGCGTTGCGAAGGACCTTTTCACGAGCAACCGTATCTACGGATGCCAGACCGTGAGGGATTTCTTCTGCATGCGGTTCAAGAGCGACAAGAGCCCAATGTCTCCGCTGTTCCAGTACGAGCCGCAACCAACTTTGTTTTGACATGACAAATGAAGCAATCAACATAGCGCTTTTGAAGCGTCGCGGATACACGCAGTACAAGGGCAATAAGGACAACCTTTCGCCACTAATGTACTTCTTCCTGATGGATGCCTCCAAGACCTTCTTCCCCGACGTAAAGAAGCAGAAATGCTCCGGCATGCAGAAGAAGCTCATGCGGCAGATGGAGCAGGGTTACCACCTTTTCTTCAAGAACTTCTTCTCGGCGTTCGACGTTGAGCAGACGGACTATCTCATGGACAAGGTGGATGCCTTCGAGGAGTACATCCAGCACCACCTCGACATCGCGGAGATCGCCGTCCAGGAGTGCGACAACTCCCGGCCCATCGATGAGCAGCGGGAGTGCTCCCGCGTGTGGCTCTGCAACATCCTTGCTGCCGACGCGCAGGACTTCCACGGCGAGTGCTGGAGGACAGGCTCCAACCAGCCCCTCTACGACCGCTACATCGACCAAGTGCTAAAGGCCAGCAAGGAATACTCCAGGCTCCGCTTTGGCGAGGGGCCGGTGCTTACCGAGAAGCAGTTCAAGCGGGTGCAGCTCTCCGTCAAGGTGCTGGCCCGCAAGGTTTGCGATTTCGTCTACCAAGACTACCAACAAGAGATAGCAAAAAAGAATGGAAACAATACTGATTCCGCAGCGCTACAAGGACATGGCGGAGAATCTCCGGCAAGTGATGCTGGAGCTGACGGGCATGGACGTGTACAACCCATCAAGCAAGCGGGCGTTTGTGGTGCCTCGGGCGATGGTCGCCCGGGCGCTGGTGTCGGAGGGGATGTCCACGATTCAGGTGGGCGCTCTGCTGGGCAAGAACCACGCAACAATCTCGCATTACAAAGACCT
>Ga0310786_10010004_pt1 | contig 11956 bp, 7 predicted proteins | sample AusTroGonzalo_MG_FD_203881 | JGI IMG/M metagenome (GOLD analysis project Ga0310786, IMG submission 203881) | Bovine rumen microbial communities from tropical cattle in Woodstock, Queensland, Australia - Gonzalo_03 (v2) (version 2) | ecosystem: Host-associated > Mammals > Digestive system >... | reverse complement strand
GCGGTCGCAATGGCCGTGAAGATGCCGGACCGCTCGTTTTTTGTGGCGAGCGGGAACGCGAAAAAGGCGCAGAGGAAGCATGCCCACGGGAACGCCAGGCGGTTGAAGAAGATGGTCCAGTAGATGCGACGGAGATTGGCCGCCATGTCCGGGTTGTCGCGCAGGATTGTGAAGATCTCAATGGAGGAGAGGGCGTCCGGTTCGATCACGGACTTGACGATCACGGACGGCTTGTCAGGGATCATCCTCTCGGAAACAACCAGCAGGACGGGATCCCGGTCCTTCCGCCAGTCCATCGGGTCATTGTCCTCGTTGTCCTGAGACGGAGTGTCGTCCTGGTCAAGGGCTTCGTAGTCGTCCCAGGCTTCGTTGTCGTAGAAGGCGAGGATGTCCAGACCGTTTTCCGACAGGTCCAACTGGCCTTGAAGCGCGCGGACGGTATCCTGATAATCAAGGTTTTCGATCACTTTACGGAGATTGACTTTTAACTTGAGGTCGTTCAGAATATAAGCGGTGATCGTTGAGATCGTTTTGTCGGAGAGCTGGTCGACCGTGATGTCCGGTTTGAGCTTTGACCTGGCGATGATCTTTTCCGCGTTTTCGGCGTCGATCCCGTCAATGGACTGAAGGGCATTCTTCACGGAGCGGTTCGTCTGGAAATCGGAAAAACGCGTCTTGTTCTTCAGTTCGTAATTCTTTGCAAACCTGTCCGCGGAAATCGCATACGGCCATTTCCCGTACACATTTTTGCCGATCACCGGCCTGAAGAACACCCAGGCGGAGATCCGCTCGTCGAAGTGCGATTTCTCTGCCGAGATGATGTATTCCAGATTGTTGTCGGATTCCAGATTTTGTTTCGAGGGAATATAGCCGAAGATGGCAAGGGCGGCGTCGATCAGGCGGCTGGGGAGGTCCTGTTCCTCGTATTCATTTTTTCCAAAGAACTTGAGCTTGACGTTTTCCTGGAAATCATCGTCGTCGAACTGGCCGAAATACCAGCTGCGAAGCCGGTCGCCGCTGTGGAACTGGAGACGCGCGTTGATCTCCTCCACATAATTCTTGTTGTTGACCGTCCTCCGCACGACCTCCGCTTTCCGGGTGGTTTCCGGGACGAGCTGTTCGTTGAAATAGAAATTGACGAGCATCACGCAGAACCCGACGATGAAGATCGGGAGCCCGCATCGGCTGAGGGAGATGCCGGAAGCCCGGATGGCCGTGAGTTCACGTGTGCGTCCGAGGTTGGCGAGCGCATACATGCAGGCGAGCAGGACGGTGATGGGCAGGATGAACCGGATGTTTCCGGGGATCTTCAGCGTGAAATATTCGATGGAAACGCGGACAGACGCTTCGTTGTCGAGGAAGTCGCTCACGTCATTGTACATGTCCATGATGATGAAGAGGAGCGTGAACGCGAAGAGAAGGATGAAAAACGGCACCAGGAACGCGCGCATGATATACCCGTCGAGTGTGGGCATCCAGGAGAATTTGCGGGCGGCGCCGGAAAGAGGAATGGAAGAGGGATCGGACATGAAAAACGATGATGATGATTGGACGGTTTGCTCCGCTCCGGGGGTGCGTCGTGAAACGGTCCCGGAGCGGGGTTGCGGTTTGGGAAAGAGCCGTCAGCCTCTGCGGCGCTGCGTGCGGCGTTTCTTCTCGCTCGGCTTTTCGTAGTGTCTCCGGTTGCGGAGTTCCTTGAGCGTGCCTTCCTTGTCGAGTTTCTTTTTCAGACGGCGAAGAGCACGTTCGATCGAGTCGCCTTTCTTGAGTTTGACTTCCGTTGCTTCCATGTTAGTTCACCCCCTTTCCTGAACAATTTGTCACATCGTATTTCATCGGTAGATACCTCATGAATTCGGGTTGGTTGAAGGTCATTCCTCGGGCAGCCCGGCCTCGTCGGCGAGCATGGCGCGGAGTTTTGCGAGCGCCTGGTTCTGGATCTGGCGGACGCGTTCACGGGTGCGGCGGATTTCCTGGCTGACTTCCTCCAGCGTCTTCGGGCGTCTGCCATCGAGGCCGAACCGGAGCTGAAGGATCAGCCGTTCGCGGTCGTCGAGCTGGGAGAGCAGCGAGAGCAGGCGGTGGACGGATTCCTCGTCTCCGAGGATGCGGTCCGGCGTCATGGCCTCCTGGTCGGGGATGATGTCCTGGAATTCGCCGTCTTCGCCCTGCTGGATGGGGTCATGCAGGGAGAACGTACGGAGATCGGCAAGACGGAGCCCGGTCACGGTGCGTCCGCTGAACCCGAGGTTCGCGGCGATCTCGTCGTCGGTCGGTTCGCGTCCGAGCTTTTCCATGAGCTTCATCTTGACGGATTTGATCTTGTTGATCTTGCCGGCGGACTGCACGGGGATGCGGATCACGCGCGACTGGTTGGCGAGGGCGCGGCGCATGGACTGCTTGATCCACCAGGCCGCGTAGGAACTGAATTTCGCGCCTTTGGACGGGTCGAATTTCTCTACGGCGCGCATGAGTCCGATATTGCCCTCGGAAATAAGGTCGAGCAGCGGCAGTCCGAGTCCCTTGAAATCGTGGGCGATCTTCACGACCAGGCGCAGATTTGCTTCGATCAGCGTCGCGCGTGCCTCGTCGTGCGAGTCGTGGTTTTTGCCGTGGATCTGTGCCGCCAGCGTGACCTCCTGGTCTTTCGAGACCAGCGAAATCTGACCGATGTCGTGCATGTAGACCCTCATCGTGTCATTTTTCGTGACGGTGCCTTCCTTGGCCGCGACCTTCGCGTTCTTCTTGTCCAGCTTGGGGTCTTTCGTCCCCTCGTTCATGAACTTGGAGAGATCGATCTCGGAAGCGTCTTCGATATCATCCAACACAACCGGAACGCCATTGACGTCAACGATGCCGGATGGATCCTGCTCTGCCTTTTTCGCAGAGGGACCTTCCGCCGGGGCTGTTTTGACGTTGACTTTGAGCTGCGTTTTCTCCGGCTTCCCGGAGAATAACGATTTCTTCGCGGAAGATTTCTTTTCCGGCACGGCAGGCTTTGCCGCGGTCGGCACTGTCTTCTTCGAGCCGGATTTCGGCAGGGGTTTCGCATGTTGAACACCCTTCGCCGTTTCTTTTGCCGGAGCGGTTTTGATCTCGACCTTGACGGATGGGCGCTTGACAGTGGTTTTGATCTTGCCTGTTTTTACGGAAGGCTTTTCGTCTTTGGACTCGGTCCCGGTCCCGGACGAAGCCTTCTTTCCGGAAGCTGCTTTTGCAGCAGTCTTTCCGGAAGCTTTCTTTTGAAGGTCAAGCTTGACAGCCGGTTTGAAGCCCTTTTTTGCAGAGGACTTTTTCGCCTGCGTATCTTCGTCGAAAAAAACTTCAGGTTTGAAGGTGTTTTTCTTAGCGGGAACAGCCTTGACCGGCGTTTTTTTTGCTACGGCCTTGAGCTCCGTTTTCGCGACAGTCTTCTTCGCGGGAGTAGTCTTGACCGCCGTTTTTTTTGCTGCGGCCTTGAGCTCCGTTTTCGCGGCAGTCTTCTTCGCGGGAGCAGTCTTGACCGCCGTTTTTTTTGCTGCGGCCTTGAGCTCCGTTTTCGCGGCAGTCTTCTTAGCCGAACGGGCAGTTTCCACGGTCGTTGTCTGTTTCTTAGCGGATGCGGAGGGCGCTTTTTTGGGGGATGCGGTTGCACGGACGGCAGGAGCAGCTTGTTTTGCCTGAACCGTTTTCCCCTTGCCGGACGCGGTTTTATTCTGCTTAGCGGGAGCAGACGTTTTCGCGTTTTTTCCGGTTGCGGGAACCGTGATCCGTTTTTGTTTCGCACCATTTTTCATCGAAAAAAAGACTCCGGGATTTGTTTTCCTGCGTTGAGCTGTTATATTGTTTTGTCGTAACCTTTTTCGATTTCGGCATCTGTAACAACTGTCAGCATTCGGGCGCCATATACAGGGCACCCCCTGTTTAAAAAAACAATTGCATATAATGTACTTCATAATTAGAAAAAGGCAAGAGATAAATGAGAAAAAGAACTTGGAAAGGTATATTTTTTGATTTAATATCTAAATCATATAAGGGCTCCGGACGCATCGGTCCGATCGAATCCGACATCATGCCGATTGCCCTGCTTTGTCTTGCCGTGAACGGCTCTTCAGCATCCGGTGGAAAACGACCCGTTTTCTATGTGGCGGCATCGCAGTCCCGTGCGGAACAATGCCGGGATGATCTGATCGCGTGGGCGGAAGTCGCGGGGAAAAGCCTCTCCGTGCATACTCTGCCGGACGGGTCGACGCGGCGGCAGAGTCTGCTTCAGGCGGATTCCCCGCGCGCCGAGGCGCTGCACCGGCTTCTGAAGGATCCGCCGGACGTTTTCTTCGGATCGGTCACGAGCCTGAATTCGCCGGCGCCCGTTCCCCGTCTGATGCGCGAGAGCGAACTGATCCTGAGAGTCGGCGGCGTGTTCGACCTGAAGGAACTCGCGGAACGTCTGGTCGAGATGGGCTATGACGACGAAGTCGAGGTCGGCATTTCCGGTGAGTTCGCGCGTCGCGGCGGCCTGATCGACATCTTTTCCTCTTCGGAGGCGATGCCGGCCCGCGTGGAGTTCTTCGGCGATACGATCGAGAGCATCCGGCTGTTCCGTCCGGACACGCAGATGTCGACGGGCAAGATCGATTCCTACCGTGTGATCCTGCGGTCAGGCTCGTGCAGCGACGGGACGGTCCTGAACGGGGCGGAATGCGCCTCCGCTCCGGCGTTCGAGTATTTGCTGGAATGCGGGTCCGTGCTGGTGGAGGAGGCGCCCGGGGAGATTCGGACGCATCTGGCCCGCTACGGTACGCCGGAGGAGGCGGAACAATGGGCGGCGTTTGAAGAGAGAATGAGATCGGAAGGGCGTCTTGTCGCATTCGAGGACGCAGCTGGCGCGGCCGAACAGGACGGCGGGCCATGCGAGACCTTCCCGTGCTATTCCACCGGACGCGATGCGATGGCCGCGGCCGCGGGGCATGAATTCGCCTCGGAAGCCAGTGAGGACGGTCAGGCGCTGGACCAGGCGTTCTCCGTGCTGGCGCAGCAGCTGACCGCAAGCCGGATCCATCAATGGATCGAGGAGAAAACGCATGTAACTTTGCTCGTGGGGCCGGATTCCGATCCGCATCAGGTGCGGCGCTGGGTCCTGGACCACGACTTGTGCGAAAACGACTTGCTGACCGTGGAGGAGGGAGCCGTGCCATGCGGGTTCTTCCTGCCGAAGGCGAAACTGGCGGTCCTGACGATCCGGGAGCTCTTCGCGCTGCCCTACCGCCGCCGGAGCATGGCGCACGAGCTTCAGATCGAGGAGGATACGCCCCGGACCGAAGCGCCGTCGCGCGAGGATTCCGCCGGCGTGATCTCCGCGGGAGACCTGGAAGAAGGCGACTATGCGGTCCATCTGAATTTCGGCATTTGCCGGTATCTCGGGCTGGAGATCACGGAGGCCGCCGGAGCGCGCGCGGAGATGATTGTGCTGGAGTTCGGCGATGACCAGGTGGTGCGGATCCCGGTGCGCCATGCGCATCTGGTGACGCGCTATGTCGGCTCAAAAAACACTCGCATTACGCTCAGTCGACTGAATTCCAGCCGCTGGAACAAGGCGTGCGACGAGGCACGTCACTCCGTGCAGAGCCTGGCGTTCGAGATGCTGAGGATCCAGGCCATGCGCATGAAAAAGGCTGGTACGGCGTTTCCCTCGGACGACCCCGAGCAGGATCTTTTCGAACAGGCGTTTCCGTTCAAGGAGACGCCGGACCAGGTGCGCGCCTCTGCCGAGATCAAGGCGGATATGGAGTCGCCGCGCCCGATGGACCGTCTGCTGTGCGGCGACGTGGGTTACGGCAAGACCGAGCTGGCGATGCGGGCGGCGTGCAAATGCGCGCTCGCGGGACGCCAGGTGGCCGTGCTGGTGCCGACGACCGTGCTGGCGCAGCAGCATTATTATACGTTCCGGGAACGTTTCGCCGGGACGGGCGTCGAGATCGAACAGCTCTCGCGGTTCAAGACGCGGATGGAGCAGGGCAGGATCATTGAACGCCTCCGGCAGGGGCAGATCGACATCGTGATCGGCACGCAGCGCCTGGTCCAGAAGGACGTCGAGTTCAAGGACCTCGGACTCGTGATCATCGACGAGGAGCAGAGGTTCGGCGTGATAGACAAGGACTATCTGAAGCGCCTCCGCGCGACCGTGGACGTGCTGACCATGACCGCCACGCCCATCCCGCGCACGCTCCATATGTCGCTGTCCGGGATCCGCGATCTCAGCACCCTCATGAACGCGCCGGTGAACCGCCTGCCGATCCGGACGGTCTTCGCGCAGTATGACCGGAACGTGGCGCGCATGGCGATCGAACGCGAACTGAACCGCGGCGGGCAGGTGTACTACCTTCACAACCGTGTGGCGTCGATCGACAGGACCGCGCATGAGATCGAGGAGATGTTCCCGGACGTCCCGCTTGGCGTCGCGCACGGCCGGATGGACAAGACCGAACTGGAGCTGGTGATGTCGTCGTTCATCGAAGGAAAAACGAAGATCCTGGTCTGCACCTCGATCATCGAGTCCGGCATCGACATCCCGAACGCGAACACCATCATCATCGAACGTGCCGACCGGTTCGGGCTAGCCGAACTCTACCAGTTGCGCGGCCGCGTGGGACGCTGGGTGCGCCAGGCTTATGCGTATCTTTTCCTGCCGGCGGACGGCATCCTGACCGGAGACGCCCGCAAGCGCATGGCGGCAATCCGGCGGTACACGCATCTCGGCGCGGGGTTCCAGCTGGCCATGAGCGACCTGGAGATCCGCGGCGCGGGCAACATCCTGGGCGAGGAGCAGAGCGGGCAGATCAACGCCGTCGGATTCCATCTGTACTGCGAGCTCCTGCGCGACTGCGTGGCGATGTTCAAGGGCGAGAAACTGCCGACCGCACCGGACTGTGAACTCTACCTCGATTTCCTGAGCTTCGCGGTCGAGCCGCCGCCGGGCATGATCGCGGCGGGCATCCCGCCGGACTACGTCGAATCGCCCCGCATGCGTCTGCACTGCTACCGCAGGCTTGCGATGTTTACCTCCGAGCACGATCTCGACGCATTTGCTGTCGAGCTCCGGGACCGCTTCGGGCCGATCCCCGCGGAGGTCGACCATTTCCTGATGACGTGCAGGATCCGTCTGGCCGCGGCGGACGCCGGCATCACGAACGTGACCTGCCGCGGCAACCTGGTGTATCTGGAGAAAAATAAGCGCATGCTCCGGCGCGACGGCCTGATCCCGGCGATCCAGGTCAACGCGAAGCCCGCGCAGAAACTGAAACTGGTCCTGCGCACCGTGCGGGAGTTCATCCCGCGTGCAGAACAGGAATAATGATCGAGGAGATACGCACTATGAAAATGACCGCTGTCCTGAACGACATCACGAAACTCGACGTCGACGCGATCGTCAATGCCGCGAACTGTTCCCTGCTCGGCGGAGGCGGCGTCGACGGCGCCATTCACCGTGCCGCGGGGCGTCGGCTCTACGAAGCCTGCCTGAAAATCGGCGGATGCAATACAGGCGAGGCGCGCATTACGCCCGGATTCGATCTGCCCGCACGCTATGTGATCCATACGCCCGGCCCGGTCTGGCGCGGCGGCGGACACGGCGAACCTGAACTGCTGCGTGCGTGTTACCTGAACTCGCTGGCGCTGGCGGAGGAAAACGCCTGCCGCGTGGTGGCGTTCCCGGGCATCAGCATTGGCGTGTACCGTTACCCACTGGAGGCCGCGGTCAAGATCGCGGTGGATGCGGTCGGCACATGGACGGGAGAGTTGCCGGAGGAGGTCATCTTCTGCGCGTTCTCCGAAAATGTGCTGGAGGCGTATCAGCGCGCGCTGGCCGAATTTCGTTCCTGACGGTTTGTGTGGAAAAAGGGGAACGCGCGTGGCAGATCGTGCCGTCGCGTAGCACGGCACTGCCGCGGTGGAGACTTCGTCTCCCGTGCGCAAGCGAAGCTGAGCGCACTGCCTCAGTGGAGGACTTGTCCTCCCATGCGGCGGACGTACTCGAAGAGGATGACGGTGGCGGCCTGCGCCACGTTCAGGGACTCCGCGTCGCCGGGCATGGGGATGTTCAGGCCGCGCGAGTTTTCGAGTTCCGCCACGCCGGTGGCCTCGCAGCCGAGGATGATCGCGCTGCGGTCGAAGAGATCGGGCTCCAGAAAGACGTTGCCGCCGCTCGCCGGAAGCGTGCGGTAGCAGGTCTTCACGCCGAGTTTGCGGAGATCCGCGGCGAGCTCGGTCAGGTCGCCGCCGAAACGGATCTTGAGGGAGAACTGCGCGCCGGACGCTGAGCGGACGACTTTGTCGGAGAACGGGTCGGCGGTGCCGCGCGTGAGCCAGACTTCATGCAGGCCTACGGCGCGCGCCGTGCGCAGGATGGTGCCGAAATTGCCGGGGTCGCCCACGCGGTCGAGTACGAGCGCGAAGGGGTCGGCCATGGGCCAGTCGAGCGGGACGGGATCCGGGCGGCGCGAGAGCACCAGGATGCCCTGGGAATGCACCGTGGGCGCGATGCGGTCGAATTCGGATTGAGGAAGGACGACCGGTTCGACGGGCGCGGGAAACGGCAGATCCGTGCCTTCGCGGAGGATGACGAGTTCGACGAGGTCCGGCGCGAGCGTGACGACTTCACGGGAGGCGCGGAGACCGTCGCAGAAACAATACTCGGAATCGCGGCGGCCGTGGCGCGTACGCAGCGCGCGGAGCAGCGATTCTGTGCGTCTGGTCAGACCGCCGGATCCGGACATCCGAACCCCCGGAGAATCAGTTGAGGGGCTGCGGAGCGACGTCTTCCGCGGGCTTTTCGGCCGGAACGGCCGCCGGCGTATCGGCGGGCTTGGCTTCGGCGGGCCTTTCCGGGGCGGGGACGGACGCCGCAGCCTGCGGATGGATCTTCTCGTCGAGCTGCTTGGCGAGGGAGGCCCAGTAGCCGTAGACGGTGGAGGATCCCTGCGCGGCGGCCGCCGCGAGGTTGATGTTCTTCAGCACGGCGTCGGCCTTCATCATCTGGTCGAGGCCGGAGAAAATGCGTGCGGCGGAGTAGGAAGCCTCCACGCGGAGGTCTTCGGGCGTCTGGGAGAGACTTGCGATGCGCTCGAATTCGGCTGCGGCATCATCTTTCTTGCCGAGCTGCTCGAGGATGTAGGCGGCATCGAGCGCGGACCGGATCTTGATGAACGTTTCGGACTTGGAGGAGGATGCGACGGCGAGGAGCTGTTCGCGGGCCTTCTCCAGATCGCCGGGCTGATTGGTGTTGATGAGGTCCCCGGCGAGACGGAGGCGTGCGTAATCGACGGCCTTGTTGCCCGGATGCTTCGCGATGGCGGCTTCGAGCTCGGCGATGCTGCCTGCGTTGGCGAGTTCGCGGCGGGCGGCGAGTTCGGCACGCTGGATCGCGCCCTGGATGATGATTGCGATGGAGACGAGCACGGCGAACGCACAGACGCCGATGATGGCCTTCTTCCAGTTGAGAGCCATCCACATCTCGAATTCGTCCAGCATGGTGGAAATGGCGGGCTCCTCCTCCGGTGCGGCGGGACGCTTGTGCTGCTGGGCGTTGGCGAGCTGCTCGAAGGATTCGATTTTTTTCTTGTTTTTGTTGGCCATGGTTTGATATGTCCTAATAAAGAGTTGACGTTATAAAATGATTCTTATAATATAGCGCATCCGGCGCAGAAAATCAACTCGAAAAAGATAATGAAAGCATTTTTTCGCAGTTTTTGGTCGCGCGGGCGATGTTTCGGCGATGAAAAAAAATGTCCGCACCGGGGAAATTGGTGCGGACATCGGAACGCCATCGTCCGGAGGGACGCGGCGGATCATTCCCATTCGATGGTTCCCGGGGGCTTGGACGTGATGTCGTAGACCACGCGGTTGACCCCGTCGACCTCGTTGATGATGCGATTGGAGATGCGCGCGAGGAGCGGGTATGGGAGGCGGACCCAGTCGGCGGTCATGCCGTCGCGGCTTTCGACCGCGCGGATGGCGATGGCGTCCTCGTAGGTGCGTTCGTCGCCCATGACGCCGACGGAGCGCACGGGGAGGAAGACGGCGAAGGTCTGCCAGATCTTGTAGTAGAGGTTGGCCTTCTTCATCTCGTCGACGATGATCTTGTCCGCGCCGCGCAGGACGGCGAGCTTGCCGGGCGTGACTTCGCCGACGCAGCGGACGGCGAGTCCGGGGCCGGGGAAGGGCTGGCGCATGACCATCTCTTCGGGGAGGCCGAGCTGACGGCCCACCTCGCGCACTTCGTCCTTGAAGAGGCGGCTGAGGGGCTCGAGGAGCTTGAACTTCATGTGGGCGGGGAGGCCGCCGACGTTGTGATGGCTTTTGATGACGGCGCTCGGATTGCCGTCGATGGAGATGCTTTCGATGACGTCCGGGTAGGTGGTGCCCTGTGCGAGGAAGGTCACGTCCGGGATGTTCGCGCAGGCGTCGTTAAAGACCTGGATGAACTCGCCGCCGATGATCTTGCGCTTGCGTTCGGGCTCGTTGACGCCGGCGAGCTTCGAGAGGAAGCGGTCGGTCGCGTCGACGTACACGAGCGACATCTTGAACGTGCCGCCGAAGAGCTCCCGGACACGTTCGGGCTCGTCCTTGCGGAGCAGGCCGTTGTTCACGAAGACGCAGGTGAGCTGGTCGCCGATAGCCTTGTGGATGAGGGCTGCGGCCACGGAGGAGTCGACGCCGCCGGAGAGGCCGAGGATCACGTTCGCGGAGCCGACGGTCTCGCGGATCTCCGCCACGGAGCGCTCGATGAAGTCTGACATGGTCCAGTTCGCGGAGCAGCCGCAGATGCCGAGGCAGAAATTTTCGATGACGAGGGGGCCCATCGGGGAGTGGACGACCTCGGGGTGGAACTGGATGCCGAAGAGACGGCGATCCGTGTCCTGGATGGCGGCGAACTCGGTGTTGTCGGTCTTCGCGCAGGTCTTGAAGCCCTCGGGCAGGCGCGTGACCTTGTCGCCGTGGGACATCCACATCTGGGTCTCGGCGGGCAGGTCCTCGAAGAGCGGGGACGCGGCGGTCGTGGAGACGATCGCCTTGCCGTATTCGCGGGCGTCGCCGTGCGCGACTTCACCGCCGAGCGTCTCGACCATGAGCTGGAGACCGTAGCAGATGCCGAGCACCGGGATGCCGAGTTCGAAGATGGCAGGGTCGCATTTCGGGGCGTTTGCCTGGTAAACGCTCGCGGGACCGCCGCTCAGGATGATGCCCGCGGGCGCGGCGGCGCGGATCTCCTCCGCCGGGGTCTTCCATGAGACGATCTTACTGTAGACATGAAGTTCGCGGACGCGCCGTGCGATGAGCTGACTGTACTGGGATCCGAAATCCAGCACGAGAATGGTTTCAGGATGATTCATAATGTTTCTTCCCATATGGTCTGAAAAAAACGAATCATATAATATGCTACTGAAACAGTAAAAAATCCAGTCCGAAACAGCAGATTCTGTCAAAAAAAACGGGGCCGCGGAAGCCGTTGCCCCTGCGGAACATGGTTCGCAGGCGGAAAAAACGGGAGCCGCACCCGGATGTGGTGCAGCTCCTGCGGAATCATGTCTTGACCCGTTCAGCCCGGATCACTTTTCGATGAACTGGATCCAGTCGATGTACATCAGGAGGCCGCTGCGCATGTTCACGACGAGGTCGTGCGTGCCTTTCAGCTGTGAGGTGACGGGGGACTTGATCTCCTGCCATTCGCCGCCGCCCTTGCCGGGGATGTCGACGGTGGCGATGACCGGGCCCTGGAGGGAATCGGCGTGGATTTCGATCGTGCCGCCGACGTTGGACTGGACGCGGACGAGCACGGAATCAAGCTCCTTTTCACCGAAATCGACGCGGTCGTATTCGACCCAGATCGGATTGCGGGAGCTGTCGTTGTTGCGGAAGACGGTCTTCCAGCCTTCGAACGGGGATTCGGTGCGGAGGAATTCGATCCAGGCGTGGTTCTGGT
>Ga0310786_10010003_pt1 | contig 11957 bp, 10 predicted proteins | sample AusTroGonzalo_MG_FD_203881 | JGI IMG/M metagenome (GOLD analysis project Ga0310786, IMG submission 203881) | Bovine rumen microbial communities from tropical cattle in Woodstock, Queensland, Australia - Gonzalo_03 (v2) (version 2) | ecosystem: Host-associated > Mammals > Digestive system >... | reverse complement strand
TTCGGCACCATGCAGGACGTGAAATCGTTCAAGGTCTATTTCGACGGACAGGAGCGCGACGTCTTCCGCACCTACTTCGGCACGTTCTCCATAGCTCGTCATTTCGACGATTCTTCCACCATCAAGCTGCTGGCGTCGGCCTTCAACACCAAGGAACAGGAGACCTACGACATCCAGGGACAGTACTGGCTTGACGACACACAATCGTCGGAGAACCTGGGCGTGGGAACATACATGGAACATGCACGCAACTACCTGAAGGCCAACGTGCAGAGTCTGAAGCTGATGGCCAACAAACGCTGGAACCATCACGACATGGAGGCCGGCGTCACCATGAAGTGGGAACATATCAAGGAGAACAGCCGCGAGTACGAGATGCGCGACTCCAGCGGCTACTCTATCCCCCACTCTGCCGACCGTCTGGACCTTATCTATACGCTGGCCTCCAAGAACACCATTAACGCCCGCCGTACTGAGGGATACATACAGGACACCTATCGCTGGTCGACGCCTCAGGAGACCTTCTTCACCCTGAACTACGGCGTGCGTTTCAACCACTGGTCGTTTAGCGGCGAGACAACCGTATCGCCACGCGCCTCGCTGGCCATCATCCCCATGTGGAACCACGACGTCACCATCCGTCTGGCTACAGGTCTCTACTACCAGGCACCGTTCTTCAAGGAGATGCGCGATACGACCACCGTAGGCCGTCAGACTGTCGTTACTCTGAACAACCATATCAAGAGCCAGCGCTCACTGCAGTTCATCGCTGCTCTCGACTACCGCTTCCGCATGATGGACCGTCCGTTTAAGTTCACTGCCGAAGCCTACTACAAGAACCTGTCGAACCTCGTTCCGTACAACGTGCAGAACGTCAAGGTCACATACTACGGAGAAAACCTCTGCTCTGGCTATACCGCAGGTCTCGACATGAAACTCTACGGCGAGTTTGTGCCAGGCACCGACTCGTGGTTCACCTTCTCGCTGATGAAGACCAGTCAGCACTTCGACAGCCAGTCGGCAGCTGACGCCTTCCCGCTACCCACCGACCAGCGTTTCGCCATCAACCTGCACTTTACAGACTACTTCCCCGGTACAGAGCGTTGGAAGATGACGCTGAAGCTGGCATACGCCGACGGTCTGCCCTTCGGTGCGCCACACAGAGGCATCGAGCAGCAGAACTTCCGTGCACCAGCCTACAAGCGAGCTGATATCGGAATGTCGTATCTCGCCTATAGCCCAGCTGTCCCCGCCTCGCGTTTTGCGCTGCGTAAGGTATGGTTAGGTCTCGACTGTCTGAACCTCTTCGGTATCTCTAACGTCAACAGCTACTACTGGGTGACTGATGTTACCAACCGCCAATGGGCCGTTCCGAACTATCTGACGGGACGACAAATCAATGGTCGTGTGACCATTGAGCTATAACAACAGGAAAAGATGATTAACGCTCCAGATCCTTCAGCCACAATGAGCTGGAGGCATCGCTGGGCATACGCCAGTCGCCACGCGGTGACAAACTGACGGAGCCGACCTTCGGACCGTCAGGCAGGCAAGAGCGCTTGAACTGCTGGCTGAAGAAGCGACGGCAGAATATCAGCAACCACTTACGGATGACTTCCTCGTCGTACTTACCTGCGAAGGCCTTATTAGCCAGGAGCTGAATCTTAGCCGGACGGAAACCATAACGCAGGAAATAATAGATGAAGAAATCGTGCAGTTCGTAAGGACCGACAAGGTCTTCGGTCTTCTGTCGGATATTGCCCATCTCGTCGGCAGGTATCAGCTCAGGCGATATGGGTGTATCAATGATGTCAAGCAACGTTTTCTGTGCCTCGCTGTTAGCGACGACATGATCAGCGTAATAACGAACCAGATACTGGATGAGCGTCTTGGGCACTCCAGCGTTGACACCATACATCGACATGTGGTCGCCATTATACGTTGCCCAGCCAAGTGCCAATTCAGACAAATCGCCCGTACCGACGACAATCGCATTCTCGCGGTTGGCAACATCCATCAGTATCTGCGTACGCTCACGGGCCTGTGAGTTCTCGTAGGTAATGTCGTGCTTCTTCGGGTCCTGGCCGATGTCCTCGAAATGCTGGAGCACAGCCTTGGAAATATTGATTTCGCGGATGGTAACACCCAACTGCTGCATCAGTGCCACAGCGTTGTTATGCGTGCGGTCGGTGGTGCCGAAGCCCGGCATCGTAATACCGATGATGCCTCGACGGTCGAGTCCTAACTTATCGAAAGCGCGGACAGTGACCAGCAATGCGAGCGTAGAGTCAAGACCTCCGCTGATTCCGATGACAGCCTTCTGTCCGTTGATATGGTACAGACGCTTGGAAAGTCCGGCCACCTGGATGTTGAAGATTTCCTCGCAGTCGGCCTTCATGCGCTCAGGCTTCGGAATGAAGGGATGGGGTTCTATCGCACGTTCCAATTTGAACTCGCGACCCATCACGGGTTTGCAGGCGATGCTGACCACCGACTGGCGCATGCGTGCCTGAGCCGTGATAAAGGTTGAGTTCATGCGACGCTCAGTGCGCAGTCGCTCAACGTCGATCTGCTCAATCTTAATCTGGGGCTGGAAGGAGAAACGGTCGCCCTCGGAGAGCAGCTGACCATTCTCGTAGATGATAGCATTGCCGCCATAGACGACATCCTGAGTCGACTCACCGAAGCCACAGCTGGCATAGACATAGCCTGACATCGTGCGGGCACTCTGCTGACTGAGCAGCGCCTTCAGATAGTCGTGCTTGCCTATGAGCTCGTCGCTGGCCGAAAGGTTCAGGATAATATCAGCACCTGCCAATGACAGACGGTTGCTGGGAGGAGTCGGTGCCCAGACGTCCTCGCAAATCTCGATACCGAAGTTGACACCGTCGCTCGTCGTGAAGAGCTGCGGATCAGGGGTGATGCGGATGGGGCTTCCAGCCAGATAGATGTCCGTTACGGACAAGTCGCTGGCAGAGGCAAACCAACGCTTCTCATAGAACTCGCCATAGTTAGGAAGATAGGTCTTGGGAACCACACCTAACAACTGGCCGTTCTGAATGACGGCAGCACAATTGTAGAGCAAAGCGCCTACCTGCACGGGCAGGCCTACAACACAGATAATATCAAGCTTGCGCGTGAAGTCGAGCAGCACCAACAGGGCTTCCTCGGCCTTGTCAATCAGCAACTGCTCCTTAAACAGATCCTGACAACTGTAGCCCGTCAGACAGAGCTCGGGGAAGACGATGATCTCAACGCCTTGTCCTTCGGCCTGAGCAATCAGGCTCTCTATCTGCTGGACATTGTACTCAGTATCGGCAACCTTTACTGCCGGCACTGCTGCTGCAACCTTGATAAATCCGTATTTCATAGCTTTACAAATTGTCTGTCGTTTTCAATAATCGTGTAAATCAAAGCGGGCTGCTCGAAGTAATCGTTCTCACTGAACGTGTGAAGCTTGTAGAACTTCACTGGGTCGATGTTGATGAGCGCATCGACAGCCGGCTTACGCAGAAAATACTTGTCACGCTTATAAGCCAGAAGCTGGATACACGCGTGTTCCAGTTCATTCAGCTGGTCGCGTCCGAACTCCTCGATGAAGCACTTGGTGTTAGGCTCAATCTCTCCCGTCGAACGAACCTGCCAACTTGTTCCCTCTGCCGTCATATAGACATAGCGCAGGTAGTAGTTGCAGTCGTTAACGATATAAGACTCAAAGCGCGTATCAGACAGCTCCTTCAAGTCGATGGGAACGAAAGCGAGATATGCCGACAGCTTATCGCCGCCGCGACGCTCCTCGACAGGAGCACGGAAGGTGACCGGCTTGTCGGCGGGCTCCACCTCTTCGTCCTCAGTTTCCTCAACGGCCTTCGTCTGACCCTTCAGTTTTGCCTCTACGACGTGTGAGGTCTCGTAGTTCTCATCGCCGATGACAACCACCTCGGTGATACGCATGGGCACATCGAAACCGTCCTCGTCCTCGACAAGAACGATATCCTTACCCTGAAAGCCTGACACACGGCCACCTCCTACTTCATTGAGGAATCTAACCTTATCTCCGATTTTCATATCAAATCACTTCAATACCCTGCTGCTTGCAGAGTTCAAGACTCATCTCCTTCAGCTTGAACTTCTGAATCTTACCGGAACCCGTCAGCGGGAACTGGTCAATGAAGAACACGTACTTAGGAATCTTATAACGGGCTATCTTACCGCGACAGAACAACTGCACGTCCTCTGCCGTCATCTTGGCACCCTCCTCGAGGATGATGAAGGCACCGACGGCCTCGCCGTACTTCTTTGACGGCACAGCAGCCACCTGTACGTCGCGGATGCCGGGCATGTGATAGAGGAACTCCTCAATCTCGCGCGGATAGATGTTCTCACCGCCACGAATAATCATGTCCTTGATGCGTCCTGTAATCTTATAGAAACCCTGCTCGTCCTTCACACCGAGGTCACCGGAGTGCAGGAAGCCGTTGCTGTCGATGACTTCGGCTGTTGCCTGCGGGTTCTTGTAGTAGCCCTTCATCACGTTGAAGCCTCGGCAGCACATCTCACCCTGCACACCAACAGGACACTCCTCGTTGGTCTCTGGGGCGAGCACCTTCACCTCAACGAACGGGAAGTCGCGACCGACGGTGGTGCAACGCTGCTCGAACGTATCGTTCAGACAGGTCTGTGTCATACCGGGCGACGACTCCGTAAGGCCGTACACACTCGTAATCGTCATATACATCTTCTCGCTGACCTGCTTCATCAGTTCCACAGGACAGAGCGAACCGGCCATGATACCCGTACGCAGACAACTGAGGTCGAACATATCGAACATCGGGTGGTTCAGCTCGGCGATGAACATCGTCGGCACACCATAGAGCGCCGTACAACGTTCCTTATGAACGGAAGCCAATACCACCAGCGGGTCGAACTTCTCGACCATCACCTCGGTACAGCCATGAGTCAGACAGTTCATCGTAGCCAGCACGACGCCGAAGCAGTGGAACAGAGGTACGCAGACGCAGAGCTTATCGTCCTGCGTGAAGCCCATGTTCTCGCCGGTGAAGTAACCGTCGTTGGCAATGTTGTAGTGCGTCAGCATGACACCCTTGGGGAAGCCCGTCGTACCGCTGGTGTACTGCATATTGCAGACATCGTGGCACGTTACATTCTTCTTCATGTCGAGCAGCGTCTGGTCGTCGATGTTCTGTCCCAGCAGCAGCAGCTCGGCGGTGTTGAACATACCACGATACTTCTCCATACCGATATACACAACGTTCTTCAGGTAAGGGAAGCGTTCGCTGTTCAGATGACCGCGTTCGCAGGTCTTCAACTCGGGCAGCATGGTATAGGTCATATCGACATAGTTACAATCCCATGTGCCGTCGGTGATACACAACGTATGCATGTCGGAGTCCTTACAAAGATACTCCAGCTCGTTCTGCTTGTAGTTAGTGTTGACAGTGACCAGCACGGCACCGATCTTGGCAGTAGCGTAGAGGAACGTCAGCCAGTCGGGCACGTTGGTGGCCCAGATGCCTACGTTCGAGCCCTTCTTCACGCCGATGGATATCAGGCCTTTTGCCAGATTATCCACACGCTCGTTGAACTTGCTCCAGGTGAAGCGGAGGTCGCGGTCACTATATACGATATACTCCTTGTCGGGCGTTGTCTCTGCCCAATACTCGAGCCACTGTCCGAGTGTACGCTCATAGAGCTGGTAGCCGGCACTTCCCGTCTCTGCAGGATATGTTCTGTCAGGCAGAGGTCTTCCTGCCATATCTAATCTTACTTCGCTCATTCTATTTCTCGTTATGACGTTATAACGTTATTACGTGATAACGGTGATTTTAAAAGGGGATGTAAACTACTGCGAGAATCTTGGCCGACTTGCCGGGAGCACCGTGTACGTGGTGCTTCACGATGGAATCATAGAAGATAGAGTCGCCTTCTTTCAGCGTGTAGGTATCCTTGCCATAGACAATCTCTATCTCACCCTGCATCACGTAGATGAACTCCTCGCCCTCGTGAGCCGAAAGCTGGAAATCAGGTGTCTCATCGGGATTGATGTCAATCACGAACGGTTCCATGTGGCGGCCAGCCTTCTGCTGTGCCAGCGGATGATACTCCATATGTTTGCGGGCATCGGTGGCACCATTACTGAAGCTGATGCTGCTGTCCTTCTCGCGGTCGGCTGCACGGCAGATGATGGGGCCCAGTGCGTCGTTATCGTCCATAAACGTACCAAGTCGCACACCCAGTGCACGGGCTATCTTAATCAGCGGCCCCAGTGACGGTAGGTTTACGTCATTCTCAATACTATTTATCTGCTCTACAGTGAGTCCGCTACGTTCTGAAATTTCCTCGATACTGAGGTTCTTGGACTCTCTAATTCCCTTGATTTTGTGTCCGATGAAGGAATGGTTGTCTGACATATGAATGTTATTTATTGTTACAGTCTGTAATTAATTGGGCGCAAAATTACAAAAAAAGGCTGAAAAATCAGCCTTTTTTTTGAATATTAACACTCTGTATCAACGTCCGAAGATTCCTTTGAAATATCCGCCAATGGCATTACCGACCTTTCCGGCAGTCTTGGCAATACTGTCACCGGTTGCTTTCAGTCCTTCTCCGACCTTCTCGCCTTTGTACTCGATGACGCGGCGAGCATAGCGGCCTTTGATGCGATTGTACTCCTCTATCTGCTTATCCGTCAATTGGGGTTTGACGGCATGATAATGAGCCATCAGCGTGTCCTGACAGACAGAAAGAGAGTCTAACACAGCCTTGTTGGCAGGCGCATTCGTGACAAAAACAGAGAACTGTCTGCACTCGCGCATGAACTGCGCAGTGTCAATCTTCGCAGTCGTCTTGGCATTAGCAGTAGTTTCTACTGTCTGTGCACTTACGGCAGTCGTTACTGCCAGTGCAAACATCATAAAAACAATCTTCTTCATAATTACCACACAGTTAGTTATTCACTGAACCGCCAACAATATCGAGCAGTTCGCTCGTAATGGCTTGCTGACGGCTTTTGTTATACTGCAGATTCAACTGGCGCAGCAGCTCGTCAGCATTGTCGGTGGCCGTTTGCATAGCCACCATACGGGCAGCATGCTCAGAAGCAACGCTGTCGAGCAGAGCCGTATAGAGCATCAGGTGAGCCAGTTTCGGAATGAGGTGTGACAGGACGGTGTCCATATCGGGCTCCACGAGGAAGTTGTCGTTCAGCGGTGCCACTTCCTTTCCGTCGGCATCCACCTTCGTCTTCTTGCGCTTGTTCTTCTTCTGATACTCCTGACTCTCCTTGGTGGCGAGAATCGACGTGAGGTCACGCTCATGATCACGCTCCAGTTCCTCCTCGATATCGATGGGGAGGAAGGTCTTTCGTGTGAGCACCTGCGAGCCAGCCGACTTGAAGTGATGATAGACCAGTTCCACCTTATCGATGTCACCATCTATAAACTTCTTGCCGAGTTCCTTTGCGAGATCTATGCACTGGCGGACATTAGGTTTGTCAACCAGCGACGCGAACTCGCCCTGCACATCGTAACCCAGCTTCTGTGCCTTCTCAGCGACCTTACGGCCGATGGGATAGACTTCAATGCCAGTGACACCCTGCTCACGGTACTCGGCAACGATGTTCTGCATCAGTTTGATGACGTTGGCATTGAAGCCGCCGCAGAGCGACGAGTTGCTGGAATAGACCACCAATGCAACACGCTTCACGGGACGCTCTACGTCGAACACCGTCTGAGCCTCTGCCTCGGCGGCGAGGAAGGTCTTCAGAATGTGCTCGAGCATCGTCTCGTAAGGCAGCATGTTCTGGATGGCCACCTGTGCGTGGTGCAGTTTGCTGGACGCCACCATCTTCATCGCGGAAGTAATCTTTCGCGTGGAGTTGACGGAGGCAATGCGGCCTTTGATTTCCTTTAACGACGGCATAGGCGTTTATGCTTTATACGTTCCAGCGATGTCAGCCATCGTGGCCTCAATCTTGTCTGTCGTCTGGTCGTCAATCTTTCCGCTGGCCAGCGTCTCAATGACTTCAGGAGCCGATGAACGCAGCTTGTCGAGGAACTGTTCCTGACACTGGCGGACCTTATCGATAGGCACCTGACGCATCAAACCATGCACACCGCAGTAGAGGATGGCAATCTGCTCGCCTACGGGCATCGGGCTGTACTGCGGCTGGATGAGCAACTGGTTGTTCTTACGACCGCGGTCGAGTGTCATCGCCGTCACAGCATCCATATCGCTCGAGAACTTCGAGAAGGCCTCCAGCTCACGATACTGTGCCTGGTCAATCTTCAGCGTACCAGCCACCTTCTTCATGGACTTGATCTGTGCCGAACCACCTACGCGGCTTACGGAGATACCGACATTGATGGCAGGACGGAAGCCCTGGTTGAAGAGGTCGCTCTCCAGGAAGATCTGACCGTCGGTAATCGAAATCACGTTCGTGGGAATATAAGCAGATACGTCGCCAGCCTGCGTCTCAATGATAGGCAGAGCGGTGAGCGAGCCACCACCCTTCACGTGACCCTTCATGCACTCAGGCAGGTCGTTCATCTGCTCAGCCACCTCCTGCTGCTCGTTCATCTTAGCCGCACGCTCAAGGAGACGAGAGTGCAGGTAGAACACGTCACCAGGATAAGCCTCACGTCCTGAAGGACGGCGCAGAATCAGCGACACCTCACGATAGGCGACGGCCTGCTTCGACAGGTCGTCATAGACGACGAGTGCGGGGAGACCGCGGTCGCGGAAGTACTCGCCGATAGCGGCGCCTGCGAACGGTGCGTAGTACTGCATAGCAGCGGGGTCAGCAGCCGTAGCGGCCACCACGATGGTGTAAGGCATAGCGCCGTGCTCCTGCAGCGTCGATACGAGCGTGGCAACGGTGGAAGCCTTCTGGCCGATGGCGACATAGATACAGTAGACAGGCTTGCCTGCCTCGTAGAAACTCTTCTGGTTGATGATGGTATCAACGGCGATGGCGGTCTTACCCGTCTGTCGGTCGCCGATGATGAGCTCACGCTGTCCGCGTCCGATGGGAATCATCGAGTCGATGGCCTTCAGACCCGTCTGCAGGGGCTCCTTCACGGGCTGTCGGTAGATAACGCCCGGTGCCTTACGGTCGAGCGGCATCTCAAAGGCGCCAGTCAAGTCGATGTCGCCCTTACCGTCGATAGCCTGACCCAGCGGATTGATGACGCGTCCCAGCATATTGTCGTTGACGCGGATAGAGGCGATGCGCTTGGTGCGCTTCACCACCTGTCCCTCCTTGATGCCTGCCGTAGGACCAAGAAGCACGCAACCGACGTTGTCTTCCTCGAGGTTCATCACGATGGCCATCGTGCCGTTCTCGAACTCCAGCAGCTCGTTTGCCTCTGCGTTGCGCAGGCCGTAGATGCGGGCCACGCCGTCGCTGACGGTCAGTACGGTACCCACCTCGTCGAACTTCTCCTGTGAAGAGATGCCTTTCAGCTGGTCGAGCAGCACCTGGGACACTTCGCTTGGTTTAATCTTATCTGACATTGTTTTCTTTTTTCGTTATGACGTTGTAACGTTTGACGTTATCACGTTTATTTCTTTAGTGTGTTGAGAATATTGTTGAGCTTGGCTTTCACGCTCGCATCCATGCGATACGTGTCGTACTCGAGAATGAATCCGCCGATGATGTCGGGGTTCACCTCGGTCTCAAACTCCACAGTTCCATTAGTCTTACTCTCCACCATCTGCCGCATCTTCTGCTCTGTTTCAGGGCTGACGCATGCAGCGGTGATGAGACGTCCACGGATGACGTTCTTCTGCTGACGATAGAGTGTGACGTACGAATTGGCGATGAACTGCATCACCGGCTCCCTTCCCTCACGCAGCACGAGCTGTATGAAGGCTTTGGTCAGTTCGGTAGGCTGGCCGCCGACAGCCGTCAGCAGCAGCATCTCCTTCTTGTCCTTCGAGAGCATCGGGTTGTCTATCGTATGACGCAGCTGTGGCACGTCGACGTAGCTCTTAGCCAAGAGCTGCATCTCCTGATACACAGACTCGTCCAGTTTTTGCTCCGTAGCGCTCTTCAGCAGTGCGCGGGCGTAGCGAACCGATATGACTCCTATATCCATACTTCTTTCAATTGAGAATCGGTAATTGACAATTGATGTTTACTTAGCAGATACGTCATCCAGCATACGGTCAATCAAATCCATCTGCGCCTTGTCGTCGCGCAGGTTCTGACGCAGAACCTTCTCGGCAATCTCGACGCTGAGCGTAGCTACTTGCTGACGGATGTCGGCGATGGCGGCCTTCTTCTCCTGCTCGATGGCGGCACGCGCCTCCTCCAGCAGTCGGGCACCCTCGGCCTTCGCCTTGTCCTGGGCTTTCTCTACGATGGCATCGCGCGTCTCGGCAGCCTCCTTGAGTATCTGAGCCTGCTTAGCGCGAGCTTCCTGCAAGATGGATTCACCTTCCTTCTGGATGTTGGCCAGACGCTCATTGGCCTCGTGGGCTTTCTTGAGCGACTCGTCGATGAAGGCCTTGCGCTCGTCGACCATCTTCACTATGACGGGGAATCCCCATTTCCACAGGACGAAGAGGACTACGAGGAAGACGACCGTCATCCAGAAAAAGAGTCCAAAATCAGGGGTTATCAATGACATACGTACGCCGTATTACGTGATTATACAAAGAGTGCGAGGATAGAGATCACAAGTGCGAGGAAGGTAGCACCCTCGACGAGGGCAGCTGCCAGAATCATCGAGCTCTGCAGTCCGCTCATCTTCTCCGGCTGACGGGCCATAGCGTCCATTGCCTGACCACCGATACGACCGATACCGATACCAGCACCGATAACTGCCAAACCACCACCTACAGTAGCACCGAGCTTTGCGAGTGCATCTGCTGCTAATAATAATGAAATCATAATTTTTAAGTTTTAAATTGTTATTAATTGTTGTTGTTTTCTTTGTTATGTTGGCTGCGACTGAGTCGCAGCATACTGGACCGTTTACTGAGCCGTTAGGCGTGATGCTCCTTGATGTGCGACATCGAGATGAAGACGGCAGAGAGCATGGTGAACACCATGGCCTGGATGTAGCACACCAGCACCTCGAGCAGCATCATGAAGATGCTCAGCAGGACGCTGACGGGCGTCATGGCCGTGCCCAGCACGTTGCCCATGACACCGCCGAGTGCGAACATGATGAAGATGATGCACGACAGCGAGATGGCGATGACGTGACCTGCCAGCATGTTGGCGAAGAGTCGGATCATCAGCGCTATGGGCTTCGTGAAGATGCCGAAGAACTCGATGAAGGGCATCAGCGGCAGGGGCACCTTGAGCCACCAGGGCACGTCGCCCCAGAATATCTCTTTCCAATAGGCACGTGTTCCCGTGACGTTGACGATAAGGAACGTACAGAGTGCGAGGAACATCGTGCAGGTGATGTTGCCGGTCAGGTTGCCGCCTCCCGGTGGGAAGGGCACGACACCCAGCAGGTTGCTCAGGAAGATGAAGAAGAAGCAGGTGAGCAGGTAGGGCGCATACTTGGGCGCCTCGGCTCCGAGCGACGGTTTGATCATGTCGTCGTAGACGGTCATGACAAACATGTGCACCAGTCCGGTAAAGCCTTTCGGTGCGGGGTCGTCGACCTTATGCTTCTTACACCACCGTGCAGCCGAGAGGATGCACAGCACCAGGATGAGCGCGTTGATCATGAGCACCGCCACCGTCTTGGTGATGGAGATGTCGAAGGGTACGGGCTTCAGCTCACCGTCGACCATTTCGACAATCTGGCCTTTCTCGTCCTCGGCGCCCTTGATGTAGAACCCGTCGGGACCCTCGCGCAGCTCGTTGGCGTCGGGCTCGTGTGCAAACTGCGACGAGCAGTAGACGTGCATGCCGCTCTGCTGCGAGTAGAATATCATGGGCAGGGGGATAATCAGCGCGTGGCCGCCAAAGTCGG
>Ga0310786_10010001_pt1 | contig 11957 bp, 9 predicted proteins | sample AusTroGonzalo_MG_FD_203881 | JGI IMG/M metagenome (GOLD analysis project Ga0310786, IMG submission 203881) | Bovine rumen microbial communities from tropical cattle in Woodstock, Queensland, Australia - Gonzalo_03 (v2) (version 2) | ecosystem: Host-associated > Mammals > Digestive system >... | reverse complement strand
TTTAGGATCACTAATTATTTCGGGTTTATCATAGAGGATGTTCTTCAGGAAAGCATAACACTTCACAAGAGAACTTATGCGTGGGATTATGCGATCGATTTGATCAAAGAATCACCAATATGGGGATATGGATATATAGAGAGTATGTATCAATATAGCATCATATATAAAGTAACAAACGGATGGTTTGCACACCCGCATAATGAGTTGTTAAGACTATACTTATTAGGTGGTTTGTTTAATGTCATTTCTGCAGTTGGAATGATGTTCTATACGGCTAAGAGATTGAACAGGTACTATCAATATAAGAGCATCAGGATTATCACATATGCCTTATTCACCATGTTGATAATGTCTATTGTAGAGACATGTTTTAACTCATATTTTTATTTGTTGATAGGATTCGCATACAGCGCCCAAGCTATTATTGAAAAATACGAGGGTGTAGATAATAAGGCAATAAAACCAAAGAATAAATCTTTATCAGTTAACGGGAGTATTCAACGATGATCATTAACGTTTCAGGGTATGGAAGTACAGGAGCAAGTGCATATATAGATTTACTCAAGGAATTTGAAGGTATTCAGTTCCTTCCTGATTCAATGGAATTCCAGATCCTTCAGGAACCAGACGGTATATTAGATCTTGAGTATGCCCTGCTCAACGGAAGTAGGACAGGTGTGCAGGTCGCAATTGCCAGGTTTTTGAGAAACGAGACAGACAGATGTATCCGTCTGGACAAGGTTTCCGGGAATATGTTCAGGACACTAAAAAGTGAGTACATATCCAAGATAAGTGACGTTTCCTGGAAAGGGAAAAGCATCTATGATCCGTCGGATCTTAAGAGTTGGAATGAAAAGCCTTGTTTTCGAAAAATAAACCGTCTGATAGATCACCTTCTGATAAAGACAAACAAGTACGGAACGTGGCCTAAAGCTAAGGAAAGATACCTATCCAATATTACTCATCAGGAATTTGTTGAGCTTACTCAATCGTTTATTTCTGACCTGCTTAAAACATGCGGGTTAGACATAACAGGGAACGTCGTTTTGGAGCAACTGTACAATACCGGAACTCCATTACGTGGAGCACATCTTATGCCTTCAGAATCCAAGTCGCTGATAATAGACAGGGATCCAAGAGATGTCTTTATCATCACCAACCATGTTTTCCCTTATTACAACAGATATATGCCTCATTGTGGAGACGTTGAAAGCTTTGTAAAGTTTTACAGGGCAACGCACCGTTCAAAAGATGAGTCCTCAGAAAATGTATTTTATCTCCAATATGAAGATACGATATATGAATATGAGCACACCATAGAAGTGTTAAAAGGAATCACAGGCGGAGCTGAACATATCAATCCCGGAAAGTTCTTTGTTCCCGAGAATTCAATCAATAATACTCAGCTATATAACAAGGGGTATGAAATGTATTCCGAACAGATCAAGCTCATTGAGGATGAACTGACGGAATACCTATACCCATTTGAAACAAAGAAAGTAAACATCTCTGCTTCTGATTGCAAACCATTTGAAAGACAGACTGATCTACAAAATTAAATAAGATATTTAATCACGCCTGAATAAGTCTCTTGTATATACCTTTTCTTCTACATCGCCAAGCACATTAGCATCAAATCTGTTGGCGAGGATTATATCACTTTCTGATTTAAATACATCAATATCATTAACTACTTTTGACCTGAAGAATTCCGATCCGTTTTCGAGAGTAGGCTCGTAGATGATGATCGGGATCCCTTTGGCTTTTATGCGCTTCATTACGCCTTGGATTGCGGAAGCTCTGAAGTTATCGGAATTTGATTTCATTGTAAGACGGTATACACCAACTGTTCCGGGATTTTTGGCAATTATCTGATCTGCGATAAAGTCTTTTCGAACAGTATTGGAATTAACGACAGCCTCGATCATGGTTTGAGGAACATCCTTATAGTTTGCAAGGAGTTGCTTGGTGTCTTTGGGGAGGCAGTAACCACCATAGCCAAAGCTTGGATTGTTGTAGTGACTCCCGATCCTTGGATCCATGCATACACCGTCAATAATCATCTGTGTATCCAGTCCCTTGGTCTGGGCGTAGGTGTCAAGCTCGTTGAAGTATGAGACACGCACGGCAAGATAAGTATTGGCGAAGAGTTTGATCGCTTCAGCCTCGGTCAAATGAGTCAGTAGAACAGGGATGTTCTGCGGCGTCTGATATGCTCTCTGTTCTTCTAATCTGGCACCTTCAAGAAGGAGATCAGCAAACATTTGGGCTTCTTTTTTCTGATCATCATCACAACCGACAACGATCCTGCTTGGATGCAGATTATCGTAGAGAGCCTTGGATTCTCTGAGAAATTCAGGACTGAAGATGATGTTCCTGATGTTGTATTTCTTGCGGACATTCTCAGTATAGCCAACAGGGATAGTCGATTTGATGACCATCAGAACATCAGGATTGACCTTGAGAGTCCATTCTATAGCATCTTCTACGGCACTTGTATCAAAGAAGTGGTTCACATCATCATAATTGGTAGGAGTAGCAATAATAACGAGTTCGGCGCTTCCATATGCTTTTGCCTTATCTGTTGTAGTAATGAGGTTCAATGCCCTCTTGCCTTCTCTCGCTTCTTCGAAAAAACGCTCAATCTCATCGTCCTGGATAGGGCTAATAAACTGATTAAGTTTCTCTGCTTTTGCCTCTGTGGTTGTAATGGCAGTTACTTCGTGTTTCTGAGCGAGAAGAACTGCTAATGACAGCCCTACATAGCCGACGCCTGCGACGGTGATCCTCATTGTTGTTGCCCTCCGATTACTTGATCAGGTATATTCTTTCCAATTCATTATACCTTATTATAAAGAAATATTGAGTTATAGCCATTAAAACGAATCAGATAAAACTACAATGGTGTAGAATGATATTATGAACGCTAATCAACAGACATTATTGGGATTAATAAAGAAATCACAGTTTGGAGTGGAGACGTCTCCTTCACCGAATACAAACTGGGATGAAGTATTCTATGAAGCTTCCTTACAATCAGTGTTAGGTATAGTTGCTCCTGTTGTTCCGGATAACCTCAAGGCTGAAGAAAAATGGCAACAAGCAGAATACAGACAACTAGCCACATACGTTCGTTATTCCTTTGCCGAAAAACAAATGGTTGAACTGCTAGATTCGGAGGGGATACCTTTTGTTATCCTTAAAGGTAATTCCGCAGCTGTCTATTACAAGAATCCTTCCGAAAGAACCATGGGAGATATTGATTTCCAAGTTTTACCGGAGGATTTTGAAAGAACAAAAACACTTCTTATCAATTCGGAATACAAAGTTGTTAGCGAAAAGGACGAGACGAGCAGGCATATAGAATTCAAAAAGAACGGGTGTTCATTTGAACTTCACCGAAGGTTTAGTCATAAAGAAGTAGACATTGAAGACTATTTGATCGAAGGAATTAAGAAGCGAGAAATGGTTAAAATCGATGACCATAATATCCCCATGCTTCCTTCAATTTCAAATGGACTTGTCTTGCTTGATCATATGAGGAATCATTTAAAATCCGGATTAGGTCTTCGACAGGTTATTGACTGGATGATGTTTGTTAATTCAGTAGTCAATGACAGATTTTGGAACGAAGGATTCGGCAACATTGCCAAGCAAAAAAGGATGGACATATTAGCAATTACTACTACAAAGATGTGCAAATTATATCTTGGTCTGAAAGACGAGATATCTTGGTGTGACACAGCAGATCGATCCCTGTGTGATTTGTTGTTAGAAAACCTAATGGCATCCGGTAACTTCGGGAAGAAAAACGGCAATGGAGTACTTATCGAGCAAATATCCACAAAGATGAGAAGTGAGGGGCGATTCCGCTGGCTTCAGAGAATGGGTGAGCATAATTGGGAAGCATACCACAAGCATCATTGGCTCAAGCCGTTTTGCTGGATTTATCAGGGCTTCAGATATGCAAAGAAGGGCCTTAGGACTGGCAGAAGTAGAAAGCAACTGAGTGATGATCTCAACAGAAGCGAGAAGAGGTATGAGCTGTTGAAGAGGTTGGGGATTGAGTAGGAATAGGTGGTATATCAAGGTTAGACTATATCTATATTCTATGATTCACATTTAGATCCGCCTATTTTCCTATGTTTTCCAAAAGATTTATCATGATAATTAGTAGATATGCTTGCTTAAAAAGCATTGTATATTTGACATATAACTCTTGATATAATGATTATGTATTTGAGTAATAAACCTATTATTTGAGGATAAAGAATTGAACATATTGTTTTGGAATCTACATGGAAATGATAATGTCGAAAGGATTAATCATCTGCTTATTGATCATGATATAGATGTGGCTTTTTTTTCTGAGTTTGAGAGTAATTCGTTAGATTCGTGTAATAAGAGTTATCATGTTGTTGAAAACAAATCTTTGTGTGAGAAAGTGAGTGTTGTCGCAAAGAACCATATAGAAGTATCTGTTAAAGCAGGTGGGAGCAGATATATAATTCTTTCTTGCAAGTTGGACATGTGTGATTATATATTAGTTGGTTTGCATTTGAATTCGAATATTCATAGCGGACCCGAAGAAAGAAAAAGCACGATTCGCTACATTGTTGATGATATTAAAGATGTGGAATCTGAATTAAACACAAATAATACGCTTGTAATTGGTGATTTTAACTGTAGTCCTTTTGACAGTGAAATGACCCAAAAAGACACATTTAACTGTGTACTGTATAAAGGAATTATAATGGAAAACGATATGGTCAAGCATGAGAAAAGAGAGTATAAACGGTTTTATAATCCAATGTTGGACTATATTTCAGAAAAAGAACAGAGATATGGTTCATATTACTATTCCTGCGGGATTAATACTTTATATTGGTATACTTATGACCAAGTGATCTTACGAAGAGAACTCGTTGATAAACTTAAAAAAGTAGTTTTTTGTAAGGAGATTAATAAATCAAGTATTGTTTCAAATCAGGGAATTCCTATTAAGGGGATTAGTGATCATTTACCATTATTAGTGGAGGTATAATTTGTTATGAGTGTGGATTTATGGCCGGATTTCAATGAAAGCAATAGTACGGTTGAGAAAAATGATTGTCTTAATATCATAAATCAGCAAGTGGGTTTTATTGAAGAAAAGACCAATCATGTCGTAAAAGCATCATTTGTTAAAGTAGAGATGGCATCTACGTTAAGGCTTTTGAAAGGCGTTGCTGATGCAGTGATATCTAGAGAGTGTGATATAATTACTGAAAGTGACGATGAATCACTTTCCAATCATAAAGACATAAATGATATGTTTAGCCAATCTAGGTTTAGGTTTTTTATATATAATTCAGACTACAAATTTAGAGTATTTGATTTACTATACAGCGAGGAATTCCCAGTTAGTATTTCAATGGATGAGGGAATAAGTAATCAATTGGGGCTTTCTGTTACGATTGAAATAAAGAAAAACAGCGAACTAGAAAACATATTGAGAAGCATATTTTCCTCTCTTAAGATGGAAAAGATAATATATAGAATGATTGAAGACGAAAAAGAGCATCTCTAAAAAACATATAACGCCAAAAAATATTTGAAAATGAAGGTGAGTTCACAGAACATCTTCATTGTTTATCAGATAGGAAAAACAAGTGTTGTGAGTTTCAGATCATCTCTACCAAAGGCTCATCCCACAGATGGAACTTATTCTGATATACCACGCTGTATGCTCCCATATTCTCAAATCGCAGGAGATCGTTTTCGCGAATACTGACATTCATTCTTTTTTGGAATAAGACTTTATGGATACAGGTGATGTCTATAAAGCGGTAGAAGCGGCGCTTACATTCTGGGGCTTCGCTAACAAGTGTGACTTTACTCGGTTCGCCGAAAATGCCGTTGGGAGTTCCTCCATCAATATACACATCAGTATAGACGTCGTACTCTTTTGTCATGACAACACGAGTGTAGAAACATCCCGCTGAATTAACGATCGACATGCCGGGTTCTGCTTTTAACTTTATGTTGTACTTTCCTGTGAGGTCTTTAAGGCCGTCTCTTATTGTATCGTAATAGCTGCTAGGAGCATCTATACTGTAGCTTCCGCCTATATTCAGGATCAGTTCCTTCCCGTTCTGATCGGGGATCGATCTAAGCACATATTTTGCTCTTTCAAGCATACTCATCATGTTATCTACATCTGTGTTATTAGATATATGAAAAGACAATCCGTCTATTCGTGACAACAGACTTTCTTCCTTGTTATACTTTTCGATAAGTTCTAACGGCATTCCATATGCAATATTTGTGGGGATGAGATCTACAGTGTACAGGCGTAGCACCTTTTTCGCGTCAGGGGCTAGTCGCTCCAGTTTTGCTAACTCTCTGATGTCCTCAAATACAAAGTAACGGCATCCGCCTGAATAAACTCTGGTGATAATATCTTCGGTCTTGATCGGTAATCCGAAGACAATGCGGTCGTTTTCGACTCCGATCTTACGAAGAAGTTCATACTCGTTTACACTTGCGCATTCAAATGATGATCCGACATCTTTCAGGACTTTAAGAACATCTGCGTTAGAGTTGGATTTTAAGGCAAAATGTATCTCGCACGGATACAGGTTTTCCTTCATTTTGAAGTAGTTTTCCTTGAGGATTGCACTGTCAAATACGTATTTGGGTGTTATTGTTTCTTTGCTCATATTGTCTTCCTTTGTTTTTTAATCTGCTATTTATTGACTGCCTTTATGGCTCCGACGATCCTGCCCAAATAATTATCCATAACTTCTTCATCAACAGCTATGGATATCCTGCACCAGTATCCGTTCTCACCCTTTTCTCCTGTCTTTGCACCCCAACAACATTGAGGTATCATCTTTGCATTTGTCAGCTCGGATATCCGCGAGATAAAGGCAACTTCTCCCATTTTATTGTCATCCTTCAGATAGACGCAGAAATTGAATCCGCCCTGTAATTCCGTTACTCTGCAACCCGGTATTTGACGGAAGACTGATCTTGCTTTTTGATAGTTCCGTTTGATCTGATCGTAGTTTTTACATATCTCTGCCGTGAAGGAATCCAGTACTTCTTTTAATCTGTCTTTATCTGACAGAATTGTTCCGTAGACCTTGTTGTAAACATCGTATCCGCAATCCAATAATACAAGAGATCTGTATTTGGATATTATCTTTCTGTTTTCACCTGCATAGTAAAGGCATCTTGCAAGGATATCCATGCCTATGGCACTTTCCAGTCCTCTGGTAGGGCAGGAGTAGATAACGGATGCATAGTAGTTCATGTAATCATGTAGTTCTTTGCAATTTGAGTAGATATAACCTATTCTGACACCAGGGAGACTTCTTGTCTTAGAGATAGAGTCGATGCAGATCACATGGTCCTCTGCTTTTGCTTCGATAATTGCCGCGCCTATATTCAGATAATCGAAACTCTCTGATAATACTTCCATCTGACATTTGTCTATTACCAATATGTCGTTGTTTTGTACACATAATTTGCAGATATCAACTAATTCCCGGTATGTGTATACTTCTCCTGAAGGATTGCCGGGAACAGTTAGTATGACGATGTCATTGTTACTTTTGTCCATATATTCATGAATCTCATCTATTGTAGGCATTATCCTGTTTTCGCTTTTTGAGATAAGGTACTGCGAATCAAGACCAAAGTTTTTACAGTGATGTTCAAACAGATAGTATTGCCAACCAAGCATTTTGATCTTATGGTCATGATATTTTTCCGAGATGTAGCTGAACAGCAGGAACAGAGCCGTGCTGGCTCCTGAGGTAACAGTCAGATATTTGCAGAAACTGTCACACTGAAGATCGCCATTTGTTGCTATATAACGCTCGAACAGACTGAAGACATCCGACAGAAAAGGAGAACCGTATCCCTCACCGTATCTTATGAACTCGCCGTATTCATCGAGCTCTTTCTTTATATAATCTTTGTACATTCCAGGGATATCAAACTTATTGATTCCGTCGCCAATGCCGCCGTTAATAAATGATTTATCCGTCTTATACCAATGAAATCGCTCTTCATCGGCATCCATCTCCCTGATCCTATTGAAAGCAGTATCTACATCCATTTTCCCAAGTGTTTGCGGGGTATCTGATCCACGCTAATTCATATGTAATCTTCCTAAAGCCTCAGATACAATTCTGAACACATGTCCGAAATTTGTCAACATAGATTTATAATTAGCCGAAATGTCTGTTATCTGGCTAACTCCAGCGGATCAACATCAATCATGGAGACAGATCGGTCATCTGAGCAGATTGAAAATCTGTAGTGGTCATCTATCGTTGTAATAAAAAAATACGGGAACGACTGCTTTTGACCATCGATAAACAGTTCGGCGGAATTGGAACTCTCGTCAGGAGCGAACGAGATAGAATCCAGCGGAACGATCATGCCTGTGCCGGTATATTTCACATAGCTTTCCTTAAGGCACCATATTGTAAAGAATCGGTCGATCATATCTGATGACTTTCTTATTGACTCGATCTCTTGTTCCGAAAAGAAATGATGGGCAATAGAAAGTACTTGTTTCTGATCATCTGTATCAATTTCCTGGATGTCGACTCCGACAGGAGTATCGCCCATTGCGCACACAGTATACTTACCTGAATGAGAAATGTTGAAATGTATATCAGAATCAGGAAAGAAGGGCTTTCCGTTTTCCCCGGTGGATATCATGGGCATTGCATCTATACCGTAGGTTGTTCGAAGAGCATATTTTAACAGGAGATCGCCTGCCAGTGATGCAAGATAATCCGCCTCGAATCTGAATGACCGCAAAGTCTGCTGACGTTCTGACGGCAGTTCTCTCAAATGGCGAAGATGATCAGTGTATTTAAGCTTTGTGTTGTCTGTCAGAAAAACGAACATATCTGCTCCCGGACTGAATTTAACTGAGATTAGCACAAGATATTTTATAAGTAAATAGCGCGGGAAGCAGCGGTTTCTGAAAGGCACTTAGCAAAATAGCATTAATTTAATAATTATCGCAAAAAAATACTTTCTCGCAGAGATTTATTTGTGCTATTATAAAAAAGCGGTCTGTTAAGAGACAATATGTTCTGTGGGGATAAATACGACGAATTTGATTAAGTTGTCTTTTAATAATAGATATACATTGTAATACCATTTATTTCTACTACACTATTTTGCTATAGAAATAATATAATTTTGTGGTGCTTGCGTGTTGCTATTGTGACTGCAAATGACTTGCTTCTTATTAGGATGTGAGTATTATGGGAAGATCTTTGAGATAGGAGAAAACATGAGATTAGAAAGATCCTTATATTTGTCGGTTGCCAGAAATGGTAACGGGATAGAGTTGTGCGTTGATAATGAGAAGGCATATCCCTATACAAAAGAAATAAAGCAGATAATAAGAGAATGTGTCGATGAGAGGGACTATGAGGAACTGGTAAGTTCTTATGGAGAAGAACTGATTTCGTCCTGCATTGACAGGAAGATTCTGGTGAACAGTGAAGACAAATGGCTTCTTCACGGAATAGAAGTAGTTGAGATCGAGACAAGTACACACTGTAACTGGCGTTGTAAGTATTGTCCGGAGTGCATGGACCCCAAGAAACCGGACAGTATGCCAATGGAACTGTTTAAGGAAATAATCGATAAGGCCGTCCGTGCCAAGACAGTTAAGTATGTGACGTTCAATTCATATAACGAACCTACGATAGATGTTCATTTTATGGAGAGAGTCGAATATGTCAGGGAGAATAACCTGAAGATCCGCTTACACACGAATTCTACAGGTCTTAATGAAGAAAAGCTGGATTACCTCAAGAATGCCGGGTGTCTGGAATTCATATGCTTCAATCTTCCAACGTTGGATAGAGAAGAATTTATAAAGACGACAGGGTACAAGGATTTTGACAAGATAGTCAGGAACATCGATCATGCCGTAAATATAGGTCTTCCGGTTATCTTCTCGATACAGGGTACCGATGAAGAGATAAAGAGGAACATAGGTGCTATTAGGGACAGATATCAGGATAAGGTCGAAGAAAAGATCGAAGCATGGGGTACGATCGACAGAGCCGGCCTTCTGGAGAATGAATACAGTCAGGACATCTATCTGAGCGGGAGACTGTATCCCGGATGTCATGCGGTTGATTCCTGGATATTCTTAAATGTCAAGGGAGATCTGTTTCTTTGCAGCGAGGATTACTACCAAAAAACAATATACTCGAATATCAGGAAAGGAGAGATATATGAATTAGTCAATTCCGAGGAAGCGATTGAACTAAGAAAGAAAGTCTGTGGAGGGATCAATGCCCCTGATGACTTCATATGCAGAAAATGTATTACCATGCTGAATAACAAGATGGCATGTAGACATCTATAAAATTAAAAGGGAGATTATGATGAAAAGCAATGAATTGAAAGACGGATATTATCTGTCCGTATATCTGTGTGTCCATGAGATGGGAAACCTGTATCACATTTTCCACAACAGACACGATTACAATGTTTCCTTATGGAAAAAACAGGGAGAAGAGATAGAACTCGTTCACTATTGGGAACTTGAGCGCCAGTCAAGGATCAAACACAATGAATTACCGTTCTTTAGTATTGATATGGCTAAAGCTGCGATCAACAAACTGCTGGGAACTTATAACCTGACAATGGAAGATATGAATGAAATCTGGGGTTCTCCTGTTATTTCAGAATGCAGAGATTTTGAGAATATCGATCCGGGCTTCACATATCATGGTCTGTGCCACTTATTTTCATCCGTTATGACAGACAGCAATATCTTCTATAACGGTAACATCCTGGGATTAGCCGTAGATTTGAGAGCTGACTACGAGACAGATGCTTACGAAGAGGGACCTGAATATGTCGGCTGCGTCGTAAAGAAAGGCAATATCGAGTACTTCCATATTGAATCTCCTGCTCAACTGTGGGCAATAGCAAAAAGGATCTTTCACATGGAAGAGGGAACTCTTATGGCTTTGGCTAATGCCAGTGAGGTTGAATTCATCGAAAGTCGCGTGGACAGCATTGAAAACGAGTTGTTAACTTCAAATGTTGAAGAGAAAATGAATATTCTTTCCATTCTTTCTCAAGACATCAATGAAGGAGATGAGCATTTCTTATCCAAGATCAGGAACTACGATGACAGGTTCACGATGGAAGAGAATAAAACGAGTGCTGTCATGAAGGAAGTTCAGAAACTGTCACAAAGGATCATGTGCAGGCAGATAGAGAAGATCATAAGCCAATACAATATTGATCCCAAGGAGACTCATCTTGCCATAAGCGGCGGATTCGGATTGAACTGTCCTACTAATTCTTACCTGATGACAAAATACGGTTTTAAGGGATTTATGGGATGTCCATGCATCAATGATTCAGGACAATCATTGGGAATTGCTCTTTATATGTTCTTCAGGAATATGGAAAAGATGCACTTTGAACTTAAACATGCCTTCTATGGCGATAAATTCGATTTTGACAGTTCTTACCTTACGGAAAAAGGGTATATCCAGGATGTATCAGATCTGGATATGGATCAGATTGTAGATGATCTGGTCAACGGTCCTATCGTATGGTTTGACAGCAGAGCAGAGATCGGACCGAGAGCACTCGGCCACAGAAGCCTTCTTGGAGATCCGCGTACCATGGAGATGAAGGACAGGCTGAACCGTGTAAAGAAGAGGCAGTGGTGGAGACCCGTTGCTCCTATCGTTCTTGAGGAATATGTTGATGATTGGTTTGAAGAAGCTTATGAATCACCATATATGCTCCATACATTCAAGATCAAGGACGGAAAGAGAGATGTCGTAAGTGCAATAGCCCATGATGACGGCAGTTCCCGTATCCAGACTGTCAGCAGCGAAAACGACGAAGAGAAGAGAATGCACAGCATTATCTCGGCATTCTATGAGCATACAGGAGTT
>Ga0310786_10010000_pt1 | contig 11960 bp, 13 predicted proteins | sample AusTroGonzalo_MG_FD_203881 | JGI IMG/M metagenome (GOLD analysis project Ga0310786, IMG submission 203881) | Bovine rumen microbial communities from tropical cattle in Woodstock, Queensland, Australia - Gonzalo_03 (v2) (version 2) | ecosystem: Host-associated > Mammals > Digestive system >... | reverse complement strand
ACAGAGAAGTTAAGCCCGCCTGCGCCGATGGTACTGCAATGCAATGCGGGAGAGTAGGAGGCCGCCATCTTTCACGAAGCCCTGAGTCAGAAATGACCCAGGGCTTCTTCGTTTAATAGCATCAATCGTTGTCGATTACGTTTTTAACGGCTTATTAACTTTTTTCTGCTTTTTTATTGTTGCTACTGTTATGGTATTCGAAATAATTCCGTAACTTTGCGCCGTGTAAAAAATTAAAACAAGAAAATATGAAAAAGGTTTTGATTATATTTTGTATGATGTTGTTCATGGGAGAAGTCTATGCACAACAGCAAGTGTCAGATACATTGCGGTTTATGAACGACTATCGAAAGTTCGTTTCTTTTGTAGTGTCTCAGCCTTCGTTGACGAAGCCCGTAGCTGATTCTTTAATCGCTCGTCAGGATACATTGATGCATCAATATCGCTCATTGAAACCTCGACTTAATGATTTACAAGTTGAGGAATATAATCGTTTGAAGGGACGTTATACTAAAAAAATGCTCGAATATCGTGGCGATCGTTTTACAGATGGTCTCGAAGCAACTGGCGATAGTATCTCTAAGGCTGCTGGTCGGGCAGGTAAGGCTGTAGGTGGATTCTTCAAGGGACTGTTTGAATAAGTATTTTGTAACCTTTCGAAAGAGTGACAATGGATAGAAGCAAAGAAATCTATAAGGTTACTTTCGTTGGCGGCGTCGTGAACGTCGTGCTTTTGCTCTTTAAATTCATAGCAGGAATCTTGGGACACAGTGCTGCTATGGTGGCAGACGCCGTTCATTCATTGTCTGATTTTGTGACCGATATCGTTGTGTTGGTCTTTGTACATATCAGTGGCAAGCCCAAGGACAAATCGCACGACTATGGTCATGGCAAGTATGAGACCCTTGCGATGACCATCATAGGTATTGCTTTATTGGCAGTTGCGATAGGTATTATATATAGTGGAACGACGAAGATTATCTTGTGGCTCAATGGAGAAACATTAGAGGCACCAGGTATGCTAGCCCTTTGGGCAGCCCTATTATCCATTGTTTTAAAGGAGGCTGTCTATCGCTATTCGATGGTGAAGGCCCGTGAGTTGAATTCTCAGGCAGTAGAGGCGAATGCTTGGCACCATCGCAGCGACGCCTTATCATCTGTTGGCACGGCAATTGGCATTGGCGGCGCGATTTTCTTAGGACAGCGTTGGACGGTTCTCGACCCTTTTGCCTCTGTCGTCGTGGGCGCCTTTATTGTAAAGGTTTCTGTAGATTTACTGCGTAATGGTATTGGGGACCTGATGGAACAGTCGTTGCCTGATGCTGTTGAAGACGAAATACTTAATTTAGTGGCCTCTTTACCCGGAGATGTGAAGCCTCATGATCTGCGTACCCGTCGGTTGGGTAATCATTATGCGATAGAGTTGCACATTCTTATGGATGGCGATCTTTCCTTGCGTGAGGCACATGACAAGGCATCGGAGGTGGAAGATCTGCTGCGTGAGCACTATGGCGAAGAGACGCATGTAGCTGTTCACGTCGAGCCCAAATAAAAAAAGGATTGGCGAAACCAATCCTTCTTCTTGAGAGCCTCTTGTCGGATTCGAACCAACGACCCCGAGATTACAAATCACGTGCTCTGGCCAACTGAGCTAAAGAGGCGGGTGGACAAGCGATCTGCATCGCGCCGCTACAACCTAATACCCTTGCTATGTTCCCATCCTGGGGGATTCAAAGGGAGCTGGCCGTACAGGACTTGCCCGTTTTGCGGGTGCAAAGGTACAACAAAAAAGTGAATACTGGATAGTGAAAAGAGAAAAAAATGCTGCCGCACGACATTTTTAACTATTTTTTGAGTCAAAGCACTCGATATCTGCGGAAAAATGCGTAATTTTGCACCCGATGACTCCAATAGAATATGTACAATTGAAAGCATTTGCCCGTCAGGATGGAGCTCTGCTGGCCTTGCTATGGGTTGCGACATTCCTTTTATATATCATAGGCGTGTCGAATCAGTTGCTTGGCCTTGCTGCTTTTTTCCTGATGTGCTATACGCCGTTCTTCGTCGGAGAACGTCTGGGTAAATTTCGTGATTATGGTCGAGAGGGAGTGATCTCGTTCCGTCGCGGCTATGCCTATACCGTTTTTGTGTTTTTCTATGGCGGCGTGCTCTTCGCCATCGCCCAGTATCTCTATTTCGCTTATGTGGATCATGGCTTTCTGTTGAGTCAGTTCTCAAAGATGGTGACCTCTTCTGAAATGCAGCAGGTGCTGAAACAATACGGCATGACGCAGATGATGGATGAGAGTCTGCAGGAGATGGCGAATACCCGTCCAATAGACTTTGCGTTGAACATGTTGACAATCAATATCTCGCTAGGCTTCGTCATGGGTTTGCCCTTAGGCTTGATTATGCAACGGAGCGTCAAAGTTAATAGTGAAAAGTAAATCGTAACAATGGATATATCAGTAATAGTTCCTCTTTACAACGAGGATGAATCAATCCCTGAACTTTACGCTTGGATAGAGCGGGTGATGAAGGAGAAAGGCTTCAGTTACGAAGTGATTTTTATCAATGACGGTTCTACAGACCGTTCATGGGAGATTATCTCAGATCTGCATAGTAAGCACCCTGATCAGGTAAAGGGTATCAAGTTCCGTCGCAACTACGGTAAGAGTCCTGCGCTCTATTGTGGGTTCGAGCAGGCTCAGGGCGATGTGGTCATCACGATGGATGCCGACTTGCAGGATTCTCCAGACGAGATACCGGAGTTGTATCGTATGATTAAGGAAGACGGCTACGATCTTGTGAGCGGTTACAAGCAGAAGCGTTACGATCCTATTTCGAAAACCCTCCCCACGAAACTCTTCAATGCCACAGCGCGCAAAGTCAGCGGCATCAAGAATTTGCATGATTTCAACTGCGGCTTGAAGGCCTATCGCAAGGATGTTGTAAAGAATATTGAGGTCTATGGCGAGATGCATCGTTATATTCCCTATCTGGCCAAGAATGCTGGTTTCAACAAGATCGGCGAGAAAGTTGTTCAGCATCAGGCTCGCAAATATGGCTCTTCGAAGTTCATGGGTCTGAACCGTTTCGTTAATGGCTATCTTGACCTGCTGACCCTTTGGTTCCTGAGCACTTTCGGCAAGAAGCCCATGCATGTGTTTGGCTTCCTGGGCACCTTGATGTTCTTCATCGGTTTTGTGTCAGCCTTCTATATCGGAGCCGACAAACTATGGTGTCTGGCCAATCATATCCCGCAGCGTTTGGTGACCGACTCTCCTTTTTTCTATATCGCTCTGACGATGATGATCATCGGCACCCAGTTGTTCCTGACAGGATTTGTAGCTGATTTGGTGAGCCGTTCGTCTCAGGGACGTAATGACTACCAGATAGAAGAAATATTAAGTGACAAATGATGAGTGATAAGATAAAATTGAAGGGACTGTTGTATGTGATGGTGATACTCTTCACTCTTCACTGTTCACTGTTCACTATCTCTTGCTCGAGCATCGACTGCCCTGTTAGCAACACCGTCTCTGTGCAATATGAGATTCGCGACAAAGCAGGGAAGGCATTGGCTATTACTGATTCCTTATCAGTGATTACCACCCGTGTCAACGGAGAAAACTTCGAACTTGATATCACAACGCGTGAGAACAATCAAGCCACGGTTCTCAACAAATTGATAGGAAAATCGGCTTTCAGTCTTCCCATCAGCTATTCTCATCCCGAAGACATCCTCTATTTCTGTTTTAAGAATAGTGAGAAGACCGTGATTGATACGGTCTGTATCAAGAAGGATGATATCCCCCATTTCGAATCTGTTGACTGTGCTGCCGCCTTCTTTCATGAACTGACAGATGTGAAACTGACTCACCATGCCATTGACTCTCTTGTACTTATCAATACATCAGTAACTTATGATACCAAGACCATTCATTTCTATCTCTATCCGAAAATTGGCAATTAGTCTGTTGCTTCTGGTCTCGGCATCGGCATCGGCACAGTTCAAGTTCTTCTCGATTCAGAAGGACTCTATACCGTTTTTCCGTGGATTTGCCGTATCCTTCGACCTGGTAGGTGTAGCGATGATGGAATTGTCTGACTATGGTCAGTACGAGGGTGCCCTGCGTATCAATCTTCATGATGAGTGGTTCCCAATTGTCGAATTAGGTTATGGCAAGGCCAAACATGCAGACGACCCCGTCACGCACCTCCGCTACGAGACTGCTGCCCCTTATTTCCGTGTGGGTATCGATAAGAATCTTCTGAAACAGAAGCATGGCCCGTACCGCTTCTATGCCGGTCTGCGCTATGCCTATACCTCCTATAAAGTCGATCTCGCTCGTGACGACTTCCCTGATCCTTACTGGAAGTGGAATACTGGTTTTGGTGTCAAGGATGAGCACGACAATTATCATTGGTTGGAAGTAGCCCTTGGAGCTGATGCAACCATCTGGGGACCATTGCATTTGGGATGGAGCGTGCGATATAAACGGCGCATTGCGCATAACGATGGAGCTCTTGGACGTACGTGGTACGTGCCGGGATTTGGTGTCGATAACGATTCGCGTCTGGGCGGAACATTCAATGTGATTATTGATATATGAACAAGAAGAAATGGATCTGGCAGTTGCCTTTCCTTCTTCTCTTGATTGTGGGAACGGTGCTGATTATCCGCCAACAGCGGGCGATGCCTTATCAGATGAATTCTGGTATGGTCTTTGGCACTGTTTACAATATCTCATACGAGTGTGACTCCGATCTTCATCAAGCTATCAAGGCAGAATTGCAGAAAGTAGACAACTCCCTTTCTCCTTTCAATGAACATAGCGTGATTACGGCCATCAACCAGAATCAGGATGTCAAGCCTGACGAGATGTTCCTGACCGTCTTCAACAAAGCCATGGAGATTTCCCGTGAGACGGGCGGGGCGTTCGACATCACGGTGGCTCCGTTAGTCAACGCTTGGGGATTCGGCTTTAAGAATGGCAGCCAGCCCAATCGTCAGCAGGTGGACAGCCTTCGTCGGTTGATAGGCTATGAGAAAGTGACATTGACGGATGACCGTATTGTGAAACAGTCGCCAGACATCATGCTCGATTGTTCCGCCATTGCCAAAGGCTACGGATCTGATGTGGTCGCGCGTTTCCTGCAACAGCAGGGCGTGAAGAATTTTATGGTGGAGATTGGCGGTGAGGTTGTCACCAGCGGCGTCAATCCCCAGCGTCTGCCTTGGAGGATCGGCGTGACGAAACCTACCGATGACACCTTGTCCATCAAGGGCGAGATACAGAGTGTGTTGAATGTCACTGATCTGGCGATGGCCACGAGCGGCAACTATCGCAACTTCTATTACAAAGGCGGCAAGAAATATGCGCATACCATCGATCCCCAAACGGGCTATCCCGTCCAGCATTCCTTGTTGTCGGCTACTGTTTTGGCAAAGGATTGTGCAACGGCCGATGCCTATGCCACCTCGTTTATGGTTTTGGGCATTGATGGCGCCAAGAAAGTGTTGGAACGTCATCCGGAACTGATGGCCTATTTTATCTATGCCGACGACAAAGGGCAGAATGCCGTTTGGTGTTCTCCCTCATTAAAGGATAAAATTGTAGAGTAAAAAGCCTATGGCCACCTTGCAGATCTATGAGAAACTTCTCCTGTTTCCCTTGTTTCAGGGCATGAGCCGTGACGACCTGGAACAGGTGGCAGGTCATACGCGCTTCGGGTTCTCTAAATTCAATGCCGGTTCTACGGTTGTTGCCGAAGGTGACGACTGTCGGCAGATGTATTTCCTCATCAACGGAAGCCTGCGCGTGGAGACGATGGCTGATGATCGCGGCTATATGGTTGTGGAACAGATGGAAGCTCCCGTCATCTTGCAGCCAGAGGTGGTCTTCGGTTATACGCAGCGCTATACCCATACCTATATCGCCGAGACGGATGCCAATTTTATCATTGTCGGCAAGGACGAGATACTGCGTTTGTCAGAGGATTTTCTCGTGTTCCGTCTGAACCTGTTGAATATATTTGCTACACAGACACAGAAAACATCCCGTCTGCTTTGGCAGCATGTCCCCGACTCGTTAGAAGACCGTATTGTCCGTTTTTTTGCTCAGCATTGCATCTATCCTGCTGGACCCAAAGTGTTCCATATCCTGATGAACCGTCTGGCCGATGAACTCAACGACAGTCGGTTGGATGTCAGTCGCGCTCTCAATGCCTTGCAACGTGAGGGAAAGATCGTTTTGCATCGCGGAAGAGTGGAAATTCCGCAGATGGAACGGCTGCTGATGTGAAATAATATAAAATTATCGACTGCAATTTGCGATGTTTTCGCTTTTTTTGTACCTTTGCAGATTGTAAACGTTAGTATAGAATGATGAGTGAACAGAAAGAGAGAAAGAATCCGTTTTTCTTTCCTTACAATACTCCGCACGATGTGGCGCCGTTCGACTGTATCAGGCTCGAGGATTACGAGGAGGCCTTCTTGGAAGGAATCCGTCGTGAGGATGAGCAGATAGACAAGATCATCAACGACCCGCGCAAGCCGACTTTCGACAATACGATCATCAGTATCGATGATGAGAAAGACGGCGAGGGTTATTACGACCTCTTGGACCGTGTGTCGTCGGTGTTCTTCAACCTGCTCTCTGCCGAGACCAACGACGAGATGGATGCCCTGGCTCAGAAACTGAGTCCTGTGCTGACCAAGCACGCCAACGATATCCGCTTGAACGAAAAGCTCTTCGAGCGCATCAAATACGTTCACCAGCATCATCGTAAGTTGACGCCGGAAGAGAAGATGCTGCTCGACAAATGTTACGACGGCTTTGTGCGCAGTGGTGCTCTTTTGGACGCAGCCGGCAAGGAACGTCTTCGCCAACTGACGGAAGAAGCTTCGATGCTGGGTCTGCAGTTCTCACAGAATCTCTTGAAGGAGAACAAAGCCTTCACGCTTCATATCACCGATGAGTCGCAACTCGACGGTCTGCCTGCGACAGCCCGTGAGGCAGCAGCCCTGGCGGCCAAGGAGATGGACAAGGAGGGTTGGGTGTTCACCCTCGACTTCCCCTCTTACTCTCCCTTCATGACCTATTCCATGCAGCGCGACCTGCGCCGTCAGATGTATATGGCCAAGAACACGGAGTGTATCCACGATAATAGCGAGAACAACCTCGACATTTGTAAGCGCCTGATCAACCTCCGTCGCGAACTGGCACAGCTGCTGGGTCACAAGACCTATGCCGACTACGTGCTGAAACATCGCATGGCAGGCAATGTGCGCAATGTCTATAAATTGCTCAACGACCTGATCGTCGCTTACAAGCCGACGGCCGTGAAAGAGGTGGCTGCCATTGAGGAGATGGCAAAGAAGACGGAAGGCAAGGACTTCAAACTCGAGCCTTGGGACTTCGGCTTCTATTCTCACAAGCTTCAGCTGAAGAAATACAATATCGATGCCGAGATGCTGCGACCCTATTTCGAACTGTCGAAGGTCATCGACGGCGTCTTCGGACTGGCAAACCGTCTGTACGGCATTACCTTCAAACAAAACGACGACATCCCCGTCTATCATCCTGATGTAAAGGCCTATGAGGTATTCGACAAGGACGGCTCCTTCTTGGCTGTCTTCTATGCCGACTTCCATCCCCGCAAAGGCAAGCAGGGTGGGGCCTGGATGACGGAATACCAGAGTCAGTGGATCGATCGCAAGGGCGAGAATATCCGTCCTCATGTCAGTGTGGTGATGAATTTCACCAAGCCGACGGAAGAGAAACCAGCCCTCTTGACGTTGGGCGAAGTAGAGACCTTCCTCCACGAGTTCGGTCACTCGTTGCACGGCATGTTTGCCAACACCCGTTTTGAAAGTCTGAGCGGTACAAATGTCTGGTGGGACTTTGTCGAACTGCCCTCGCAGTTCATGGAGAACTTCGCCATCGAAAAGGAGTTCCTGCGCACCTTCGCCTTCCATTACCAGACAGGAGAACCCCTTCCCGACGAACTGATCAGCCGCATCGTCAAGAGCCGCAACTACAACGTGGCATATGCTTGTCTGCGTCAGGTGTCGTTTGGTCTGCTCGATATGGCTTATTACACCAAGAAGGATGAATTTACCGACGATATCATCCCGTTTGAGAAGAAAGCCTGGGCAAAGGCGATGGTGACGGAGCAGTTGCCTGATACCTGTATGACCGTTCAGTTCTCGCATATCATGGCTGGCGGTTATGCGGCCGGCTATTACAGCTACAAATGGGCGGAGGTGCTCGATGCCGATGCCTTTGCTGTGTTCAAGAAAGAGGGCATCTTCAATCCGGCGACGGCTCAGCGGTTCCGCGATTGCATCCTCTCGAAAGGCGGAACGGAGAATCCTATGGTACTCTATAAGCGCTTCAAGGGCAGCGAACCAACTATCGATGCCTTGCTGAAACGGAATGGGATTAGAAGATGTAAGAAGTAAGATGTTAGATGCAAGAAGTGATGACAGAGAAACAACGTAAATTAGATGAGCGCTATTTGCGCATGGCACGTATCTGGGCAGAGAACTCCTACTGCGCGCGTCGTCAGGTCGGTGCGTTGGTGGTCAAGGACAAGATGATCATCAGCGATGGTTATAATGGTACGCCCAGCGGTTTTGAGAACGTGTGTGAGGATGACAATAATGTCACCAAACCCTACGTGCTTCATGCCGAGGCGAATGCTATTACCAAACTGGCCCGTAGCAATAACAATAGCGACGGTGCCACAATCTACATTACCGCCTCGCCCTGTATCGAATGTGCGAAACTGATCATCCAGTCGGGCATCAAGCGCGTTGTCTATGGTGAGAAATACCGTCTGACCGATGGCATCGACCTGCTGAAACGCGCTGGCATCGAAGTGATATTGATGGAAGTGAATAGTGAAAAGTGAATAGTGAATAGTTGAGATGAGCAATAAGTCAAATCGTTTTACACCTATATGGATGGCCCTGAGTGTCGTCCTTGGTATATTGGTCGGCACCTTCTATGCCAACCATTTTTCCGGCAATCGGCTGAGTATCATCAATTCGAGCGGCAATAAGCTCAACAATTTGTTGCATATTGTCGACGACCAATATGTGGATACTATCAATGTCAACGACCTGGTCGAGAAGGCCATGCCACAGATCCTGTCCGAGCTCGATCCTCACTCCGTTTATATCGGCGCCAAGGATGTTCAGATTGCCAACGACGATCTGAAAGGTTCCTTCTCGGGTGTGGGCATCGAGTTTACCATCCGTTATGACACGGTCCGTGTGCAGAACGTGATTGGCAACGGTCCTGCTGAGCGTGCGGGTTTGATTGCCGGCGACAAGATTGTCGAGGTCGATGATTCACCCTTTGTCGGCAAGATCGTCACGAACGAGGAGGCCATGCATCGTCTGAAAGGTCCCAAGGATACGAAGGTCAAGCTGGGCATCATGCGTTATGGCGAGAAGACGATGCGTCACATCACTGTCACCCGTGGCGAGATTCCCACGAAGAGCGTGACGGCCAGTTATATGCTCGACGACGAGACGGGCTATATCAAGATCAAGAACTTTGGCGAGAATACCTATCCAGAGCTGCTCATCGCTCTGGCCAAACTCTCGCAGGACGGTTTTTCTAATCTGGTCATCGACCTGCGCAACAACACGGGCGGCTATCTGGCATCGGCCGTGCAGATTGCCAACGAGTTCCTCTCCAAGGGTCAGCTCATCGTGTATACCGAGGGTCGCAAGTCGCCGCGTCAGGATTACCGTTGCGACGGACGAGGCTCTTATCAGCAACTGCCGTTGGTGGTTCTCATCGACGAGGCTTCTGCCTCTGCTTCTGAGATCCTCGCAGGTTCCATTCAGGACAACGACCGTGGTACCATCATCGGCCGTCGTTCGTTTGGTAAGGGTTTGGTACAGCAGCCCATCGAGTTCAGCGACCACTCCATGATCCGACTCACCATTGCCCGTTATTACACGCCGTCGGGTCGCTGCATCCAGAAACCTTATACCTCCGGCTCCGACAAGAACTACGAAGAGGATTTGTTGTCGCGTTACCAGCATGGTGAGTTCTTCTCACAGGATAGTATCAAGCATACGGGTCCGCAGTTCCACACCAGCAATGGCCGCGTGGTTTATGGCGGTGGTGGTATCACCCCCGACATCTTCGTGCCTGAGGATACATTGGGCGTGACGTCTTATTACAAGGAGGCTTCTATGTCGGGTATGATCCTGCAGTTTGCCTTTAACTATACCGACGAGAACCGCAGCAAGATGAAGGACTTCAAGAGTGCTTCCGGCCTCGAACATTATTTGAAACGCCAGAACACCGTTGAGAAATTTGTGACGTGGGCGGATAAGAACGGTTTGAAACGTCGCAACCTGATGGTTCAAAAGTCTTACAAGCTGTTGGAGCGTTATATCAACAGCCGCATCATCTATAACATGCTCGACGAGGAAGCCTGGACGGAATATCTGAATCAGGACGATCCTGCCATCATGGAAACGTTGAAACTCTTCCGCAACAACGCGTCCTTCCCCAAGCCTGAGGAGAAAACGAAGAGTCAGAAAGTAGCTTCAGCGTTTGACTACCGAAGCACGCATGTCAAAGCCACGTTGATTGCCTATGTGTAAAGCCGACCTGCGACGACAGATACAACAGATTAAGCGACAATTCACGCCACAGCAATTGGAAGAGTTGTCGCTTCTTGTTATCAGTAGCTTGAGACCGTTGCTGGCTGAGGCTCAGACCATTATGGCCTATTATAGCCTGCCCGACGAGGTGAATACCCACGCCCTGATCGATGAGCTCGTGGCTGAGGGCAAGACGGTCTTGCTGCCCAAGGTGACGGGTGCGGATACGATGGAACTACGTCGCTATACGGGTCGTGCTGATCTGCAAGAAGGTGCCTACCATATTCTCGAACCCGTGGGCGAACCATTCACCGACCTCTCCGCCATCGACCTCATCCTCGTTCCTGGTCTTGCCTTCGATGCTGCCGGCCATCGCCTTGGCCGCGGCCGTGGCTATTACGACCGATTTTTACACAGTAAGAACCGTCCCTACTGTGTAAAAATCGGGGTTTGTTTCGATTTTCAGAAGGTGGATGAAGTGCCGGTTGATGCGCACGACATCGCGATGGACAAGGTCGTTTAATTAAAACGGATATCGGTAATCACCTGACTACCAACATAATCGTTCAGCCGTTTCACATACTCGCTTCGTTGCATGGAGAGGTCGGCCCTCAGAGCGGGACTCGTCAGATGTACATACAACGTTTGGTTGCGGATGCTGACGCTGCCCGTATAGCGGCTGATAGCCTCGCCAGCCACCACAGGCCAAGCTTCCATCAACCGTTTCTGCAACAGTGGCGTTTCCAGTCCCTGTTCCCTTAGGGTTCTGAGAATCAGCTCCTTAACCGCTTTCACATCTCTTTTAAACATATCTCTCCGTTCTCCACGTAAAAAATCTTATAATCATGCGATGAGGCCGACAGAATCTGGTCCAGATGGTCACGGTTCGTGTCCGTGATAAAAATCTGTCCGAACTCATTTCCTGCCACAAGACTCACAATCTGTTCCACCCGTTGGGCATCCAACTTGTCGAAGATATCGTCGAGCAAGAGGAGTGGGGTAGTCTTTGTATTCGTTCGTTTGAGAAAATCGAACTGTGCCAGTTTCAAGGCTGTCACGAAAGTCTTATGCTGTCCCTGACTCCCTTCGCGCTTCATCTGATGACCGCCGAGTATGATTTCTAGGTCGTCGCGATGAATGCCGTGCAGCGAATAGCCCACAGCACGATCCTTAAAACGGTCGCGCTGGATTACTTCCAGCAATGGGCCCCGTTGACAGTGCGACACATAGTTCAATGCCACCTGCTCCCGATTGCCTGAGATGGTCTCATAGAATCGCTGGAAGATGGGTACCATCTCCTTCACAAAGGCATCACGCTTCT
>Ga0310786_10009997_pt1 | contig 11961 bp, 7 predicted proteins | sample AusTroGonzalo_MG_FD_203881 | JGI IMG/M metagenome (GOLD analysis project Ga0310786, IMG submission 203881) | Bovine rumen microbial communities from tropical cattle in Woodstock, Queensland, Australia - Gonzalo_03 (v2) (version 2) | ecosystem: Host-associated > Mammals > Digestive system >... | reverse complement strand
CCGCAAGGGTAACTACAACATCACCATCGAACATGATGGTTACTTCACCATGATGGACTACCAGGAAATCTGGACGCCCATGGATCTCCGCTACGTGTTGATCGAGAAGATCTTCAACGCCAGAGAACTCTACGTCAGCCGCACTGGTTGGGCCATGTGGGCTCCCAATGGCACCCTCTCGAATCCTGAGGATAACCCGATGCGTCATCTCGAAGGCTACAAGGTGATGTGCACCAGCATCGATGGCGAACCCATCTACAACGTGAATACTCCTGCCGATCGTCCGTTCTGCCAGCTGGCCACCGACGAACTCATCGAAGGCGACCGCTACATCTGCAAGGTTGCTGCTATCTACAGCACTGGCATGAGCGACTACATTGAAGCCGAATGGCAATACGAACCTTGCGAAAACTATGCTGGCGTTGTCGACGGCGTTGTCAACGTCGAAGGCAGCACCATCAGCTGGGAGTATCCTGGCGGTGGCGTGACTCCTGGTCCTGGCCCGGGCGGTGAAGCTAGCACCTTCAGCTTCGGCTTCGAAGAAGGTATGCCTGAAGGCTGGACCACCATCGACGGTAACAACGATGGTTACACCTGGTGCATGACCAGCGACATCCCGACCACTTGGACGTACTATGCAAGCCTCGACCTTGACTGGTACCACAGTGGCACGAACGCTATCTGCAGCGGTTCTTATATTAATGGTGTGGGCGCCATCACGCCTGACGAATACCTCGTTTCGCCTCTGCTGACACTCGCTGCTGGTTCACAACTCAGCTTCTGGGTTGCCGCTTGCGACGATGGTTATCCTGCCGACCACTTCGGTGTGTTCGTCTCTGACGACGCCACCACCTGGACTTCGGTCCAAGAGTGGACGCTGACTGGCAAGAAGTCTGGCCTCGTTGGCAACCGCGCTTCACGCGACGGCAACGGCCTCAGACTCGGCACTTGGTACAACTACTCTGTTGACCTGAGCGACTACGCCGGCCAGAAGTATGTGGCCTTCCGCCACTTCAACTGCAACGACCAGTACATCATGTGCTTGGACGACGTTGAGCTGACCGCTGGCGCCAAGAGCATGGTCTACACTGCTGAAGACTATGTCAGAATGAACAGCCTCGCTCCTCGCACTGAGAACGAGAACGTCAACGCAATGCCTGTCATCGCTGGTGGCAACCGTGGCAACAACGCTTATGCTTGCAATGCTTACGGTGGCACCAACCCGACTGGTTGGATGACCTACGACGTTGATACTCCTACTGCAGGCCAGAGCTTGAACGGCAACCTGACTGTCTACGGCGGCTCCATCGCTGCTGACGGTTATGTCTATGCTACCTACAACGACAACAACTGGTACAAGATTGATCCTCTGACTGGTCAAGTCGTTGCACAAGGCAGCCTCGGCATGTTCTTCGTCGACTGCACCTACGACTACACCACTGACATGATGTATGGTAGCTACAGCGGCACCCTCTACACTTGGGATCTTACCACGAACACCACTGCTGAAGTCGGCGCTATGCACGGCTCCATGCAGATGATTGCTTGCGATCTCAACGGTCAAATGTACGGTATCGAGTACCAGACCGGTGACTTCTACGCTATCGATAAGACCACGGGTGCTTGCACGCTCATCGGCAACACCGGTCAAAGCCCGGCGTACGTCCAGAGCGGTGGCTTCGACCTTAACACTGGCATCCTCTACTGGGCTGGCTACACCAGCACTGGTATCTTCGCTCAGATCGACTTGACCACTGGCGCTGCTACCATCCTTGGCAACAACGTTGGTGAACAACTCAGCTGGTGCGTGCCTTACGACTACACGCCTGGTCCGATTGATCCCGTTGATCCTGAAGTCGGCGACATCGTCGGTGCTATGATCTTCGTTGACGGTGAATGGGAAGCCTTCGTGCCCGCCCCGACCAACACCTACACCTACGAAGGCGATGGCCAGGAAATCTGTGTCCGCGTTGTCTACAACGGCACTGCCGAACTGCCTGACAACAACTACTACTACGCCATGAGCTGCGGCGACTGCGTTGGCGGTCTTGAACCCGAGCCTGAATGCTCGATCGATGCCGTGCTGACTGCTGAAGTCGATGGTACCGACGACAGAGTCCGCCTCTTCTGGGGTGAAGAACCCGAACCTCCGACTCCGGCCGAAGGCACGACGTTCGTCTATGACTTCGAAAACAGCTCACTCGACGGTCTGACCCTGATCGACGCCGACGGTGATGGCAACAACTGGATGCTCGGTAGCGTTGCTATGAGCACTGGCTACGGCCACAACGGTTCGACCGACATGATCCTGTCGAAGAGCTACGACAACAACACTGGCGCTCTGACTCCGGACAACTACATCGTGTTCCCGATTGCCACTATCGTTGAAGGCTCGACCTTCAGCTTCTATGGCTGCGGTCAGGATGCCAGCTGGGCCAGCGAGCACTTCGGTGTTGCTGTCTCCACCGATGGCACCAACTTCACCACGATCCAAGAGTGGACGATGACCTCGAAGGGCGCTAAGGCTGTCCGCGACGGTCGCGACCAGGGCAACTGGTACAGCTACTCTGTCGATCTGAGCGACTACGCTGGTGAAGAGATCTACATCGCTCTCCGTCACTTCAACTGCACGGATATGTTCTACCTCGATATCGACGACGTTGAACTTAGCATCGCTGCTAAGGGCACCCGCGACGGCATCATTGGTTACAACATCTACCGTTCAGAAGACGGCATCACCTACGAGCTCATCGCCACTGTTGATGGTGACGTGTACGAGTACTTCGACGCTCCTGGCGCTGGCACCTACTACTATCAGGTGACCGCCCTCTATGAAGGCTGCGAATCCGCTCCTACCAACACCGTCCAAGTTGGTGTGACCAGCGTTGGTGACCTCAGCGACAATGTGAACCTCTTCCCGAACCCGACGAAGGGTAATGTGACCATCCAAGCCAAGGATATGAACCGCATCACTGTGGTGACCGTCCTCGGTCAGGTGGTGTTCGACACCGAGCTTGATCAAGATGAGTACATCCTGAACATGGCTCAGTTCACCACTGGCATGTACATGGTCCGCATCTACACCGACGGCGGTGTTGCCGTGAAGCGTGTCACTGTCATGCATTGATTGATTGGTATGTAGAGACGCAGAATCTTTCGTCTCTACAAAACCAACAATAAATCGAAAGGCAATCCCTATGGGTTGCCTTTCTTTTTTATATCTTTGCCCATTCAGAATTACTATTATGAATCTCTTTCAGCTCTTCAAAAATGTCAGTCCCTTTGTAAAACCTTATAAGTGGCTGGTCTTCATTACCTTGGTTCTAACATTAATTGGCTCCTTGATGGCGCAGGTCAACGCCATCGTGCTCGATTGGACGGTCGACCAAGTGAACGGACTCGTCACCGCAGGCGAGCAATGGGGTCAGGCAGCGGCACACATCGTCATCATGATTTCCGTGGTCCTGCTGGGCAAGGAAATCATCTCGGCCCTCATCACCTTTGCTCAGAACTACTACGGCGAGCGCATGCGTATCTTCGTCAGCCGCGACCTCGCCCAAAGCGTCATCGAGAAGGTGCTGACCTTCCGCATGGCCTATTTCAACACGGGCGACAATGCCACAGGCAAGCTCCAGGCCCGTATCGACCAAGGCGTGAGTAGTCTCTCGCGCACGGTGCAGAACTTCTTCATCGACTTGTTGCCTTTGTTCACGAGTGCACTGTTGGCATTAATATTAATGTTCATCGCCAATGTGTATGTGGGTCTGGTGGCCTTGGGCATCGTTCCTATCTATTTCTGGATTACCTACCGTCAGGCCAAACGACTGAAAGGCTGGCGCCGTGAGATGCGTCAGCACTTGGAGAGCAAGAGTCAAGGCATCAAAAATATCATCGACTCCATCAACGTCATCAAGAGCTTCAACCGCGAGCAGATAGAAGGGCAGAAGCAGCTGGATATCCAAAACCAAGTCACTGAGAACCAGATGAAAACGCGTAAGGTGGCGTTTTACTACAATGGCGTGAAGAGCTTCGTGAAACAAGTGGGCACGGTGCTGGTTATCATCCTCACCGCATACCTTGTATTAATAGGGTACCCTGGGATGACTATCGGTAAGATCATGTACCACGTCATGCTGTTCAGCAACGTCATCGCGCCCATCACCCAGCTGCAGCGCATCTTCGACGACGTGAACGACGCTTTGATATATGCCGAGGGCTTCTTTGGCATCCTCGACGCGGAAGAGGAAGTGGAGCCTTCGGGCAGTTACAAGCCTGAAAAGATTTACGGCAAGTTCGAACTCAAGCATGTTGACTTCACCTATCCCAATGGTAATCAAGCCCTTTTCGACGTCAATATGACCATTGAGCCGAACAAAATCACGGCCTTGGTGGGTCTCTCGGGTGCGGGCAAGAGCACCATTGTCAACCTGCTGGATAAGTTCTACGAGCCGCAGGTGGGCACCATCACCCTCGACGGCATCGACTTGCGTGAATACGACACCCAATATCTGCGTGAGAACATCGGTCTTGTGCTTCAAAAGAACCATATTTTTGATGGCACCATCGAGGAAAACATCCTCTACGGCAACCCCAACGCCACCCACGAGGAAGTGATTGAAGCCGCCAAGAAATCGTACATCTACGACCAGATTATGGAGCTGCCCAAGCAGTTTGAGAACAAGGCCTCCGACCTTTCGGGCGGACAGCAGCAGCGCATCGCCATCGCGCGTATGTTCCTCAAAAACCCGCCCATCATCTTCTTGGACGAGCCTACTGCCAGCCTCGATGCCATCGCCACCGAGCAAATCAAAAACAGCCTCGACGCCATCAAGAAAGACCGCACCGTCATCATTATCTCGCATAGCATCTCGCAAATCATTGACAGTGAGATGGTTTACGCCCTCAAGACGGGCCATGTGGAAGAGTCGGGCGATCCGGATGCTATATATAAAAAAGGTGGCATCTACAAAGACATCATCGACGCTTCGGCCCGCAGCCTGAACATCGAGAAGATTGCCCGGACGATAGACGAAGGTAAGAATTAACTTGTAGAGACGCGAAATCGAAGATTCGACGTAGTCATTTATCGCGTCTCTTACAATTTTAAGACATTTTTCTAACCCATTTTTCCCAACCAATCCAAATATTTTCTATTTTAGCCGATTGTTTTAAGGGGCGCGGACCCTGAGCCTGTCGAAGGGCCGCCTCAATTCAACAACTCAACGATCAACAAATCGAAGATTCAACAAAGTTAATTCAACAATAAATATGAGCACCAACTTTGACCCACGCGCCAACTACGAGCTGACCAAGCAACAGGCCGGCTACGTCGAGCGCAAGAAAGCCACCCAAGAAGACTATGACCGCATAGGCTTCATGTCGGGACTGGAAGTGCACCAGCAAATCAAGACGAAAGAGAAGCTGTTTTGCCACTGTCCCGCCGGACAATTCAACAAGTTTGAGGACTACGATGCCGAGCTGATCCGTCACATGCGTCCCACCCTCTCCGAGCTGGGCGAATACGACGGCACGGCCTTGATGGAGTTCAAGACGAAGAAGGAAATCGTCTATCGCATCAAGAACGGCACCGCCTGCACCTACGATATCGACGACACCCCGCCGTTCCCCATCAACCGCGAGGCACTGCACAACGCCATCATCATCGCCCTGCGTTCCAACCTGAACATCGTGGGCGAGGTGCATATCACCCGTAAACAATACCTCGACGGCTCCATCCCGACGGGCTTCCAGCGTACCGCCATCATCGGCGTGGAAGGCCTGCTCAAGCTGCCGAAGAAGGATATCCGCCTGATTCAGCTGAGCATCGAAGAGGATGCCTGCCGCGAAATCAGCGACATCGGCCACCGCCGTATCTATCAGACCGACCGTCTGGGTGTGCCGTTGATCGAGACCGTCACCTATCCCGACTGCAAGAACCCCGATGAACTGTTTGAGACGGGCGATTACATCCGCTTCCTCGGCCGTTCCACGGGTCTGGTCCGCACGGGCATGGGTGCAGGCCGCCAGGACGTGAACGTGAGCTGCACGGGTGGCACACGTATCGAGATTAAGGGTGTGCAACACGACAAATGGATTCCAGAGTTGTCGCACAACGAGTGCTTCCGCCAGTGGTCGCTGGTGCAGCTGCAAGAGCGTCTCAACCGCGAAGTCGGCAAGGAAGGCTGGAAGGTGGAAGTCATCGACGTGTCGTTCCCGACAGAATACCTGCCCATCCTCGACAACAAAGCCAAGGGTGGCGCCTTGAAACTCGTCAAACTGCCGAAGTTCCGTGGCGTGCTCTCGCACTTCACCCAACCCGGCAAGATGTTCGCCGACGAAATCGCCGACCGTCTGAAGGTCATCGCCTGCCTCGAGCGTCCCAACATGCTCCACGACGAGATGCTGGAACCCGTGCTGAGCCATGCACAATGGCACAAACTTGCCAAGCGCATTCACGCCACCGATGAGGATGCCCTCATCCTCGTCTGGGGTCCGCAAAACGACATGCCTACCGCTATCGAGACCATCGAAGAGCGTTGCCTCATGGCCTTCGACGGCGTGCCGAAGGAGACCCGTAAGGCCATCTCGAACGGCATCACCATCTTCGAGCGCGTGCTCCCCGGTGCCGACCGTATGTATCCCGACACCGACTCGGCTCCCATCCCGCTCGACCCGGCTTTCATCAAGGCTATGCGTGCCGAGATGCCTACCGAGATCATCGACCGTTACTACAAACTCAAGGAGTGGAACGTGCCTGAGGACTGCTTCCGTTACATCTTCGCGAAGAACTGGTTCCCCGCCATGGCCGAAGTCGTCGAGAAACTCGGCGTGAATGGCCGCACTGTGGGTCGCTTCGTCGGCATGAGAATCAAGCACCTTATGGGTAAGAACCCCGCCTCGAAGTTCAACGGCGAGACCCTCTTCAAGCTCTTCGCTTTCCTGAAGGAACAAGGCCTGGACTGCCGTTTGGCATGGAACATGGCTCCCGTTTTGGTCGACGACGCCACGTTGCCGATGGAACAGGTGCTCGAGAAGATCGGCTTCAAGCGTTTTGCTAAGGACGACCTGCTCACCAAGCTCGACAACCTCTGCGCCGGCTTCGCCCCGAAGAAGAAGTCGTGCACCGACCTCGACCGCATGAACTGGATCATGGGTCAGATGAAGGAAGCGATGGGCAACATCGAAATGAAAGAATTGGCTAACAACATCAAATAAAGAAGAACATGGCTGAAGATTTTTTCCAAGGATATTGGGGTGCCTCGCTTGAGGTGCTCAAGAAATACAACTGCCGCGTGTGGAGTCAGGCCGAGTGCCAGACCACGGGTGGCCTCTTCAAAGGCACAATCCTGCCTCGCGCTGCCTTCCAGGACGACCAGCATATCGTCATGAAGGTCAACACGGGCTACAACATCGGCGTCGACATCAGCACCATCACGGGCATGGTCGAGATCGATTACAAGAAAGCCAACTACCACATCCCGGAGAAGGAATTCCCTTATACTGAAGGACTTCCGCATGTGAAGCTGCTCGGCACGGGTGGTACCATCGCCTCGCGTCTGGACTACCGCACGGGTGCTGTGATTCCCGCTTTCTCGCCCGGTGAGTTGTATGGCGCTGTGCCGGAGCTGGCCGACATCTGCAACCTCGACACCGAGAAGGTGTTCGCCGTGTTTTCTGAAAACATGTCGCCCAAGGAGTACATCGCCTTGGCCAAGAAGATTGGCGAGGAGATCCAAAACGGCATCGACGGCATCGTCATCGGCCACGGCACCGACACCTTGGCCCATACCGCTGCCGCTTTGACCTTCATGTGCCAAAACCTGCCTGTGCCGATCGTGTTGGTCGGCTCACAGCGTTCGTCTGACCGTCCGTCATCCGACGCCGCCTTGAACCTCATGCATGCTATGACCGCTGCTGGTCACGGCGACGTGGCCGAGGTGATGGTCTGCATGTTCGGTCCCACCTCCGACGAGTACGGCTTCCTGCACCGTGGCACGCGTGTGCGTAAGATGCACTCCAGCTATCGTTCCACCTTCCGTACCATCGGCGACACGCCCGTCGCCACTGTCGACAGGAAGAATGGCGTGGTGCCGATCAAGGAGGTCTACAACCACCGCCGCAATGACCGCGACGTGAAGATCATCCCGACCTTCGACGACAGAGTCGCTATCCTGTACTACTATCCCGGCATGAAGCCCGATGTGCTTGACGCATTGGTTGACAACGGCTACCAGGGCATCATCTGGGACGGCACCGGACTGGGTCACGTCAACCGTGGCATGTTCGACGCCATCCAGCGTGCCACCGACAAGGGCGTGCATCAGTACATGACCGTGCAGACCATCTGGGGCTATGCCCACATGTTTGTCTACGACACCGGCCGTGACCTCATGGACCGTGGCATCATCCCCGCCCAGAACATGCTCGCCGAGACCGCCTACATCAAGTTGGGCTGGGCCTTAGGCCAGACGCACGACAGGGAAGAGGTGAAGAACATCATGCTCACGCCCGTCAACAGCGAAATAACCCCGAGAGAGCCTTACGACGGCTACCTCGTCTACCAAGGCGGCGTGCCCGAGGTGGAGAGCTTCGTCCGCAAAGTGCATAAATAATCAAACATTGATTATGAGAAAATGGAGGCAAGAATTTGCCTCCATTTTTTTATTGTAAAGCTCAATTAATTGTCGTACCTTTGTCCCCAAATTCAAAATACGTATTTTTTAACAATCAATTATTCGAATAATTATGCAACCCTCTCACATTGAACACATTGGAATCGCCGTCACGAGCTTGGACGAGTCTATTCCTTTCTTCGAGAAACTGCTTGGCACCAAGTGCTACGCCATCGAAGAAGTCGCCGACCAGAAGGTGAAGACCGCTTTCCTGCGCTGCGGCCAGACCAAAATCGAGCTTTTGGAGCCTACCTGCCCCGAGAGCACCATCGCCGCTTTCATCGAGAAGAACAACGGCCGCGGTGGCATGCACCACATCGCTTTCGCCGTCGAGAACCTTGAAGGTCACCTCGAGGAAGCCAAGGAAGCCGGCATCCGCCTCATCGACCAGGCCCCGCGCGGCGGTGCCGAAGGCCTGAGCATCGCCTTCCTGCATCCGAAATCCACCTTCGGCGTGCTGACCGAACTTTGCGAGAACAAGAACAAATAAAATCATATACCATGTTAATTGAACAAAAGATTCAGGAATTGTTGGAGAAGCGCGGTGAGGCTCGCCTCGGCGGTGGCCAGAAGCGCATCGACTCCCAACATGCGAAGGGCAAAATGACTGCCCGCGAACGCATCGCCATCCTGCTCGACGAAGGCAGCTTCGAAGAGACTGACATGTTCGTGACCCATCGTACCACCGATTTCGGTCTCGACAAGCAACAGTACCTCGGCGACGGCGTCGTCACTGGTCATGGCACCATCGACGGCCGCGTCGTCTACGTCTACGCTCAGGACTTCACCGTGTTTGGCGGCGCCTTGAGTGAGACCATGTCCCTCAAGATCTGCAAGGTGATGGACCAAGCCATGAAAGTCGGCGCTCCCGTCATCGGCATCTGCGACTCGGGCGGTGCCCGTATCCAGGAAGGCTCACGCAGCCTCGCCGGTTACGCTGAGATCTTCCAGCGCAACATCAACGCTTCGGGTGTCATCCCGCAGATTTCGGCCATCTTCGGTCCCTGCGCCGGCGGTGCCGTGTATTCCCCCGCCCTGACCGACTTCATCATCATGACCAATGCTGGCAGTTACATGTTCCTCACTGGCCCGAAAGTGGTGAAGACCGTTATCGGCGAAGACGTCAGCACCGACGACCTCGGCGGTGCCCGCATCCACAGCCAGAAGTCGGGCGTGGCCCACTTCGCCGTCGAGAACGAAGAGGAAGGCCTCGGCCTCATCCGTCGTTTGATGTCGTTCATCCCGCAGAACAACATGGAGACTGCTCCGCTGGTGGAGTGCAACGACCCCATCGACCGTATGGAAGACGCCCTCAACCAGATCATCCCCGACAACCCGAACAAGCCTTATAACGTCGGTGACATCATTACCGCCATCGTCGACAACGGCGACTTCCTCGAGATCCATAAGAACTACGCCAAGAACATCATCGTCGGCTTCGCCCGCTTCGACGGCATGTCGGTCGGTATCGTGGCCAACAACCCCGCCTTCTTCGCCGGTGTGTTGGACTGCGACGCCTCCCGTAAGGGTGCCCGTTTCGTCCGCTTCTGCGACGCCTTCAACATCCCGATTGTGACCTTGGTCGACGTCCCCGGCTTCCTGCCTGGCACGGGTCAAGAGTACAACGGCATCATCGTCCACGGCGCCAAGCTGCTCTATGCCTACGGTGAATCCACCGTGCCGAAGGTGACCGTCACCCTGCGTAAGTCCTACGGTGGCTCCCACCTCGTGATGGGCTGCAAGCAGCTGCGCAACGACGTCAACTACGCTTGGCCGTCGGCTGAGATCGCCGTCATGGGTGCTAGCGGTGCCGTTGAGGTGCTCGATGGCAAGAAGATTGCCGAAATCACCAACCCCGAAGAGCGCGCCGAGTTCGTCGCCCAGAAGGAAGAGGAATACCGCAAGAAGTTCGCCAACCCGTACGAAGCTGCCAAGTTCGGCTACATTGATGATGTGATCGAGCCTCGCAACACCCGTTTCCGTGTCATCCGTGCCCTGCGCACCCTTGAGACGAAGCGTTTGGCCAATCCCGAGAAGAAACATTCGAACATCCCGCTGTAACCCATAAAACCATAAAGTGATGAACCTGTTACAAATAGCATTACTGTTGGCTCACGAAGATTGGGTCTACACCAAAGGCTGGATTGTCACCATCGCTGGTTTTCTCATCGTCGTCATCGCCCTCTTCATCCTTTCGAGCATTTTCCGCGGCGTTGCTTCCTACTTCAAGAAGCAAGATGTCAAGAAAAACGCCCCTAAGGAGGAGGTGAAGAAGGTTGTGGAGAAGCCTGTGGCACAAGTGGCCGAAGGCGAGATTCCTGCCGAGGTGCAAGCTGCCATCGGCATGGCCCTCTACCTCTCCACCAACCTCCACGACGAAGAGCCCAACGTCATCACCATCGACAGAAGGGTGACTTCATGGAACGACAAAAATTACGGAGTTAGACACTGGAAACGTTAAATTGTAGAAAAATGAAAAAATTCAAATTCACCATTAGTGGTAAACCATACGAAGTGGAAGTCCAGAACATTGAGGGCAACATCGCCACTGTCAATGTGAATGGCACTGAATATCAAGTGGAAATGGAAGAGCAAGCCGCTCCGGTCGTGTCTCCTGTGGCCCGTCCCGCTGCCAAGCCTGCCGCCAGTGCTCCTGCTCAGGCCGCTGCCCCGAAACCGGCCGCTGCCGCAGGTGGCGCCGGCTACAAGATGGCTGCCCCGCTTCCCGGAACCATCATGCAGATCTTCGTCAAGCAAGGCGACGTCGTGAAGAAAGGCGACAAGCTGCTCATGTACGAAGCCATGAAGATGGAAAACAACCTGCTGGCCGAGACCGACGGTACCATTACCGCCATCAACTGCCGCCAGGGCGACAATGTGCTTCAAGGTGATACTTTAATCGTAATCGGATAAGGCCATGTTGGGAAAGAAAAGTATTTACAGAAGACCTGCGGTCATCCTCGGCTCGTTGGTGCTCCTGCTGTTGCTGAACCTCGCGGTCGTCAACAACCCGATGTTCGCCACCAGGATTGCCGACATGGGCGGACAGACCGAGCAAGTGAGTGAGATGACTCCCGAAGAGAGCAACGCCCAGTTGGCCGAAATCGCCGACGCCATCGTTGCCGAATCGGAGAAGACAGACGCACTCAACCAACAAGTCCATAGCCTTGATAAGCGTATCACCGCTTTGGAGAGACAAAGTAACAAGATCCAAGCCGTTAATAAGGATGAGTCTCTGGAGATGTCGACGAAAGAACGTCTCAGCGAGGGTTTGCACAACTTCTGGCTG
>Ga0310786_10009996_pt1 | contig 11962 bp, 10 predicted proteins | sample AusTroGonzalo_MG_FD_203881 | JGI IMG/M metagenome (GOLD analysis project Ga0310786, IMG submission 203881) | Bovine rumen microbial communities from tropical cattle in Woodstock, Queensland, Australia - Gonzalo_03 (v2) (version 2) | ecosystem: Host-associated > Mammals > Digestive system >... | reverse complement strand
GAAGACAAACTGATGCGCCTGTTTGCCTCTGAGCGTATCGCTTCAGTCATGGACCGCTTAGGCTTCAAGGAAGGCGAGATGATTGAGAGTCCCATGATTTCACGAAGCATCGAGCGCGCTCAGAAGAAGGTTGAAGAGAACAACTTCGGTATCCGTAAGCGCCTCTTGGAGTATGACGACGTGATGAACAAACAGCGTACCGTGATTTACGAGAAGCGTCGCCACGCCTTGATGGGTGAGCGTATTGGTATGGATATTGCAAACACCATCTGGGATCGTGTATCTACCATCATAGAGCGCAACGACTACGAGGGTTGCAAGGAGGAATTCCTGCATCTCTTTGCTATGGAAGTACCATTCACCGAACAAGAGTTCACGACTGTGAAGCCCGATGATTTGGCAGAGAAAGCCTTCCAAGCTGCATTGGCCAACTTCAATCGTAAGACGGAACATATCCGCGAGGTGGCATGGCCTGTTATCCAGCGTGTCTACGAGGAACAGGGACAGATGTATGAACGTATCATGGTCCCCATTACCGATGGTCGCAGAGTCTATAATATCGCTTGCAACCTGAAGGAGGCCTACGACACAGAATGTAAAGCCGTCGTCAAAGAGTTTGAGAAGCAGATGCTGCTCCATATCATTGACGAGTCATGGAAGGAGAACCTGCGCGAACTCGATGAACTGCGCCACTCTGTACAAAACGCTAGCTATGAGCAAAAGGATCCCTTGCTTATCTTCAAGTTGGAGAGCGCCAAGGTATGGGACAACATGATCAACGAGATGAACAATCGCGCGATGGCAGTTCTGAACCGCGGACAGATTCCTGAGATGCAACAAGAGGTTCGTGAGGCTGCCCCCGAGGAGCACACCAACCGTCAGCAATACACAGAGAACAAACAAAACTTGCAGGAAGAGCAATTGGTTGATAATGGACAGCGTGCTGCTGCTCAAAACGACACTCGCGCTCAGCAACCTCGCACACCAATTCTAAAAGACAAGATGCCTGGACGCAATGACCCTTGCCCCTGCGGCAGCGGTAAGAAGTTCAAGAATTGCCACGGAAAAGGTTTAGTATAAACTAGAATATCCTAGGGAAGTCTATGGGAGACCTGACTTTCCTAGGATTTTCTTGATAATTCAGGAAAGAGCGATATGATTACAATCAACAATCTCAAGAAACAATTCGGAGAGACCACAGCCAGCAACATCCCATCGTTTACCATTAACGATGGTGACATTTTGGGTTTAGTAGGTAACAACGGTGCGGGAAAGACCACACTGTTCCGCATGATACTCGACCTGTTGAAACCCGATGAAGGAAGCGTAGAAATTAATGGCATCAACCCTGCCCTCTCGGAAGAATGGAAGCAGCAGACAGGTGCATATATCGATGAAGGATTCCTTATCGACTACCTGACACCAGAGGAGTATTTCTCGTTCATCGGTAAAATCTGCGGACTACCTCAGAAAGAAATGGAACAGCGCTTCCAACAGTATGAAGTATTAGCTGGCGGCGAAGTCTTCGGACAGAAGAAGCTCATTCGAAACCTCTCTGCAGGTAACAAACAGAAGGTTGGCATTATATCTGCCCTTATCAGGGAGCCCCAACTGGTGATTCTCGACGAGCCCTTCAACTTCCTCGACCCAACAAGTCAGAACGTACTGAAGCGCACACTGACTCAATATGCCGAGAGAACACATGCCACCATTATAATAAGTAGTCATAATCTGCAACATACGATAGATATCTCCACACGCATTGCGTTGCTTGAAAAAGGTGTCATTATCAGAGACCTCATAAACGAGAATGGAAGCGCGCGTCAGGAGTTAACCGACTATTTTGGCGAATAATAATGGTGGTTTTTACAGGTTTTTTCTAAAAAACAGCAAAAAAATTTTCTTATCTGACTGAAAATGAGTATCTTTGCAGTCCGAAAATAAGTAAATCACAAAAATCACAAAGAAAAACAAGATGACCAAGGCAGAAATAGTCAAGTCAATTGCCTATCAGACAGGCATGAATCCTAAGGAGGTAGCCATCGTGGTGGAAGCCTTCATGGAGGAGGTCCGAATGAGTCTGGCAAATAATAAGGAAAACGTATATTTGCGTGGATTTGGCAGCTTCATTGTGAAGCACCGCGCTCAAAAGACAGCACGAAACATTTCGAAAAACACGACGCTGGTTATTGAGGAGCACGATCTTCCCGCATTCAAGCCCTGCAAAAGTTTCATTGACCGCATGGCCCAGAACCCATATCCCGCCGCATCAGAAGCCATTGATGAGGCCGAGATGGAAGATTAAATATTGAATCATTAATTTAAGTATTAAATAAACATTTCACAACTATGCCAAACGGAAAGAAAAAGAAGGGTCACAAGATGGCCACACACAAGCGTAAGAAGAGACTGCGCAAGAATCGTCATAAGAGCAAGTAAATTGCTGACGGAAGAAAGATGAAAGGAGTGTACCAAACAAAGATAATCATGTGTTTGGTGCACCCTTTTTAGTAAAAAGCAAAATCAAGTCAACAACATCTATCACAAGCATGACAAGCGAAGTTATCATTGATGTCCAACCGAAAGAGATGTCCATTGCACTCTTGGAAGACAAGAGTTTAGTGGAATATCAGAACGAGCCGCGCGAGGCTTCTTTCGCTGTGGGCAACATCTATGCGGGCAAAGTAAAGAAACTGATGCCGGGACTGAACGCTTGCTTCGTGGATGTTGGCTCGGAAAAAGATGCGTTTCTGCATTATCTCGACTTAGGACTTCAATTTAGCTCTTACGAGAAATACCTCAAACAGGTAGCAAGCGATCGCAAGAAACTCTACCCCATTCAGAAAGCCACATTCCAACCTATCCTCCCTAAAGACGGCAGCATTCAGAACGTCCTGAAAGTTGGACAGGAGATTATGGTACAAGTTGTCAAGGAGCCCATCAACACAAAAGGTCCGCGACTGACCTGCGAACTCAGTTTCGCCGGACGTTTCATGGTGCTGATACCCTTTGGCGAAAAAGTTTCTGTATCAAGTAAAATCAAGCGAGGCGAAGAGCGTAGCCGTCTGAAACAATTAGTTCAAAGCATGAAGCCAAAGAACTTTGGCGTCATTGTGCGTACTGTAGCTGAAGGAAAAAAAGCAGCAGAGCTCGACCAAGAACTGAAGGTTCTGCTAAAACGATGGGAAGACACCATCACCAAAGTACAAAAAACTACAGAACGTCCGCAACTGATTTTTGAAGAACAGACACGCGCTGTAGCACTTCTTCGCGATCTATTCAATCCCACTTACGACGGCATCCACGTGAACGATGCTGAGATTTACAACCAGATTCGTGATTACGTCTCACTCATTGCCCCCGAGAAAGTTGACATTGTCAAGTTGTACAAAGGAAGCGTTCCCATCTTCGACAATTTTGACGTAACCAAACAAATTAAATCCGGTTTTGGCCGCACAGTAAACTACAAGCGCGGAGCCTATCTCATCATTGAGCACACTGAAGCAATGCATGTGGTCGACGTCAATAGCGGAACAAGAATCAAGAAAGAAAACGGTCAGGAAGCCAATGCCCTGGAGACCAACCTCGGTGCAGCCGATGAGTTGGCTCGCCAACTGCGCCTCAGGGATATGGGTGGTATCATCGTCGTCGACTTCATCGACATGAACCTGGCCGAGGATCGCCAGCTACTTTACGAACGGATGTGCGAGAACATGAAAAAGGATCGTGCTCGCCACAACATCTTGCCATTGTCAAAATTCGGACTCATGCAGATTACCCGCCAACGCGTCCGTCCTGCTATGGACGTAGCTGTCGAGGAGAGCTGTCCCACTTGTCACGGCACAGGTAAGATTAAGTCAAGCATTCTGTTCACCGATCAGTTAGAGAGCAAAATTGACCGTCTGGTCAATAAGATTGGCATTAAGCGCTTCTCTCTCCACGTCCACCCCTATGTCGCTGCCTTCATCAATCAGGGAGTCTTCTCTCTGAAGCGTCGTTGGCAGATGAAATACGGCTTGGGCATCCGAGTCATTCCAAGTCAAAAGATGGCTTTCTTGCAGTATGAGTTCTATGATACAAAACAACAGTTCATTGACATGCAAGAGGAAAACGAAGTGAGTAAATAACCTAAAAAAATGCACGGAATACAGAAATCAATGTATTCTGTGCATTTTTTTATCAACAATGCTTTGTCATTTGGGAAAAAAAATGTATTTTTGCAGAAATACCAAATCTGAAAGATATGAAAAATAGACTACTACAAGGATTTACTACCGTACTACTATCTACTATAGTATTCATAACGGCGAATGCCCAACAGCCCAAGGTTGTTACCGACACTCGCTATGCCCGTGGTGCCACTATGGCTTTCGGACGCATCAAGTCGTCAAGCGCCAATGGCGGAGCCGCTATCAGCAAACGCGGCTTCTGCATTGCAGAGAATCCCAATCCCACCATTGATGACAGCATTAGCACCAAGCAGCTAAACAATAGTGGTATCATCTATTATTTCGAGAATCTAAAGCCTTCAACCAAATATTACATGCGCGCCTATGCCACCAACAAAGACGGTATCACTGGCTATGGCGACGTTATCAAGTTCTACACCCTTCCAAAAGGAAAAGTCACCTACTCATACAACAACGGAGGCAGTGCTGCCGAAAATACCCGCATTAACAATGCCCTCACTCAGGCTTGCGACCTGTTTTGCAATCTGACAAGCATTGCAAAGCACTTCAATGTTGGCTACGGCTCTGGCACCCCCACTGCCGACTGTAATTACCAAGACACCCCATGGATGAATGTTGGTCCTAATCAGAGCTACCAAAAGACAGGCACCATCATGCACGAGATGCAACATGGCCTTGGAGTCATCAGCTACTCCACCCAATGGTGTGGCAGCATCCTTCGTTCTGGCAACGGCACAGGCCAATGGCTTGGCGACCGCGTATCGGCCTTCCTTGATTTCTGGGACAACACAACTGGTTCACGCCTCAATGGTGACACACAGCACATGTGGCCTTATGGCGTCAATGGTGCCCACGAGGATAATGGAAAGTTGGAGACCTATTATGCCAACGCCATGATTGGTCAGGCGCTGGGCGAGGATGGTTTGGAGCATCTCTCTTACACCTATGCCGATCCCTGCTATGTTTTCGATCAAGAAGACACCATCAAGTATTATCTGAAAAACGAGTCAACAGAACGCGGTTTCTATGATTCCTTCCTAATTCCCACAGCCAATGGTGTATTGAAATGGCGCGCCATGACCGCAGACGAGGTCACCAGCAACGATAGTGCTGCATGGTACATCACCTTTACCCCTGAAAACCAGTACTATCAGTTCCGCAATGCAGCCACAGGACAATACCTCACCTATGCAAGTGGCATAAAGACGATGACGCGCGCCTCACTTACTGCCAACGATAATTTCCATCTGATGAAAGGCCGCGTAGACGTAGGCTCTGGTGACAATGCCAAACGCGGTTATTGGATTATCCACCCCACCAACGACTGGTCTCCCAAGTGTCTGCAGGCAAACACCAATGGCAACACCACTGCCCTTACACTCAACCGCACAAACGCAGCCACAAACCAACGTTGGCTTATCCTTACGGAAGATGAACTAAAGCAGGTAGATGCGGCCTCTATGGAACTGGTAAAGAGCGAGTTAAGTGCATCTCTATCAAATATCAAACCACTTCTTTCAGTACCTCACAACGAGGATGTTGAAGGAGCTGACCAGGCTTTCAGCACGGCGCTATCAAGTATAGAGCAGCGCATGGATCAAGCCACCAATACCGTTGAACTCGTAACTCTGTTCAACGAAGCCAAAGAGGTGGCCTTCCAATTCCTCTGCCAAGTGTCAGCCACAGATATCAGCCAGCCATTTGATCTAACCTATATGGTTCAGAACGCAGGTATGGACGACACAGAGGGATGGTCTACAGCAGCCACCATCAACTACTCATGTGCCGAGTTCTACGAGAAGACATTCGACTTCAATCAGACCATCAAATCGCTGCCTGCCGGCAACTACACCATGCGTGTTCAGGGTTTCCAGCGTCCTGGCACATCGGCTGACTCCTATGCAGCCTACACCACCTCTGGCAATGCAAAAGTAACTGCCAACGTATATGCAGGCTCAAGTCAGAAGAAGATACAGCACATCTGTGCTGACGCCCAGACCAAGAAGCAAGGAGGCACTGAAGTTGCTGTGGCCACCAACCTCTATATCCCCAACAACATGGAGGCAGCCAGCAAATATTTCAAGAAAGGACTTTATGAGAATGAAGTCAGTGGCAAAGTAAGCACTGATGGTGGTTCGCTAAAAATTGGCATTCGCTGTTCGTCAATGCCCAGCAACTTCTGGGTCATTTACGACAACTTCCGCCTGCATTTCTTTGGAGAGCTCAACCCCACTGGTATTCAGGAACTCCATGTCAATCCGGCCTCCAATCAACATATTTACAGCCTCGACGGACGCGTTGTTCGCACCCACACAGGTTCAACCGATGGTCTGAGACCAGGCCTCTATATTATCAACGGAAAGAAAGTTGTTATCAAGTAAAATATGATAGTTTTTTCGCTTAAGGTACTCTTTTGGTGCTGTTTTGCACTGGTTGTCTATACCTACCTGGGGTATGGCGCTGTGCTCTATCTGATTCTTAAGATCAAGCATTTGTTTGTGCACAAGGAATCCATTCCCATCCTTCCGCTCAACGAAGACTTGCTACCACAGGTTACATTAATGATATGCGCCTATAACGAAGCAGATATTATCAAGGAAAAGATGGAGAACATCCATTCGTTGAACTACCCCCAGAGCAAGCTCTGTGTGATGTGGGTCACCGATGGCAGTAGCGACAATTCCAACGACCTTCTGAAGAACTATCCCGATATCACCCTTGTCTACAGTCCAGAACGCAAGGGCAAAGCCGCAGCCATGCAACACGGTCTGCGCGAAAACAAATCAGAGTATGTGGTCTTTACCGATGCCAACACCATGCTGAATGCAGACGCCATCCGCGAGATTGTACGCCAGTTCATGAGAGAGAATGTGAGTTGTGTGTCGGGCGAGAAGCGTGTCAGCGCCCGTCACGATGGACAGGCAGCTGCCGAGGGCGAAGGCATCTATTGGAAATATGAGAGTGCCCTCAAGCAGTGGGACAGCGACCTTTATTCCGCCATGGGAGCTGCTGGAGAACTCTTTGCCGTCCGCATGTGCCACTACCGCGAGGCTCCAAGCAATGCCCTTCTCGATGACTTCATGATGTCAATGCTAATCTTGAAAGACGGGCATCGCATTGCCTATACAAGCAATGCCTACGCCATGGAATATGGTTCTGCCGACCTCGAAGAAGAGTCAAAGCGCAAGCGTCGCATAGCTGCAGGTGGACTGCAGAGCATCTGGTGGCTGCGCGGCATGATGAATCCCTTCGCCTATCCGAAGGTCGCCTTCCAGTTTGTGTCCCACCGCGTACTCCGCTGGAGCATTACCCCATTAGCAATGATTGCCCTCATTCCCCTCAACTTTCTACTCATTCTGTTGTGCTGGCATTGGGGCTATACCTTCGCAGGCATCATGCAGTTACTGTTCTACCTTGCAGCCCTTGCCGGCTACCTATTGGAGTGCCTAGGCCACAGGAATAAGATACTCTACGTGCCCTATTACTTCTTGTTTATGAACCTGAATGTATTCAAGGGAATCAGCTATTTAATGACCCATCATGACAGCGGAACATGGGAAAAAGCACGTCGAGGATAATTTTTCTGTAAGTTTTTTAAGATTTTATTCGGCTGTCACATTTTTTTTTATTACTTTTGCACTCGAAAGTCATTGAATATTCAAGAATGAGTCTAGACGAGAAAGAAATATTAGAGCAGAAGTATTCTGAGACACTTCAGAAACTTGACATAGCCAATGCACAATTAAAGCAGGCTAATCAGAAGTTGAAAGAATACGAAGAAAAGGCAGCCAAGGCAGAAAAGGCTAGCCAGATGAAGTCGTTATTCTTGGCCAACATGTCCCATGAGATTCGTACTCCCCTGAATGCCATCGAGGGCTTCTCTCGAGTAATGGCCGAGACCGACTCGCAGGAAGAGCGTCTGAACTACATGGAGATTATCGAGAGCAACAACAGCCGTCTGCTCAGTCTCGTCAATGAGATTCTCGACCTCTCACGTGTAGAGTCAGGTGAGATTGTTATCAAAAAGAACCCCACAGACTTGAACACACTGATGAACAGCATCAAGCAGTTGTTTAAGTTCCGTTGTCCAGAGACAGTGCTCCTAAACTGGAAGAAGCCAGATCTTCCCGCAGTGATGAATACAGACGAAAACCGCTTGACGCAGGTTTTCTCAAATTTGATTTCAAATGCACTGAAACATACCCCAAGAGGAACTATCTCCTATGGTTACAAACTCATTAACAACACAGAGGAGATAGAATTCTATGTTGCCGACACAGGCTCAGGCATCGATCCTAAGTTTATTGAGCATATCTTCGACACCTATGCCTCGAAAGATGCCGAGCAACAGCGTGGTTTCGGTCTAGGTTTGGCCCTTTGCCGCATCATCGTTGAAAAGATGGGCGGACGCATTGAAGTAAAATCTACCCTTGGTGAGGGCTCAGTATTTACGTTCACCCTTCCCTTTACAGGCAACGTGGGTGGTATGGCTATCAGCAATCGCTCCGTTAACAACATGCGAACCCTTCGCGTCAGCCAGCATCCCGACCAGAACACCATGAAAACCGTATTGGTGGCAGAGGACGAGGAGAGTAACTATGAGTTGGTGCGTATCGTGCTTCAAAAGCGCTATAACCTGTTGCGTGCCCACAATGGTATTGAGGCCGTCACCATGTACGAGGAAGACAAGCCCGATCTGATTCTAATGGATATCCGAATGCCCGAGATGGACGGTCTGGATGCGACTCGTATTATTAAAGAGGTAAATCAGGAAGTTCCCATTATTGCCCTCAGTGCCTTTGCCTTCCCAGAAAACATCCGCGAGGCCAAGGCTGCTGGTTGCAACGACTTCTTGGCCAAGCCCTTCAAGGTAGAAGACCTCATTGAAATCATCAAGCATTACATTGGTTCCTAATCACTCAGCATTCTAATGGCTAAGAAAGGCGTCATTAAGTACATTTCATTCATGATATTGCTTATCAGCACGCTGATAGCAGTTTTCACGATTTTCGGACTTTTAGGTGGAATGGTTGATCCCGCATCGGGCACAGCCATGGCCATGTTGGTATATATCCTACCCTTCCTCATTGCCGGAAACATTATCACCGCCGCCTATTGGATTATTCGTCGCCGCTGGCATTGGCTGGCCATTTCCGTCGTTCCCCTTCTATGCTCCATTCCCTTCCTGGGCACCGTCTATCAGTTTGGTTTCTTCAATAGTGGCGAGACCGAGCGCTCTGGCATTAAGGTTGCCACCTATAACGTTGCCTTGTTTGGCCGTGAGACCTCAGGTTTTAAGGCTCAGGACATCTTAGCAGAGATGAAGCGCGACAATATCGACATTCTCTGTATGCAAGAATATCTTGACACCAGTGGTGACAAGATCAACTCCGACAGCTATAAAGAGTATTTCCCCTATTTCTGTTTTGGCCGCAGCGACATGATTATCTATAGTCGCTTCCCCATTGAGCGCCACGACATCATAGACTTTGGCCCAACCAACAACAGCGGCATGTGGGCCGATATCAACATCAACGGACGCATCGTCAGGGTTTTCAATGTTCATCTTGAAACCACAGGATTCAACGGTACCCTTCACCGCATTGCCAAGATAGAAATGCAGGGCCAGTCTGTTGAAGACAATGCCGTTGTCAACGCCATCTATGGCAGCTACACACGTGGCATGGCCATCCGAGCTCGCCAAGCCGATCTTGTTGCTCAGGAAATTCAGCAGTCACAATACCCTGCCATTGTTTGTGGCGACTTCAACGACGTGCCCTATTCCTATGTCTACAACACCATGCTGGGTGACCTTGTCGATGGTTTCAAGGAGTGTGGCGAAGGCCTGATGTACACCTATACGGGCAAGAAAATCGTGCGTATTGACTACATCTTCCACGACGAGAAATTGAAAGGTGAAACATATTACAAGACAGACCTCACCTATTCCGACCATTATCCGGTCTTCATGAAGATACTCTTCTGAGTCATCCATAAAGAAAATGACATCAAGATAATGACATAAAGAAAGCGGCATTGTTGAGTGCCGCTTTTTCTTTATTGAATAATCTTAAACCTCACTCTGAACGACCGTTCCTGTTCGTCCCAGTTGGTGCCCAGCATCTCGAATCGTCCTATCTGACTCGTTGAGCGTACATGCTTGCCAATACACGGACATACGTCATAGTCGCCTATTCTCACCAATCGGATGGTCTCGCTGGCATCCTCAGGCAGTCGATCCAACACAACCCCATCAGGGATGTTATCTCGCGTCACGAACTCAAAAGTCACAGGCAAGTCCTCCTCAATAAGCTCGTTCATCCGTTGCTCAATCGCCTTCTCCTCCTGACGAGAAGGTTTGTGGTCCAGGTGAAAGCTCATCTTACTCTTCTTCCTCTCTACGTGCGCATTATAGCTACGCCCACATCCAAAGAGCCTGATCATCGTCTGGTTCAACAGATGCTCTGCCGTATGAGCTGGCGGGAACTCCTCCTTGTTGTGCTCGTTCAGAATATAGTCTTCCATTGTTTATGCCGTTTTAATCACGTTAAGCAAGTCCTGTTGTATCACCCCGTTAGTAGCCACCACATTGTTGCCCTGTGTAAAATCCTCAGAGCCCTCATAATTGGTCACCGTGCCACCAGCCTCCTTCACGATCAGCGCACCCGCCATGAAGTCCCACTGGCCAATATATTTCTCTGCATAACCATCATATCGTCCAGAGGCCACATAGCAGAGCGCCATAGCAGCCGAACCGCACATACGTACACTGCCCACGTTGCCATACAACTTATCTATCAGATGCTTTATCACAGGCTTATACGCATCGCTGTTGTAAGGCAACTGCAAGCACAGCAACGCATCCTGAATCTTCTGGTTGCTCACTTTCAACTTTAAACTTTCACCTTTCAACTCCAAATGTGCGCCTCCATCCTTCCAGGCATAATAGCACTCATCATGACACACCTCATAGACCACACCAATCAGAATCTCCTTTCCCTGTAGCAAGGCAATACTCACAGCGTATGGTGCATACTGATGGATAAAGTTCGTAGTGCCGTCCAGCGGATCAACCACCCAGATGAGGGGTGAAGGCTGAGGGTTGAGGGATGAAGGCTGAGGGCTGAGGGATGAAGGTTCTTCCATCTTCCTTCTTCCTTCATCCATCTTTGTTGTTCCCTCCTCTGTAATAAATCCTGCCTCTGGCAACAGCTGTCGCAAAGCACTCACAATCTGCTTTTCCGACCCTTTATCCACATACGACACATAGTCGTGCGCATGTTTACGCTCAACGCTCTCCAAAGAGAATTTTCTTCTCTCCTCCCTGATATAAGCGCCCGCCTGCTTTGCAATCTTGCAGACGCCACGCGTCAATTCCTCTAACTGTAAATTCTGGTTCATACTGCAAAAGGGGATTTTATTGCGCACGCCATTCCGCTGGCGTGCTGCCTGTCAGCTCCTTGAACTTGCGCTGGAAGTAGCTGCGGTCGGTGAAGCCGCACTCGCTGGCGACGGCCTCGTTCGACCATTCGGGATTGGCGGTCAGCAGCTCTTTCGCTTTCTCTATGCGCAGGCGGTTCAGCCAGCCGGCATAGTCAATGTGGCGACGGCTGAGCCATGCGGAGAGCAGTTCCCTGGCGATGCCCATCTCGGTGGCCACATCCTGTATGTTCAGCCGCTGGCGGCAGTAGTGCTCGCCGGCCGTCCAGCGGTCGATGGCCTGGCGCGTCAGCTCGTCCTCCTCGCCGTCGCTCTGATGGTCGCCGTCTGTC
>Ga0310786_10009995_pt1 | contig 11963 bp, 19 predicted proteins | sample AusTroGonzalo_MG_FD_203881 | JGI IMG/M metagenome (GOLD analysis project Ga0310786, IMG submission 203881) | Bovine rumen microbial communities from tropical cattle in Woodstock, Queensland, Australia - Gonzalo_03 (v2) (version 2) | ecosystem: Host-associated > Mammals > Digestive system >... | reverse complement strand
TCTTGATTTTTGGGTTTCTTTGTGCGTCCACATAAAACCCTTAAATAACGTGTGTGTTTTATTGTTAGGGTAGGAATATCTACCTAATATATAGAAACGCGAAATTTACAAATTTTCGTCCGTTGTAAATAAGCGATTTTGACCATTCGCGAACCGTTCTCTGATCTCTGCTCTTTCCTCTTCTGTCAAATCCCTTTGATTCGGTCGCTGAATCCTAATCCATTTCACCGGAAAATGTGCAACGATACTTGAATCCTGATTTTCTGCAACGATCTGACATTCATCTGGGAACTGTTCTGCTAACTTCTTGATCCTTGTTATGTGGCGTGGACTACAAAACGTAGCCGTTGCTCTTTTCTCTCCGTACAAAAATTCGATTGCGTTTTCTCTACTCTCCAACATTTTGTTTTCTCCTTTCCTTTAACTTGTGTTCTTGGAAATCAACAAATGCTCTTATCAAAAATCTGCAAAAAGGAACATTTTTATATTTGTCAATAATTTCTCCTGATCTTTCGATAAGTGCATCCCAGTATTCGTCCGTTTCTTCGACTTCGTAAAACTCCTGAAACATCTTGAAGAACTCACCAAACATCTCAAACTCCGGCGTTCCTCTCGGACACTTTTTACTTGCCATAGCCTTGTCTCCTTAAATCGGTGCAAACGGTGAATCCTCAATCGGCTCAAATCCGTCTTTATCTGTCAGTTCCACAAACTTCATCAAATCGCCGTTAAATTCCATCTTGACCGTTCCAATTTTGCCTTGCCTGTTCTTCTCAATCTTGCAGCCTTTCTTCTTGCCTTCATCGTCTAAGTTCCACAACAGGATAATCACACTTGCGTCTTGTTCAATGTCGCCGCTTTCACGAAGTTCGCTCATTGTCGGTTCTTTATCTTCCCGTCCTACGCTTGCCCTGTTCAACTGTGACAACACTATGACCGGTATCTGTAAGTCCGTTGCGATTGCTTTCAGGCTGTGCGATATTTCCCCGACTTCCGCAAATCTGTTGCCCCGATATCTGCCTTCCGGCTTTATCAGTTGCAAGTAGTCAACGATTATCACATCGTATTCGGCGTTCTTGCAAAGTGCCTTGATATTGTTCACCGTCTGACTTCCTGTTGTGACTACAATCTGCTCTTTTGTTTCAAGGATTTCGTTCGCCCTGTCAAATCGTGGCTTTTCATCACCCGTAAAATTGACAGCCCTCTTGATCCTTGTCAGTCCGATTCCTGATACCGCAGATACAAACCGTTCGTAAATCTGATTTTCAGGCATTTCAAGATTGAAATATCCAATCTTCTTTCCGAGTTCCGAAAAGTGATTTGTCATTTGTGCCGCAAACGCCGACTTGCCTACCGCTGGTCTTGCGCCTATCACGATCATGTCACCGCCTTCAAATCCGCCAACTAAATCATTCAAAGTTGCAAATTCCATTTCGATCTTTGGTTTTTCGGATTCCTTGAAATAGTTGTCCTTGTTTTCCTTCGTGATTTCCGCAAGCGTTTTCGTCCGTTTGTTTTGCCTGTCGGATAGTCCGTCAACAACCATTGTCAGATAGTCAAGCGTTTCACCCAGGTTGTCCGAATTGACTTCGATCCTGTTCAGCGTGTCGGATAATTGCTTCGCTTTGTGCGCCTTCAAGATTTCGTTTCCGTCTGCCGCTATTGTGGATAATGACGCATTTCCTATCAGTTCGCGGATTTTCTTGTCGATGATATCAACAGGTATGCCAGTTCTTGTGTGCAGCTTTTGAACGATCACTCCGGCGGAAACGCCTTCTTCGTTTTCGTATGCCGCTTGATAGATACCGAAAGCACTTGCGCATATCTCGTCACGAAACATCGAACAGTCAAGCGTTGTAGGCAATTCATCCATCGCAGAACCATCTGTCACAATAAGCGAACCAATGACGGATTCTTCCGCGTATGCCTTATTCAATCTGTTTCACCCCTTTCATGTATTCTTCAAACGGGATAGGATCAATCTTTTTCCTGTCATGGTCTTTCACATAATCGACAAGCATTTGTTTGAACTGTTCTGCCTTACCGATATCGTTCTGGCAAATCCGCATCCACTCGTTTTGCATCTCCGGCGTATCTTTGTAGCACGGATATTCAGAGATTGTATCGTAGTAGAGTTTGCGAAGTTGCTTGTTTTTCTCCTTTTTGTTATCAATACTTTCCTGATACGGCAGATAAATGTCTGCGATTTTTGGCGCGAACTGATTGTGCTGGATATATTCGATTGCTGATTTCCTTGCCATATCGTAAGGCACATCTTCAAGGCAATCGTGCCAGTTGCGGATCACTTCATCGAACCCTTCATCACTTTCATTTTTCCACGCAAAAGTTGTTTCTCTTATCAGGACACACAGTTTTGCTGTTTCACCTAATGTCATTCTTCATACCTCCGTAGAAACTCTGTTGCGTTAAATCCTTTCTTTTCGCCGCCTTGTTTTGAATACTTACCGGCATTGTTAAAGAATAGTCCTTGATAGCCATGCCCCATGCAATCATCTATGCAAGATATCGTTGCATCTGCGCCGTATTCTTTTTCTGTCTTGATCGTTTGCTTTAAGTCTGTCGATTGAAACCTTTTCGGACTTTTATACGGTTTCTTGATTTCCGACCTCTTATACTCAACAAACTCTTTCAGTTTTTCTTTCACCGGAGTAGACAACTCTGAATTATCTATGATCTCGCTTATCTTCTCTTGCGCTTCTTTTGGTGGAAATGAATCAGTATTCTTTTTCGGCTTTTCACTTTCCCCATCCCCAAGGGGGGATATAGGGGGGTTATTATTATTTCTTATATTCTTTACTTCTTTATCTTTCTTTATTTCTTCTATGGTTGCGAATATTCTTTCAAAGTTCTCGCTAATATTCTGCGAATCTGTTTCAATGTTTTCGCTAACCGCCTGATACTCGTCATAGCCAACCACAGTAAATATGGTAGGTTTGCCCTGTAAATGTTTTCGCGAATCTTCTTGCGAAAAATCTAAGACAACTGTTTCAATGTTTCCGTCAATAATTAAATGATCTAAAGCCGTTCTTGTCTTGCTATAAGTCAGCCCACATTCCTCCGCTAATTTCGCAACACTCGATATGAATTGACCTCTTTTTACCGGCACGCCCTTCCATTCTCCGTCTTTCCAGTTTGCCCTTAACAGACAATGGATATACACAACCTTTGTGTTGACATTTTTATATCTGCTCCATGTGACGATGTTTCTATTCAGTTTGATATACTCGTTTTTCCCGTAAATCATTCATCATCACCGCCATCAAAACTTACAACAACCTTGATGTTTTTTCCGTTTTCTCCTGGCGCTACATACACAACTTCTGCATCGAGCAGTTCCAAAACATTGCACTTCTCTGATGTCAAAGAATAGCAATCGTATTTTCCGCGCAACACATTCGTTTTGTTGGATGTTGTAAACTCAAAAATATCTACAAATCCATGCAACATAGGTAACAAATCTTTAAGTTTCATTTCTTTTCCCTCCTATCCCATATACACAATCACCTTGTTACACAACTTCGCCTTTGCTATTTCCTGTTTCATGCCTTCTGTAATTCCGTATCTCTGACCGACAAACATGAAGTTGCAACGTTCCACAAGTTCAAGGCACATCTTCAATCCTTGTTCTCTGTCAGCCGGATTTTCGTCATTCAGCACTTCTGTAATATACAGATGTGGCACAATCGGAACGCAACCACCTTCAATGACAGATTTTGCTATTGTCCTGGCGTATTCCTTATTTCGCTTTACATCGCCCCGATACGGCGAACATACATAGACAAGTTCCATTTCTTCATTCCCCCTTTACTTGCTAAACGCGCCCGTATTCCAGATCTTCTAATGTTGCCCTTGCGGTTTTCAAATTCCTAAGAATTGCCTTGCCCCTATCGTGTTCCTGATTGATATAGTGTTTCAGTTCAGCGATATCGCTTTTATCCGGCACGAAGTAACCGCGCCCATCGGAAAGACAGATAACGCACATATCCTTTCTTGCCTGTTCAATCTGCCTACGCATTTCCCTGTCAGATTTAGCGATCCCGTGTTCCTTGCACAAGTTCAAAAGCATTCGCCTTGTGACGGCGTTCTTTTTGCCGATAGGGATAATTTCAGTAATGTTTTTTGCCATAGCGTTCTCCTTTCCTAATATGGTATGATCCTGTTCGGATCGTTTACATGATCGTTGTACCAGTCTATCGCTTCTCGCATCGTATACCCGTTGTTTTTGACGATATCGAGTAAGGCGTACATACCTGGATGTGATTCTTTTAATCTCGGCAATCTTGCGCCATGTTTCTCAATCCCAGCCCCGTAAAGACATAGGCAGCATCCTGTCCTATCGCAACCCGTACACTTCAAAATCGGTCTTTCCTTATCGAATATCCCGTACTCCGAAAGTGATATCTGTCCGTCAACTTGTCCGGCAGCTGAATAATCGACAACGATATCTCCATATACAGAACAGATTTCAAGATTGTTTTCGTAAATGTATGTCAGCACATCGTTTTCCGTCCAAAATGCCATCGGATTAGAAATCGGTCTTTTCAGGTCAAATCCGTTGCAACCATCTTGTAACCATTTCTGCGTCCTTAATCGGCTTTCGCTTGCCATCTGTGCCGTAATTGCGTTTCTGCCCGTCCGTTTTGAATAGTCCTTCGCCGGATTCTTCTTCATAATGTCGCAACACTTGTTTGATACTTCAAACGGTGCATCCAACATAAACTTGTATTTTTCCATTGAATATTTTGATCTATCAAATTCAGGGATATTCTCCTGTGTCTTGATCTCCTGATTTTTCGTCAGCATTCCGAGCATTATCGCAAGTCTTTGATTCGAGCCGCCCGCCCTTGTCTGCATCCGTTCGTTTAGAATACTCGCCAACTCCGCATAGTTTACGGAACTTGTTGTCGTACCCCCCCCCACTCGGATTTCGCATACTTTCCTGTTCCGCATAACTTATCGTAGAAGTAATAGTACGCTCCTGTCTGTCTGTCTGTCTGTCAACTAATCCGTTTTCTTCTTTCAGGATCGTTGTCAAGTATTTTTTCGCGCCTTGCACACATTCCGAAACTTCTTTGCTTATCATCGGAAACCCATACTTTTCGCAGACTTGCATGAAACTGTATTTAGGCTTCACGATTTCCACATTGTCGAATGTTTCTGCGAATTGTCTAAGTTCGGGAAACTGTGTCGGTACATCGAAGAAAACCGCTGGAATATTTTTGTAACCAAACTTGTTCCTGATAAGGTCAAGCAAAACCGTTGAATCCTTGCCGCCTGAAAACGAAATGTAAACCCCATCTTCACCGAAAGCATCTATCCAACCTTTGACGCGATCCCTTGTCAATGCGATTTTCGTTTCGAGCGGTAATGCCTGATACTGATATAATTCAGGTAATGTATGTTTTTTAGCCATTTAGTAACCTCACAATCTCTGCGCCTGATTCTTCCGGCGTACAAAATAAAAACTTGCAACCGTATTTTCGTTCCATCGTCATACACGCCTTTTGCAAAGTAATTCCGCGTGTCGCTGTCGGATATAACTGTTTGCCGTTTCGCCGGATAAACAAGCGCGGATTCTTCCATGAATGAAGTTCAGATAAGTCATGGATAGTTGGATTGAAAATACCTGTCTTTCCGATTTGACCGCCTTTGTTTTCGACAAGGATGATAAGCTGGATATTTGCTTCTTGCGCACGGATCAACTCTTCGCGAAAAGTATCGTGCTTTTTACCGCAGATATCTCCGATCAACTCCTGGCAATCCTTTTTGGTGTCTATGCAGATACTTTGATTTGTAGGTAGTGTGTAATCGCCTACATATAATTTCGTGCGCCTTATCTCTATGCCGTTTTCTGCGAACCACTTATGTTTTATTGTGTGTTTATGGTTTTGCTGACGGGTATCTTCGAGTAGGATAAATTTCTCCATATCTGCCACCTATTTGAGTGCCACCGGCAATGCTAAGTAGAGAAAACTATCTCTATCCCTGATAATGCACGGCTGTTTTTCGCCTACGAAATACAAAGTGATCGTTTCTTCATCAATGTTTTTCAGAATGTCAGAAAGGAACGCCGGATTCATGCCGATCTTGATATCGCCGCCCGTTCGTGTTGCGTCCACATCTTCGTTCATTGATCCAAGCGTTGATTCGATTCTGACTTCGATTGCGTTGTCTTTTGTTTCGAGAATGACCGGTTTCTTTGTTCCGTCTTTCACAAACAATGCCGCCCTGTCGATACAATCCGCGAAATCCTGTTTATTGACCGTAACCGTCATTTGTGGCTGGATATTCACGATAGCCTTGATATCGAAAAATTCGCCGTCAATGATTCTGCTGATAAGCGTTGTTGAACCGAAGGAAAATAGGATTGTTTTTTCTCCGAAGATGATTGTGCAATCTTTGTCTGCATCGCCGCTAAGTGCCTTTTGAATTTCCATAAGGGTTTTCCCAGGAACGATTGCAGAAACAGGATCGTAACTTTTCCGAAGGTCGATATTACGAATAGAAATCCTGTGTCCGTCAAGCGAAATTGCAGATAACCTATCGCCGTTCACTTTCAGAAGTTCACCCGTCATAGCCTTTTGCGCAGCGTTGAAATCAACCGAGAAAAGCGTTGTTCTGATAAGTTCTTTCAGCGAAAACTCCGAAATGATAACTTCGTCTGCACCATCTGATTCTGCGGTTTTCGGGAATACGCTTGCATCCCGTCCGGCAATCTTGAATTTCGTTTTGCCCGAAACGATCTTCGTCTGATAATCTTCGCCACATTCAATCGTGATATCCCCATCGGGCATTTTCTTTGCAATTTCGAGAAAGATTTTCGCGTCCAAAGCAACCGTTCCATCTTCGATCACTTCTCCGTCTGCGATAGTACAGATTGCGATTTCCATATCTGTTGACCGCATAGAAATCACGTTTTCTTTTGCTTCTACAACGATACATTCCAAAATCGGCTGCGTTGTGTGTGACGGAATACCGCGACTTGCGACTTGCACCGCACTAAGCAAATTTCCTTTTTCAATCTTGATTTTCATAATTCAAATTCCTTTCCGGCTTGCGCCACTTCAACAAAACAATCGTCTGATACTACTTTTCTTATCTCTTCGATACATTCATCAGGATTTGCCGTAACGAAACTCATGTGACATAAGATTACTGTTTTCAGTTTGTCCGTCCTGTTCGCCTGAATGAAATCACGGCAAGCGTTCAATCCCATGTGTCCGGCAACTTTGTGAAGATACGAACCGCTATCTTTCTGCAAGTATTCATCTTGATAGTTCGTTTCTATGATGATCGCGTCCACGGATAGCGATTTGAAATTATACTTGCAATATTCAAGGTCTGTCAGATAGAGCAATTTGAAACCATTTCGTTCTATCAGATAACCAACACAAGGTTCGTTATCGTGCGGAAGATCAAAAGAACGCACTTTCCATTCACCGAACACCGCTTTCTGCACCTTGTTTTCATCCTGATAAGGTTTCCATACTCTAATGCCGGACTTCTCAAAATCGCTTGCTGATAGGCTGTGATCCTTGTGGTTGTGCGTTATCAAAACGCCGTCAATGGATAACAAATCGTAGTCAAGCTGCCGTGTGATTTCCTTGAAACGAATACCGGCATCGAGTATGAGTTTTCTGCCGTTGTCTGCGGTTAGGATGTAGCAATTCCCTGATGATCCTGTTGCAAGAATGTCAATCTTCATCTTCGTTACCAATAAATTCAGCGAAATCAACCTGATTTGCGTTCTCTTCGATTTCGATATCTGCAACAACCTTCGCATCGGTTTCGATAGCCGCTTCTTCGGTATAAGTTGCCTGTTGTCTTGCGTTCTCGAAATCAATGTCAACATATTTGCAAAGCCTTCTCAGGACTGTTTTTTTCGCCATTTCTGAATAAAAATCCTTCCACGCGCCGCTATTAGCTGCTTTGCTATGTTTCCTGGTGTTGTCGATCTCGTCCTTGTTCATCACATCGTATGTGATACTTCCATCTTCATAAACGATCACCGCAAACGCTCCGATGATTTCATCATTATTCAGCGGTTTCGGATTGAATGAAAAGGTCTGTACTCCGTTCACAATGCTCTCGGAGAAATCGTCACCATTCCTGATAACGCGGGCATATACATCCCTAATTTTCCTTGTGCTATACCGCTTGATAAGTTTGATCTGTCCTTTGTAACTTGTCTGAAAATTCAGACGATCTCCGTAGGGTATAAGGTAGTACTCCTGGGACATTGCATCGAGATTGAGGTAAGCACCTTTAAGCAATCCCGCCATGATTACTTGCGGTGAATACTTCTTAAATGTTGCCCCGTTGTCATTCAGGAACGAGATACAGTTCTGCACGAAACGCGCTTTGTTAAACCCTTCCGGCAATGCGGCGGCGATACTCTCTGTTGAAAGTTTTTCTGTCAGCATTGCACCAAATTCTTTCTTTTCTGCTACTTCATTTGCCATTTTCGCTATCCTCCTGTCCTTTAATCAGTTCATCCCAAAGTTCAATGCCAATAATAGGCGCAAGTAACATCATCATCGGATTATTGTCTACAAGTTTTTTCAGTTCACCTCTTGCAAAAATATCCAGCATCGCATCAATAAACCGTTCCTTTGTTACTTCAATTTTCTTTTCGTCCATTTTCTCTTCTCCTTTCGTTTACCATTTTTCTTTGTCTTTGCCTGAAAATAAAGTTGGTGGATATCTCTTCAAATCCTTTTCGTATTGCTCCGCGCTTTTGTAGAACGGACACGATCTTTTGAAATCACATCTGTTCAAGATTTCACACTTTCCTGACCGATAAGCGAAACAATCTTGCCTGTTCTGTTCACATCTGCCACGAACGTAGTAAACTCCCACATAATCACCCCTTTTCAATCTTCAACTTGTTATCCGACCGCCGGAACATGATTTGTTGATGATCTGTGTTTGGCAACCTGTCATTGTCAATGGATTCGCAATCGTCAGTCAGCAGAAACATATTGATATTTCCGGCTTTCTGAAATGCTCTGCAAAGGTCAATCTGGCACAAAAGCCTATCAGATTTGTTCAACAGACCATCGTATGATTCACCGTTGACAAGTGCATAACAAACAGGCTGTAAGCCGCCGTTTATTTGAGTAGAAAAGAATTTCCACTTGATAATCTCAAAGTACGAATTGACTGATTCTTCCAACATTTCAATTCTTGCCTTACTAAAGCGATCAAGAAGGTCGAGATGCGCTTCGGCTTTCAGAATGTTTTGACCAACGATCTTCTGTTCTTCTTTTAACTGTTCAACCCGTTCTTCTGCCTTTTCATTCGCCGCAGCTTTGCCAAGCCGGAAATCTATTTCTTCCAACTGTTCCTTAATCACATATTTGTCAGACTTAAAGTCACGGAATGAAGGCAACTGACTTTCAAGGTCTGAAATCTCTTTCTGTTTTTCGATGTACTCAGGATCATCTTCATAGTTGACAACTTCCGTCATGGACGATATTTCCTTTTCCAAATCTGCGACCTGACTAAGTAACTGATTGCGATTTGTAGTCATATCCGGCAACTTTCCACGAATAGCCTTTACCTTTTCAACAGATGCTTTCAGTTCTGCTTTAAGCGTTTCAAGATAGTCAGAATACCTATCCATCTCAGCACGTTTCTGTTCTTCAAGTTTCGCCTTATTTTCGTTCTGTTTTTCATCAGGCATAAGTTGTCCGCAAGTCGGGCAGAAAAGCGAAATTTGACCGATTTCGCGCTTTGTAGCATTGTCCAGATTGACTTCTGTTTCTGCTATAACCTTGTTCCTGTTTTCGATTGTTTGTTCAAGGTATTCCAGTTCATCTTCATAAGCCTTGATCTTTGTAGAAAGCACATCGGATTCGTTCTTGATATCCTTTGCCTTCATTTCAAGTTCATGCTTTTTGCTGTTTGCTGATCCTGTCAGTTTTGCGGCAATCTGTGTCAGTTCGCCTTTTAACTTGCTAATAGTTGTCTGCAAAGTAATTTCTTCCGATGCCTTTGCTTCGCATTCAAGTAACTTTTCTTTCAAAGCATTCTTTTGAAGTTCCAACTCTGCGAAATCTTCTTGAACGATTGATTTAGATACTTCATCAATCCTGGCGGGCAATTCTTTCTGTCGATCTTTTAATGCCTTGATATTTGCCTTGTCGCGCTTTGCAATCTCATCAACAGTACCGACTTTCAAATCAGACCGGAGCGTTTCAAATTCTGGATGTTTGTCAATCACATCATCATCCGAATAATTGTCTGCAAGACTTAAAACCTTTTCGCGGCGTTTCTTTGCGTCAAGTTTCCAAAAGGCATTAGAATTGATATAGAACGGAAGTTCATCAACGGAACAGATGTTTTCCTCGATAAAGTTATAGAAATCCTTTTGTGACTTAGGAACACCATTGATAGAAAAGACATTCTCGTTTCCTTGAAACTCACGATCCTCACTTCCGCGCTTTTTCACCCATTTCTGTTTCTGTGTCTTAGTCAAAACAAACTCTTCATCATCTACGGATGTTGTCGCGGAAACTGTGATATCCACAAAATCCTTACGCACACCGTTTTCATCATGCGGTCTGATAGAATCGTCTGCCGATGAATTGTCTGCCGTCTTTCCTATGAATACCCAAAGGATCGCATTCAGGATTGTAGACTTTCTTTCCCTGTTCCAGCCGGAAACAATCGTCCTTTCCCAAAGGTCTGTGTCAAGACTTTCGATACCGCAGAAGTTTTCGGCTGATAAATGTGTCAATGCTACTTTCTTCATTCTTCTTCCCCTTTCGTCTATATATCAATTACCATCACATACACGCTTTTGCGTCCGAAATTGATACATTCTTCGCGTGTAGGAAACCACAAATCAATTACTCTTCCGCTACTTATTGCTTCACCGCCTGTATCTTCGATCTTGTAATTTCCTATGAATGTTTCAGGATTTCCATATTTATCTGTTTCATAAACAACTGCTGTTTTCCCGATCCATTCTCTTTTAGCGGCTGCAATCCCTACCCTTGTTTGCGTTCCACTTGCGGTTCTTCCGTTGATGCAGTATGCCGTTGCTTCCATGTTTGTGCCTTTAACCGCCGGAACTTCTGGTCTTTGTTCATCAAGTGAATCGTGTTCTGATTTTTTTCCTTCGACAATGTGTGCGGCTTTTGCAGATTCTAAATCTGTTGCAAAAAACGCTAAGAAAATAGCTAAACCCAATACAATCATTTTCTCCATATTACGTTCCTCCTAACCTTTGTATTTTTCGTTGTAATCTCTTACCTCGCTGCACCGTGTCCTGATAGTCCTCAATTACACATTCAATTTCTGAGATAATCAACCAAACGCAAAGAGCGAAAACTGGCATAACGTACCACATTTTGATCTCGCAAAACTGAGTGTAAAAGATGATTGTTGATAAGATTGCGATAATGATGTTCTTCATTGCTTTGTCCTTTCCCTGATAAGAAATCCATTTTTAATCAGACAAAAGTTTGTCTGTACTTACACCTAATCTGTCTGCGACTGCCTTTACCTTGTAAGCATTAGGCTTTATCTTGTTCCATCTGCTGATACTACCTCTCGGAAAATCCAAATCATCTTCGATTTTGTAAATCGGAGTATTTTGCCTTTCGGCAATTATTTTGATTTTGTCGTAAAGCATTTCCATAACTCCTTTCTGAAAATTTGTATTTCTTATTGCATTTATTCTGAAAATATGACATAATAGAATTGCTTATACCCACTAATGCCCATAGAAATAGTGATGTTCTATATATTGTATGTGCGATATTTTCAGAACCCATATCTGCATTATACGTGATATTTTCAGAATGTCAATAGGTTAAATTGCGATTTTTTCAGAATGGTGGTGATTTTGTGATTTCTACCAAAGACAAAATAAAGATGTTGTGCAACATCAACAACATATCTGTAAATAAACTTGAATCTGATTGCGGATTTGC
>Ga0310786_10009994_pt1 | contig 11963 bp, 14 predicted proteins | sample AusTroGonzalo_MG_FD_203881 | JGI IMG/M metagenome (GOLD analysis project Ga0310786, IMG submission 203881) | Bovine rumen microbial communities from tropical cattle in Woodstock, Queensland, Australia - Gonzalo_03 (v2) (version 2) | ecosystem: Host-associated > Mammals > Digestive system >... | reverse complement strand
CGGGTCAATAACCAAAGTCAGCTTGCCGCATACGTACACCCCAACACAATTCGTGCTATAGAAGTGAACGCTTTCCCGCTGGTCTGCGGTGAGTTTTAAATACTGATCGTAGTCGGAAAGCCGTACATCTTCGGAAGAAGTGCCACCCATACCTTCCAGCCACTCGAAATCATCCAAGAAAAGCCCGCAGAAGTCGTTAAACGCCTCAATAGTATCAAAGTACACAGCGCGAGTTATAAGCGCCTCTTGCGGTCTGTCTGCGCGTTCTTTCAGTTCGTCCAGAGTGGACTCCTTGCCAATACCACCCAACAAGCCAGTGCAGAAAATCTGCTTCTCTTCGGTCAAGTCCTGAACGGTGATATTTTCCGCGATATTCTGACGGGATACAATGCGGCGCTCCTCTGCTTTCACAGCCTCTTCATGGAGCCGTGCCTGTTCTGCCTCCCATGCCGCCATTTCTGCCACCTGTCGTTTTTCCTCTGCCTGTACCTCTTCGGAGTATGCCCTGCGCTCTGCGTCCGTCATTTCTTCCCGGACTTCGAAACCGTCACAACGCTTAAACTCAACATCCAAATAATAACCTACATCGTAATAATCGCTCATGGGGTCGCTGTTGTTGTGGTTCCACTGTTGCGCAATCGTGACAATGTTCTGTGCTTTCTTAAAAAATGCGGTTGTGAGTTCCCAATAGCGGCGGCGGTCGCTATCACTGATAAAATGTTCATTGACTCCCGCCATTTTTGCGGCTTGCTGGCGTACATACTGCGCATGGAGTTCTTCGCGCTCCTGATTGCTCATGCTTTCCCACTCTTCGCATGTGTAGTAGTGATAGTGCCAGCCGTTCTCATTAATATAAATATTCTTGTTCATGATGTCGTGTAACAGATCGCCCATAGAATAACGGAGTCTCATCTCTTCCACGCTGGCGAAATCTTCCGGGGTTGCTTTAATAGTCACGGTGATGCTATCCGTCCAGCCGCTACGATTCGCGCGAACTGTGACACCCTTCACGCCTCGCGCCTTGAACTCCTCGCGCATAACCTTAGCAAAATCTGCGCCGTGTGCGGTCTTGGGCTTATGCCCTACGCCGTCCATGTTGATCGTTTCAACCTTCGCCGCCTTGGTTGCGATAGGTGCGGGAGCGTCTGCGCCGCCTGTGATCGCCTGAGCGAGCGCCATGCGCTCTGCGGTGTTCTTCGCATACCAGAGCTTTTTTGTTCTGTGCCATCTAAAACCGGCGCTTTTCAGTGCGTCCAGTGTTGCCGCTTCCGGCTTCTCTGTGAACATAATCTCGATTCCGTCAAGTTCCTGATTGATTCTATACTGTGTCATGGTGGTTTCCTCCTTCTTTGCTGGTGTTCCTTCGGGACTTCCTGACCACCCACCGCGCGGCGCTTGGCAAGTGACCGGGCGTCTGTCCTTTTGGTAACTTTTGGTAATGTTCCTTACTTCTTGATACTATTATAGTATATGAACGTATACTTTACAATATACAGAATATACAAATATGAACGTATACTTTTTATGTATTTTGTATATGTTCATATACAGTACACCATGATAAAATCCCCTTGAAAGGAGGTGAGCGCATGGCAATTCCCGAAAAACAGAAGAAATACAACGCCGCCAACATTAAACGAATCCCGCTGGACGTTCAAAAAACAGAATATGAACGCATAAAGGCGGCGGCAGAAGATCAGGGCGAAACCGTGAACGGATATATAAAGAAAGCTATATCCGAAAGACTAGAACGGGAGCAGTAAACACGATCAGCCCGAAGAGATCAGCATAAAAAGGTGTACACACTTACTATTGAAAGTGTACACACCCCATGTTATAATCGTATCAACAAAATAACATCCGGGCTGTCAGATATTCCCAACAATGCAGATTATGTGCTGTTGGGATTTTTTATTATACAGGAGGTACACAACATGACTATAAAGGAACTACAGCAACGGCGAAAAGATCAGGGAACCGCCGATAATATCCAGCAAAAACCCGCAGAGGGTTCTTTTTGTATATCCTCCGATAGTCCCGCTATAGATCAGCCTACACACGATCAGCCCCCGGAAACAGACGGACGGACTACCCGCAAAAGATCACCCAAACGGGAAAATAAAAGTGTACACACCAAAGAAAAGAAAAGTGTATACACCCCCGCAAAAGTGTACACACCCACAACGCCTCCCGAGATCATCCCGACCGCCGCAATAGATCAGCAGACAATCAGCCCGACAACCCCAAACACGATCAGCAACAAGCAACTCCCCGACAAGATCACCCCCGCCGATATCCTACCCAAACAAACACTAGACAACGCCCATCAAGATCAGGAGGAGATTTTACCCGCTGGTTTATATGACGATATTTGCGCCTCTATAGAATACTACTGCCAACAGCACGATATAAACGACATCTACAAAATACACCCTATACAGTGGCGCGCCGTCTGCATGTCCATCGGTACGGGTATCAAGGCACGCAAGTTATTATATGACATGGATTATCTACGCATTAAGGGCGGCAAAAAATACGACAATAACAAGGTGCTTTTACTGCTCTTTATGTATGACAGAATTTGCGCCGATTATAAGCAAGTAGCATTCATGCATAACTTCCCACCGTTCGCGGGTGTATCGAGAGAGTATTTTAACGACTATGCACAGAAGGAACTAACCTCCTCACAAATTGGCTTGCGTGAAAAAGCGTATGAAATGCAACGGGCATCATTAGCGGGGGCGGTGAACGGTGGCGGGTCTGCTACTGTCGGAAACATCTTCCTTTCTAAAGCGTTGGGCGGTATGCAAGAAACCGTCACAATCCAGCACGTCAGCGGTCAATCTGCTCCTGTTTCGGGCGCGCTCCCTGTATTCGGTGACAACGGTCTGTCGCTCCCATCGTCCGAACTGTGAAAAAGTTACCTTTCTATATTGTTTGGTAACTCCCCCCGGACACGATCAGCAGACGGACGGCGGCACGATCAGCGGCGGGGAGTGGGGGTTATTCAGGCGGCAACACAGGCGGCGGGGTTAGCCCCCTAAGCACTAAAATTTCGAAGGGGTGTGTACACCGATGGGACGTGTATATCGAAATGTAGACGTAATAGACCGAGAGACGGGTGCGAAACTGAATGAGGAGCGGGACAGGGTAACGGTAGATGGTGACAGTAAGAGTAAGAAAGTAACGAACGGTCTGTTTTCGAAGGTGTGGGTAACGGGTGGTTTGGATAAGTTAGGGAATATGGAGATAGCGTTTCTGATACGGATAATGAAGTATGTAGATCATCGTGATAACACTATTCGGATTGATGGCGAGGCAATGACGGTGAAAGAGATGTCGGAAGTGACGGGGATAGGGTATGCGCGGTTGTCGGAGGCAGTGAAGGGTATGGTAGAAATGAAGGTAATGGGGAAACATAGCACAGGGATAGTGGATTATATAGGGCGAAGGAGTGTAATTTACTCAGTTAATCCCTATGTGATATGTAAAGGGACAATGATAGATAAGAGGATTTGTTCTTACTACGGTATCGACTAGCCGAGGGGGTGCAGAAAAGATACGCAAAAAGGGGCAAAAATGGGGTTAAAGCCCCGTGGTTATGGGAAAAAGTGCGTTACAAATGTTTTCTTTTTTAGAAAGGATTTGTACAAATGTTTTCTTTTTTAGAAAGGATTTGTAAAAGGAGGGTGTAAAAATGGTGTATTTGACGGCTAACGGAAAACGTATTCCGATGGGTGACGAATTGACTATAGAGACGGATGGACGGCGGCTCTATTTTCAGAGTGGCGAGGCGGAATTTGAGAAGGAATATGATAGCGTGCTGGAAATATTAGGGGTAATGATGTGGCTGATGAAGAATACACCAAAGACAGTAGTACGGTTTAAGGACGGGGAACACGAATTTATCCGTAAGAGGAAATATCAGGGGTATAAAGACCAGTTAAGGTTGTAGGAGGACGTATGGCAAGTACGAAAACGACAGTAAAGACGATCCGATTAACGAACGAGACAGCGGATTTTTTCGAAGGAAAACCACTGAACAGGTATGTAGAGTGTCTGCATAGCCTGATTGAAAGCGGGAAAGTGAAGATGGACGGTGACAGTTTGCGGGTGATTGGCAAGAAGGGGGATTTAACGTCCATATATGACAAAGTACCGCCCGAAGTAACGGCGAATTTTGCGGATTTGGACGATTTGTTGGAAGGTGGCGTAGCTGGATTGATGGTCGCGGTGAATAATATGATCGAAGATGGTCTGTTGAACACGGATTATTCGATATGTGGTGAACCGTGGGTGGAGAAATTCAGGGATGCGTGTAATGCAAAGGGATTGAAGGTCGAAAATGTATCAGAAAAGGCGATTTTAGCACTCCAAAAGGGGGATTTATGAAGAGAGTAACGGTTTATAAGGATAAGGATTTCATAAAATTTGTGAACGTCACGGAAGTTATCTTCACAGATACGATGGTGCATATCAAATGGCTGGCGACAGACGGTGGGATTGAGCCTGTAAAGGTAAGATCATCCTTTTCGGTGCATAGTATCACCAGAGTAGATGTAGTGGAGGGGTGAAAGATGGAAGAGAAGATATTCAGGATATTTCATAATGGTATTCACTGCCCTGTAAAGACGTGTACCGAGATCATAGCAGACGGAAATCACTATTACGACATAGAAGTAGACGTTCCCCCGGAAAGCCTTGTGGTGGATGCGAGTAAGGTACAGGATTTAGACGAAGAGGACGACAGGAGGTAATATGGCAAGTCCCGAACTGATAAGGGCGTTTGAATCGTATAAGACGTATACGGCGAAGAACGATAAAGTAGACGAAAAGGTAATAGATGCCTGTGTGATGGCGGCGAACGTAGCTTATGTGACGGAGAAAGATATCGAGTATGGTCGTCAGATATCGGAATTTACCCATCCATTGATTGACCGATGGACGAAAGAGAACACAAACGGCACATTTTGGATGTTGGAACAGTGGATGCAAGAGCATCAAAGAACGCATAACGTGATAGATAAGGCATACGAACTATGTAAGATCGAATCACCGTTCCTGTTTACGTCATATATGTACTATATGGAAAAGAACAGGGAGTATTCGAAACGGTTTTACGTGCCTAGAAGAAAAACCCTGTGGTTGCCAGCACAGGACTTACAGGAAATGGAGGACGATAAATTAGACACCTATGGATTGTCGATGCCGTCACGAGTAGGCAAGTCCACTTTGATGATATTTTTTCTGACTTGGGTAGGTTTGCGAAAACCGATGTCGCATAACGCTATGGGCGGTCACTCTGGGCAGTTGGTAAAGCGATTTTTCAGGGGCTTGGAAAATCTGACAGATACGGACGAGTATACGTTTGCTGAACTGTTCCAATATGCGAACCCCCGGATGAAGAAAGTCGTGGAACGGAAGTCTAGTGATCCAGCGGAATTGACCATCAACCTTGGGAAGAAGGATGAATTTGCGACATTTACGTGCCGTTCTGCCGATGCTACGTGGACAGGCGCGATTGACGTAAGCGAAGATGGATATTTGTATGTAGACGACCTTGTAAGAGATCGTGAACATTCACTTTCAGCAAGCCGTATGGAAAATACCTATCAGGAATATCAGAATAAGATGCTAGACCGTATGAATGACGGCGCAAAGAAAATCTTGGTCGGTACACTTTGGTCGGTATTAGACCCGCTTGTTAGGGAAGAACACGCGAATATCGGGAATGATCGTGCTAGGTTTCGGAAGATACCAGCGCTGAACGAGAAAGACGAAAGCAACTTTCAGTATGAGTTTAAAGGGTTCTCTTCGGAATATTACATAGGCTATCGGGAAAGATTGGAAAAACCCGAGTGGTGTTCGAAGTATATGCAAGCGCCGTTTGTGCGGGAAGGTCTTACATATCCGATAGAGGAACTTCGGTTTTTCGATGGGAACGTGCCTGATACACCGTGTAGGACATTAGCGGCGATCGACCCCGCTTTTGGTTCCGGGGATAGCCTGTCGATGCCGATATGTAAAGACTACGGAGACGAGAAATTTATAGTAGATTGGGTACACGACAAGAGAACGGTGGCTTATACGATACCACTGATAGCGGATAAAATCTTGGAACATACCATTACGGAATTGAAGATAGAGAAAAACCGTGGTGGTGACTTGTTCGCGGAGCAGTTGCAGAAAGAATTAGACACAAGGATGATCCGTCATTGCCATATCACATTAGAGAATGCACCCGTGAAGATGTCGAAGGAAGATAAGATCAGCGGGTACTCGGATTTCGTGAAGAGACACTTTCAGTTTTTAACTGTAAGGAAGTGGACGGATGATAGCAATTTCGTCTATGTAGCATCCGAACAGTATAAACGGGCGATTGATGAACTGACAATGTTTTCTGCCGAGGGTAAGAACGTCCATGACGACAGCGCAGATGCCATAACGCAATTAGCAATGATGTTTGAAACACGGGAAAAGCGTAAAGCTGTTATCCGAAGGGGACTACTATAAGGAGGTAATATGACTACTAAAGCGTATCTGTATCAGTTGCGGAACATTGACCGAAGAATACAGGATAAGATCAGGGAATCGGTCGAATGGAAAGAGATAGCAATGGGTAAAACGTCCACTTTAAGCGACATTAAAGTGCAGAGTACACCAAATCAAGAGATTATGGCAGATGCGGTTGCCCATGCGGTCGATTATGAGCGAGAAGCGTCTGCATTAGCGGTGGAAATGACGGACTTGAAATACCGTATCATTAAGCAGATAGACGGTATCGAGGATGAACGGACGTATAACGTGCTGAAAGAACACTTTGTTCAGCAGTTGGGAGTAGGTACGCTGGCAGATAAGTATGACTTAACGTATAACGCTATGAAGTGGAGAATAAAACAGGCGATCATCCACTTTGAGAAAATCTACGGTAAGGAATGGTAATTTTCAAAATTTGCAGTTGAACGTGAGGTATGGATTATGGATAATATAAGTATGAAACCTTTAGCAGAAAATCAGAACCCTATCCCGGTAGTGGATGAATACGTGGAGTGTGAAGCCGATGGTGATAAGTCCTCTAGCGACACAAACGATAATAAGCCCGAACAAGTCCCTTCGAACGGCGATCATTGACGGTGTAGCGGTACACTGTATGGCGGCGAACGCCACTGTAAGAGCCGTTGGGAATAGGTTTTTATTGCCGAGTACACAAGCATCATCGAACTACGGTATCGGTTCGAGTGGGGAGATAGGATGTTATGTCGGTGAGGAGTATCGCAGTTGGTGTACCAGTTCGCGTGCCGAGGATAATCATATAATAACGGTCGAGGTTGCTAATGATGGTGGCGCTCCACAATGGCACGTATCTGATATGGCAATGCGATCCCTTATCCGACTACTTGTGGATGTGTGTAGACGGAATAAGATCAAGAAACTTGTTTGGTCTAGCAAGAAGAGTGATAGAGTAAACCATCGTAACGGATGTAATATGTTTGTGCATAGGGACTATGCGAATAAGGCTTGTCCGGGGGATTATCTCTATAGCTTGCATCCGTATATCGCACAGGAAGTAAATAAGATGCTTGGCGTGACCGATGTAGGGCGTTTTGTGTATAAGGGTACAGACTTTAGCCCTGTGTTTGATCCCGCTTTCTATGCGGCAAGGAACCCCGATTTGAGCGTGTTCGGTGGGGATGCCGACTTACTGTTTACGCATTTTTGGCAGTATGGCATGAATGAGCGCAGACAGGCAAAAGAGAATTTCAACGTGATTATCTATCGGATGAACTATACAGATTTGAATACGGCATTCGGTGATAATTGGTTTTCATATTATTGGCACTATTGCGTATGCGGAAAGAATGAGAACCGCATAGCCGCTTAGTCCTCCGAAGTCCCCACGGTTTTCCCATTTTCCCGTGGGGATTTTCAATTATTGCAAAGATTTTCAGTTGTATATAAAATTTGATGGGTTTAAAATAGAATGAGACAATGTTGAACCGCAACCTTCGTGGATGCGGTTTTTTTATTTTCACGAAGGAGGAAACATTATGTGGACAGAAGGATCTACAGTATTGGTCAATACCGATGCTGGTAAGCGTTATGTGCGTGTTACTGTATTCGGTGATAGTGTACCCGTAACGATGCCGACAAATGGCACGGGGATTGACGGTCTGAATGCAGACGATATCTTGGCACAGGGATGTAAATTCTATTGCGTAGGGAATGGAAAACTTTTCATCCTGAATAGCGCTGGCTCTTGGGTAGAGCAGTAAGGGGGTATAAGTATGGATGATATCAGTATTTTAACCCTTGCGGTTGCAAAGAAGTATACCGATGATAGTATCGCTGGCGCTGGCGGTCTGGAAGGTAAGCCGTGTCAGATACAATCCATTGAACCGATCACGGGCGGCAACCGTGTTACGTTCTTGTGGGAAGATAACGATGGCGTAGAGCATACCGACACAATGGACGTAATGAACGGTACAGACGGTACAGACGGACAGGACGGTTTGGGTATTAAGTCCGTAGTAGTGACGCCACAGAACCATGTAATCGTTACGTATGACGACAATACTACGGAAGATGCGGGAGAGATTACCATAATCGGTAAAGTCAATAGCGTAAATGGATGTGACGGTGATGTAGTTTTAAGCCTTTCCATTTCGGAGGGCGTAGTATCTCTTACACAGGAGGAAGTATAAATGAGTTATTCGGGAAAGTTCAAAGACAAGAATAATAATCTGCATCCCGTGACAAGCGTACTGTATGGTACGTGTGATACGGCGGCGGCAACGGCGGCAAAAGTCGTAACGTGTACCGATTTTGACACTCTTATGACGGGTGTCACGATCCGTGTTAAGTTTGCGAACGCGAATACGGCGGCAAGCCCTACGGTGAATATCAATTCCACAGGGGCGAAGTCTGTCTATCGTTTTGGGTCTACTGCTCCGGTAGATGGCAATAGCTGGAATGCGGGAGAAGTTGTTGAGTTGGTCTATGATGGCACTTCCTTCTTTATGACGGGTGCTGACGATATCGCGGCGAAACAGGACGCAACCGACAATACTTTGCAGACCACGGATAAGACAGTAGTCGGTGCGGTTAATGAATTAAAGAGTGGTTTAACTGATTTGTCAGACCACGTAGACGGCGATGCAACCACCTATCCGTATGCCGATGTTATCACCGTGAGTGATGCCGTACCCGCTAATCTTGCGGATTGCTCTGTTAAGGTAGACCCTGTACAGGATTTGCACGGTTATGACAAGCCGTGGGTTGGTGGGGCAAACTATAACCAGATTGCATACCCGTATACACAGGACAGCACAAGCGGCTCACACAACGGGATTACTGCCACTGTTAATTCTGACGGAACTATTCATTTTAGTGGTACAGCGTCATCTGCTTATTACTTCAATATTCATACAGACGCAGATAAGCAACTTATTACAGCAGGAACATGGACTATTTCATCAAAATATGACCTTCCTAATAGAGTACAGATTTCTTTAACCGGAGCTAATTTGGATAGCACACATAAGTTTGTGACATTTGATTATGCAGAGGATGCCGAGACTAATTTATTTGTGTATATTCCTACTGACGCAGGATTGGTAGATTTTACAGTGGCAATACAGTTGGAAAAAGGTAGTGTAGCACATGATTGGTCTCCTTGGGAAAACATCTGCCCCATCAGCGGACATACGGAGGCGGTGGTGACGGATAGCGGTAACGATGTATGGACTGGGGATGCTTCCTATACAAGAAACGACGCTGGCTTTATCATCCCGAAAACTAACATTTCATTACCCGTCGGGACATATGAACTTCATTTTGAAGCAAGCAGTGTCAATGGTGTATTCGAATTTCAAGTATATAAAAACAACTCTGAAGAGTGGGGTAACATTTTAGTAAACAAGTCCTTTAACGCGAAAGCTAATAACATTGTGCCGTTTACAATCAATGAAGCTGGCACAAATGTCAGAATGTGGTCTACCAATGAGACGGGACAAACCATCAGTAATGTGCGGTTATATAGCACAGTAAATCAGTACACCCTCGCCCTCGGAGATACCATCTACGGTGGAACTGTGGACTTTGATAGTGGCGTGATGACAGCTAAATACGGTATTGCCGATTTCAGCAATACGACATGGACGTATCAATCTCAATATAAAAGATTTCGTGCCGATTTCACCGGAGCGAAACAACCATCTCAAAGCTTTATCGCAGTAAATGCTATATGTTCCAATTATAGAGTGGCATCAATGCAAGACACACAAATTGCTAATAACACTACTATAGCGGTTGGATCAACGGGAATTGATTATATCTATGTACATGATGAACGATACGATGATAACACATTAGCTGATTTTACAACGATGATGGCTGACGTACAGTTTGTCTACGAACTCGCCACACCTACCACCATCCAGCTTACACCACAGCAGATCCAGCTCTTACAAGGCACCAACACCCTCTACGCATCCACAGGGGATATCTCCGTTAGTGTTAATGGCGTGAGTGGGGCTATTGGGGCAGTGCAGACACAGGCTAATGCAACCGATGCGGCAGTGGCACAGTTGGCGGCAGACATTGCGGAGCAGTTACCCACAGCACCGACCACTGACGGGGCATACGTGCTGACGGTGACGGTGGCAGACGGTGCGGCAACCTACAGTTGGGAGAGTGCAGAGTAATCAATTAAAGGGCAGGTGATTATATGCTGTCTGTTATAGCAATCATATTAGCAATTATCAGTATATGCGTTAATATGCATACATTGATACAGATATTAAAAAACAAAACCGATAATTAATTAAAGGGCAGTTTTACGAACGATGTGACAACTGAATAGCCATAGCTGGTGTCTTTCTTGTGGGCATCGGCTACGGCACTATTTAGGGAGAGAAAACATGAAGAAACTTCAAGCGGTACTGATCGGAGTATTGGCCGGTATCAATGCGTGGCTCGGCAATCTGGCCATCCCTGTCTATGTGCTCTTGGCCTGCAATGTCATCGACTATATCACGGCACTGATCGCAGCTCCGAAACGCGGACAGGAGATCGACAGTCTCAAAGGCCTAAACGGCCTAAAGAAAAAAGTCCTGATGTATCTGTTGGTAGCTGTCGGTGTGTTGGTCGATATTCTCATCAATTATGCGATGCAGAGAGTGCGGCCGGACTTCCAACAGCCGTGCATTGTCGGCATCGTGGTCGCATTGTGGCTGGCATTTAATGAGATGTTGAGCATAATTGAAAACATATCTGATGCCGGAGGACCGGTACCGCCATTTCTAAAACGTATCATTAAGAGCCTAAAGAAAAAGACCGAGGAGGTGGCAGGAGATGAGCGAGAGCAATCTGGTCAGTTACAGAAATCTGACAAAAAACTACAGCCGAAGGACGGCGGCGATCAGTAAGATCACGATCCACCACGCTGCAGGGGTAGGATCTGCACAGAGCATTGTGGATAGTTTTATACCTGCCAAGAGAAAGGCATCTGCCAACTACTGCATCGGCAATGATGGGAAGGTCGGGCAGTCGGTACTCGAATGCAACCGAGCATGGACATCATCGAGCAGTTGGAACGATAACCAGGCAATCACGATCGAGGTGAGCAACAGCCAGAGCGGCGGCGAGTGGCCGATCAGCGATGCCGCATATAAGTCTCTCATCGATCTGTGCGTGGACATCTGCCAGCGGAACGGAATAAAAACGGTCAATTATAACGGTACCAAGAACGGAGTGCTGACGGAGCATCGGATGTTCGCGGCTACGCTCTGCCCTGGGCCGTACATCCACAATCTGCTGGTCAATGGTTCCATTGCATCGCAGATCAATGCACGGCTCCGGCCACAGACCGTCTCTGATCGGATCTACGAGGGCATCGACCTGTCGCCGGTATTTAACGCGACATACTACGGCGGACGGTATCCGGATCTGTTGGCGGCTGGACT
>Ga0310786_10009993_pt1 | contig 11964 bp, 6 predicted proteins | sample AusTroGonzalo_MG_FD_203881 | JGI IMG/M metagenome (GOLD analysis project Ga0310786, IMG submission 203881) | Bovine rumen microbial communities from tropical cattle in Woodstock, Queensland, Australia - Gonzalo_03 (v2) (version 2) | ecosystem: Host-associated > Mammals > Digestive system >... | reverse complement strand
CGAGATCAAGGCGGCGATCCATTCCGCCGGCGAGCACGACTGCGACATCGTCCTCTGCGAGATCGGAGGCGTCTCCGGCGACATCGAGTCGCTGCCGTTCCTCGAGGCGGCGCGGCAGTTCCGCTTCGAGGAGGGCATCGAGAACACCTGCTTCGTGCACCTGACACTCGTTCCCTACCTGAAGGCCGCCGGCGAGCTCAAGACCAAGCCGTCGCAGCACTCGGTGGGACAGCTCCGCAACATCGGCATCATCCCCGACATCCTCGTCTGCCGCACGGAAATGCCGATTCCCGAGGAGCACAAGCAAAAGCTGGCCCTCTTCTGCAACGTGAGGCCGGAGTGCGTGATCGAGGAGCAGGACGTGACCGACTCGGTCTACGCGGTGCCGCGAGAGCTCAGGAAGCAGGGACTCGACGAGCAGGTCCTGCGGCAGCTCCACCTCGACATCTGGCCGGTCAAGCACACCGTCTGGGACACGCTCGTCCGGAAGGCGACGCAGCCGAAGAAGCACTGCCGCATCGCGCTCGTCGGCAAGTACATCGCCATCCGCGACGCCTACAAGTCGGTCCACGAGGCGCTGCAGCACGCCGGCATGGCGAACGACTGCAAGGTGGAGGTCGTGCCGATCGAAGCGGAAGAACTTTTAGCCGCAAAGAACGCAGAGAACACAAAGAGCATCAAAAAATTATCAAACATCGACGGCATTTTGGTGCCGGGCGGGTTCGGCTCGCGCGGCGTCGAGGGCAAGATCGCGGCAATCAGGTACGCGCGCAAGCACAAGATCCCATTCCTCGGCATCTGCCTCGGCATGCAGTGCACCGTCATCGAGTACGCCCGCGACGTCCTCTCTTGGGCTGACGCCAACTCGACCGAGTTCGACGAGCACACGACGCATCCGGTCATCGACCTCATGGAGGAGCAGCGCGGCGTCACCCAGAAAGGCGGCACGATGCGCCTTGGCGCCTATCCCTGCGTCCTGAAGAAAGGCTCGCTGGCCGCAAAGCTATACGGCCAGGCGGAAATCTCTGAGCGCCACCGCCACCGCTACGAGCTCGCCTACGACAGCGAGGCGTGCGAGCGGCTCGAGGCGGCCGGGCTCAAGGTAAGCGGCCTTTCGCCCGACGGCAAGCTCGTGGAGATCGTCGAGCTGCCGTCGCACCCGTACTTCATCGCCGGACAGTTCCACCCCGAGTTCAAGAGCCGCCCCACCGCCCCGCACCCGCTCTTCCTCGGCCTCGTCGCGGCAGCTCTGAAAGGCAAGAGGCAGAAATGAAGCGCACGGACCTGAAGAAGATACTTATCATCGGCTCGGGGCCGATCGTCATCGGCCAGGGCTGCGAGTTCGACTACTCGGGCTGCCAGGCCGTGAAGGCGCTGCGGCGCGAGGGATTCGAGATCGTCCTCGTGAACTCCAACCCGGCGACGGTGATGACCGACCCGGAGATGGCCGAGGCGACCTACATCGAGCCGCTGACCGTCGACTCCGTCGCCGCGATCATCCGCAAGGAGCGCCCGGATGCGCTGCTCCCGACGCTCGGCGGGCAGACCGCGCTCAACGTGGCGACGGGGCTGGCGAAGTCCGGCGTCCTCGCGGAATGCGGCGTCGAGATGATCGGCGCCAACGCCGAGGCCATCGCGCGCGCCGAAGACCGCAACCTCTTCAAGGCCGCCATGTCGGAGCTCGGACTCGACATGCCGAAGTCGGGGAGCGCCCATTCGCCGGAGGAGGCGCAGCGGATCGCGGCGGAGATCGGCTCGTGGCCGCTCATCATCCGCCCCGGCTTCACCCTCGGCGGCACCGGCGGCGGCATCGCGCACGACGAGGGCGAGTTCCGCGAGATCGTCTCGCGCGGACTCGAGGCGTCGCTCAACCATGAGGTGCTGATCGAGGAGTCGCTCATCGGCTGGAAGGAATTCGAGATGGAGGTAATGCGCGACAAGGCGGGGAACGCCGTCATCGTCTGCTCCATCGAGAACATGGACCCGATGGGCGTCCATACCGGCGACTCGATCACCGTCGCGCCGATCCAGACGCTGACCGACCGCGAATACCAGGCGATGCGCGACGACTCCATCCGCGTCCTCGAGAAGATCGGCATCGAGACCGGCGGCTCCAACGTGCAGTGGGCGGTCAACCCGAAGACCGGCCGGCGCATCATCATCGAGATGAACCCGCGCGTCTCGCGCTCGTCCGCGCTCGCGTCGAAGGCGACGGGCTTCCCGATCGCCAAGATCGCCGCGCTCCTCGCCGTCGGCTACACGCTCGACGAGCTCAAGAACGACATCACCCAGGTGACCCCGACCTGCTTCGAGCCCGCGCTCGACTACGTGGTCGTGAAAGTGCCGCGCTTCACCTTCGAGAAGTTCCCGGGCGCCGACAAGCGCCTCGGCACCCAGATGAAGTCCGTCGGTGAGGCGATGGCCATCGGCCGCACCTTCAAGCAGGCATACCTGAAGGCGGTGAGGTCGCTGGAGGCGCCGCTCGCCGGACACGACGCCGCCGGCTTCGACCCGTGGTTCAAGCGCGAGCTCGACGAGATCGAGGCGTTCAGGAAGTATTTGGCCGCCAAGAACGCAAAGGGCGCAAAGCTGGATGAGGATTTGTTGCGCCAGGCGAAGGCGTTCGGCTTCAGCGACAAGGAGATCGCCGCGGCGATCGACACCGACGAGATTACGGTGCGGAAGAACCGCCTCGCCCTTGGCATCCGCCCCGAGTTCGGCGAAGTCGACACCTGCGCCGGCGAATTCGAGGCAAAAACACCGTATTACTATTCGTACTACACATATTTTGAATCCGAACCAAACCACCCAACCATCCGCCTACGCCAAGGCTCCGGCGGCCAAGCCCAGCCACCTAACCACCTAACCACCCAACCACCTAACCACCTAACCAAAATCATGGTCCTCGGCGGCGGGCCGAACCGCATCGGCCAGGGCATCGAGTTCGACTGGTGCTGCTGCCACGCGGCTTTCGCGCTCCGCAAGATGGGCATCGAGGTGGTGATGGTCAACTCCAACCCCGAGACCGTCTCGACCGACTACGACACCTCCGACAAGCTCTACTTCGAACCGCTCACCTTCGAGGACGTGATGGAGATCTACGAGCGCGAGCGGTGCGATGGCGCGATCGTCCAGTTCGGCGGCCAGACCCCGCTCAACCTCGCCGAGCGCCTCGCCGAGGCAGGCGTGAACGTCCTCGGCACGTCTCCCCACGACATCGCGCTCGCCGAAGACCGCGACTTCTTCCGCGCCCTCGTCAACGAAGTTGGAGTGAAGCAGCCGCCGAGCGGAATCGCCCACTCCGTCGAGGACGCGCTGAAGATCGCCGGGGAGATCGGCTATCCCGTCCTCGTGCGCCCGAGCTTCGTCCTCGGCGGACGCGGCATGGCGATCGTCTACCACGAGGACCGGCTCCGGGAATACGTCGAGGCGGCGGTCAAGATCTCGGAAGGCCGCCCCATCCTCATCGACAAGTTCCTCACCCACGCGATCGAGCTCGACGTCGACTGCGTCGCGGACGGCAAGACCTGCGTCGTCGGCGCGATCATCGAGCACGTCGAGGCTGCGGGATGCCACTCCGGCGACGCCGCCGCGGTCACGCCGCCGGTGTCGCTCTCGGCGAAGACGATCGCCGAGGTCGAGCGCATCGCGCGCACCTTCGCGGAGAAGCTCAACGTCTGCGGACTCATGAACATCCAGCTGGCAGTCAAGGACGGCGAGGTGTGGATGATCGAGGTGAACCCGCGCGCCTCGCGCACCGTGCCATTTGTCTCGAAGGCGGTCGGCTGGTCGCTCGCCGGCACCGCCGCCAGGTGCATGGCAGGCGAACAATTGCTTCCGCTGTTGGAAGGCTCGGAGTTTAGGAGCGAAAGCAACAAACCGTCATACTTCTGCGCCAAGGAGGCGGTGTTCCCGTTCGTGAAGTTCCCGGGCGCGGACATCACGCTGACGCCGGAGATGAAGTCGACCGGCGAAGTGATGGCGTTCGGCGCGGACGCGGCGACGGCCTACTACAAGAGCCAGATCGCGGCGGGGAGCCCGCTGCCGCTGCCGGGCCAGGGCGGAATCGTCCTCTGCATCCGCGACGAAGACAAGGCCGAGGTCGTTGAGCTCGCCAAGACGCTGGACGAGCTTGGCTACGAGATATGGGCGACCCGCGGCACTTCCACGGCGCTCTGGAAGGCCGGCATCGAGTCGAACGCCCTCTACAAGATCCCGCTCGGCAGCCCCAACACGCTCGACCTCATCCGGCGCGGCAAGGTGAAGTGGATCGTCAACACGCGCGAGGACGGCGAAAGCGCCGCGCACGACAGCGTCAAGATACGCACGGCCGCGACGCTCGCCGGTGTTCCGGTCACGACGACGCTCGCCGGCTTCGCCGAGGCGGTGCGCGGCATTGCGGCGACCGTCGCGTCGGAATCCGCACCGCCACGCTCGCTGCAGGAGTGGCATTCGACCATCGCGTAGCCGTCCGCGGCGATGATTTTTATGGTATAATATGCTCCATATTCCAACCACTAGGAGCAGAAAACCATGAAAACCATTGCCATCTCTGCAGTCGCCGCGCTTGCGCTCGGCGCTTCGTTTGCCGCCGACGACCCGCCGACGACTCCCGCCGAGAAGACCGCCGCGGTCGAGAGGCGGACGGCCAATACACTCAAGGTGTCCGACGTCGCCAAGGACAAGAACCTCACCCCTGAGGAGCGCGAGGCGAAGGTTGCGGAGATGAAGCGCAAGCATCAGGAACGTCTCGAGGCGAGGAAGAAAGCGATGGAGGCGAGAGTAGCCGCCGCCGAGGAGGCTGCCGCGAAGAAGAAGGGGATTACGGTTGAGGAGTACCGCCGCCAGCGTGTCGAGAAGATGGCCCATGCTGCTGGAATGAGCTTCGAGGAATGGTCCAAGCTCGACAAGGAGACTCAGAACGCCAAGCTGCGCGAGATCGCCAAGGCGAAGATGCTCGAGCGCGACCAGAAGGCCGCTGCTAAGGCGGGGATTTCTCTTGAGGAGTACCGGCAGCAGCGCGAGTCGAAGCGCAAGGGCATTAAACGCGCCAAGGCCGCGGCCAAGCCCCTGCCAGGCGCCAAGCGTGTAGAGACGCCCATGTGCAATGGCACGAGCTGTCCGATGCCGAGCGCAGAAGCCGGAAAATGAATTCCCTCCCCGAATACCCCATCGGACGCACCGTAATCGGCAGCGAGGCGGCAATCCGCGCCGCCTACGAGGCCTTCCGCGCCCAGCCGATCGACGAAACGCGGCTTGCGCCATCGCGCGAATGTCCGTTCAGCCTTAGGCGCACCACCCTTGCCGGCGAAGCATCGGTCGCCGGCGTCGGCACATTCGAGGGGAGCGAGAAGCAGACGCTCACCTTCGCGCCGTCCGCGAAGCCCGGCTGGTGGATCCGCCGCATGGACCACCCCGAGCAGCTCGACACCCAGGTGGACATCGCCAACCTCTGGACGAGCGCGCAGAACCTGGTGCTGCGCTCGGGCTCCTCCCACAACTACCTGCGCATGGTGGAGCACATCATCGCGCTCCGGGCGGGGCTGGGGGTGGACGACGTGCTCATCAAGGTCAATTCCGGCGACCCGCCGCTCTTCAACGACTCTTCGATGCCGCTCGTCAAGGCGATCGACCACGCAAAGGTGGTGGAGACCTCTGCAGACGCCACCTTCGTCACCGTGTGCGAGCCGGTGGCGTTCGGCGGCTCGCGCGGCGACTTTCTCCTCTTCCTGCCGGCCGAGGGCGGCGAGCGCAACCTGCGCATCGACTGTGCGATCCGCTGGAACACGGTAATCGGCTGCCAGCGGGTGCTCTTCGACGCGACGCCGGAGACTTTCCGCTACGCCGCCTACGCGCGCACCAACGCGACGCGCAAGCAGTACATCCTAGCCAAGACGGTGGGCAAGCTGCTCGCCTCCACCCGCAACCTTGGCTATAACGACAAGAACATCCTCATCCATGGCCGACGCAGGTACTACACCTCGCCGCGCTATCAGCTGGGGACGAAGTACCTCGAGCCGGTCTGGCACCGCGCCACCCTCGACCTTATGGCAGCGCTCTCGCTGACCGGGGCAGACCGCTTCGTCGGCACGGTGGTGAGCTTCCGCGCCGGGCACACGCTTGACTGCGACGCGGTGCGTGCACTCTACCGCAACGACCTCCTGACCAGGCTCTGAGACAGTTTTCCAAAAGGACAAAGACAATGGCAACACAGCAGAACGCAAGCAACTGGACGCTCTTGCAGCTCGTGACGGCCGCGGAGAAGTTCACCTTCGAGGACGGACGCGCGGACATCAACGAGACCCGCGCGCTGATCGGGCTCGTCCACCCGTTCGCCGCGGCGGATCCGGACCTCGCGGCCTTCGAGAAACTGCTCATCGACATCGAGGAGGACGGCATCGTCACCTCCGAGGAGTCCGCGGCGCTGGCGAAGGCGATCGCCGCCCTGCGCGCGAAGTTCCTGATGTCCGACGGCGTCTACGACGCACGGACGCTCGGGCTTCCCAAGATGGGCGTCCTCGGCGTCCAGCACATGTTCGCCATGTTCGGCGCGACGATCCTCGTGCCGATCCTCACCGGCCTCAGCCCGAGCGCGACGTTGCTCTGGGCCGGCCTTGGCACGCTCCTCTTCCACCTCGTCACCAAGCGCATGGTGCCGGCGTTCCTCGGCTCGTCCTTCGCCTACCTCGCCGGCTACTTTGCGCTGGCGGGCATGGCGGGCACTGCCGGCTACGAGACGGTCTCGAAGTCGACGATGCTCCAGTACGCCTGCCTTGGCGTCGCCTCGTCCTCGCTCGTCTACTTCATTGTGGCCGGGTTCGTCAAGGCGTGCGGGGTCAAGACGGTGATGAAGTTCTTCCCGCCGGTCGTGACGGGGCCGATCATCATCGGCATCGGCCTTGTGCTCGCGCCGGTCGCGATCAACAGCTGCACCTCGAGCTGGCCAGTCGCCGTCATCGCCATCGTCACGGTGATTGCGTTCTCGATCTTCGGGAAGGGGATGTTCAGGATCATCCCGATCCTGATGGGCGTTGTCGTCTCCTACCTGGCGGCAGTCGTTTTCGGCAAGTTCGGCTGGTGCGACGCGATTGACTACTCTGGCGTCGCCAACGCCGCGTGGATCGGTCTGCCGGTCAAGTGGGAGAACACGGTGTTCCCGCTCTTCTCCAGCCCCGACTGGGGACGGATCGTGAGCGCCATTGCGATCGTCTTCCCGCTCGCGTTCGCGACCATCATGGAGCACGTCGGCGACGTCTCGGCGATCTCCTCCACGGTGAAGCGCAACTTCTTCGAGAACCCCGGTCTGCACCGCACGATGCTCGGCGACGGCCTCGCCACCTGCCTCGCCTCGCTCTTCGGCGCGCCGGCGAACACGACCTACGGCGAGAACACCGGCGTCCTCTCGCTCTCCAAGGTCTACGACCCGCGCGTCATCCGCATCGCCGCGTGCCTCGCGATCCTGGTTTCGTTCTGCCCGAAGTTCTCCGCCTTCATCGGCACCATCCCGGGCGCGACGATCGGCGGCGTCTCGTTCATCCTCTACGGCATGATCTCGGCGGTCGGCGTCCGCAACCTCGTCGAGAGCCAGGTAGACCTCGGCAAGAGCCGCAACATGCTCATCGCGGCGCTCATCCTCGTCCTCACCCTCGGCATCTCCTTCTCGAAGGCGGGCGCGATCGCGTTCATGGTCGGCTCGCTCAAGATCTCGCTCTCCGGCCTCGCCGTCGGCGCGCTCCTCGGCATCGTCCTCAACGCGATCCTTCCGGGCAAGGACTTCTCCTTCTCCGAGACCGCGCCGTCGATCAAGGACGCCGACCGCTTCGGCGGGCCGAAGCCGAAAAAGGACTAAGGGGGTGGAAAGATGAGCTGGTTTCTCGGAGGCATCGCGTTTCTAGCGCTTGGGTACTTCACCTACGGCAAGGTGGTGGAGCGGTTGATTCCGCCGGACGACCGCAAGACGCCGTGCATCGCCCATCCCGACGGCGTGGACTACGTGCCGCTGCCGAAGTGGAAGAACATGCTCATCCAGCTCCTGAACATCGCCGGGGTGGGGCCGGTCATCGGCGTCATCCTCGGCATCAAGTTCGGCAAGGTGGCGCTTCTCATCATCCCGGTGGGATGCGTGTTCATGGGCGCGGTGCACGACTTCTTCGCCGGCATGATTTCGATGCGCATGAACGGCGCAAACATGCCGCGGATGGTGCGCGAGCACCTCGGCGCGGTCTACTCCCGAGTGTTCACCTGGATCATGATGCTTGCGCTGCTCCTCTGCGTGACCGTGTTCATAAACACCCCGTCAATGCTCATCGACAAGCACTGGCTGCCGGGGACAGACGTCTTCTGGTGGGCGGTGATAGCGATCTTCGTCTACTACATTGCCGCGACGCTCTTCCCCGTGGACAAGATCATCGGTCGCATTTACCCCGTTTTTGGCGCACTGCTCATCGTCGGTTCGGCCGCCATCTCCGTCGCGCTCGTCGTCGCGGGCTTCAGGACCCCGGAAATCTTCGCCGACTGCGCGGGCTTTGCCGGATTCCAGTCGAAGAACCCGCTCTTCCCGTGCCTTTTCGTGACCATTGCCTGCGGCATAGTTTCCGGCTTCCACGCCACCCAGTCGCCGATTGTCGCCCGCACCTGCCGGTCGGAGCGCGAGGCGCGCGCGACGTTCTTCGGCATGATGATCGCCGAGGGCGTCATCGCGATGATCTGGGCGGCGGCGGCGCTTGCGATCTACAACCTCAACGCCGACTACATCTCGCTCCCAGGGCCGGTCGTGCTCGGCCACATCGCCACCCACTTCCTTGGCACCTGGATGGGCGGAGTGACGGTCGCTGCGATCGTGGTGCTGGCGATCACCTCCGGCGACACCGCGCTCAGGTCGGCGCGGCTTTCGCTCGGCGAGGAGGCGGGGATCGACCAGGTGAAAGTTCCTACGCGTGTCCTCACCTGCCTGCCGCTCGTCGCCATCGTCGCCGCGTTGCTTTGGTGGTCGAACAAGGACAAAGGTAGCTTCGGCCACCTCTGGAACTACTTCGCCTGGATGAACCAGCTCGTCTCCACCACCATGCTGATGACGGCGACGGTGTGGCTGCTACGTCTCGGACGCGGTGCGAAGTCCCTGTTCACGCTCGTCCCCGGCGTCTTCATGTGCATGGTCATCACGACCTTCATCTTCTGGGCGTGGCCGTCGAAGGGCCAGGTCTGGGGCGTGATCCCCGGCGGACTGTCCCTCACTGCCGCGGCCTGCGCGGGCGCGGTCGTGACGGCCGCCGTGGTCGCCGCGGTGCTGCGCTCGGGCCTGCGCGGTGGCGGAAGGGCCGGAGCGGATGTCGCGGCGAAGTAGTCCCACGGTCGCCAGCAGCGATCCGTTTGGCGAGCTCGGCGCGAAGCGCTCTCTGCCGCCGGGACTCCTTCGCCGCTTCCGCGACCGGGTGCTGGTGATGACCACCGACCGTTGCTTTGCGCGTTGCCCCCACTGCACGCGCGCGTTCATCCTTGGCCGCGCGCCGGTCGTGGACACTCCCGAGCGTCTCGCCGTCTGCGTCGACTTCGTGCGCCGCCACCGTGAGGTCATGGACGTGCTACTTTCCGGCGGGGATGTGCTGACGCTTTCCGACCGCGAGGTGATGAGGTTCGTAAATGCCTTTGCCGCGCTCGATCAGGTCGAGGTGGTGCGCATCTGCACCCGCGCGCCGGTTGACGCGCCCGACCGCGTCACCGCCCGCCTGGCGCGACTGCTCGGGCGCTCTAAGAAGGTGTGGGCCAATGTCCACATCAACACCGCTGCCGAGGCGCGGAAAGCCGCGCCGGCCGCGGCGAGGCTGGTAGAGGCGGGGATTCCCGTCTCCTCGCAGACCGTGCTTTTGAAGGGTGTAAACGACACGCCGCAGAAGATGCTCGCACTTCTGCGGGCGCTGTCGGTGGCGCGGATTCGTCCCTACTACGTCTTCCAGTGCGACCCGGTCGCTGGCGTCATGGAGCGCTTCGCGGTGCCGCTTGCGCGGGCGCGCGAGATCGAGGAGTGGTGCGCCGCGCGGATTGGCGGGCTCGCGCTGCCGCGGTTCGTGGCCGACGTCCCCGGTGCGCCGCGCAAGGTACCGATTGAGCGACTGTAGGCTTATGTCCGCGGAAATGTGAAAGCCGCCGCATGGCGATTTTTGCTATAATACGCGCATGGCACTGCCGGAGTGGCGAAATGGCATACGCGGCGGACTTAAAATCCGCTTCTCGGTAATCGAGAGTACGGGTTCGATCCCCGTCTCCGGCACTAACGACAACGACTGAGGAGAAACTATGACGCCCTTGCCCTTGCTTTGCGTGGTCCTGGCTACGTCTTGGCCTGCGCTGGACGCCTCGGACGCGGCCATCTACCGGTCGATCCGCGAGCCGCGCGTTGTGGCCGTGCAGCCCAACCACACCCACAAGGAGATGGTCGTGATGCCGGACGGCGAGATTCGCTACTACGGGAAGGACCTCGTGGACGGCCGGCCGCGCGAAGTCTACCTCTCGTCCCGCGACCGCGGGCTTTCGTGGAAGACGAAGCTCTGCCAGCCGGGCGATCTTGGCGCAATGGCCAAGTGCCCCTGGGCCGACTACTACATCACCGTCGTCGAGCCGGCCGAGAAGGGCGGCTTCCTGCGCTGCATCCGATCCAAGGACGGCCCGGACGGCAAGGTGGACGTGAGGACCAACGACACCGCCTCCACTTCGCTCAACTTCTTCCGCCCGGTGCAGCCCCTGGAGAAGTCCCGTCGCTGGATCTTCGCCGGCGCGCGGCGGATCGACGGCTACGAGCGCCCCGCGCTCGCGATCTCCGCCGACGACGGCGAGACCTGGCATGAGGTGGTGGTCACCAACGCCGTCTCCGCCGACCGCATCCTCTACCACGACAAGTCGCTCCGCTGGAACAACGGCTGCTGCGAGCCGACGATCGTCGAGCTTGCTAACGGCGAGCTCCTGATGGCCGCGCGCGCCTCGTTCCGCCACCACTACCTCTACCGCTCGAAGGACGCCGGCGAGACTTGGGAGGGCCCGGTTCCGGCGCCGATGTTCTACGCCTCCAACACCATGCCGACGTTCCTGAAGCTGAGGGACGGCCGCATCCTCTTCTTCTGGAACAACACCGAGCCGCTGCCGAAGCGCGACCCGGCGGAGTACCCGGAGCTCTGGGAGCCGGAGCTCGACGGGCGCGCCGAGACTTTCTTCACCAACCGCGACGCGCTCCACGCGGCGATCTCCGAGGACGACGGCAAAACCTGGATTGGCTTCCGCGAAGTTGCGCTCGACCCCATCCGCAACCGCGCCGACTTCCGCGAATACGGCAACCGGCCGTGGCGCGAGGCCGACAAGAGCGTCCACCAGACCCAGCCGATGGAGATGCCCGACGGCAAGATCCTCCTGCCCTACGGCCAGGGCGCCGCGGCCCGCATCTGCATCTTCGACGTCGCGTGGCTCTACGAAACCGAACGCTTCGACGACTTCCGCTACGGCCTTGACGGACTCTCCAACCACCTGTACGTGAAGTCGCTCAACGGCAATATCCGCGGCTGGAGCGGACACTGCGCGTTCAACCGCGTGCCAGGGGCGCTGCTGGTGCGCGAGCCGGACACGAATCCATACACCAAGCGCGAGGCGCTGCAAATCTGCCGCGTCCGCGACGATCGGCTCGTCTCCGACCGTCAGGGCGTGGCGTGGAACTTCCCGGCCGGACTCAAGGGCAAGGTCGAGCTCGAGTGCCGCGTAGACGGCGAGGGCTTCCAGCTTGCGCTCTGCGACCGCTGGTTCAACCCCTGCGACGAATTCGTCGGCGAGGAGGCGGCGCTCGCGGTTCCGGTGACGGCGGAGACGCTGGGCGGGAAGGGGAAGTGGCAGGTTCTCCGGCTGAGCTGGGACTGGTCGGCCGGCACGGCGGAGCTCTCGTGCTCCACCAACGGTGTCGCCCGTGCGCTTCCGCTCAAGACCGAG
>Ga0310786_10009992_pt1 | contig 11964 bp, 13 predicted proteins | sample AusTroGonzalo_MG_FD_203881 | JGI IMG/M metagenome (GOLD analysis project Ga0310786, IMG submission 203881) | Bovine rumen microbial communities from tropical cattle in Woodstock, Queensland, Australia - Gonzalo_03 (v2) (version 2) | ecosystem: Host-associated > Mammals > Digestive system >... | reverse complement strand
AGATACCGTATTAAACTACAATGAATACTATGGGGTTGGCACAGGATTTAAGTTTAATGATGTCTCTGCTAATGCACTATACAATACGATTGGCTGGGCGAACGCAACCTATTATGATCGACCCGAGCATATTGTTAAAATGCGTGAAATGGCGATGAAAAAGGATTATTCCTGGGATAAATCAGGAAATGATTATAAACAACTTTATCAGGAAATGGCTGGAGGTTTTATTTAATGCAAAGAATAAATGTTGCAATTATCGGTTGGGGAAATGTGGGGCGCGGTTGTAAGCGCGCGATTGAGGAGTCAAAAGATATCGTCTTAGCAGGGGTTGTACGCCGTCCTGCCAGTTTGTTGAAAAATTTAGATGAACTAAAAAACACAACTGTTGTATCGGATATTCAGGAACTTGACAAAGTAGATGTTGCTTTGTTGTGTGTGCCATCGCGTGAAGTACCAGATAAGATGCAAATGTATCAAAAAATGGGCATTTGCACGGTTGATAGTTATGACGAACACGAACATATTGCAGAATTAAAAAAAGATGGTGATTTATCTGCCAAAATTAATAAAGTTGTTTCTATGACCGCTTGCGGTTGGGACCCAGGCACAGACTCTGTTGTTCGAGCGCTCATGAAAATGGTTGCTATTACTGGAAAAACGACAACAACTTTCGGTGGCGAACAAGGCGGACGCAGCATGGGGCACACTGTTGCTGTTAAAGCAATTCCAGGCGTTAAAGATGCTGTAGCACTGACTTTAGCCAATGGACGCGGCAAACACAAACGGCGTGTTTATGTTGTATTGGAAGACGGCGCTAGCGATAAAAAGGTAGCGACAGCCATTCAAAAAGACCCATATTTCAAGCAAGACCCAACCGAAGTTTTGTTTGTCAAAGATATCAATAAATACAATACGCTGCACCACGAAGGCGAAGTAGAACGTACTGCTATGGAAGTTCACCAACGTTACACAGTTTCGGGGGATAATCCCGAATTTACAGCGAATGTTATGGTTTCTTGTGCCAGAGCATGTATCAATGCCATGGCCAAGGAAGAGTATGGTTGCTATACCCTTGTTGAACGTCCACTGATAGATTGTTTGGCAGGTGCGACATTAGAAGAAAAATTAGCAGGCTATTAAATTGATTTCAAAAGCACCCGCATTTCAGCGGGTGTTTTTTTTATTTTTGAAACAGCAACACACGAACTATGCCACCTAAATCTTTCCAAGATTTTTGATGTGTCCAACCACTGTGCAGCATAATGTCAATCACGGCATGCTCCTGCCCCTGACCTATTTCAACAAACAACGTATCTGTCAACGCTAAGTGGGATAACTGGCGATAAAAATCTAATCCATCCGGTCCCCCATCCAAAGCCAATAACGGATCATAATTTTTCACGGTCACATCCAAATGCTCAATCTCTGACCGAACAATGTATGGCGGATTTGAAACAACAATATCAAATTTTCCTAAATCTGTTGGTAAAGCACACATATCCGCACACACAAATTCGATAGGCAAATCCTTGGCATTTTGCTTTGCAATCTGTAGGGCAGCCTCTGATATATCCACAGCGACACCTGTTGCTTTTGGATACTCCTGCAACAAAGAAACGATTAAACAACCACTGCCGGTCCCCAAATCCAAAATACGCAAAGCCGCATTTTTATCCGTAAATAATTCCAATACAGCCTCTATTAAAGTTTCAGAATCTGGCCGAGGGTCTAACACATCCTCAGAGACAATAAAATCTGATTTCCAAAACCCCTTATGTCCGATAATTTTGGCCACAGGCTCCCCCGCTTGAGCACGCTGTACAAATGACTGCAACTCATCTTCTGTGGTAGCCTCTTTTTCTAACCAATTTAATTCTAACCGCGTCAGATTCATTTATGCTTCAGCCAATTTATTCATTTGATCTTCTGCAATTAAAGCCTCAATAAACTCGTCTAAATCACCCTCCATAACGGTTGGTAATTGATAAACTGTTTTATTTATACGGTGATCCGTCACACGCCCTTGTGGAAAATTATAGGTACGAATACGCTCGGATCTATCGCCTGACCCAACTTGATTTTTACGATCAGAAGCGCGTTCAGCGTCTAACTTTTGACGCTGCATATCATACAACAAGGTCCGCAACCGCATCATGGCTTTGTCTTTATTTTTGAATTGAGAACGTTCTTCTTGACACTCAACCGCCACACCGGTTGGCTTATGAACAATACGAATAGCAGAATCTGTTTTATTCACATGCTGACCACCTGCGCCACTGGCTCGGCAAGTTGTGATTTCCAAATCATCTGGATTAATCTGAACATCGACTTCTTGTGCCTCAGGCAATACCGCCACTGTCGCTGCTGAAGTATGCACACGCCCACCAGATTCCGTTTCTGGTACACGTTGCACCCGGTGCACTCCAGATTCATATTTCAAACGGCCAAAGGCTCCATCACCAGTGATTTGTGCCACAGCCTCTTTATATCCTCCCAAACCCGTTGCGTTCAAAGAGAGTATTTCAAAGCGCCAACCTTTTCGGGTTGCATAATGCTCGTACATACGAAATAATTCTTCTGCAAACAGAGCCGCTTCTTCACCGCCGGTACCAGCCCGCACCTCTAAAATAACATTGCGTTCATCGGCCTCGTCTTTTGGAATCAACAGCAATTGAATTTGCCGTTCCAATTCCGGTAATTTTTCTTTCAAAGCATAATATTCATCCGCAGCCATTTGCTTCATATCCGAATCTAATGACTCATCATTCATCATTTGCTCGGCATCCATTAAATTTTGTTTAGCTTTCAAATATTCACTACCGACACGTACAACATCTTCCAATGACTTCAATTCCTTGGACATTTTGATAATCTCAGCAGTATCCATCGTTTCTGCAAGCAACTTATTTAATTCTTGAGAACGAGCTAAAATCCCCGTTAATTTTTGTTCAAAATCCATAAACAATCCTTTCCGTTAAAATATAAACAGAGGTTGAAATTACAATAAAAGTAACGCTAACTTTGAGACGCTAAATCAGCTAAAGATAAATTTCTTTCGGCACCAAAGGTCTTGATCTTTTTACCGTTTTGGTACAAGACAACACCTTCACGCCCAGTACTGATTGTCAAAACAGACAAATCCGAAGATGGCACAAAATATTCATTAGGAGCCATGGCTTTAGCAAGAATTTTTTTACCAGTTTCTGTATTCATCACTTCAAACCACACTTCACGGGTAGCAACAAAGACCACCTTTTCATTCTCTAAAATCTTAGAATCAAATTCACGTACAGCAGGCTTGGATTCAGCAACTTCGGCCACGATCTCCTCAGTCTTTGTCGGCACAGAAACTTCATCCGCGATAGCAGGAACTTCCTGTGTCACATCTATTACTACGTCATCACTAATCACAGCTTTGTCCAGTTCAGGCAATGCTATATTGGAAAACACTTCTGGAGATAAGATCTCAGACACAACACTCCAAACCAACACTGCAAAACAAATCAAGGCAAACAAAATCCACAAAGTTTTATGTGACGGCAACCGCAGTTGTCTGTCAACTACCAATATGTCCATTGGCTCTTCCTTAAGATCTGCGGTTTCTTGATTAAACTGAGCAACCAAAGCATCAGCATCCAAACCTAAAAACTTAGCATATGAACGCAAAAATCCGATACCATATACGCGACTAGGAAATGCGTAATAATGACCATTTTCCAAAGCCTGCAAATAAATTACTTTAATACATAATTTGGCAGCAACATCTTGCACAGACAACTTCTTTTTTTCCCGCTTTAATTGCAAGGTTTGCCCCAAAGAAGCTGGTTGAGCCCCTGCTTTTTTGTCGCTTTTTTTGGACAAAGAATCAAGATCCAAATGTACTAAACTTTCTTTTTTCTTTCTAGGCATATCATTTCCTTTGCATATAATGAGGTTATCTTACATCTTTTTCAAAAAATTGTAAAGAACTATTTTGCGTAAATGATAAAAAATGTAAACAAAGCCCCCAAACCAAGTGCAGGACCATATGCACCTACCTTTTTACCACGTACAGCAGACAAAAGTACAAACAAGAAAAAGGATAACAAAACCGCATAATTCAAACCAGTTATACCCAACCAACACCCTAGAGCTATAAGCATTTTTACATCCCCTGCCCCGAATTCTGTTTTCTTAGAAGCCCCAGTCACAATCACCGAAACAATAGATACTAAATAACCAAAAAAAGCCCCAGCCAAACTGTACGATATATCAATAGCTTTAGTCTGTTCAGCGAACAAGAAACCAAACAAAGTTAGTGGCAAAGTAAAAAAATCTGGCAGCAACTGAATTTCCGAGTCAATTACTACCGAAATTAAAACAATCCACACAAATACGAAGGCAAATAAATGAACAGGTACAGGCATGCATACAGTGATACCATAAAATAGCGCGGCCATAACGACGCCCCATCCAAAAGCTCGTCCCCATAACAGCAGCCATTTACGACGCAATTGCTGTCCCTGTATAGGATTATGAACCTTAGGAAAACGAGGGCGGTGATATAATCTAACCAAAACGGCGCCTGGAGAAGCTGGCAAGATCTTACCAAAACGGCTGGCGATAAAGGGCAAAATGAGTCCCAAAACAAAACCCGTTATGATAATATGCATCTATGCCTCCTCTTGCTGGTATTATACAAAAAAAGAAACCAAAAGCAAGATTTTTCTTTCATTTTAATTGAAAAAAGGCTATCATATTTCCATTAACAAAAGGAGTATATAAATGTTGCGTGATGAAATCAAAACACAGATGATCGAAGCGATGAAAAACAAAGAAGCAGATAAGGCTCAAACTCTACGTTTGATGGTGGCTGCCATTAAAGATAAAGATATTGATGCTCGCACAAAAGGCAATCAAAACGGCATTGATGATGCTGGCATTTTAGCATTATTACAAAGCATGATTAAACAACGAAAAGAAAGCGTTGAGATGTATCGCCAGGGTGGACGCGAAGATCTAGTTGCTCATGAGCAGGCTGAAATTGATGTTATTTCCTCTTTCCTACCAAAACAAATGGATGATGCTGAAATGACGAATGCAATTCAGGCTATTATCGCGGAAACTGGCGCCAACTCTATCAAGCAAATGGGCGCAGTTATGGGTGCACTACGTGCGAAATATGCGGGCCAAATGGATTTTGGTAAAGCCTCAGGAGTAATTAAATCTTTGTTGACAGGATAAACAATGGCCTTTTCCCCTCAATTTCTGGATGAATTGCGTGAAAAGATACCGCTGTCCGAACTGATTGGGCGCAAGGTTAAGTTGACACATAAAGGTCGGGAATATACTGGCCTCTGCCCATTTCACAAGGAAAAAACACCGTCTTTTACAGTAAATGATGACAAGGGGTTTTATCACTGTTTCGGCTGTGGAGCACATGGTGACATCATACGCTTTCTAACAGAGTCAGAAAAAATGCCTTTTTTGGAAGCCGTAGAATACTTGGCAAATATGGCTGGTCTGAAAATGCCTGAACTTTCCCCACAACAAACTCAGATCCAGAAACAGCACGCGGCTTTATTTGAAATTATGGAATGTGCCTGTCAATTTTTCCAAATGCACTTATTCGGACCAACTGGTACGGAAGCCAAAAACTATCTAGTGCGTCGTGGCATGAGCTCAGACATGGCAAAACGCTTTCGATTGGGATATGCGCCACAAGGTCAAGGATTGTGTGATCACTTAACTGCAAAAGGCTTTTCATTAAAAGATTGTCAAGCTCTAGGCTTAATTGCAAAAAATCGAGATGGAAACGGGTTTCATGATTATTTTTATGACCGTGTTATGTTTCCTGTTATGAACAAGCGCGGACGTGTCATTGCTTTTAGCGGCCGTATGTTGCATCAAGGAGAACCGAAGTACCTCAACTCTCCTGAAACAGATCTATTTCACAAAGGGGAATTATTATACGGCCTGCCCCAAGCATTAGAAACGGTGCGCAAACAAAACGAAGCATTGATTGTTGAAGGCAACATGGATGTTATTTCATTACATGAAGCTGGTTTTACACAAGCCATGGCTCCTTTGGGGACAGCTTTTACAGAAGAACAAATCAAACTATTATGGACTATGTGCGACGAACCTGTTATTTGTTTTGATGGCGATGGTGCAGGACAAAAAGCAATGATGCGAGCTGTCAAACGCGCCCTGCCTATTTTACGTCCTGGAAAATCGCTACGCTTTGCCTATCTGCCAAACGGCTTAGATCCAGACGACATGATTCGAAAAAGGTCTGCACGTGCATTTGAAGAAGAACTGAAAAGTGCTCGTCCCTTTGTTGAGGCTCTGTGGCAGATGTTATTGGAAGGCCGCACGCTGAATACTCCAGAACGCATGGCAAAATTAGAGCAAGATACAAAAGATACTGTTGCCCAGATCCAAGATAATAGCGTGCGCACTTATTATCAACAGGAAATGGCAAAAAAAATTCGAAATTTAGCTTTCAAAAAGAATAAGAAAAAACCACTGTTGACTGCCAACTTAACCAGTCCCATCCAATCACCGCAATTATTGGCTTATTTAGTTTCTTACCCAGAACAAGGCGCTTTATTTGCCGAAGATTTAATGCATTATATGCCAGCCGAAGACAGTTTTAATACCTTTGCTGATGTCATGGCTTATCTGACGGATACCCCGGATCTAACCTATGAAACTTTATGGGATAAATTATCTGAAGAACAGCAAGACTTTCTACAAAACACCGTGACTATTATACGTGCCAAACCACTTGAAAAAGAAACAGTCTTGGAACAATTACAAACTTTAATCAATGCGCATAAACGATCTGTACTGGCCCAAGAAATTGCAGACAAAAACAAGCTCTATTTACAAACAGAAGATCCTGCAATTAAAACAGAAATTGACGCCTTGACCCAGGAATTACATTCTCTTTTACAAGATGAATAACCAGATTTTCAGCTTCCTACAGCCCCACAACAAATGTATTTACACAGCCCCCAGAAAAACACCTTGACTTTTCTTAAAAAACCATTATCATATACTCTGTTTTCAACAATTTGCAAAAGGAGATAATTATGCCATCAGTTGTTAACGGTGATTTATGTATTAAGTGCAAGGCTTGTGTGGAAGTGTGTCCTGTCGGTGCTTTCCACGAAGGAGAAAAACAAGTTGTTGTTGATCCAAATACTTGCATTGACTGCGGAGTATGCATTGGGGAATGCCCTCAAGGCGCTATTAAACCTGCAGATGAATCCGATGAAAAGTGGGTTAAATTTAACGCAGAAAATGCAGAATCTTTACCTGCTGCCTAAGTTTAATTGGATATACTAAATTACCCTTTGCGTCATCTGCATGGCAAAGGGTTTTTATTTCGGGTAAAACATGCCTATTTATCAAGCAACACAAAAAAATATCAAGCAAGCGGCACAACTAATAAAATCCGGGGATATTGTCGCATTTCCAACTGAAACCGTGTACGGTTTAGGGGCAGATGCTTATAATGCGACTGCCATTGCCAAAATTTTTGAAGCAAAAAATCGTCCTACTTTTAACCCACTCATCTCACATATTGCCGATACAGGAATCTTAGAAGATTACGTCCAAACAGATGAGCGTGTCTATGCTTTAGCCAAAAAGTTTTGGCCAGGCCCACTTACTATGGTTTTGCCACGCAAACAGCATAATGCAGCATTGGATTTGGCCTGTGCGGGTTTGCCCACCATCAGTGTGCGTATGCCCAACCACCCTGTTGCATTAGCCCTCATCAAGGCCGCTCAGACACCTATCGTAGCCCCCTCGGCCAATCGCTCGCAGAGCATAAGTCCAACCACTGCTCAGCATGTACAAAACAGCCTTGGCAACCGTGTTCCAATGATTTTGGATGGAGGCCCTTGTCATGTAGGCGTGGAATCCACAATTATAGACTTAACCACAAAAAAAATAGTCCTGTTACGTGCCGGTGGAATTGCTATGGAAGATATAGCTACGTTTTTGAATGAAGAAGTTGTTGTATCAGCAGGAAATCCAAATTTACCTTCTTCACCAGGCCAAATGCTAAAACATTACGCACCTGAATATTCAACTCGCATTAATGTCACAATCCCAGAAGCCGATGAATTTATGATTGGCTTTGGCAAAATAGATGGCCATCTCAACCTGAGTCCAACAGGAGATTTAGCTGAAGCAACCGCCAACCTGTTTGCCTATATGCACATTGCTGAAGAACAAACAAAGTACACAAAAATTGCTATTGCTCCTATTCCAATGACTGGTCTCGGCCGGGCTATCAATGACCGAATCAAGCGAGCTTCCTATAAAGATTAACGTCCAAAAGTTGACATATCTGATATCTGTGGTATAATTATAGGAGTGGGGTGTAAGCCGCCACATTATTAAAAGGAGACACAATGAAGAAATTTTTACTAAGAACTGCAGTAATTACAGCCGCGGCAGCACTAGCATGGTATGTTGGCGGGGCGATTTTATTGGGGATAGGACCTGCTTATGCAACCTTTGGAGATATTGCTGTTGCACTCGGATGGGTTGTTGCTATGTACAAAAACGCCATGAAATCAATTGATGACAGTAAGAATCCACCGTCACCACCCAGTGCCGGTTTAGCGATTGAATCTAAACCTTCACGCCAAAAACAAAACCAACGCCAACGTGATGATCTTGGACATATACAAGAAGCTTATCGCGCACCTGGGCAAAAAAAGAAAGTTGGACGTTGGGGTAAAAAGGCCCGTTCAAACGATTATCAACGTGCCGCTTAACAATAGGAGAATAAAATGGAAGCAAAGAGTAAACCAACCACAGAAACACCTGTAACAGATAAACCACTCAGCACCGAAGATGTGACACAAGAACAGTTGCGCACACAAATTGCTCGAGAAAGAGCTGAACAAGCGAGAATTGAAGCACAACGTGAAGCCGATTTAGCCAAAATCAAGGCTGAAGGTAGGGCCGGTGTGGAAGCCGCTGATGCTGACAGAGCTGTGGCGACAAAACAAAAACGTGAAGCTTCTGGCCAAACTTTGGATCCTGTATCCAATTGGGCAAGCCGATTGTTAAAAAGTTGGAAAACTTGGTTAGGTATTGGAGTTGTAGCAAGCGCGGCAACCGTCGGTTATAAAGCCTGTGCCCACAAATCCGATCCAAACGGCCTCCCAAATATACAAAGAGTCGTTCAAGGGGTTACTGGTGTAGCAGATGCGACAGCTGCCACCGTAGAAGCAACAGGAGAGGCAGCCAAAGAAAATACATCTGCCCTGACGAATACTGTACATGGCGTCATTACAGGTGTAGCCAAAACAGGTGAAGCCACCGGAACAGCCACCGAGGCTTTGGGTAGTGCTTTGCAAGTCTATACACCAGAACAACGTGAAGAAGCATTGCAAAACTCAACAGACTCAAGAGCGGGACTATCTCGTCTGATTTGGAACATCAAAAAAGAAAAGCAAAACTAATCCTGTTCTGTTAACTAAGACACCCGCCTAGTTTGGCGGGTGTTTTTATATTACTTAATAATGCGGTGGAGGAGTTTCCTCAGATAAAGGCTTAACAATGGACGTATTCACACTGTCCTTTAGGTCATGATATTCACGTTCCAATTTGGCAGTCACTCTTGCCAAGCGCACAACCTCACCATTCAAATCATCCAATTGTTTTTCCAGGTCAGCGACATACCGCTCTAACTCAATTATTTTTTCAGATTCTGTCATTTATTTGCAGCCTTGCCAATACCTCATCTTTACCCAAAATTTGCATAATAGCATATAAATCTGGTGATTGTGTACGACCAGTAATAGCCACACGCAAAATCTTTGCCACATCTGCGACAGATCCTTTGAATGAGGACGGATCAACCTTGTACGCCTTCATATCTGTTGCAAAGCCATTAGCCCCGGCGACCTCTTTAATCTTGGTAAACCAATCTTCTTTGGAATCAGCAGGGTTATAAATACTGGCATAATCTGTCGCAACCTTAATAAAATCATCTGCCAAAATTGGCGCCAACAACGCCTTATCAAATGTCGGGGTTTGAAAGAAAAATTCGGTTTCCTTTTCAGCATCTTCCCACTTGAACAAATCCTTTCTGGACTTCGCACCGATACCGCGCTCTATATTAAAGATAGCAACACATTTATCATGATTATTTTCCAAAACAACGGCAAAATCTGGCTTATATTCTTTTGCCCATGTCAGCACTTTAGCATACACCTCTTCTGCCGTCATACGCGCAACAACTTCCCGCGCAATGCTGTTTAATTTCACCATATCAAACAAAGCACCAGCCGTATTGGAAATTTTGTTAAAATTCATTCTAAAATCAAAGGCCGGCACCGTTGGATTTGCTCTGCGCCAATCTTCGAAACTAGCATTAAGCAGGTTAAATAAGTACTCAATTTGTGCTTCTTCAGGATACCCACATTGCCAATAATAAGCTATACTTGCCTCTGGATCCAAGCGTTTAGAAAGCTTACGACGACTTCCATTATCAATTTTTTGAATAGGAGCCAAGTGTGCGTACTTAGGTGGTTGCCAACCTAATGCAGTAAATAATTGGATATGCAATGGTAATGAAGCAATCCATTCATCTGCACGTGATACAATAGTTGTGCCCATTAAATGATCATCTACAGCATGTGCAAAATGATATGTTGGCAATCCATCACTTTTTATGATTACAATATCCATATCATTCTCCGGCATGGACAAATTGCCACGTATCAAATCTTTGACGACAATACGATTTTCATATTTTCCTGGGGATTTAAAGCGCAACACCCAAGGTTTACCCGCTTTTAAATTTTCCAACACTTCAACATCTGTCAACGTGCGACATTTTGCATAGGTACCATAATAGCCGGGGCGCAAGCCTTGCTTACTTTGGATCTTACGACGTAGTTCAACATCTTCTTCGGAACAAAAACAAGGATAGGCCAATCCCTTTTCTGCTAAACTCTTAGCAAATGCCTGATAAATTTCTTTTCGTTTAGATTGTGTATAAGGACCATAATTTCCCATATCCTCACCATTGGCTCCAACACCTTCATCCAAACGAATACCATATCGAGCCAAAGACGAAATAATTAATTCAGCGGCACCTTCCAATTCGCGTTTTTGATCAGTATCTTCCAAACGTAAAAAGAACACCCCCCCAGATTGATGTGCCACCCGCTCCGCACATAAGGCTTGATAAAGCGTTCCAATATGCATATTGCCTGTTGGACTTGGCCCTACACGTGTCACGCAAGCCCCCTCTGGCAATTGACGTGGCGGATACTTTGCCTCTATCTCAGCCACAGTCGGCAAGGGAGTTGGAAATAACAAATCAATAATCTCTGGTGTCATTAGACAATCCTTTCTGTCAAACGGGGAATAGTATATCATATTTTTCCTTGATTTTCAAGCATCTTTTTGGTACAATATGCCGCAAAAGAAAGGATAAAGTATGTCATTATTAGCCCTTGTATCTGATAAAGTATCACAAGCATTTACCAAAGCAGGATTTGCCAATGCAGACACTTTAGTACGTGCGTCCGATCGCCCAGAATTGTCCGATTTTCAATCTAACGGGGCTTTACCATTGGCCAAACAAACCCATACGAACCCGCGGGAAGTTGCCACCAAAATCGCTGACATATTACAACAAGATTCCTTATTTTCGGCTGTATCCGTTGATGGGCCAGGCTTTATCAACATGAAGATTGCAGATGATGAATTAGGTAAATTAGCACCTCAGTTTATCAACGCCGATAAGTGCGGATATGAACGCCCTACGCCGCCACAAACTGTTATCTTGGACTATTGTGGCCCAAACATTGGAAAAGTGCTTCATTTTGGTCATTTGCGGTCTAGTAATATTGGAGATGCCGTCCGGCGTATTATGACCTTTGCCGGGGACAAAACAATTGGAGATGCCCACTTAGGCGATTGGGGTCGCCCTATGGGACT
>Ga0310786_10009990_pt1 | contig 11966 bp, 8 predicted proteins | sample AusTroGonzalo_MG_FD_203881 | JGI IMG/M metagenome (GOLD analysis project Ga0310786, IMG submission 203881) | Bovine rumen microbial communities from tropical cattle in Woodstock, Queensland, Australia - Gonzalo_03 (v2) (version 2) | ecosystem: Host-associated > Mammals > Digestive system >... | reverse complement strand
CACCCAACTACTGCCGTTGTCGGGCTCGGAGGCCCGACCTACTACAGTTGCAAAGCTTGGAAGCTTCACCCACTACAGAACAGTCCTATGTCGCGACAAAACGGATAGGTTTCAACCGCACAGCACGAAAATTTATCATCATTAGTGCCAATTAGTTTCCATAGTCTTTCTGTTCGGTCGGATTTGCAATCCGACTGCTTTGAATATAAGCATTTGTAATGCGATAAATAGAGCGAAGACAGGATTAGAAACCCTAATATTCACTATGGGTCACTTGGAGTCCGCTTGCGCGGAGAAATCTTCCAAATCTTCCAAATCTTTTCTCGTCATTTTGTTGGATTCGTTGGATTTCTGGAAACGAATCAGCACAAATTGGGATAAATTTATCATAATTGGTGCCAATTAGTTTCCATAGTCTTTCTCTTTTTGAGAGATTTCAAGGCCGACTGGTCGACCAGATTAGGGGGGTCTGAGTAGATTACGAACAGGATGGGATAACATAAATTTTCGATAAACCGAAAAAATATTCCGAAATGCTTTGGCGGTTCGGTTTTTTGTTTGTATCTTTGCAGCCGATAGGCTGCGAGTACGGGCGGCACCTCGGCATAGAGCCAGCTCTCTGCGCTCGGTTTGCACCGTCCTTGCACCGATAGGCTGCGAGTATGGGCGGCACCTCGGCATAGAGCCAGCTCTCTGCGCTCGGTTTGCACCGTCCTTGCGCTGACGTTCCTGCACGACGGTGCAGCTACCCCTAAGAAGACTATAATTCATTATTATTAATAATTAATTCATCATTATTCGACGTATTATGAAACAAAAAACTTTACTTAAAACAATGCTCCTGCTATGCGCCCTCATAGTGGGAAGTATGAGCGCGTGGGCAGCAGACGTGACATACGATTTCTCTCAGATTGACGGCTTTTCTAATTGGGGGTCTTCATATTCAAAGCACGAAGTTAATTATACAGATGCGGTAGTCACATTTGCCTCTGCCAATAAACAGTCTAATACAATTACAGATATCCCCGTTACAAAAGGTGGTGATGTTACCTTAGTAACAAAAAATGACAAAATCATAAAAGATGTCACATTTACTTGTAGACAGTGGGGAAGCAAAGCACAAACCATCACTCTACATTATAGTACTGATGGAGGAGAAACTTATACAAGCACAGGTGTTACTTCTACAAACTTTACAATTACAAAATCAGAGCTTCCTTCAGGAACTAATGCCGTTAAAATCACTTTCTCTTCCACCTCTAATCAGGTAGGAATTGCTTCAGCGGCTGTATCATTCGCAGCAGCAGGCCCTCAAGACCTAACTAAGTTTGAATTCGACAGCCCAACTCCTTCTATCTCTCTAACAAAAGGTAATGGTTCTTATGATGGGACCTACACTCAAACAGTTTCTTTCCTGCCCAATACTTATACAGGTGATATTTATTATTGGATTGACTATGACAATTCGACTTTTTCAAACGATGAGGCAGAAGTTGATATATCCACAGGTGAAGTAACAATTATGCGGGAATCGAATGTAGGTGGAACTATCAAGGTTGTTGCCTCTGGCGAGGCCGTTACAGACATGTTCAACGAGCCTGATGATGCAACATACACGCTGACTGTTAATCCCTACAAGCCAGCTGCTCCTTCATTCTCAACAGAAGGCGGTGCGGTGGATTATGGTTCGACTCTTTCCCTGACTTCTGATTACACCATTAAATACACAACCGATGGCACAACTACCCCAACAGCTTCAGTGGGTACAACGTATGAGAATCCTATTGTATTGAAAGATGCTTGCACGGTAAAGGCTGTGGCTATTGATGGTAATGATGTTAGTGACGTGGCTTCGTTTGACTTCACTATCAAAACGCCTGATAATGTTACTGTTACGCCAGCAGGTGGTAGTTCTACAAACAAAACCCCAGTACAATATGGTACACAGGTAACGATGACTCATCCGTTATCAAGTTTGGGCACTATTCGCTATACTACTAATGGCACGATTCCTGCCAACCAAATAGCGGAACATCCTGATAAGGTGTTCCCATACACTGGGCCTATCACCATTACGGCCGATATTCGCATCAAGCCTCAATTCCAGACAGACAATGGACTTTATTGGAGTGCATCAGCTCCTGATAACTATTATACTATTGCAACTCCTGTGGCACCTACACCCAGCGAGACTTCAGGCACAGAGGTGGCAAAAAACACCGTTATTACCCTCTCTCACGCATTGTTGGCAAACAGTCTTGGTAAGATTTATTATACTGTAACAACTGACGGTACTGAACCAGCTGACCCAACAGCCGAGAGCACAGAATACACCGATGGCATTACTATCGATGTTGACAAGAAGGTCAAGGCTCGTTTCATAACCAATGGTAGTCATCTGGGTGAGATTGCCAGTTTAGAGTATACCTATATCCGTACAGCAGCAGGTCTGGCTTACGCCACTCCTTCATACGAAGTGCCTGTGAACAGTGCGTTTACTACTCCCGAACTGACCAATCCTAACGGTCTTACTATCACTTACTCGTCAAGCAATCCAACAATTGCTTCTGTCGATGCAGCTACAGGCAATGTAACCATCAATGCTGTTGAGGGCGATGTAACCATATACGCCCGTTCAGATAGAGATGCCACCTACTATGCTGGTGAGGCTTCGTATACCATCACCGTCTATGACCCAACAGTTCCTGGTACTCAGTGGAATCCGTTCACGGTAACAGAAGCATTGGCATTTACAGAGTCATTAGGACAAGGACACACTTCTGGAGATAACGTCTATTATGTTAAAGGTATTGTTTCTTATGCTGGGAGTGTTAGCTCAAACAAACAGACTTTTTATATTTCCGACAATGGAGAAGAAAGCAATGAGTTACGTATTTATCAAGGAAAATACTTAAACCAGACAGACTTTACAAGTAGCAATAAGCTGGAAATTGGCGATGAAATTGTTGCTGTTGGCCAATTAGAGTATTATAGCTATAATGGTGATACTAGCATGGATATGAACGATGGCTATCTGACCTACTTCAAGCGCAGACTGATGCCTAACCTTGCTTTTGGCGGCGAGAGTGAAAAGACTGTTACTCTGACTAAGGGTGAAGAACTGCCTGAAGTTGCCTTCACTAAGGCAGAAGGAATCAGTAATTCCGATATTACATTTACTGCTTCTTATAGTGCAGTTGCTTCTGTATCAAACACTGGTGTCATCACATTGGGTGGAAGCACGGGTACATCCGTGATTACAGCCACTTTCACCAAGAATGACGACTACAATGCAGGCAAGGCTATTTGCACCATCACAGTTAATCCTGCTGGTGTGACGCCGGAGCCAAGCGCAAGTGGATATTATGTCAAAGTCACATCAACAAATGAACTGATTAATAATGCGAAATACCTGTTTGTTAATGAAACTGCTCTAAAGGCTCTTAATGGAGCAAATCTTGTTGATGGAACAGCTAATGTAATGACAATCGCATTTGATGAAGATAATCCTAATCATATTGTTTCATCAGAGTCTGTTAATAATGCTGCATTTACCTATAACTCGTCGACATCAAGCTTCAAATCTTCTCAGAACAAGTATTTGACGGGAGGAAATAAGTCTATTTCTGGTAGTGACAGTGAAGAAGAATCAAATAATACTATTGAATTTGATACATCTGGCAATATCAAGTTAAATAACAATTCATCATATCTTCGCTATAATACAGACGGTCCTCGTTTCCGCTATTATACATCTTATTCAACTTGTGATAATGTTCAGCTCTACAAGTTCGTACCTGGCGAATCTCCTGAAAATATTGATATTTATGTCAGCGAGGCAGGTATGGCCACATACGCCAGCAACTTCGACCTCGACTATAGCAACGTCAGCGGCCTGAAGGCTTACATCGCTAAGGATGTTAACGGCGTTATTATGCAACATGAGGTAAGTAAGGTGCCTGCAGGAACAGGCGTACTGCTTTGCGTCAGCGATGGCGGCGGTAAGTCATATGCCGTTCCGACTGCAACAGGAACTTTGGACAACGTTGAAGACAACTTGTTCAAACGTGGTACTGGAGCTAGTGTTGCATCGGTAGACGGCACGAAGCACAACTACATCTTGAATGTCGTGGACAATGAGCTGGGCTTCTACAGGGCTGCAGGACAGACGGTAGCTACGAATCGAGCCTACCTACAGACCACTGTAGACGCTGCACGTATTGCCCTTACATTTGACGATGAGGCCAATGGTATAGCCGAAAATGAGATAATGAGAAATGTAGAGAATAAGAAAGTCTACAACCTGAGCGGTCAGCGCGTAGACAATCCGAAGAAGGGTGGTCTCTACATCGTGAACGGTAAAAAGGTTATCAAGAATTAGAGAATTTGAGAACCATTCATGGGTAATTATTGGTAATTAATGTTTAAAATAAAAATTGGAGAACAACGATTATGAAAAAGACATATATTAATCCTGAGATTATGATTGTACGCCTTAAGACCATGCGCATGATTGCACAGTCTATCAATCCACAACAAAAAGATGCCATGACTTCAGCAATGGGACGTCAAAGAGGTGGCTTCTGGGACGAAGATGACTATTAAGCCCACATTCGTACATACATAAGAAACTCTTATAACTATTCAAGCCTGTTGCCCCAACTGGACAACAGGCTTGAAATATTATTTTTTCCTGCTTTCTTTTGGTTTTTCAAAACAAATAATGTACCTTTGTAGCCAAATTGCAACGATTTTGACGTTATGACAGCATTAGTACAGAAGATGAAGGAAACTCCGATGGCTCCGTACATAGGGCTTATGCGGAGCATGAGCCAGCAGCAGAAGCTGGTGGTGATGGCGTTCCTGGTCGACACTATGCAAGCATCGGACGCGGAAGAGGAAGAACCGAAGAGAATGTTGAAACCCAATCCCCCCTTCAAGCATTATAGGCCAGCCAGCGAGTTTTCTGAAGCAGAGCGTACAAGCATCATAGAGCGGATGAACGGAATGCCCGTGTCGTCAGAAACCGACAGCTTAATAGATGGACTCTCTTTGACGGCAGAAGAGATGAAGGACGAGCGCACAAGGTATATTTTACTTTCGAGAAGCTGACATTCGTTAACTGAGAAAGAGAAAGGATTTGGATGATTTGAAAGATTTCCCGCCAAAGGCGACTAAAATAAGAAGAGTGCCCCTGCGGGGCAGAAATCCAACAAATCAGACAAAATGAAGAGAAAGGATTTGGAAGATTTGAAAGATTTCTCCGCGCAAGCGGACTCCAAGTGACCCAGGGCTTGCTCTGTTTATCGCAATATGGAAACTAATTGGCACCAATTATGATAAATTTATCCCAATTTGTGCTTATTTGTTTCCGAAACTGTATACGCCGTGGCCGGCGTGCGGGCTGGCATCAGGGATTACAAATCCCCTTTAACGCCTGCCCCTACATTTTTAGATTGTGATTTTTCGACAATCTGTCACTTTTTGTGCTAAACCGTTGATAATGAGCAAGTAATGTGCAGTGTAAGATTTTTTTAATCTTACACTAATATCACTTTATGTGTAGGCGTACTCGACAGCAAAGGCACGGCCTTTAAGGTTGAAGGGATATAACGCTTAATAGTAAAACAAGTTGTTTTACTATTGCATAGATGCCTTTTGCGACTGCAAAAGAGGCCTTCTGAGGAAGTAAAACAACTTGTTTTACATGGTGATATAGCAGTGTAAGATTGTTAGGAACATACACTGCATGTAATCAACTGATAATAAAACAGATAGAGGCAAAAGTGTAAGATTACGGAAAAAAACAAAATTTCAGGTAGCGCAAGATTAGGAACCCCAAACGTAGGGGCAGGCGTTAAAGGGGATTTGTAATCCCTGATGCCAGCCCGCACCGCCATTAGGCGGTATGTACGCACAAAGAAGATGACATGGAAACTAATGGGCACTAATTATGATAAATTTATCTCAATTTGTGCTTATTTGTTTCCTTAACTGTAAACGGCGTGGCCGGCGTGCGGGCTAACAATAAGCCAGCAATAAGCCAACAATAAGCCTGCAACTAAAAAAATATTCGCAAAATCCTTTGCGGTTTTATTTTTTATGTGTATCTTTGCACCGATATTGATGATGCTATCAAGATGTGACGCAATTATTAATCTCTAAAACATACTTATTATGAAACAAAAAATTACTTTATTAACAAGAATGATGCTCCTGCTATGCGCCCTGATAGTAGGCAGCGGAAGTGTGTGGGCGGAAAATAAAATCACGTTCGACTTATCAACAGGCTATACTAATGCCCAACAAGTAGCAGAAGTTTCCTCCGGTGGTGTAACTATCACATTTGCAAAAGGAACGGGTAGTAATGCACCTGCATGGTATAACAGTGGAACTGCCCTTAGATTTTATTCTGGCAACACTATTACATTTGCAAGTTCTGGTGCAAAAATTGAAAAAGTTGTCTTGACGAATACTGAGTCACAACTGGTAGGCGGCACAGATGGTGCTAACTTCCCTACTGATGGTACTTATTCTGTTAGCAACAAGGTTGAAACTTGGACACCAAATACACCACTTGAATCTTTTACTATCAATATCACCAACAAGCCTAGATTGACAAAGATTGAGGTGTTTTTGGAAGAAGATGCAAGCCTTGAGGACTGTGACCTCGCACTTACAGGAGCACCCGTTGAACTTGAATTCGACCTCTATAACAATGCTGATGCACAGGTTGTCAGCTATACGACTTCCAGCACGGGTGCTATCACCATTGAGCCAGCGACCAGCGAGTATTTCACCTATACCCACGATGCGGAAGCTAAAACCATCACTGTCACACCTGTTGCTGTAACGCCAAGTGCTCAGACCGTCACAATTAGTCAAGCTGCTGACGATACTTACAAAGCTGGTTCTACTTCTTTCACTATTACTATCGCTGACACGACTCCTTTCAATGGCGTTATATTTGATGCTACAACAGATAAGGGAACAAGTCCTATCGTAAAAGATAATGTCTCATTTGCTTGTACTAGCGGTGTTCTTGATAATGGATCAGAATATCGTCTTTACAAGAATTCTACTACTACTATCAACACGACCGACGGTAGTAAAATTACTAAGATTGAGTTTGTAGGCGTTCAAGGTTATGCTGCATCTAACTTTACAACCCAAACAGGCTGGACGGCCACTGGGAACGATGGCGTATGGGAAGGTGAAGCAGAATCTGTTTCTTTTATAGCTTCTGGTGCACAAGTCCGTGCTACTGAAATTAAAGTAACAGTTGAGCAGAATACCAATCCTTCCATCTCAGCCAACAATGTTGAAATTGCATACGATGCCACCTCTGGTGAAATTGCCTACAGCATCGTGAATCCTATTGATGGTACAACACTGACAGCAGCATCTGAAGCTGAGTGGATTTCTGACATAACTGTTGCTGAAGACAAAGTGACATTCACCACCACAGCTAACGAAGGCGCAGAGCGTACAGCCACCATCACCCTGACATACGGCACTTTGACCAAGGATGTAACTGTTACTCAGGCTGCAGCTCCCGTTATCTATACTACTATTCCTGACCTCTTCGCTGCTGCTACTTCAACAGCAACGGATGTGAATGTGACGTTCAACAACTGGGTGGTTTCTGGTGTATCTACCAACGGCAAGAACGTATTTGTTACCGATGGCACCAATGGCTTTGTCATCTTTGACAGCAACGGAGGACTAAATAACACTTATGCTGTTGGCAACATCCTCTCCGGAACTGCAGTAAGCTGCAAACTGCAACTATTCAATGGCTTTGTAGAGATTACTGAGTTAGATGCCACCGACCTGACTATCACCGCTGGTGGTACTATCAGTGCAGCTAACATTACTATGGCTGACTTGACTGGTGTCAACACTGGTGCTCTGGTTAGCTATACCAATCTCACTTGCACCATCACATCAGGCAAGTATTATCTCTCCGATGGTACAACCACTCTGCAAGTATACAATGCACTCTATGCATTCGGTGCCCTGGAGGCCGGAAAGACATACAACATTACTGGTATCTACCAGCAGTACAACACTACCAAGGAGATTCTGCCGAGAAGTGCTGATGACATAGAAGAAGTGGTAATCTTAGTGCCTTCCATTACCTTGAGCACAAATACCATCGAAGCTTCTGCTGAAGGCGCAGACGGAACTATTACCGTTACTTATGAAAATCTCACGGAAGTTGTCGCAGAAATTCATTTCTACGATGCTGAAGGTGCTGAAGCAACCTACGATTGGATTGATGCTGAAATCAATGATGAGAACAATCTCTACTATATTATCTCGGACAACACTGGTGACGCCCGTACTGCCTACATGAAGGTTTATGCCCTTGATGACGAAGGTCAGGATGTTTATTCAGAGCTTATCACCATCACGCAGGCAGCTCCCGTGGTGACTACAACTTACACGCTCGCCACTGCCATCGTTCCTGGCAAACACTACATCATTGTCGGTGGAAATAAGGCAATGGGTGGGCAGAACAACAATAATCGCGCTGCCGTAGATGTCACCATAGATGAAGAAGTCGCATCTGTATCCTCTGACCAAGAGGTCTGTGAGTTCATCATCTACGGTCCGGATGCCAATGGACGGTATTCTATTTATGACGAAACAGTTCCGGGTTATCTGTATGCTGCCAGCAAAAGCTCAAATCACTTGAAGACACAAGCTTCAAATAATATCAACGGTAAGTGGAGCATTACCTTTAGCGATGGCGTTGCCTCTATTGTTGCCGACGGTAGCAGCAACCGTAATGTGATGCGATACAACAGCAGCAATTCCGTCTTCTCCTGCTATGCAGAAGAAAATAATCAAGCTGATGTCTATCTCTACGAAAAAGATGGCGAAGCTACGCCAACTGCAAACGTGACTCTGGCTGCCTCTGGCTACGCCACCTATTGCAGCCCGTTAGCCCTTGACCTGACTCCGACGGAAGATTATGCTGCGTGGATTGTGACAGGAGTTAATGGAACAACAGTAAACTTCACGAAGATTACGGGTGCTGTTCCCGCTGAAACGCCATTCATCCTTTATGGTCAGAACTACGGAGGTCAGACAGCTACGCTGACTGTAGCCACGGGTGAGGTTACACCAATATCAGGCAACATGCTGAAGGGTACTTTGGAACCCACTCAGGTTACTACCGAAATGGAGATTAACGGTCAGAGCTACACGCTCTACGGCTTGAGCAATGGTGAGTTCCAGAAGATCAACGCTGGTACGATTCCTGCCAACAAGGCTTATCTGCCTATCCTGACCAGTGAGGCTCCTGCTTCTGGTGCCCGCCTGCGCATTGTCTTTGGTGGCGAGGCTACAGGCATAGCCGAAAATGTGATAATGAGAAATGTAGATAATGAGAATGTCTACAACCTGAACGGTCAGCGCGTCAGCCAGCCGAAGAAGGGTGGTCTCTACATCGTGAACGGCAAAAAAACGTTGGTAAAATAAGAAATAACAAATAACAAATTAAAATTGCAAACCGTTATGAAAAAGATATATGTAAAGCCCATCATAAAAGATGTGATGTATGACTTAGGTGGTGCCATTTTGGATGTCGTTTCGCCAAACGCTGGCATTGGCAATGGCACAGTTGATGCCGGACTTATTGAATCCCGCCGTCGTCGCTATGATGTCTGGGATGAAGAGGATGAGGAAGAAGAATAAGCACATAATTATGTTCAAAAAACAATTCGTTTGCTGGCCGCTGGTGCGTGAGCATCGGCGGTCAGATTTTTAAAAGGAGAAAAAACGGAAGGAATGAACGGAAAGAAGATATTGACGACGGGTCTGGCGCTGATCATGCAGATAGTGGTCGTGGCACAGGGAACGGTGGACGACTATAAGCGGTCGGCGGCCATACGTGGAAAATATTCGGGAAAGATGGTCGGCGGCGACGTCAAGGCCCACGTCAGAAGGGGTGAGCATAAGTTCTGGTACTCCGTATTCGACGGCAAGGAGCAGGTTTACAAGGAGGTTGATGCCGACAAGAACACGGTGACGATGCTCACGGAGAATCCGGAAAGGCCACGGCGACCAGCCTGGCGCGGCCCACAACGCCCGCAACGCCACTGGATGGAAGTGCCTGACGAGAAGGACGGCTGGCGCGTGTCGCCCACCGACAGTACGCTGGTGGTGTTCCACCGCGACAATAACCTGTGGACACGCCGGGACGGCAGCGAGCGGCAGCTGACAAATAACGGCGACTCCACGAACTATTACTCAGCGTGGGGCTCCTTCTCGTCTGACGGCCGCTACTTCGCCACGGTCCGCATCAAGCCTGCGCCGAAGCACTACGTCTACTACGTAGAGTCCATGCCCTCAACCCCTAAACTTCCAAACTCCAACTTCCAAACTCCAACATCTGTCCAGCCTGTGCTCCACAAGCAGGAGTACGCCAAGCCCGGCGACTCGCTGAACTACCGCGTGCCTGTCATCGTCGAGGTGGCAACGGGTAAGGTGGTGGAGCCTGCGACCGACCTGTTCCGACATCAATACGCGGTGTCGGCACCGCGATGGGACAAAGACGGGCGGACGGTGACGTTCACCTTCAACGAGCGTGGCCATAAGACGTACCGCCTGTTGGAGCTGTCGGCAGAAACGGGACAGGTGCGCACGCTCATCGAAGAGACGAACGCGAAGTACGTGAACTATAACCGCCTCTACCGCCACGACTTCGAGGACGGCCGCCGCATCCTGTGGACGAGTGAAAGAGACGGCCATAACCACATATACCTGTATGACCGCCAGACGGCGAAGCTTGTGCGGCAGGTGACGAAGGGTGACTTCTACGTCCGCGACATCCAGCACGTGGATGAGAAACAGGGCATCGTCTACTTCTCGGCCAACGGCCCTACCGGCCTGCGCGATAATGAGAAAGAAGACCCCTACCTTATACATTATTACAAAATTGGGCTGAACGGCAAAGGGCTGAAGTGTCTCACGCCTGAGGAGGGTCACCACAGCGCGACGTTTACTGAGGATATGGCCTACATAATTGACACTTACTCCACCGTGACCACGCCGCCGGTAACGGTGCTGCGCTCGGGCAAGGACGGCAAGGTCATCAACACGCTGGAGCAGGCCGACATCACGAAATTGGAAGCCGAGGGCTGGAAGGCTCCCGAGGTGTTCGTGGCGCCTGGACGTGACGGTGTGACGCCGATGTGGGGGCTCATACAGCGGCCGTCGAACTTCGACCCGCAGAAGAAATACCCAATCATCGAATATATCTACAGCGGTCCTGGCGACCAGTACGTGCCAAAGTCGTTCACGCCGTGGCTCTATTACCTGCAGGATCTGGCCGAACTGGGGTTCATCGTTGTGCAGGTAGACGCCATGACGACATCGTTCCGCAGCCGGGAGTTTGAAGAGGTATGCTACAAGAACCTGAAGGACGCCGGACTGCCCGACCGCATTGCATGGATCAAGGCCGCTGCTGCGAAATATCCGTATATGGATGCCGACAACGTCGGTATATATGGCTGCTCGGCCGGCGGACAGAACGCGATGGCTGCCGTGCTGTGGCATGGTGACTTCTACAAGGCTGCCTACGCCGCCTGCGGCTGCCACGACAACCGCATGGACAAGATATGGTGGAACGAACAGTGGATGTCGTACCCCGTGGACTCAAGCTACGTGGAGTGCTCGAACGTGGAGAATGCCTGGCGGCTGGAACGGCCACTGATGCTCGTGGTCGGTGAACAGGACGACAATGTTGACCCTGCCTCGACCATGCAGGTCGTCGCCGCACTCGAAAAAGCGGGCAAGGACTTCGAACTGGTGGTGCTGCCAGGTGCCCGACATACCATGGGCGAGACTTTCGGCGAACACAAACGGGCAGACTTCTTTGTACGACACATGCTTGGCGTGGTACCGCCAAAGTGGAACGAACTGAACCACGAATTACACGAATTACACGAATAAAA
>Ga0310786_10009989_pt1 | contig 11967 bp, 14 predicted proteins | sample AusTroGonzalo_MG_FD_203881 | JGI IMG/M metagenome (GOLD analysis project Ga0310786, IMG submission 203881) | Bovine rumen microbial communities from tropical cattle in Woodstock, Queensland, Australia - Gonzalo_03 (v2) (version 2) | ecosystem: Host-associated > Mammals > Digestive system >... | reverse complement strand
AGAACTATTTAGATTATTTATAATATCAGCCGCGCGTATTACGGTTGAAAAATTACCATTAAGAGTTCTACTATGCCATTGTGTATCAAAGTAAAGGATCGATGGTTCAGATACAACAATATTATCAAAGTAAGTATAACTACCTTCTTCAATGGCTAAATAACAAACATTATTATCGGGTGTACCCGGCGATGTTATTGGAGTAGCATCCCCAAGATACATATAACCGGCGCCCAATACATCCACCATTTCATTCAAAACATATTGTAGGTTACTTCCTGTGATCTCACCTCTACCATTTGGTTTAATGGTTTTTTCAATTGTTGTTTTAAGTTCACTATTTCCCATATCATTTATTGATTATTTTAATATTTTTCTATTTGATTTCAATTGGGGATCCATTAGTTTTATAAAAAATAAGAACTCCATTGGAGTTCGTTAATATTATTTCGTCCGTAAATGTAAAGTGTTTCATCCTTGATCCTCCACAGGAATGTAATTCCAATTTTTTGGTTTCTTACCCATATTCGCATCGACATACGGTGCCGGGTCATTCAGGTTGTTATTCCAAAATGCCTCAAGACGTTCAGTGCAAGTTCCACACTTACCGCAGGAAACACCTTTTTCGTTGGCGTTGTAGCAGGAAACCGTGTTCTTGAAGATCATTGTGATTTGACGATGACTCATGCCAATTTCAAGGGCACTCGAGATACCAACGTTCAACACCTCGGCCTTTGAGAAATTAACGAATGGAGTATCGTATTCCACGAGATCGGAGTCCCAGTTGGAAATGCGGTAAAGTTCTTTGGCCATCTCCACAGACTCTTCCGTACAGTCCGGATAAATGGAGTGGTCGCCGGCATGGACACCAAGGGAGATAACGACTTTGGAAATCTTGCGGGCCTCATCTTCCGGGAGGTTACGTTTGTAACTGTTGAGATTCATCTTGGCCCAACCCAATGCCTTACCGAATGTGATGGCGGAGAAGATGACGTTACGGTTTTCCACCACGGTTGCCTTCATGGATTCGTCTTCGTAGTGGCCCTCCGGGGCATGTTCGCCAAGAACCAATGAGGACTGACTGTCGGAAAACGCATCCTGTAGGTTGATGATTTGATGATTGATTGCCATACCCATGTTTTGTAGGTATTTCACAATCTTTTTGGCTCGTTTCAATTCCAACGAATGACTCTGTCCGTAATCGAACGAGATAGCTTTGATCATATACCCCTTGGAAAGGAGATAAAGAAGGAGGCATGTGCTATCCATTCCACCGGAATACGAAACAACTGCAAATTTTTCCTTTTCAGTACGAGTGAAATTTTTGAATTTTTCGGACATATGTATAATGTTTAAGTTTACTTTAATGAATATAAACAAAAGACCCGGCGTTTTAACCGGGTCTTTTGTTGTTTGTAATATTGTGTACTGGATTATTACAAATTACCAAGGGCGCGTGATAGTTTTTCCATCACCAATGTGGCAAATTTGTATTTACTATCGGTTTTGATGCCATTGCGTTCAGTGATTGCCATATTTACACCGGCTTCGATGCCCATAATGACGTCCCATGCGGATCTTTCATCACTGGCTTCCATCAACCAACCTTTGACGTAATTGGCAATTTCGGTACCTTTATTGGTCGATTCATTGAGCTCCGATTGCATATGTTCTTTAAGGTCTTTCATATTTGTACGTTTCTTTATGAATAAAATAATCGACAAACAAGAAACCTGTTACCTACATTTCCATCGCGGACATGGCAGGTCTTATGAGTCCCCACTCGGCGAGTTTTTCGAATCCACCTATATCATTAATGTAGTCGCGAGCAACACTAACAATGAAATCAAACGGATAGCCACCAATATTGGTATCACCAATGGCACATTCAAATTCACATTTATCTCCATAGTGTTTTCCCGGGAAGGTTCCACGGGCATTGACGTAATCCGGGTCATTGACCAATAACCAAGCAAATATGTTTACCGATACATCGGTCTTTGAAAGATCCTTACCATGGATTCCGCCACCGGTAACCCCATCCCCCATATCGGATCCGAGTTTACGGTTCGTTGCACCGGAATCCACGTCAATCCCGCCAGTCCAGTCACCAAGGGGATTGATAATCAAATTACCAAAGCTGACGTTGTGGTTTTCCAGTTCGTTTTCCACCCACTCGTTGGTTGCATGACTTTGACAGATAATAAGTTTATCTGCGTAATTATCAATGAGATACTTTCCGTCATATGGGCAGTCTTCATACAGGAATCCGGCGATCCTTGTAAGCTCGTTTTGTTCCGGGGTATTTTTAACGCCACGGAAAATGCCGTTATCACCACAATGAAGGTCGTTGACTTGGTTTTCCGCGAGATATCCGTCTTGCGGAACACAAATGGTCTTCAAATCAATATCATCGGTTCCGATGATTCGATATACGGTATCACGGACAAATCCACCACGGATGTATTCGCCGGTTTCCGTTACGTATTCATCAAGGCTCCTGTATGAGATATTTGATTCAATGAGGATCAAACAAACCCCATGACCGATAAGAACCTCGATAGCAATTTTAGGATTATCCTCGATGGTATATGCCTTATCGACAAGAGCACCGGCTATACGATCGGCGATTTTATCCGGATGACTTGGGTTAACTTTTTCAAACATAATATGTTACATTTTTATTTCTTCACCGGGGAAACATGTTTTGATAATGTCATTGAGTTCCTTCACTCGATCTGTGATGGAACTATCGCTAATTGTGTACCCTTTCCATAATTTTCGTGCAATCAGATCACCAATGACCTCGCGGACGCATTGGTCGACCTCCTGACGGTTCATTTCGTTCGCATCCCGGTAACCATCATCAACGACACCAAAATAGGATGCGGGGAAATAAATATGTACGACATCCGGATGGGTTTTCATCCAATCCTGAAGAACATACATTTGTTTCTCGTAGGTTTCCTGTGATACTTTTCCGGTACGGACAAGCCAAAGGGTGTATGCACATACATCCAATAATCCGCGGTCGGAGATATACTTGGGGTACTTGGCGAAAAGATAAAGGTATTCAAAAAAGAACCTATTTTGAGACCAGTCATCGCCATTTTGGTTGATATGGACGGTCGGATCCTGTGCGGTCATATTACGTATGACCTCCCGGATACCATATTTTTTGAGTTCATTTGGTAATGCGTTCATTACGCTGGTTTTGCCTGTGCTTTGGGCACCAACAAGTACTATTTGCATATGTATAGCGTGTTTTTTTAAATGTATTGTGATATCTTTGACAATTCTAAAATAGGGTTACCATCAATGCGGGATTTGGTCACATATTCCCCGTTAAAATACCGGTTTTCATTATCGCAAACCTTGCATTTATCACCACAAGATACATCATACAGGAAATCACGTACGGCCTGCTCATAGGATTTGTCGAAATCAACCTTCACATGGGCCGTATTGGATTTCTCAACTTCCCCAATACGGGTAAGTTTACCTTCACCTTCAAATGTGTATTCATTAAATCTGTGATATATGGTTAACCTTATCATTACGTTTAATTCATTGTAGTAATATAGGAATATGTATATGATTTTTAACACAATTATGGTTGAATACCATTATGTCCAACCTCCATCATTATGTGCATAAAAAAAGGCTCATCCGGGGATGGAGCCTTTATTCGAACGTTCAATCAGTTCCCATGTTGGTTATTTGATTTTTTTAACCATTGCATCGAGTTCCTTGACGATCTCCTTGAGGACTGTATCGGAGAAGAATTTAATCTCAACGGCATCGGATGAGCCATCGATATCAAATCGAACGATGTTTCCGGTTGCATTAATGGCATCAATACATGCGGAATTTTCACCAATATCGACCGGATGGTCAAGTCTAATCATACCGTATTCGTCCTCGCCCTTCTTGTTTTTCGAAATGATCTCCGCGCGGGATTGAAGCATGCCTTCAAGACTTTCGTTAAGGGCTGTTTGTACAGATTCAGTGAGTGATTTCATGGCTTTGATAATATTTTTCTACCTTAATAATTATACCTTGATTTGTTTTCAGTTACTTTATGGTTTTTTGATATCGTTAATTTTGCCCATGACCTCGCCGGTATCATCATCATAAATCTCCCCGGTTTCTTCATCAATCTTCCATCCTGTAGGTAAATTATCGGGATCTATGTTGTTGATATCGCCGGTGGGTTGGTTGGCTTCTTTTTTACGATTTTTCATTTCCTCGATGAATGCCTTATTGCCGCGAGACATGACGCTTCCGTCATCGAGGCTGGCGGTACCGCCGGAATCCCCACCAAGATCATTATCCTGTGCAAAGTTGAGTTCCATTTGATATCCGGTGATAATCTTGTTGAATCCGGCTATCTGCTCACGGATTTGCTTATCCACGGAAAGCATCCTTCCCTGCATATCGTTAAGTGCCTTGTATAAACTGGCATTTCCGGGGTGTTTTGCGATGGAACCAACGAGATGATCATGGACTATCTCATTGATCTTCTTCATCTTATAGAGCATCCGGAGAGATTCAATTTCCGTATCAATACGGCGCTTGAAATCCGGGTGTTCATCCGTAAATTCCTTGTTGTTATATAGACGTAAAAGGTTTTGTATATTGGATGCGGCCAAGGTATTTGCTTCTCCACCGATATTTTCCGTATCGATTTCATACATATCCTCCAAATCATCAACACCAATACCGTCCGGTATGCCGAGTTTTTCTGCAGCTTCCCCAAAGAGATATTGCTGCACATCATCCACGGCATCAAATCCGTCTTGTTTTTTCCCTGGTTTTCCCTTTCTTGGCATATTCCTTATGTTTATTTCCTATTATAGCTATACAATATTTTTGATAATATAGTGGCATATTCATCAGTGGTTATATGGTGATTCATCATCCCCATAAAAGCAAGCTTCATTGCTATTGGTTCAACTATTCGCCTTTCATCGTACGGTATTTCGAAGTGTTGATCATATATCGGTGATATATTTAATTTGAATACATCATCACCAAGGGTGGCCCAAATATAATCTTTACTCCTGGTGGATATTGATGGTAGTATTAAAAAATCAACACAATCATCAACCATCATTTTAGCCCAAATAGCATCGTTGCTCGCTCCTTCCCATTGAGTATCCCCTTTATCATTATACGTATCGGCTGGATGATATGAGGTGCGTCTTATATACTCGTTGTATTCATCATATCTACTAATATCCGAAAGATGATCCATGTATAATTTCCGGTCAAACATCATAAATGTACCGGTAAGCATAGGCCATTCCTGTCCGGGCAATACAACCATAACATGTCCAATAAAATGGTTTTTGGCCATTTCATACACATTGTCATCATTTACGAATTTATTGATAAATTCCAAATTAACAACGGTACATGCATTTGTATTGATTATCACATCATATTCAGGGTGTTCGGTTATATACTCCATAAGAGCACGCGTTTTCGCATATATACTACTGTCATCACATGCCACATATAGTGTATTACCAACCAATTCGGTTTTTTCACCGGCGGTATATACAAGTATATCGATATCCATGGGTTGTTGTTCCAACCACATTTCATACCCCTTTACCTGAACCTCTGTCAACTCACGGTATATATCCTGATTTGATGATAATATTGTAAGAAGTACCTTTTTCATAAAATTGGTTAATTCATTTCATGGGCAAGCCTACCAAGCTCGCACTTGCCGTTCCTCCATATACTCCAACCGGTGTATTTGTGAAGGGATGCGTATGAGGATCTATTGCGAATCCATACGGAATCATCATCATTCCATATGATCCACTCAAGTCCTGTTTTATTAATCATATTACGCCACTTGGCACGAGGATTGATGGCATAATCAAATTCTTTCCAGTCTGTATCATTGAGATCTGTAAGGGAAAAAGGTTCATGTCCTTTATAGCAAAGAACAAAATGACCCCAATCATCATCAATACGGTTTTTACCACCTTCACCATTCGAAACAACCTCACAAGCCTGCAGGAATATTGTATCGAAATCCTTCATTTTATATACCTCAAGTTCATCAGTTGTTTCACCTAAACAGCCGGTAAACCGGGCAGTTTTGAGCACATATTTGATATAATCTGTACCAAGACTCCACCACAAGTCAATGTCCTTCAATTCAAGTCCGCCAACATCCCATTTGTCATTTTCAAAAGCGTATATGTAATCAGCGGCCAATTCGTCATCCATCGTAAAACCCAAGGTGGTTCCTAATCCGAGATCTTCATATAGGTGAGTGCGTAAATCCTTCATAAGTTTAATTTAATTCCCTTTAATATATAATAATAAGGTGGTTCACGCTATTAATTGGATGAGTCCTTTTCCTCAACGGTTACCCGTGGCGTAATAGGTTCGAATCTCGCATGGATCGCTTTATCGGGGATACCGATAAACTGGATAGGGCGGAGCACAACCGCGTCAAATTTCATTTGACCATCGGAATACGTGGTAAGACGGAGGTTGTACTTGAAATCTTGGTATTTTTCACCGTTATATTTCAAGTGAATATCCCTGACAACATTGTGAAGGTCATGTATCAGCAATGTTTGGCGTTTGATTTCACGCTTAATGTCTGTGATCTTGTGGATGCACGAAAGTCGATCCTGCTTGTTCCGGTTACGGAGGTTGTTAATGTTCCGGATTTCATCCAACCATACCTGATGGTTCATTTGAAGTTCGTGGAGCCTTGCCACATAGCATCGGTCGATGAGTTCAAGGTGGGCAAGGTAACGGATGTGGTCACGGTAATCGTAATAGGTATTGCGTAATTCGGATTTACGTTTCAACATGACGCCAATGAGTTCGTTGAAACCACAGGTGATGCAACTCGTGTCCTTAATGGTGGGATATCCCTTTTTTCCGTTTATGTTTTTCATAATGCTGCGATTTATCAAGAATATATAATCAAAATGATTAAAACCTTAACTTTAATTAGCGATATTCATTCACATAAAAATTTCAAATTTATAAATGATAGACCTATACTATAACCCCCGAGATCCACGGTATATTTTCCTCACCCACGATTCACAAACAACCACGATCCGGGCACTTGGTAAAGACCACAAATACCATGAAAAAGAGGTTCTTGAAATAGCCGCCCTCGAAGACCATCTTAACCGGTTGCCGGATTATCAATATATGGCTTCATTTGCCGGTATCCCAAAACCGGTGGTGTTTCTTGATAAACAAAAAATCAACGACCGTATTGTATATTACTGTCTCACTGGATTGTGGTATGAGATAAAGACATGGTGCGCCGAGAAGAAAATCGTTTGCCGCGGTGTATTCAACCTCAAGGATTATGATAATCCTAATAAGGAAAAAGATCAATCCCTTATCCTCACACCATTCAATATGGGTTTGGAAGAGTTCAAATCGATGGTGGAAAGTTGGGGATTAAACCTTGAACTCCGTGGTTATCAATATGATGCACCGTGGAAGATCCTCCACTATCATCAATCCATGTCCGAGTTGGCCACCCGTTCCGGCAAAACACTCATGGCGTATGTTATATTCCGTTACATGCTGGAACATGGCGGAGCCCATAATATACTTATGGTGGTACCTTCCATTTCACTTGTTAAGCAGGGTGTTAATGATATGAACGAATACCAACCATATTTTACATCAGAATCCGTATGGGCCAAGGGGGAGTATTGTGAAGGTGCCAACCTTACCATTGGCACGTTTCAGTCGTTGGTCAAACGTTGCTGTAAGGGTAAACATGGACAGTTCAATAAACATTACAATCCAAAGTTCTTCGATAAGTTTGATGTGGTTTGCATAGATGAATGCCATAAAGCGGATTGTGAATCCATCAAACAGATTATGGCCCAACCATTTATCAAAAATGCCAAGTTGATATTCGGTTTTTCCGGCACCCTTCCGGATAAAAACACCATCGAATCATACGCATGTCAGGCCTTGCTCGGTCCATGTATCCAAAAGATTGAAACCATGGATTTGGTAGCCGCCGGTTACCTTGCCAAACCGATTATCACACAGATCCGTATCAATTATGATGAGGATCTCACGGATAAATACATCAAGTATGGCGAGTACCTTTGTTCGAATTTTGAGACGGAAAACGGTAAGCGCATTCTCCGACCCAAGGATCAACGCGATATGACCATGATTCATGTGAAGAAGCCATCCATTGTCCTCCAACAGATGATGGATAATGTCGAAATGGGTCTCCTTCCCAAGGAATCATATGCGGCAAACATCATAGATATGTGTAAAGCCCAAGGTTCCAACCTGTTGGTACTGGAGCAAATGATCGCGGAACACTCGGAAAAGAAGCTGGAGGTTATGCGGGCCATCACATTCGAGTGGAGCAATAGTAATGGTGTAATTTTTGCACATAACGAGGCATATGTCGATTATCTTGAAAAATATTTTCAGGAACAATACCCCAACAGAACTGTATATAAGATTAAAGGACAGACCGCGCAGAAGAAACGCGAGAAAATCATCACGGCCATGAATACCACCGATACGGATGCCATTCTTGTGGCGAGTTATGGCGTTGTATCAACGGGTTTGACCTTCAAAAACATAGATTACGCCATTTTCGCCCAATCATTCAAGTCCCAATTTATCGTACTCCAGTCATTGGGTAGAGGTTTGTTAAAGACGGAAACGAAGGATAAATTTTACCTTTACGATATCATTGATTGTTTCCCCACGGAATGTATAAAGAAACAAGGTGAAGCCAAGACCAAGCGATATAGGGAAAAGAATTTTGAGTACAAGATTATCCACCGGTGATTTCCGGTGGGTCTACTTTTACCTATTATTAAGGTATTAAACAAAGATATATCAATGCCAGCAACCTCAAAATCTCAACAGCGTTTATTTAGCATGGCTCTCGCCGTACGCAGGGGTGACCTTAAACGTAGTGATGTTTATAAATCCGTATTGGATATCGTGGATTCGAATATGACAGATAAGGAGATTGAGGAGTTTACCGTATTAAAAGAAAATAACAAACACACAATGAGATCACTTTTTGATTATATCGTGGAGGCATCACTTGATGCCAAAAAGCAATTCATTAAAGACCAAGTTGAGGAACTCGATCACGAGACCATTAACAAGATCTATAATATCATCAATTCGGTTTCACCGCAGGCCAAGCAACAGATTGATTCATTTATGGAAGGTGTTGGACTAACATTCATTCAGGACAACATTCTAAATATCTTTGAGAAAAATGATGATCTCATAAATTATCTCAGATATATTTCGAGCGGTAAAATGATGAAAATCAAGACAATTGTCGACAAAAAGAACGGCAATATCTTCGATATATGTGAAAAGAACACTCCAATTAGTCGTCCAACACTTCAACGTCTCGCTCGTGAAAAATCAACATCCACCGGCGTACAGGTAGGTGAATATGAGTTCCTTCTTCGCTTAATGGTGGACAATGCCTCCGAGACGATTACCTGTAAGCGTGGTGATGTAACAGCCGATGGAATAGTGGTTGAGGTGAAATCCGGTGAACCACGTATCACGGGTGCAAGTACAAAACCTGCGGAAACCATCAGGTCAACCCTTAATAAAATGTTACACGATAAATATGGGAATCAGGCACCAGTAATATCCAACAAGGATTTCAATGGTAATGGTGGTATGAAAGTTCCCGGTCGTTTCTTCGAGGGCCTTTATGATATATTGGTTGAGATGGATAAGAACGCAAAAGAATCATTGACGGAAATATTCACACATTCGTATATCAGCCAGTGGCCCGAGGATATGGTGCAATATGAAGGTATAATGAAATCCTTTGTATCAAAACATCTCTTTAGCGGTAATGATATCGATACGAAAGCAGTCAACAATATTGTTGCCACAATTTGTTTATTCTGTTATTCCGGCTCGGAGGACTTTGATAGATTTCTTGTATTTAATAAAACAACCGGTGATTTTGCATGTGTTGATACATCGAATAAAAACGGCAGACTTCTTGAAACAATTTATAATGAGTTTGCAAGCGATCGTTTCCATATTCATGCTATGCAAAATGAACTAAACAATTTTACCGGCAAAGGTATTCAATTCTCGCTCAAATAATGGATTACACAAACACTATATATAATGTCACACCGGCTCCCCAACGCACGGGGATTACGAATAACATCCTTCCATACTACGTGGACTATAATGTTATGTTATTTTCCCGTGGACATTTTCTTCCATTGAATAATCTGCTCTATACGGCCCGGTTCAATGGATATTGTGTCCATGCGGATTGCAGGGAAACACTTGTGCCACAGGCTTTTTGGCCATCAAAACTCGGCATATATGATATTACTATCCACGTGATTGATCAACTCGGACAACAGTTTAGCCGCAATCTTCCATACGGCGGACAATTGCTTCCGGGTGTTCCACATATATATCCATTCCTTGCCGGGTATGATGTGGATTTTATGACAAAAACATATGAGAATGCCAATAAACCATTCGCATTCGAACCTCATAATTTCAAGGAACTTGCCGTTATGACCGCCGCGGATATGTTTAATAACAGTTATTTTCCGTGGTGTGGATTTGGTGAGATTATCTATTACAATCCAAAACGTAAGGCATACGAGGATGAACTTTCCCTATATGCCGGTAAAACACCTTTAGACCCTATCCCGGAACTCATTGAGTTTTCCGAAAAACACGAGTTGCACCCAATAGTACAGATCCACTATTGGATTGGTGATGATGCTGCATATAATGATCTTGTTGGATGGGCAAGGAAAAATCCACATGCAAATATCATGTTATGCCATGGAGGATATGAAAAAGGTGACGATATACGGGATTGGCTTATCAAAATATCCAAACTCCCAAATAATATTCTTGTGGAGATTTCATGGACATTGCTTGATATGCTCTATGAGAATCGACATTGGATTTTTGATCACCTTCCATGTATTCACTGGGTGTTTGGCACCGATGCAACACCGGAGATGCTGACAAATGGAAGAGACCTTGATTTGGTAGTGGATAAATTGGTACAGGTTGCGTCCATGTTAACCAAGCCAAGAATAACGAGACCAATTGAAGGAAACCAATATTATCCATTCTATAAGGTACCCAACGGAGGCGACCGGCTCCCGGGCGAGCAAAAAATCAGCTAAACCCTATCATATTTGCGATATAAAAGGAGATCTCTCATGCCCTTATAAGTTACAAAGGTCACGGGAGATCTCCTTTTATATGCGAGTTTTGTGCGTTATTTCATCATGAGATATTCGTAGAGTGATTTCATAGGACGAGCCCCTTGCGTGCCGTAACGGTTACAGTTACCAGCATCATCCTCCTTAACATCCATGATGATATCACGGAGGAATGCAAATTGTTTCTTCCATGAGTCCGGAACCAATCCAACATAAGTCGCCTCATCATTATCACGGAGGGCCTTACGGACGGCGGTTGCAGAGATATCCTCATCACCACGTTTAACCTCAATCATTTCGAAGTCCGGGTCAAGACCGATATCCTTTCCATATTTTTTAACCATGGTATTATAGGGTTCAAACCTATCAGTACCACATGTCCATGCGATTGGCTCATAACCGGCATCCCGGAGGATCTCGGTATTCTTCACAATATCGGCATTCTTGACCAATACATATCCGGTAATGGATGGTTCCTCCTTACACATTTTGTCAAGGATCTTTTCGATCTGCTTGGTAAGGAATGGATGACGACCATCCTGCTTAACCGTATTGATGACCAACAGTACTGATTTTACACCAAGTTTCTTTTGGGCTTCTTGGGTACACTTGAGATGACCAAGTGTGAACGGCTGAAAACGACCTATAATAATGTTTACCTTTTCCATGGTTCAACGCTAAATGTTTTTGTAATTAAATAATAAAGGCACCCGGAGGTGCCTTATAC
>Ga0310786_10009988_pt1 | contig 11967 bp, 8 predicted proteins | sample AusTroGonzalo_MG_FD_203881 | JGI IMG/M metagenome (GOLD analysis project Ga0310786, IMG submission 203881) | Bovine rumen microbial communities from tropical cattle in Woodstock, Queensland, Australia - Gonzalo_03 (v2) (version 2) | ecosystem: Host-associated > Mammals > Digestive system >... | reverse complement strand
CTAACGACGCAAAGAGCAATCCTTTCGTATATTGTTTCATCTTGTTCATAATAACAGATTCTTTTGACGATTAGTAACTGTAGGTTTCGCGTACGTTGACGTGGATACCTTCTACGTTAGAGCCCAGGTTGGGATTGTAGAGCACGTCCTCAGACGACATGGGCAGTGCGAAGTAGCTCTTGCCGATTTCAGAGTCGAGACGCAGCAGGACGGTCACGTTAGGAGGCGAAACAGAGGTGTCGTAGCCCTGCCTCGAGGAGTCGACGTTCCACATGCCGGTGGTGTAATACTCCTTGTAGAGGTCGTTCAGTCCCCAGTAGGCGTTGCGCTTCTGATTAGCGAGCTCGTTGACGCAGAAGTCGGAATTGTAATAGCTCACGCGTACATAGTCATACCAGCGGTCGCCTTCCATGGCAAATTCCAGACGGCGCTCTTTCCAGATGTCGTCCCAAGAAACTTGGGCGGGACGCGCGCTGCTTGGAATGGCACGATGGCGGACGGCATAGAAGGCGTCGATGACGTCGGCATCCGTCGAAGTGGCGCGGTTTGCACCCAACTTAGCCTCTGCGTAGATGAGATAGATGTCCGACAGACGTAGAATGTGGGTAGCCAGTGCGTACGCCATACGTGCCGGAGCGATGTTCAGGTCAGCAACGTGGTCGGCAGTGTTTCCGTACAGGTGCTTCACGCAGTTGGCACCGGTTGGAGTCTGCAACGTTCCCGTAGCGGCAGCGTTGTAAGTGTCGTCGTAGAGGAAGCGCAGGAAGTCCAAGCCTCCGTGGTCGCGCCACAGGTAATCCCACGAGAATCCGGGCAACATCATCGTAGCCTTCAGACGGGTGTCGATGTGGTTAATCCATGCGTCGGGTTGGTTCTCTAACAGCTTGATGCCGAAAGCCTCCTGCATGTCGACGGAGAGACCATTCCAGCCGCCCCAGTCGTCACCGAATTCGTCCATACCTTCTTGGGCAAGGTCGCTCTGCAGCGTGTTCTGGCTGGTCCACTGTGAGCCGACCGTCCAACGCCATGCGATGAGGCTCTCCGATGCGAGGTTAGAGGTCAGCTTCCATACGTCGCCGTAGTTTTCCAACAGCGAACGTCCGGAGTTTTCAATGACGTCCTTGGCCAGCTCGGCAGCCTTGGCCAGGTCACTGGCATTGAGCGCACCCGATACACCGGCTCTGGTGAGATACACCTTGGCCAGCAGTGCTTCGGCAGAATAGTAGTCGATACGTCCGGCGGTAGGATTCTTCACACCTTCCAAGTCCTCCATCGCCTTCTCCAGCGTCATGATGATGTATTCGTAGACGTCGGAACGCTTCACCTTCGGCAGACTGTTATATTCGCCGGAAGCCAGCAGGCTGGAGTTGTTGTGAATGATAGGCACATCGCCAAACGAACGAACAAGGAAGAAATAAGCAAATGCTTTCCATGTGAGGCATTCGCCCAGGCACTGGTTCTTGTTGGCTACGCTGGTAGCCTCCAGTGTGTTATACAGTGTGGTGGCGTGTCCGATGACGGCCCACAGTGAGTAGGACATGTTGACCAAGTCTTGGTCGGAACCGTTCACCGAGAAGTTCAGATAGGGTGACGAACCCCAGTAATAGTTGCCCGAGAGCACTTCACCAACCTTGATGAAACCACGCTGGAAGTCGTACCAGGGCGAGTTGTACAGGTAGTTGACACTGCTGAGACACTGGTCGGGGGTCTGGTAGAAGTTGTCCGTGTTGTAACTGTCCTCCGTGGGTCTGTCGAGGAAATCATCGCACGACGACATCGTGAGGGCTGTAATGACGGCAACAGCTGTATATTTGAAATTGTTCAGTTTCATAATCTTATGCTTTTATATTAGAATGATACGTTAAGACCAAACGAATAAGTGGTAGGTGAGGGATAACGGGCGTTATCGAGACCCATGACGTTCGGGCTCTGTGTCGAGACACCGATTTCAGGATCATAGCCGTCATACTTGGTCAGAGTTACCAGATTCTGAATGTTGCACGAGAGGCGCAGGCTCTCAAGACCCCATCTCTTAACGAGGTTCTTCGGGAAGTTGTAGCCCAGCGCGAGATTCTTCAGACGAATGTAGCTGCCGTCTTCAATGTAGCGGTCGCTCCAGCGGTCGTTGTCGTTCGGGTCGTTAATCGTTGCACGCGGCATCGAAGTGCTGGCATTCTTCAGCTTGACGTTGTAGGGGTCGTCATACCAGTTGTAGATGAGCTGTCCGTCGCCGCGGTCAACGCCTGCCGAGTAGTCCTTCGTAGGATCGATAGGCTCCAGGATGGCACGGTCGGAGACGTCCTTCAGCTGGTTAGTCCACGTAGAATTCATGTGTGTCAGCTTCATCTTCAGGTAGTTACCCACCTTGTTGCCGTAAGAACCGTTGATGAAGATGTTCAGGTCGAAGCCCTTGTAGCGGAACGTGTTGTTGAAACCGAAGGTGAACTTGGGCAGCGGCGAACCGATGTTCGTACGGTCGTTTTCGTCAATGACACCGTCGCTGTTCAAGTCCTTATACTTGATATCGCCAATGTAAACGGTGGAGTTCTTCGCGAACACGCCGTTTGTGGGATAGGCAGCGGGTTTTGCCGAGGTCTCGATGTCCTCCAACGAGGTGTAGATGCCGTCGGTCACATAGCCGTAGAAGCTGTACAGCGACTCACCCACCTGCGTGAGGCTCACCACGTCGGTCCACTGTCCGTAACCGATGAGCTGTGCGTTGCTCGAACCGTCCGAGAGGCTTACGAGCTTGTTCTTGTTGAACGAAATCTGGAATTCGGAATCCCACTCGAACTTTCCGACCAGCGGATGTGTGTTCAGCGAGATTTCCACACCGGTATTGCGAATACGGCCGTAGTTGCCGTAAGGTGCTGCGAGCGCCGACGAACCGTTGCCGCTGGTACCCATGTACGAGGGCAACTGCAGCTGCATCAGCATGTCCTTCGACTCCTTGTTATACCAGTCGATGGTCAGATTGATGCGGTCGTTCAGGAATCCGAGGTCAAGACCGATGTTCCACTGCTCCTGACTCTCCCACTGCACGTCCTTGTTGGCAATCTGTGCGGGACGGTAGCTGGTACCCAGAGCCGTTTCCATCGTTGACAGCGGAGAACCCCACTTGTAACCACCGATGCTCGAGTTACCGGTCTGACCCCAGCCGACGCGCAGCTTACCGTTCGACAGCCATTTGCCAACGGCTTCCTCTATGAACTTCTCGTTCGAGAAACGCCAGCTGGCGGCAAACGAGTGGAAACCAGCCCAGCGCTTGTTCGGACCGAAGTTCGAGCTACCGTCGTAACGGTAGGTATAGGTGGCATTGTAGCGGTTGTCGTAGCTGTAGGTCCAGCGGGTGAAGAACGACGCCATCGAACTACTGCCGAATCCTGCGCCAATCTGCGGCGTACCGGCACCTAATGCAGGATTGTGGACGGCGTCAGAGGGCAAGCCCGTGTTGTAAATGGAGACATAGTCCCACTTCGACTCCCAGCACTCCTGACCAATCATGGCCGTTGCCGAGTGCTTGCCGAACGTGCGGCTGTATGTGATATAGTTCTTCAACTGCCAGAACGTGCTGGTGTTCTTCTGCATACGGCCGTTGTTGCTCGAACGCTTCCAGGTGCCGAGGTCAACCATCGGCTCGTAGGTCTCACCCTTGTTCCATCCTAAGTCGAAGCCCAGTTCAGCGTGCCAAACCAGGTTCTCGATGGGTGTCACCTCGAAGAAGATGTTACCGTTCAGCTTCTGACGCTTCAGCAGGATGTCGTCCATCATAGCCATAGCGATGGGGTTCGGGTTGGTATATCCCTCCTGCGATACGCTGGAGTACGTGCCGTCTACATTATATATAGGTATAGAGGGAATGGTGGTCAGCGAATAACCGATAAGACCCTCGTCCGAATCGGCTAGCTTCAGGTCGTCCTTCGTGTCAGAGTAGGTGACGCTCAGACTCATCTTCAGCCAGCTCTTCAGCTGTGCGTCCAGATTGGTGCGGGCCGAGAAACGTCTGAACTCAGAACCGATAATCGTACCCTCCTGATCCATGTAGCTGCCGCTGACGTAGTACTGCACCTTGTCGGAACCGCCCTGCGCGCTCACCTGATGCGAGTGCTGGAAGGCCGTCTGGAAAATGGCATCCTGCCAGTTCGTACCCTTGCCCAACAGCGACGGGTCGCTGAAGTTTCCCACATGGCTCGCTTCGCCCACTTCGGCATAGCTGTTGTAGTATTCTGCATATTCGCGCAGGTTCATCATGTCTAAACGCTTTGTTTGACGGTTCCACGCTGCCATGCCGTTATACGTAAACTTCGCGTCACCGGCCTTACCGCGCTTGGTGGTAATCAGCACCACACCATTAGCACCCTGCGCACCGTAGATGGCGGTGGCCGAGGCATCCTTCAGAATCTCCATCGAGACAATGTCTGACGGGTCGATGGTCGACAGCGGAGAAATGGTCGATACCGAACCGTTACCCAGTGCGTCGCCCAAACCGTAGCTCGCACCCGACGTGCCGCCGCTCTGTACAGGCACACCGTCAATCACATACAGCGGCTCGGCATTGGCGTTGATGGTAGCGGTACCACGCACGCGAATGGCCGACGAAGAACCAGGAGCACCCGAGGTCTGCACCGCCGACACACCGGCAGCACGACCCTGCAACGACTGGTCGAGCGACGTGATGATAGAACCCTTCACGGCACTTTCGCCCAACGATACCGATGCACCCGAGATGTCGCTCTTCTTCATCGTACCATAACCCACAACGACCACCTCGTCCAACATCTTCTTGTCTTCTTCGAGGATAATCTCGTAGTTGCTACGACTGTCAACCTTGAACTCCTTCGTCAGATAGCCGATGTAGCTCACCACGATGGTCTGCCCTTGATTGACACTCAGCGAAAAGTTTCCGTCGAAGTCGGTGGCAACACCGTTCGAGGTTCCCTTCACTACTACACTGGCTCCGATGACGGGCCCCATGGCGTCCGACACCGTACCAGTAATCTTCTTCGCCTGTTGCACCTCGTTGGGCAGTGGAATACTGCCCTCAGCGGCATACGTTACCGGCGAATAGCCCAGCAGGAATATAGCGCATAATCCTGCCAGCAGAGAGTTTTTACTGCAATTTAAATTCATACTTCGCTTATTAGTTAATAGTATATAATATTATCTCGTTTGTTAAGACGTTGCAAAGGTAATGCTTTTTTTTGAAAACATATAATACTTTTTTGCCTTTCTTTGATACTTTTTATAAAAACGTATGCTAAAAAAACTTAAATGAAGAACAACCTTGAACAAAATCCAGCCCGAGCTCATCACTCAGGCCGGATTTATTTATAGAAGTCAGTTACATGAAGGTTAATGAACGATAAGTGGCACTTATTTTCAGATAAGTAGCTCTTATTCAGCAATAAGTGCCACTTAATGAAGGATGAAGGGTAAGATAGAAGAAATAGTGTGGTGATGCGATACTGAGTCGTGAGAAAGCAACATCTGGGTCACCAATCACGTTTCAGTCGTCGATGTCGACTAATTGGAACCTCTTGTCGAATTCGAGCTCCAAACCGTTGTTCAGCTTCACTTCGTAGCCTCTGCGGTCGCGGTTTAGCTTGATAATGACGGCATCAGGGAAACTCTGCTGTACGTGAGACTTGATAGCCTCAGGGATGAGGGCTGGTGGCACAGCCGACGGCTTGCACTCCAGTTCTTTCCAGTCGCCCCTCTTGTTGAACTCAATCTTCTCGCCACTCTGGTAACGCACCGTGTAGTCGTCCCTGTCGACGGTGATAATCAACGGTATCTTGTCGGCGAAATACGTCTTCAGCAGCGTCTGAGCCTGTACGGGCAGCTGTTGGAAGGTGATTACTCGGTCGTCGTCGGCCTTAATGGTGAGGAACGTCGTCATGACGAAAGCCACCAGAATCAACAAAGTCTTTTTCATAATCTTATTGCTTAAATCTTAAAAAAATGATTAGTTCAGTCGCTTTGACCGATGCAAAGTTACGAAAAGTCAAGAGCAAAACAAAAGATTTTTATCTTTTTTTTGCCGAGCATGAGAATTTCTTTAGATTATTACAACTAAGTCTTGCATAAAGCACGATTGGATAGCCGCACGATCGGATAGCGGCATGATTAATAAAAAAGGTGGACTGATGTTTGGTCAGTCCACTTTTTTTGCGTAACTTTGCAGCCTGAAATCTTTTCCTGAACAATGATGAAGAAACTATTGATTACAAAGAGTGCGATTTTGCGACAGCTGTCGGCAGCTGTTCTTTTAGTGGCGGCGGCCTCAACGGTTGATGCTGCAAGTGTGAGAGTGACGATTAAGGACACGCGATGCCAGACGATAACGGGCTTCGGTGCTGCCTGCTGTGACGGTGCCATGAAGCCGTTCGGCACCGACACCAATCCCGTGAAGCTGCTGTACGGTGAGGAGTCGAAGGTGGGACTGAACATTATGCGTATGGAAATCTCGCCAAGTTTTGAAGGTGACGGTTGGGGCGATTACGACTGGAACGGTTCGCTGCCTTCTGCCAAGATAGCCAAGGAGCGCGGTGCCCTCGTTTTCGGCACGCCTTGGTCGCCCCCAGGGGAATATAAGACCAACGGCACGGCGCAGGGTGGCAATGCCGAAGACCAAGGCTATCAGGAAGGTCGCTTGCGCAAGGACTGTTACGACAAATTCTTCCCGTGGCTGAACCAGTTCCTGGGTTGGATGCAGGATCATGGCGTCGATGTGGATGCCGTGTCGGTGCAGAACGAGCCTGACTGGTGGGTGAGCTATTCGGGCTGTCTCTATACGCCGGAAGAGCAGCTGGAACTGGTAAAGAACTATGCCTACATGCTTGACCGCGAGAAATACAAGGGTGTGCGTCTGATTAGTGGTGAGCCACTTGGATTCCGTCCGGACTATTCCGATAAGCTGCTGGACGACCCCGTGGCTCGCGAGCAGGTGGATATCATTGCCGGTCACATCTACGGCCATGCACCGCTTGGCAACATGAAGACGGTGGCCAAGAAGGCTTTGAAATACGGCAAGGAGGTATGGATGACTGAGCACTCGTCGACGGACAATATCGGCGAACGTCTGCCAACATGGCACGAGCAGCTGCTCTTTGCCGAGGAGCTGAACGAATGTATGTTAGCTGGCGGCACAGGATATATCTATTGGTATATGCGTGCGCACTGGGCGTTCGTAAGCACAGGCGAATCAAAGTATGGCAAAGAGAATAGCAGAAAGAACAAGCTGCTGCCGCGCGCCTACGTCCTGTCGCACTTCGCAAAGCATGTCACTGGCTCCACGCGTCTGGAGATGTCGCCTACTATGGATAGCGGCACGGAGGCAGATAGGGAGTTTTCGGCATATATCAAGGGTGATTCGCTTATCCTCATGGCTATCGACACCACCGAGACGGCCTACGACATCAAGCTGAAACTGCCCTACATGGTAAAGAGCGGTACGCATCTGCTGTCGACGGGCAATGAGGAGGAGAACCTCTGTCAGGAATATCCCATCGATATCGAGGAGCCTACGGCCAGCCTCGTCATCAATATGCCTGCTCGCAGCCTGAACACGTACATCTTTATGATTGACAACGGCAGCACGGCTATCAAGGAAATCCGCCAGACAGACGACAGTAGGGTGGAGGCCTATTACGACCTGCAAGGACGCCGGATGGAAACCCCGCACGGCCTCTGCATAGAAAAATACGCTGACGGCTCCTCGAGAAAAGTATATATCAAAGACTGAGAATTCTTCGGTGATTTTATAGAGTGATTTCGCCACTGCCGTAACAACGGTGGTGGCGATTGTCGTAAACGACGCAGAACTGGCCTGGGGCAACACCGTGAATGGGCGCCTCGGCATGAACCATATAGCGGCCGTCGCCCAGATCTTCTAATTTTGCAGGCAGGTATTCGGGTGTGTGGCGAATCTTCAGCGTGATATCCGTTGGCGGCAGTTGTCCGTTGATGCTGTGAAAGTCCATAATAGGAAAGTCCTGCTTGTAAGCTGTCGCAGGGTCGTAGCCGTGAGATACGTAGATGATGTTCTGGTCGATGTCTTTCTTGACAACAAACCAAGGACCGCCACCCAAGCCCATGCCCTTGCGTTGACCGATAGTATGGAACCAATGGCCTTTGTGCTGACCGATTTTCTTGCCTGTCTCCAATTCTACCACGTCGCCAGGCAACTCGCCTAAATAGCGGCGCAGATAGTCGTTGTAGTTGATTTTACCCAAGAAACAGATGCCCTGCGAGTCCTTACGCTTGGCGTTTACCAAGTGTTCGCGCTCGGCAATCACACGCACCTCGTCTTTCATCATGTGACCAATAGGGAACAGCGCCTTCGCCAGCTGCCAGTCGTAAATCTGAGCGAGGAAGTCGGTCTGATCCTTCACAGGGTCAGGGCTGGTGCAGAGCCACTTTAACGTTCTTGGGGAACCGAATTCCCCAAGCGCACTACCTTCTTCCGTCGTGGCGTAGTGGCCTGTGGCGATGAGGTCGTAGTTGTGGCCGCATTTCTCGTGGAAGGTACCGAACTTAATCAGTCGGTTGCACATCACGTCGGGGTTCGGCGTCATTCCTGCGCGTACCTTATCCATTGTGTACGTCGTCACTTGGTCCCAATATTCACGGTGGCAGTCGACAACCTCCAACTTACAACCGTACTTGTGCGCAACGGCTGTGGCCATCTCCAAGTCCTCCTCCGATGAGCAGTCCCATTCCTCTTCCTCCTCAGGACCAATCTTGATGTAAAAGCAATCCGGATGCAAGCCCTGACGCACCAGTTCGTAGAGCACCACGCTCGAATCGACACCGCCCGAAAGCAGCACAGCGATACGCTTGTTTTCTATCTCTTTGATATTCATGCTGCAAAATTACGAATAATTTGACAACGGATGGCACAGATTACACGGATTATTTCGTAAAAGTTGTTAAAAGTTTCCCGTTTTCCATTGTCGGATGAAAAATAGTTCATATCTTTGCGATATCAAATTGATATCAGAACGATATAACAAACATTAAACAATAAACATTAAACATTGAAAATTATGGAAACGAAAGAAGTTGCATTCAAAGGTTTGGTGATGAACGGATTCCTGATGTTGTTCGTCAACTTCCTGATTCTGGTATTATCTATCGTAACGATTGTGTTCAGCATTATCCTGCTCGACGAAAGCGACGGCTCTAATGGCGGTTGGCTGTTAGGTGGTGGCATTCTGCTGCTCGTTGTCAACATCTTTATGTGGTGTGGCCACATGATGCTCGAACCCAACGAGGCTCGCGTAGCTACATGGTTCGGTAAGTACAGCGGCACGTTCTCGAAGACAGGTTTCTTCTGGATTAATCCCCTCTATAGCACCAAGAAGGTCAGTCTGCGCGCACGTAACCTCGACGCAGAGCCCATCAAGGTGAACGACAAAACGGGCAATCCCGTGATGATTGGACTGGTGTTGGTGTGGAAACTGAAGGACACATATAAGGCCTTGTTCGAGGTGGACACGCAGACGATGGCTGCTGCTCCCAATTCCGTCGGCACCGACATGCGCTCCATCATGAATGCCCTTGAACGCTTCGTACGTGTGCAGAGCGATGCTGCCCTGCGTCAGGTGGCAGGTCAATATGCCTACGATGACGAGGACAAGACAACGGTGAGCACCGATTGTCAGAGCGACAATCTCACTCTGCGCGGCGGTGGTAATGAGATTAACGACCAACTGGAAGAAAAACTGAACGAGCGGCTGGCACTGGCAGGCATCGAGGTGGTCGAGGCCCGCATCAACTATTTGGCTTATGCTCCTGAGATTGCTGCCGTCATGCTACGCCGCCAGCAGGCTTCTGCCATCATCACTGCCCGTGAAAAGATTGTCGAGGGTGCTGTATCAATGGTGAAAATGGCACTCGACAAACTCTCAAACGAGGATATCGTTGAGTTGGATGACGACAAGAAGGCCGCAATGGTTAGTAATCTGTTGGTGGTGCTTTGTGGCGACGATTCCGCTCAGCCTGTAGTGAACACAGGAACGCTGAACCATTAAGATGGATGATGGTTGAAGGATGATGTAAGAGGTTATGGCAGAGAAGAGTACCAAGAGTTTTATCCTGCGCGTTGACGCTGAGACGATGAACACGATTGAGGCCTGGGCTGCGGACGAGTTCCGCAGCACCAATGGCCAACTGCAGTGGATCATCACCGAGGCCCTGCGCAAAGCCAAACGCCTGCCAAAGAAGAAAAGCCAACAATCCCAAAACGAAGGAAACAATGAATAGGAAAAAAGTAGCCGTCGCCAACGGTTACTTTTTCAGTTTGAAAGAGTTCTCAATGCTGTTCAGTTCGTTCTGAAAAGCCTTGTCAATCTTCAAACGCTGTTCGATGGTAGAGCAGCTGTGGATAACGGTGCTGTGGTCGCGACCACCGATAAGCTGTCCGATACGTCCTGCTGGCATCTTGGTGTATTTCTGTGCAAGATACATGGACACCTGACGAACGATGACGTAGTCGCGCTTGCGTGAACGGCTGAAGATGCTCTTCTGCTCGACGCCATAATGATGGCACACCTTCTCGAGAATGTCGTCAACGGTAAGCGGACGATTGTCAATCTTGACGGCACGCTGGATAACGCGCTGAGCCAGACGCAGGTCAACATTGGTGTTGTAGACGACGGAATAAGCCAGCAGCGAATTGATGACCCCTTCGAGGTCGCGTACGGAACCATTGGCGGTCTCGGCAATATACTCGATGACGTCGTCAGCAATCTTCAGTCCGTCGCGACGGCACTTGGCAGTGAGAATGTCCTTGCACAGCTGTACGTTGGGCTGTTCGAGCTCGGCAATAAGTCCGCAAGCGAAACGTGTGAGCAGGCGGTCCTTCACACCCAGCAGATCAACGGGAGGACGGTCGGAGGCAAGGATAATCTGTTTGCCCAAGCGGAACAAGTGGTCGAAGATGTGGAAGAACGTGTCGAGGGTCTTCGTAGCGGTAGCCCACTCTTGAATATCGTCAACGATGAGCACATCAATGCTCTGGTAGAAGCGGATGAAGTCGTTCACCGTATTCTGGCGGGTGGCATCAGTGAACTGCACCTGGAACAGACGGGCAGAGACATACAATACGCGCCTGCGTGGGTACATCTCTTTACAGCGCACGCCAATAGCATTAATCAGGTGCGTCTTGCCGCAACCCGAAGGTCCGAAGACAAAAAAGGGGTTGAAGGTCGACTTGCCCGGATGCTCAGCGATGCTCATGCCGACGGTGCGCGGCAGCTTGTTGGAGTCACCCTCGATGAAACTCTGGAAGGTCTTGTGCAGATCGAGCTGCGGGTCGAGGTCTTGAGGTGTCACTGCATCAAGGATGGATGGCGACTTGTTGACACGCTGACGAGCTACAGGAGGCTCGATGGCTACAGGTTCGCTGCCCTCTTCGTCGATAGTCAGCTTGTGCTTCTGATCAACGACGATGCGATAGTTCAACTGCACATTATTGCCAAAACAACGACACAACACCTTGCTCAGCAGGTTGACGTAGTGCTGCTCCAGATACTCATACACATACCTGCTCGGTACCTGTACGAGGAGAGTCCGGCTGTCTTCGTAATATTTCTCGAAGACGATTGGCGCGAACCATGTTCTGAATTGCTGCTCCGTGACGTTGTCCTTGATGATTTGAAGGCATTTGTCCCAAAGCGCCTTTGGATTCATTTCCATGCGGCGGTCGTTGTTCTTTTAATAAGTTACACTAATGTGGTTAATAATGATTTCGATTGCAAAGGTCGGCATTTTTTTTGAATTATGCAAATCCGTATTTTTAATCGGAAAAGTGCAAAAGTCGCGTAACTCGTTTGTTTATCGCACTTTATATCATTTTCGGCTTATCGTTATATATCGTCGCCTCTTGCAAATTTCGAAGCAATTGAGCATCAGACGGTTACGCCATTCTTGCACATCCGAGAGCCATCGTGCAGTACATATTTC
>Ga0310786_10009987_pt1 | contig 11968 bp, 11 predicted proteins | sample AusTroGonzalo_MG_FD_203881 | JGI IMG/M metagenome (GOLD analysis project Ga0310786, IMG submission 203881) | Bovine rumen microbial communities from tropical cattle in Woodstock, Queensland, Australia - Gonzalo_03 (v2) (version 2) | ecosystem: Host-associated > Mammals > Digestive system >... | reverse complement strand
CAAACAAACAACACCCGATGGCACGGTGCCAATATTCTCCATCACGACCAACTCATCGCTATCACCTATCCTATAAGTGTCGTCCCCCCTGCGGGGCTTTAAATCCTGTATATCCATGATGCCAACAATTCTATGATGTTCTTTTAATGTTTGTTTTTGAATGCAAAATTAAACATTAATATCCTATTTTTACTGTTCGATTTATCACTAATTCTGCTCTGTATCATAAAATCATCCCAAAAAGACAGAAATCTGTAATTAATATAGGAATAAGGAACATTGACCTGTATATTATCGTAATGATTATAATTGAAATTATCTTTGCAAAAATAAACAATCCCCAGCAAACCACCAAACATTTTTCCAAAAAAATATCTACGAACCAATGCAAACTATACAGCTGCGTGCTCAGCTTGGTGGAAAAGCAACACGGCGTTTCTCGACGAGAGAAACGGCCTCTCGCTGGTAGTAACACGCCGTTTCTCTTTGACGCTATGACACTATGACACTATTACACTACTTCATTTACTCCCGTCGCTATTACAAATTATCATATATATATATTATTAATTTTATATATATTATAATATATATAAAATATAGAATAAGTAACAGCCTTCTACGCTATATCAAAATCACCAAAAGAAGCAGTGTAATAGCGTAATAGCGTAATAGCGTGTCAGTTCCTTGCCAGTGTACGAATAAGCGGGCGGAATAATACCTACTTCTTGCTAATCGCGTTTCATTAGAAACACTGCATATCCCGACGGCAAAACACTCTGTTTTGAGTATTGCATCGTCGGGATTTTCGTCGTAACTTTGCAGCGTGATTTTGATCACACTGCGAAGTCAGGCGGCACCTCGGCAAAGATCAAGCTCTTTGCGCTCGGTTTGCACTGACTTTGTGCCCAGAATTTTTAGCCATTTTAGATAAGATAGAAATGAACAATTTGAGTAAGCAAGAGCAGACGGAAGCTCGCTTCCAGTATACTGTGAACGCTGTAAAAAAAAAGAAATCATGAGTATATTGAAATCACTTTTTACTAATTGCGCCCACCCGAAGGGACGGATGGGACGCGCTATGTTGAGGTTTATGAACCTGACGCATGCTCCGCTGACGAACTGGGGGCTGGGACTCATCGAATTTCAGGATGGCTGGACGATGCTTGATGTCGGTTGCGGCGGCGGCAAAACACTACAACGGCTGCTCAAGAGGAGCCAAGGCGCTAAAGTCTATGGCATCGACATTTCAGACGAGAGTGTGGCAAAAGCCCGACAAATCAATGCAGATGTGCTCGACAAGCAGGTGTTCGTTCAACAAGGCTCAGCAGAGAAATTGCCTTACGAGGATGGGAAGTTCGACCTTGTGACGGCTGTTGAGACTGTCTATTTCTGGCCCAACCTACCCAGCTGTATGCAGGAGGTTCGCAGGGTACTGAAGCCTGGTGGACGTTTTGCCATCATGGTCGAAGTAGTCGATGCCGATTCCAAGTGGACGAACGTGGTGGAGGGTATGACCGCCTACACACCTGAACAACTGAAGGCACTGCTCGACGATGCCGGGTTTGCGCAGACGGAAATCCATCGGAAGAAGCCGATGTACGCCACGATTCTTGGTGTTAAACCATAACAATGCAACCACGTTGACTACCACGTAGAGGGAGCCATGCCATTGCTCGTACATGATAGAATAACGTTAATATTTCGCTTACTGCATACAGAAAGTTCAAATTATATTACCAGCTTCTTCCAAAAGGAATGGAATTACTCCAATGTATATGATGCCATCCTCGTCAGTCCAAGGCTTTGCATTGCCATCGAGTATCACAATCTTACGGAAGGAATCACCCGAATTCCTTAACGAGAAGGTTTCCTGCTTTTTCTTTGCATCGGTATCAACATTAAGAGCCGATTGTATATAAACCTTGTCATGTCCAGTATTAACAATAAAGTCTATTTCGTATTGCGACTGCTGTTTCTTACCATCATTAACAATAGTCAGCTCTACCACACCTACGTCAACATTATATCCCCTGCGAATGAGTTCTACAAAAATCATGTTCTCCATCAGGTGTGACTTCTCTTGCTGGCGGAAATTTAGTTTAGCATTCCTGAGTCCAGTATCAATCGAATAGTATTTCTGCGTGTTTTCGAAATACTTCTTCCCTTTTATGTCGTAACGCTGCGCACCTACAAACAGATATGCATCCTCCAAATAATCCAAGTAGTTCTTGATAGTATGATCAGAGGTGTTACGTTTCATCAGCGAACCCGCAGCATTAGCCAAATTATGCGGATTGGTGAGCGAACCCACTGCCGACGACAATGCATCTATCAGAGCTCCAAGTACTTCATCGTCCTTAAGCTTGTATCGCTCAACGATATCCTTCATATAAACCCTCTTGTGCAGTCCCTTCAGGTATTTTCGTTTCTCAGTCTCGTCATTCTCCAGAACCGCCAATGGCATGCCACCATAAGTAAGGTACTCTTCTAACGCATCAGCTTTCTCTATACCCGAAATGGCGTAGTACTCTTTAAACGAAAGTGGATAAACTTTGATCTCAGATCCACGGTCACGGAAGTTAGTAACGATATCCTTCGAGAGCATTTTGCTGTTCGATCCTGTAACATAGATATCCAGATTATTACGCCCCATCAAGTCGTTTAAGATATCGTAGAATGTGGTGTAGAGCATATCTCGGTCTTCTTCAGGAACCAGTTTTTCGTCAATGTCCTCATTCTTTACTTTATACGATAGCTGAATCTCGTCAATGAACACGTAATAACGTTTGTCAGCATCCTGCGTTTTACGGAGCACATAATCATAAAGCTCATTAGGATTCCTGTATTTCAGGTGGGCCTTTTTGTCTAATGCTAATTCCACAAAACAGTCTTTATCTACACCATCTTTCAGCAGATAATCCTTGTAGAGGATAGAAAGCAAGAAAGACTTACCACAACGTCGTATGCCTGTGATAATCTTGATTTTACCATTCCATCGCTTACTAAGCAACTCGTTAACATATTGGTCTCTCTGTATAACCATAGCTCCTGTTTTTTTAAAGCTCTACTGCAAAAATAGTCGAATATTCGACCGTTTTTGCAGTGCAAATATACATAACATTATCCAAAATACCAAATTTTATGGAGGAAATCTTCAAATTATTATCATTTATTAAGCCAAACAAAACAACAAATTGTAATATGCAAGGAAACTTTAGAATTGACGGCCAGCGTGTCGTAGTGACCACAATGTTGATACCTTTTTGTGGTTGGGTTGGCTAGCATAGACGAAAAGTCCCTGCCATATTGTAAATACCTACTTCTTGCTAATCGCGTCTCATTAGAAACACTGCATATCCCGACGGCAAAAACCTCAGTTTTGAGTATTGCATCGTCGGGATTTTCGTCGTAACTTTGCAGCGTGATTTTGATCACACTGCGAAGTCAGGCGGCACCTCGGCACAGAGCAAGCTCTTTGCGCTCGGTTTGCACTGACTTTGTTACCCGGAATTTTTAGCCATTTTAGATAAAATAGAAATGAAGAAAACGATTGTAGTATTCGGTTCCTCTACAGGAACGTGTGAGGCTATCGCAGAGAAGATAGCCCAGAAGTTGGGTTGTGAGGTTATGGACGTACAGAACTTGACAGCTGAAGTTGTAGAAAGTCACGAGAACCTGATTCTCGGCACATCGACATGGGGTGCTGGTGAGTTGCAGGATGACTGGTACGACGGTCTGAAGGTGCTGCAGGGAGCTGACCTTTCAGGCAAAACCATCGCCCTCTTTGGCTGTGGCGACTGCGAGAGCTATAGTGACACCTTCGTAGGTGGCATTGGTGAGTTGTATAACGGTATCAAAGCCAGCGGAGCCCGTTTCGTGGGAGCAGTCAACACCGACGGCTATTCGTTCGATGACTCTGAGGCCGTTATTGATGGTAAGTTCATTGGCCTGCCTCTCGACGATGTGAATGAGGATGACAAGACGGACGTCCGCATTGAAGCATGGATTGCCGAGATTTCACCTAACCTCTAAATCATTCAGGGTATGCAGCAGATGACGGAGAACCAGATGGCAGTATCCTCAGTGGATAAGGTGCTTGCGAACCATATCTATGAATATAAGAAAGGTGTGCGCAGGATGATACTCTTCACCTGCAACCGCCGTTTCGAACAGCAGGCCTGCCATCGGCTGTGCCGCCAGTCCATCGACTACGTGGTGCAGCCCGCTGGCAAGGATAACGTGAACGTCTATTTCGGACGCCGAGAGTGCCTTGAAGCCATTCGTCTGTTCGTTACCCGTCCGCTTAACGAGTTGACGCCCGAGGAGGACTTCATCCTCGGAGCCATGCTCGGGTACGATATCTGTGCACAGTGTGAAAGGTATTGTGAACGCTGTAAAAAGAGAAAGTCATGAGTATATTAAAATCACTTTTCGGAATATACGGCTAACTTGATAAACTTTTCTAATTTATCACAAAAGAATCCTCCATATCGCAAAGGTATGGAGGATTTTTTGTACCTTTGCCAAACAAAACAAACAAAATGTGATATGCAAGGAAACTTTAGAATTGACGGCCAACGTGCCGTAGTGACTGGTGGTGGCAGCGGACTGGGTCTGGGCATCGCCAAAGTGTTTGTTGAGGCTGGTGCCGAAGTGATTATCGTGGGACGTAACGAGGAGAAGCTACAGGCGGCCCAGCAACTGTTGGGCGAGCGTTGCAGCTATCGTGCCTTTGACGTGACGAAGCTCGACCAGATTCCTGCACTGGTGAAGGATATCGGTGCCGTAGACATCCTCGTCAACTGTGCCGGCACCCATCTGAAGAAGTGGGCACTCGATGTCAGCGATGCCGAGTTCCTTGACGTGCTTAATGTCCATGTGATGAGTGTCTTCGCTTTGAGCCGTGAGTTTGCCAAACTGATGGTGGAACGTGGCAAGGGCAGCATCATCCTCATCAGTTCCATGGCTGCCATTATGGGTTTGGAGCAGATTGTGGCCTATACCACCGCCAAGTCGGCCGTGTTGGGAATACAGCGTAGCTTGGTGGCTGAGTTGTCGCCCAAGGGAATCCGCATCAACACCATTGCACCGGGATGGATTGACACACCCATGTTCCATAAGGCTACCGACAATGATCCGCAGCGCAAGGCTAACATCCTGCGACGCATCCCCATGAAGACTTTCGGGAAACCCGAGGACATTGGCTATGCTGCCCTCTATCTCTCCTCACCAGCCGGCAGCTACGTCAACGGTGTCTTTCTTCCCGTCGACGCTGGCGCCTCAGAGGCGTTTTAGTTCTGATGGAGGTCGTCCGATTATACGTTCTTTTGTTTGTTCCCAAGGATAGCTCCCAGGTTTCAAGGTGATAAGCGTGCCATTTGAAGCCCTCATCTGAACCACACCAGGAGCAAACTCCCTTTCGATGGAAAACAAATGCCAGCCCAAGGCCTGGAGAGTGGCCCAAGCGGTGGCACCTCCCTCAATAATCAAATGAGACGGGAGATGCTTGTCAACAAGTTGTCGGGCCATCGCTGCCATCATCTTGCGAAGATGGATGGCTACATCACGCCCCGTACGATGGGTGTGAGGGATGGTCAAAATCAGACTATGCCTCTCGTCGTAAGCCGTGACATCCCAAAGACGCAAGTCATCAGAGCCGTCATAGATTTCCAGAGGCATGGGGGCTATGGGCAGGCCAATGGTCAGCGGTTTGCTTTGGGTACTGCCACAGAGTATGAGCCTATCACTTTCTTCTTTTGATGCATCAGGTGTATGAGATGGTCTTTGCGGAAACACCTCGTCACAGGATGTCAACACTGCATGAAACAAATCGGCAGCACCAGCAAAGAGTGTACGACCATCGTTGTATTCGGCAACGATGCGCTTCACATCATCGATGGTCTCGGCATCAGGCATCACAATATGATGCGCCTCGGCATCAGGAAAACGCTCCATTAACAAAGAACTCTTGGCAGGGAATTCTGGATCGAAAGAGAAAGCCGTCTTATGGATTGGCACGCCACCGATGTAATAGACGCCATTGCGGATGACACGCCCTTTCGAAGGATTGGCGGGCAGATAGACGGCACGCTCATAACCAATGGTATCCATCAGAGCGACCAGTTCTGCCACCACATGTCCCCTCAAGGCGGAATCGGTCTTCTTGAAGAAGGCTGATGGCTGATGGCTGAAGGCTGATGTGATGCGACGCGTCTCAGCCATAGCCTCTGCTTCAGTCATGGAACGAGTGTCAGTGGCAATGACACTGAGGGGCCATTCGTCCCCCTGTATCATCAGTCTGACATCATAGCCTTTCGACCAAGCGATGCCAGCCATCTCAGCAGCTCCCGTAATATCGTCAGCAATGACTATCATGCTCCGTCCCCCCTTTTTTACTCTTTTCCCTTTTTACCTTTTCTATATATCGCCATCCTTGTGGCATAATCTATCGACAGTGTCATGGCAGAGTCGTTGGCGATGCCCTTTCCTGCGACGTCAAAGGCGGTGCCATGATCCACAGAAACACGGATAATGGGCAGTCCAAGCGTGATGTTAACTCCACTGGCACTTTCCATCTTACCCGTTTCTTTATTCCAGTTGAAGGCACACACCTTCAAAGGAATATGCCCCTGATCGTGATACATTGCCACGCATCCGTCAAACTTACCACATTTTGCTTTGGCAAAGATGCTGTCGGGTGGTACGGGACCTTCCACGTCGAACCCTCTTGCCGTCAGTTCTTCAATGGCGGGAATAATCTCCTGCGCTTCCTCCCAGCCGAACATACCATTTTCGCTGCTATGGGGATTCAGACCTGCTACACCGATGTGAGGTTTGTCGATGCCAAACTGTCGGCATGCATCATCAATGAGTTCCACACACTCGATAATACGTGCCTTTTTCACCAAGTCGCAAGCCTTACGCAGTGGCACATGGGTCGAGACGTGGATGACGCGGATATTCTCGTCGGCCAACATCATTGCATACTTCTTCGTATTCGTAAACGTGGCGTAGATTTCCGTATGGCCGTCATAGTGATGACCTGCCAAGTTCAGCGCTTCCTTATTGAGAGGAGCTGTGACAGTACCATCCACCTCGTCGGCCATCGCCAGTTCGATGGCCTTTCGTATATATTGGAAGGCTGCGTTACCACATTGTGCCTGTACCTTGCCAAACTCGAAGGTGGCGAAGTCGACACACTGCAGATCAATGACGTCAATAGTGCCATATTGGAACTTGGCCTCCTTAACGTTTTGGATGGCATTTACTTTCAGGTCGTAACCAAGTAACTGAACAGCTTGGGACATGATGGTTGCATCGCCAGTAACGACAGGACGACATTTCTCGTATGTTTCCTTCCTATTCAGGGCTCGGACGGTAATCTCCGGACCGATGCCGGCAGGATCGCCCATAGTGATTGCTAATATCGGTTTCATCGTTTAATATAATGAATTGAAAATGTTGCGAGCGTCTTGCTCTGTGACTTCACGAGGATTATTCTTTAACAAACGCTGTACTTCCATCGCTGCCTTAGCCATGCCATCGACTGCTGTCTGAGGAATGCCCAGGTCTGTGAGTTTTGAAGGAATGCCTACGGCCTTAGCCAACTGGTAGATGAAATCGACGCCACGTTGAGCGGTCTCTTCGTCGTTAGCTCCTGGCTCGCAGCCCATAGCGATGGCTACTTCTGCATATCGCTTGGGATTGGCAGGGGTGTTGAATTTCATGACTGAAGGCAGCAGAATGGCATTTGACAGCCCGTGAGGAATATGGAACTCACCTCCTAACGGATAGCTTAGTGCATGTACGGCGGCGGTATTCACGGGGCCTAAGCAGAGCCCGCCATAGAGCGAACCAAAGGCCAGTGCCTCACGTGCCTCCTGATCCTGCCCATTCTTGACAGCCCGTTCCAGATTGGCGGCAATCAGACGGATGCCCTGCAGTGCATAGATATCCACTGATGGGTGAGCAAACTTGTTGGTATAGGCCTCGATACAATGCGTCAGCGCATCCATACCCGTATCAGCAGTCACCTTCGAAGGTACTGTCCACGTCAGTTTGGGATCTACATAGGCAGCATCTGCAATAAGGAAAGGCGATACGATACCTTTCTTCAGGTGGTCGCGCTCATCGAGCAGAATAGCGTTAGGCGACACCTCCGAACCTGTACCTGCCGTCGTGGGCAGACAGGCAAACCACAAGCCCTTTTCCTTAATGAATCCAGTACCGAAACAGTCCTCTACCTGCTGATTGCTGTTAACGAAAGCTGCCACGAGTTTTATTACATCAAGCACACTACCGCCTCCGATACCCACGACGCTGTCGGCTCCAAACGAACGGGCCAAGCCAAGCACCTCCTTAAAATCAGAAACTGTCGGCTCTGCCTTGATATCGCTGTAAATCGTTGTGTTGATGCCCGCCTTTGCCAGTTGCTGGATGGTGTCCTCTATCAATGGTATGATAGGGGGTGCTGTCACCACAAACAATTGTCGGTAGTCCAACTTCAAAAAGTCTTCTACAAATGTCTGAATGCAGCCTGTGCCAAACACTATCTTCTGTGGCTGCAAAAGTGTTATTGATTTCATATTTTTCTATTTTACCGTTTTACTTATTTCCCTTTTTCTCCTCCAGATAGCCATAAATCGTCAGTTCCTTATCGGCCAGCGGTGTCTTAAAAAGGAAGCTGGCCAGATAACCTACGATGAGTACGATGAGATGACTGTACACTCCCAACATATATTTATGATGTGTAAAGTTCCACTCCCCTAAGTCGAGCAGCGTCTGCTTCACTCCGTCGCCGTCAATGTCGACTTTTGTTGATGTCAACACAGCGTATGCCGTAAAGACGATAGCCGCAGCGATACCGATATAAAGACCCTGTTTGTTAGCTCGACGACTAAACAGACCGAGCATAAAGATACCCACAATACCAGCCGAGAAGATGGCATAAAGTGAGAACAGGGCACCAAGAACACCCTCACCACCCCATGTAATATAGAGACAGGCCACACCGATGGCTCCCAATCCTGCTGCCACCACCATCCACTTGCCAAAACGCAGCTGTTCCTTGTCAGATGCCTGCTTGCGGAATCGCTGATAGTAGTCCTGGACAGCGATGGCTGATAGACAGTTTAAATCGCTGTCAAGACTCGATATGGCCGCTGCAGCAAGTGCTGCAATAATCAATCCGCGAATGCCTACCGGCAACTCATGGGCGATAAAGTACGGAAACACCTCGTCGGCCTTCAAACCTTCTGGCAACAGAGGGGCACCTGCTGCATGATAGTATGCAAATAGCGCCGTGCCGATAAACATAAACAGTGCCCAGATGGGTACAGACATCAGCACACCGATATAGGCCGCCTTCTTGGCTTCCTTGTCGCTCTTGGCTGCAAGGTAGCGCTGAACGATGGTTTGGTCGGTACCATATTTCTGCAAGGCATAGAAGATGCCATTTAGTACCATCACCAAGAAGCAGAGTTCCGAAAGGCTCCAGTCGTAAGGTCCAAAACTGATCTTGTTATATTCCGATGCAATACGGAAGGTCTCTTCCGGACCACCCTCGATGCCGAACATCAGGATGAGGATACAAATGATGCCACCTCCTATAAGCAGGAACCCCTGAGCCACATCCATCCACACGATGGCCTCCATGCCACCGAACAGCGTCAACACAATGATGGTGACGCCTAAGACGAGCACAATGCTATAGATATTAATGTCGAGGAAGGTGGCCAGTGCCATTGACACTAAGAAGAAGACGGTGCCTGCCTTCGAGAAATGTCCCAAGGTAAAGGCCAATGAACTGTAAAGCCTTGCAAAGAGTCCGAAGCGACGTTCAAAATACTCATAGGTTGACAATCGTATCACCTTTCTGAACAAGGGTACGATGATTCCTATCAGTGCGACCAGTACAATGGGTACCATCAGACCCTGTACCAACAGGATCCAGTTGTCGGCATATGCCGCACCCGGATAAGCCAAAAAGGTCACACTCGATATCAATGTGGCAAAGATGGAGATGCCTACCGCCCATGCCGGAATTTTTCCGCCACCCGCAAAATACTGTGATGTGTCCTTCTGCCTGTGGGCAAAATAGACGCCCGTACCAATAGCCGCCAATATTGACAGCAACACGATGATATAGTCAATCCAATGCATTTCGATATTCCGTTATGATGTTATTCCGAAAATGCAATTGCCTTAAATGGCTTGTGCCTTCAAAGTGATGGCTCGCTCCTCGAACAATGACAGACGAGTTAACGGCATGAGCATCCAGGGTTCGCAGAGTCCTTTGGTCTGCATCATCACCTTCAAAGCTGTGAGCGACTGTCCCAACGTGCGGTCCTTCTGGTAAATCTTGGCAATCTCGTTCGTCTTGTCCTGCAAACGGTTGGCAGTCTCCATATCACCATTGACGGCAGCCTCATAAAGCTGCTGGAACATCTCAGGTACGAAGTTGCCCGTTGACGGTACAATGCCGTCACCACCCAACTCCAGTGAATGAGCACTCTGTGCGGCCCAACCGCAGAAATAGGCAAAGTCGTCACGTCCTTTAGCAATCTCGATGCACTGGGCCATACGCACCAAGTCGCGCTCAGAATCCTTCAGTCCCACGATGTTCGGATGGTCGGCCAGTCTCTTGATAATATCCACAGGAATACTCATATGCGTTGTAGCCAGAATGTTGTAGAGCATCAATGGCCCCGTGATGCAATCGGCTAGTGTCTGATAGTATTCGTACATCTGCTCTGGAGTCAGCGCATAATATGTTGGCAGGGTGGCTACGATGACGTCAGCCCCCAAGGCGGTATAAACCTCTGCCTGACGCACCTGCTCGGCGAAACAGTTACCTGTCAAACCTGCATAGATCAGGATACGACCGTCAGCAGCCTTTACTGCCGTCTCTACTAAAATCTGTCCGTCTTCACGGCTCACGCTGTTTCCCTCGCCCGTCGTTCCCATCAGCAAAGGTGACACCTTGTTGTAAGCAAATAAATCAATAATTCTCTTGACGGCCCGTACGTCGAGTTGTCCATCTTGAGTAACTGGAGTAACCATGGGCACTACCACGCCACAATACTTTTTCTTTTTCATATGATTCGTTTTAGTTTGTTATTTTTCCATCAGCCACGGCGTTTAGGAAAATCTCCAAATTCGAGTAGCCGCTCTTCGTCAGCGCCATACCGTCACTGGCATCATTGGGGTTCAACCCTTTCTCTGTCTCGTATGCATCAGGCAGTCCGTCGCCATCTGTATCTACGACAGTCTGTTCACCGTCAGCCATCTTCAAGCTTGGATAGCAGGTGACATGAATCTTGGTCTTGGTGGCTTCGTCGAGAGCCACGAAGTCATCATGTGATTGCAGGGTAATGTCGTAGGGCGAGTTGATGACACCTAAAGCAGGCTTAGCGATGCGGTTAACGCCATTCTTGTCTTTGTACGGAATTTCCTGACCTTGAAACTGAGGGTCACGTAATCCAGCAGCTTCTGCCAGAATGCGGATATCGTTCTCGTCGTAGCGGGGCAACGAGGCTCCTGCCTTTGTTACCACATTTCTGAAGGCTTCGTCAGCACTCTCGTAAGCAGTATAGCTCAGGTCACCGGCTACAGGCTCCTTCAGCAAAGCCTTGTCGGCAAGCGCCTGCGAAGGGTCTATGCGATAGAAGTCCATAGCACGTGCCGGATTGTTGCTGGCAAAACCATAATAGTTGTCGGCATTGACTTTCTTCAGAGACTTATTCTTCCATATCTTGCTGTCGGGTGCCCACTTGCTAGAGAGTTCAAACTTGTTGCCACTGAGATACCACTGGCCAACAAAATTGATGTCATTGCCACTGGCCGAGCACCAATAGCGCTGGTTAGCAGTCACAGCCTTTGTTGCTGGCCCTGGTCGGTAGTAGTTGTTAATCATGTAAACACGATTATAGTGAGGCTTGGAATCTATTGGGTCAATGCCGGAATT
>Ga0310786_10009985_pt1 | contig 11970 bp, 12 predicted proteins | sample AusTroGonzalo_MG_FD_203881 | JGI IMG/M metagenome (GOLD analysis project Ga0310786, IMG submission 203881) | Bovine rumen microbial communities from tropical cattle in Woodstock, Queensland, Australia - Gonzalo_03 (v2) (version 2) | ecosystem: Host-associated > Mammals > Digestive system >... | reverse complement strand
CCATTCTTTTGTTGTGAATTGCTGCTTTAGCTTGTCTCAATTGTTTAATGAAAGTAGTAATTTCTTCGTCTGACACCTGAACATTTCGAAGGTTCGCCGCTTCCGCCAACATTACATCTATGATTTCAATGATATAGTGATGAATCAAATCGATGCTCACTATATCCGTATATTCCGTCAGTGTAAGATCCGAATGCTTGTAAGCTGCTAATACGTTAATGAATTGAGAGTATTCACATAAATATATCAAAGGATTGAAGCAAAAGTTGTAGAGGAGAAGAATCAAAAGAAAGAGAAAAAAGTAACTTTAAAGAGGCGTTGAGCATAAACTCGGATCTGGAAATCACCTTGCTTTTTCGAACCATTCTAGCCAGATAATGTCTGGTATTTGAGTTGTTTTGTTCGATGGTAAAAGTATGCTTCTTACTTGCGAAGTGTCGTTTTTTGGGTAAAACCTTCGAGAATCCAACCCATTTGTCGGTGTAAAATTTACATTTCTTTAAGTGCTTGATTTTTCTGTACAATTGTTTGAAAGTCGCAACATCACGGTCACCTGTAACCCAGGCAATAGTTTTTCTTGTTTTACGATCCATTGCTTTGAAGATCCATTTTTTATCTTTTTTTGTCCTATAAAATGCCACATTTTATCAAACTCTATCTCCTCGATATCTTCCGTAATTTCAGGCATTTTTACTTCTGCTGACGCTTTCTTTACCCAATTCATTATCGTTGTCGGCGAACAATGAAATATCTTTTTCGCCAAAAAGTTGTACGACGCTTTCGAAAACGTATACAACATCACCGCCAGCGCTCTTTTCGCGACTGTAGTTTGTTTGCTCCGTCCGTCTGTTTCCAAAAAATTCTTTTCGCAATCTTTGCATTTGTATCTCTGCTTTTCTCTTATAATTCCGCTCTTATATGTCTTTTCCGATCCGCAATATCTGCAATGCATTCTTATACCCACATATTTACCTCATTATATTATCATATAATATACTTATGTGAATACTCTCAAATTTCCATAAAGCTGGACTTTAAGTTATGAAGGTCAAGGGCTAATGTTTCTCTTTTTGGTTTATCAGTTATTCGCAGCACCCTTCCCAGATTCCGTATTCTATCCATAGCAGAAATCGTGGTCTGTGCTTGATGCTCTAAGTATGAAATATTTTCTGGTGACTTATTATCCATGGCGGCATGTATTTCAGAAATATCAAACTGTAACCTTGAAAAAAATACAGGACACTTCGAATATATACCAAATTTTTTGAAGATATGACTCGACATATCGGAGGAATTACTCATTAAAAGAGTTGAAATATGTTTAGCCCAACTTAATATACCTTTCGGAGCAACTTCAGAAACACATTGCCCTGTTCCCATAGATACTAGCAAAAAAGCATCTGCACGAGGGTATAAAGATTCTGCTTGAGTCATAGCACACGCTGTTGGATCATTTACCGCAATACATCCATCAATTGCGGATATATAAGTATTTTTAAACAAATCAGGATGATCTTTATTGTAAGCTGTGTACAATTTAAAGTCTTTGAAATAGGTGGGAGCCGCAGTTGTCGAAGCAATTACATCCCTCAAATAGAAATCCTCATTTCTCTCAAGAGCAGGATTTTTAGCTTTATGACTTTTGAAAAAACTCGGTCGGTTATTAGTTAAATTATAATACGGTACCATAAGATCACAATCTGATCTTATTTGAGAAAGTTTCGTGTCACCACATAACCTACTAAAAACGGAGTATGCTGGATTACTTTTATATTTAGATACAGTTAAATACCCCAAAAAACACCTGCGTGTAAAAATTTTTTTACTTTCATTATTATAAAAATTTACGATATCGTCAGCTGAATACAAAGAAGATCCTGGAGCGTTTGGATCTTCCATTGCCAATCCAGACGCTATAATTCCTCCAGTTGAAGTTCCGACCAAAAGATTAAACATATCTGCTATTGATTTTTCAGTCAGATGCTCCAGATTCGCACACCAGGAAGCCGCACCAATTCCCCTGACTCCACCTCCATCAATCGAAAGCACTCTTGCTAACCTAGAATTGGTAGCAAAATCCTCGAATATTTCCAAATTAGTTTGGCGAACACTTACTATACTAGATTTTGTTCTGTTATCATGCAAGAACATTAAATCCTTGTCAGGTTCGAATTGCCCCATGACAGGACTATTCATAGCATTTGCCATATTGAATATGACAAACAGCAATATTAAAATATATTTTGTCATAATCATCTCCTTTTTTTTATCTTGAATTTTATCGACAAATTCCTAATAAAAAGTTAAATTACAGATTTTTGCAAAAAAAAATATCAGAACAGACAAACTTTCAGATAATCCATTTCAAGAAGAAAATGGGGACTGCATGAATTTCGATTTTGTCTTGCCTCTTACTCCGACAGGAATTGTAGGATCGGATGCTGTCAGCAGCAGTTTAAATGCTTACCATCAATTGACCAGTAAAAACCATGCCGCATTTGATTACGGGGATACCTTTAACATCGCAAAAAATGGATTCAATTTGATAAAGGACGGTATGGAAATTTCGTAAAACTTTACAAAGGGATCAGCTGCTGGGTTCTCGGGAAATGCAATATTTTCGATAGCTATGAGTAGAGTGGATGCGCCTGAACCTATTGCCTATCCAGCCAGAATTTTATCAGAGAGAGGTCCGGTAAATTCCACGAAAGCCGAAGTCAGGTCTCTTCCTAACAGAGAGCTCATTAAGAGAACTGAAAATAAGTGAGTAGTTTGGTATTACAAAGGAGCTACTTACTTAGGTTCCCAAATGGATGTTGGTCAATATTTGAAAGTCGCGAATCTCAACTATTCATCCCACATCGGAAAAGAAAAGATTATTATCGGGACCGACACCTTGGGATATCTGACAGCCAGGTTTAATGCTTTCAGTATCGGACTGCAAGACAGTAAGAATGCGATGTCACCGTGGTATACTTTGAAAAGAAAGCAGAGGAAACGTTTGATAGAGCTATTACAAAATATAACGGATAATGAATCCAACGTGGTTTACGAATTGCAGAATATGTACAACTCTATCATGGATAACATCGGAGAGAGAAACACTACGAATTTGAAGGAGTGTACCAAGTTGTTTGAGTATTTCTCATCAGCTTGTGATGATTTAGCCGGAGCGCAAGACGAAAAATCAAAAGAAAAAGCTTTCGAGAAAGCCTCCGAGTTAATGGATAAAATTTTCCGTATGAATTTTGATTATAATTTTATGAACGACTATAGAAAAGCGTACCGAATTAACAAATAGCTAAATACAGAGTTGTTTAGTTTTTCTCAAATTTTGGAAATTATTCAACTCAGAATTTCTAATGGCTTCATTTTCTCGCCGAAAACGCTGTAAACAAGGTGCCGTCGTCGAGATAATCCAGCTCTCCGCCCATTGGGATTCCGTGGGCGAGTGCTGAAACTTTTACGTTTCTGTCTTTGAAAAAATTGCGAATGTAATAATCGGTTGTTTGTCCCTCGACAGTTGCGCTCAATGCGTTGATGACTTCGGTTACGCCGTTTTCTTGGCAGCGCGCGCTGAGTTTATCGAGAAGCAGGACTTCCGGACCTCTTTCGTTGATCGATGACAGAAGGCCTTTCAGAACGTGGTATTTTCCTCGGAAACAAGCTGTTCGCTCGATCGCCCAAAGGTCCGCGACGCTTTCTACGACGCAAATGACATCATCTCGCCTTTTCGGATCGGAGCAAATCGAACAGATTTCTTCGAAAGCATCGATATTTCCGCAAATCGGACAGACTTTTACGTTGTCATGAACTTTTTTCATCGAATTTAACATCGGCTCCAAGATATCATGGTTATGCTGTATGAGATGGATCGCGATTCTGCGGGCGGAACGAGGTCCCAGCCCCGGAAGTCGGGAAATTTTTTGAATCAACACTTCAATATCAGGACTCATTTTTTACCCCATATTAAAAACAAGCAAGCGAGGTACAGCGATACTTCTACCAAAATAGAGTTAAAGGTTAAAAGTTCCTTAATTTTCGATAAAAACCTGCCCCTCACTCCCCACCCTGGGCATGGTAGCACTAAAAAATTAAAATTCCGTTGATTTAGCTCTCTATTAACTTTCGGATACATTCTAACAGAAGAATTGTTATATCCGCAAATTACAGAATCTTTATATTTCATATTTCATCCCTTTCGAAAAAAGTCTCAAAAACTTCCGCAATCATTCCATTTTTATCTAGCATAAGATTTTCCCCTCTATTTAAATTCGAGATAATTTGCAGAACTTTTTCCGTTTCGTGATCTACTGATACTTTCCCGACAGATCGCGAAAAACAATCACTGATTTTTACCTCGGTAATGGTATCGATATATTCTTTCAATACTCTGATAATTAACTGTTTAATCAATCTGAAATTCTCGCACAATTTATTTTCGATGATATATTTTACTGTTTTGTGAGAGGTCTGATAATCCGAAGAAAAAGCTCTCAGCAAATGCTGGTAAAGATCGACGCCGTTATTTTCGTAGAGATAAAGAGCATCGCCGACAGATCCGTCGGAAATAGAAGCCAAAGTTTCGGAGTTTTCAACATCAACCAAACTCAAAGCCAGCACGACTTCAGACTTGCTGAGAGGGTTAAATTTCAGCTTGATCGCGCGAGACTGCAAAGTAACCGGCAGATTTCCGATAGTCGAACAAATCAGAATGAATACCGTGTCGCGAGGAGGCTCTTCCAGGATTTTCAGCAGAGAATTATAAATATTTTTGTTAAGTTTGTCCGCATTTTCTATGATTACGACGCGTCGCTTGGACAAGCTAGGGGCCTTGCTGATCTTTCCCATTAAGATTCTGGCTTCGTCTATCGACGGAGACGAGCTGTCCATTACGAAGAAATCCGGATGAGTTTTGTTTTCGACTAAATTATGAATTTTACTGTCATCCGCAATGTCCAGGTTTTCATTGACGGATTCCAAATCGGACAGCAGGCATTTTGCGAATTTGTAAGCGACGGAAGTTTTTCCTATGCCATCCACGCCCCAGAAAATCCAGACAGGGAATATCTTGTTTGAATTTATCGATTTCGCGACAGCTTCGATTTGTTTTCTATGTCCGATGATTTTTCTTTGCTTAAAATTCATATTTTCATAGTCTGTTAACCTTTTAAATGATAATATCTCTAAAAGTTTACAGCAATAGTTTTTTGGGAGAAAGAATATGAGCAAAATAGCGTTGGTTACAGGTGGGACAAGAGGGATCGGAAAGGGAATTTCAATCGCTTTGAAGCAAGCGGGATACGCAGTTGCAGCGAATTACAACAGCGATTCCAAAACCGCCGAACAATTCCATGCAGAAACGGGAATTCCTGTGTTTTCATGGGATGTTTCGAACTCTGCGGCATGCGAAAAAGGAGTTGCTGAGGTTTGCGAAAAAATGGGCGGATCTATTGATGTTTTGGTAAATAATGCCGGAATCACGAGGGATGCCATGCTTCACAAAATGGATGTTTCATCCTGGGACAAAGTTATTTGCACGAATTTAAACTCCGTGTTTTACATGACTCGATTGGTTATTCCTGCTATGAGGGAAAAAAATTTCGGACGAGTTATTAATATAAGTTCTGTCAACGGGCTAAAGGGGCAGGTCGGACAAACAAACTATTCCGCGGCAAAAGCCGGTATTATCGGATTTACAAAAGCCCTAGCCCTTGAATCTGCAAACAAAGGAATTACCGTAAATGCAATTGCTCCGGGATATATTGCGACAGATATGACAAATGTCATTCGTGATGACATCAAAGAAAAAATTACAGCAACAATTCCGATGAAAAGATTTGGTAATATTGAAGAAATAGCCAATGCTGTGTTATTCTTGGCGGACGAGAAGGCGTCGTTCGTAACAGGGGTGACCTTGAGCGTGAACGGCGGGCAGTATTTGTAGGGCTGATTATGGAAAAAGGTCGAGCATTTGAGACAGTTGTCGGGGTTTTTGTATTAATCGTTGCAGCGTGCTTTTTTAACTATGTTTATTCAAGATCCAGTTGGAAAAGTATAGACGGCTATGTTCTGAAAGCTAAATTCGATAAGGCAGATGGATTGGCCGAAGGTACCGATGTAAAGATCAGCGGAGTTCGAGTCGGAAAAATCGACAGCATTGAAGTCGATCCAAAAACGTTTTTTGCTGTCGTTTCCTTTCACATTTCCGAGAACATAAAAGTTCCGACGGACAGCAGCGCAAATGTCGCCAGTGACGGTCTTTTCGGCGGTAAATATCTGTCGATCACTCCAGGGGGAGAAGATGAAACTTTGAAAAGCGGAGAAGAGATCGAGCATACAACAGGCCCCGTCAACTTGGAAAGCCTGATTGGAAAATTTGTTCTGTCAAAAGATAATACTAAAACTCCCGGGACGAGTAATTAGCAGCGGACTGATTCAGTTTTCGCTATCACAAAACGAAAAGATTTCGGTGTTTTAGTTTGTTGCCTGTTAGGTAATTACAAAAAAAATCAAAAATCTGAAAAATTTACGAATAATTAACTTTTTTCCGATATTCTGAGAAATATGATAACTAGGGAGTGAATAATATGGAGAACAACCGGCAATCTGTAAACAGTGAACAAACAATAGTCGATACAAAATGGAAGATTTGTTGCGCTACTTTAGCGTTATTATGTATGGGCGATGTATTTGCGGAGAGGACACCGACACTTGACGAGATAAAAAAAGATATCCAGCAATTGAAAGAGAATGATAAAATATTGTTTAGTGAGATACAAAAGCTTAAAGATCAGGGAGACAAGCTTAAGGATCAGGGAGACAAGCTTAAAGATCAGAATCGCAGAAAGATGACCGAAGATGAGTATAACCGTTTAATGAAGGCTGTGGAGAAGGACGATTTAAAAAAGGTTAACTCTTTTATGAATAAGGGTTTGGATCTTAATACTTCTTATCCTGGAGTTCATAGTAATATGAGTGTGTTAGAGATCGCATCACTTAGGAATAATATAAGTATAGTAAAATTGCTGATCGATAACGGTGCAGATGTGAACTTTGCAAAATCCTTCAGCACACCTCTTAGAAGTGCCCTGGAAAAACGCAATGAAGACATTGTGGCACTGTTATTGGAAAAAGGTGCTGATCCCAACTTGGGGGATAAATATCCATTGATAGATATGATAGATGATATTAGTTATAAATTGTTAGATAAAAATAGCGCTGGTGAAATTAAAAAAATCATGAGGATAATAGATTTGTTAGTGGAACACGGAGCGCGCATAGACGCTAAAGATAAGAAAGGGAACATACCTTTGATATATGCGATAAAAAAGTGTTACGAAAACGATATTGTTTTAGAATTATTGAATTTATTTTGTAATAGAGTCATGAAAGAAGAGAATGAAAATGATATAGTAAAGGATCTGATTTTTCTCGGTAAATATAAGAAAAGAGTAAGCGACGAATATATAAAGGGAAAAGTGGGATATAATTTGAATTTAAACGTTCAAAATGAAGAAGGGGAAACAGCGTTGATGTACGCATTAACTCTCGAAGGTATAAGTCTAAAAAGACTTATTAAAATTATGGAGTTATTGCTGTCGAAAGGAGCAAATCCAAATATTGAAGATAAACGTGGGAGAACAGCGTTGATGTATGCATTAACTCTCAAACTTGTGGACTCAGAAACGCATATTAAAATTGTGGAATTGTTGCTATCGAAAGGAGCGAATCCAAATATTGAAGATAAATATGGGAACACAGTGTTGGATTATGCAAAAAAGGCCGAACATTTCGACAAGTTAGTACCGCTGATCGAAAAAGCAATTGAGGATGATAAGTCGGGAAAAACGACCTCTGTTTCAGATTCGGAGGCTGAAAACGATTGATTCTCTGATTCGAGTTTCTGGTGACTTCTGTGAAGTTCAAAGGGCGGCTGTAAAACCGTCCTTGCCTGGTTAAAAGCCACTGGTTACGTGGAAAGCTTGATTAGTCAAAGTACACTACAGCGATTCTTTCATAAACGCGGATTTTTGCGACTTTCCAATAATTCCACGAGCTCTTGATATTTCGGTTTATTCTCGTCTTCGGATTTTTCAAATCGTTCTCGGGCAAAATACAGTGCTGTTTGACCGTTGATATCTTTTATATTGGTATCTGCACCTTGTTTTATAAGATAATCCGCGACTCTCAGTTGTTCTTCTTTGATAGCCTTTATTAACGCAGTTTCTTCATACTTGTTTTGATCGTTAATCTTCGCTCCGTTTTGGATCAAATATTTCACGATATTTAGTTGCCCTTCCAGGACGGCCTGCATTAGAACTGTGTTTCCGCTGATGTCTCGGGCGTTGACGTCAGCACCATGTTTAGTCAAATATTTTACGATATTCAAATAGCCGTGATATGCTCCTTTCATCAATGCTGTGTCGCCGAATCTATTCGAAGTATCAATATTGGCACCGTATAGTATCAAATACTTTACAATGTCCAAATGCTTTTGTCCGGCAGCTCTCATTAAGGCGGTTTCTCCTCCGGCATTTTGGTTATTAACATTTGCGCCATGTTTAATCAGATATTTTACTATATCCAAATGACCGAACAGCGACGCTCCCATCAACGCCGTATTTTCAAACTTGGTCCGCGCATTAATATTTGCACCGTGTTCAACCAAATATTGTACTACATTTAAACGTCCGCTTTCGGAGGCCTTTACCAGCAAAGGAATCCCGTATTTATCAAAAGAATTCGCCTCTTCTTCTCCGATATTAATACCGTAAGACATCAATTTCGCAACTGCGTTCCAATGTGATTTCCCCTTAATGTAATCAATTATGGCGTTCGCTATTGTAGAATTTTTTAATTTCACGATTTTAGAAGAGCTTTTGGAGGAAGCCTTGGCCCAAGATAGGGTTTCGTCATTCCAATAGCATCCGCTTATGGAGATCATTTTGCAGAAATGAAGGTTGTTTTTCGTTGATTCTATTTGGGAATCGCTCAATTTATGCTTGTTTTTGTATGAACTAAGCAGGGTTATCATTTCTTCATTTTTCAGTATCTCAATGTATTCGGGCACTTGATTCAGGGATAACAAATTGGAGGTTATAGTCACTTTTTGCAGATTTGGGGCTTTCCAAAGAAATTTCGGCAATTTCTTCAGATGAGGATTCTTGCTGATGTCCAATGTCTCCAACTTTTGCAGCCTATATATTGCCTTAGGAATAGTTTTCAATTTATTCTCGGAAAGAAATAACTCTTTTAACTGCGAAGTTTGGGAAAGCATGTTGTCTAAATTTTTCTGTATTATTTCGTTCGATCCTATATTTCCGACAATTTTTAAACTTTGTAATTGATTAAGCGGTAGCGCGGATAGTTTCAGGATAAGTTTGGATTCTTGCTTGCATAAATATTCTGCGTCCATTTCCAGATTTTTTAAGTTATAAAAAGATTTGAGAGGAAAAAGTTCTTCGCTGAATGTTTTGTTTAAATTTAGAAATGATTCGTCGAGTAAATCAAACTTATTTGTTTGCTTCTCTTGCCCTGCTTCTCGGGATCGATTTTGTTCCTCTTGTAAAGAGAATAATGTGCGAAGTTGTCTGCGCGATTCCTGCTGAATTTCTTCGATGTTCATTGCGAAAGAACTCTTTCCTCCCAGCAGGACTGCGACGAAACATATGCATAAAAAGCTCGGTCTCATATTGGTTTCCCTCTCTTTTTGTCTTCGATCGGAATGTTCTGGCAGGACAATCCATTCGATATATATTCAACATATTTCGCAAATGTTAATTACTGGTTAAAACATAAAGATTAAACTCGAGAGAAATAACTTGCTGTTTGCGCGATTTCGGCTTTTCCAAAATGCCTTATTCCTTATTACTGCGAATTTATTCCCAAACAACAGAAGAACAGATTAGAAAATTCCTTGGCGAGATTTGTTATCTGAGCTCCGGCCCTGAGTTGGTTCAAAAGATAATATATAGTCATAATATGTTTACAAATTATCGGCAATTGATTCAACATTTGAAGCTGAGTCGGATTATTTACACAATTTTGTATAACGGTGTTTAGACCTATGATTTGAGTTCCGATAGCCGGATTTGTTCCGTAACTGCTTTGCAGTAACGTCAATTGGGTATATAATCTTTGCAGTGCCCCTAAAATAGCCGTTGAGTTTACGGTGTTAGTCGTTACAGTGTTGTTGTATAGGGTTTGTTGAGTGCCTAATTGTTGCATTCCTAGGCCATATTGCACTTGGTTGTTATATATTCCGTTTCGATTGTTAGTCGCTGCCGTGTTTTGTAAAAAGGCGTTTGCAGCGGTGCCTATGAGATTTCCGAGAGAATTTGCTTCCTCCATAAAACCAAAACTTAATATTGCAGCGAAAGTTAATAATTTCTTCATCTTACTTTCCTATATTCTCAACTCTAGCTTCAATTTTCTCATATAAAGTTTAAGGTAAAGTTAATTCCGAGCGAATATATTCAAAAAATACTTGGGCGTTTTGAGATTTTCCAATAGGCTTTTTTAAGTAATGATATTGCCTGAAACACTGACGACTCGCTCTGTATTGCGAGAGTGCCAAGGATTTTATGATTTCATTGAGCAATACTTTCAGCCATGAAGATAGCGGGATTTTTTTGTGATTTTATCGTATGATACTTTCAGTATGCGTGTCGTGCGGCATGTTTTTTTATGTTGTAATTTTTATTGCATATGCTACCTAGAATTGATATCGCATTTCGCTCTGTAATTATCCTTCGAAAGAAGAAAATATACCAATCTTCGCATATTACTCAGCTCGGATTGGCATATCTTTCTTAATGTTTAACTACAAATTAAATATGTCTTATACTTATTGTTTAGTCGCCGCTTTTAATATGTTGGCAGCATCATTAATACTTTTGACGGTGCTATTTACCCTACTGACCCCGCTGGTTACCGCATTACTAGTTCCACTCATAGCATTGGCAACTGTGTCAGAAAAGGTTTGCTTACTTTGTTCCTGATATTCAACTACGTGAGTTTTCAAATATTCAGCTCCATCATTTAATGACTTCACAAGATTCTGATTTGTTCCCAACTTATCGCTCAACTTAGTGATATGTTCCTGGATGCTGGATAGGTTAATACTAACCGTTGATACGGTACAATTGTTTAAGAGAGAGTCTAAGGAATTTGTAATGTCGGATACATCCGGCCAGCCGCTTTTTATACTTGCGACCGCATTTTTCATATTTGTCAGATTATTATCGTAAGCCTTATTATATTCATCAATTACAGTTGATAACTTTCCGTAATTTGTTGAAAGCTGACTAGTTATTGCGTTTTTTTCCTTTAGTTTGTCTATATATGCATTCAGCGATTTTTCAGCGATGATAACTTGAAATGGATCTTTCTCACATTCAGTTAACACCGTATTCATGTTATTGGCAGTAGTTTGTACTTCAGCGTTTGGCGCGTTATTGTATACCTCTTGAATATCCGAACGTACGCTAGAAACGAGGCTTTTTACATTGTTTAACCAAGTATAAGTCTGTTTTTTCGCACTAGTTTTGTTTTTCACTTTTGATACAGAGTTTTTTACTTTACTTTTCACTTTTGATGCGGTGTTTTTAATCGAGCTGATCAATCCTGCATCTACTGTGCAAAAACTCAAAGCTAAAACGCAAGCCAATAATTTTTTCATTTTAATCTCCTATAATTTCATTTCTTCCTATTCTTTCACAAAAAATTTAATAAAGGGTTAATTTTAAAAAAAAATATATTTACGATTTATTAACAATTTACGCATTACTATGGACGCAAGTAGGAGTGTTTTTGTGATGAATCAGTTCTTTTTAAGAGATGATCCTAAGTTGTTTGAGGAGAAATTCGAAGAGAAGACGAGCGATGAATTTATGTGGTTGATTTCCTCCGATAAAATTTTCTCCAGCAAGATTCCGGATTTTACGGATTATGCTCGACTGTGTCACA
>Ga0310786_10009984_pt1 | contig 11970 bp, 11 predicted proteins | sample AusTroGonzalo_MG_FD_203881 | JGI IMG/M metagenome (GOLD analysis project Ga0310786, IMG submission 203881) | Bovine rumen microbial communities from tropical cattle in Woodstock, Queensland, Australia - Gonzalo_03 (v2) (version 2) | ecosystem: Host-associated > Mammals > Digestive system >... | reverse complement strand
GTAATTACTTCACAATCAATATCTGTTGTTTCTGTGAAAATTTCCGGATCAGCCCAGAAAGTTGTTTTGGTACCAGTTTTTTCAGTATCTCCAATAATTTCAACGGATGTAACAGGTTCGCCTCTCATATATTCTTGGCGCCAAATGTGTCCCTGTCTGCATACCTCAACGATATATTTTTCGGACAAAGCGTTTACAACAGATGCACCAACACCGTGCAGACCGCCCGATACTTTATATCCGCCATCACCAAATTTTCCGCCAGCGTGAAGTACCGTGTGTACAACTTCCAATGCGGATTTACCTGATTCCGGCTTGATATCAACAGGAATTCCACGTCCGTTGTCTTGAACTGTAACGCTGTTATCTTTGTTTATGGTAACGATAATATCTGTACAGTAGCCTGCCAGAGATTCATCAATGGAGTTATCTACAATTTCATATATGCAATGGTGCAGACCTCTCTGAGAAGTTGAGCCGATGTACATTCCTGGTCTCATTCTTACGGCTTCCAAGCCTTCCAAAACTCTTATACTTCCCGCATCATAATCAGTAGAAGTTCTTGTTTCAATTTCTTCTATCGGATTGCTCATATTGTCGATGCTTGAAGAGTTTTCCTCTATTATATTTTCTGCATTAGCAATTAATTCTTGATTATTTTCAGTCATGCCTTTTCTCCCTAATACTATATACCCAATGATAGCATAAACAAAACTTTTGAGCCAATTGTTAAGTTTTAAAAATTACACTTTTTTACGTTGATTTTTTTTAAACGGTAATTATATATTATCTTATGAAGAACAATTACTACGATATTTTAGGAGTTACTCCGGATAGTGAAGCAAGTGAGATTAAGACCTCATACCGTCGGCTTGCCCGAAAATACCATCCTGACGTTAATCCGGATTCAATTGATAAGTTCAAAGAGATAAATGAAGCATACTCCACGCTTTCAGACGATAGAAAGCGCATGCAATATGATATTCTATTCGGTTTTTACAAAAAACAAAAAGCCCAGGGAAATAAGTCACCAAATAGTGAACAAACAACTACAGAGAAGAAAGACGCAAAAGAAAAAAAAGTTAATAATGAAGAAAAAAAACAAAAAGAAAATTTTGATAAAAAAGTAAAAAATGAAAAGAATTTTTTTGATGAGTTTTTTACTACCAAAGAGGAAAAACCGCTAAAAGAAAAAGGAAGTGATATATCTACAGAGATTTTTATTACAATTCCTGAGGCAAAAAACGGTACAACAAAGATTGTAAATATTGTACATACAGAGTTATGTACACGTTGTAAGGGCAGAAAATTTATTAACGGTAGTAATTGTCCAGATTGTGGTGGTACGGGAGAGATAAGTCTTAACCGTAAATTAACGGTTAAAATTCCTGCCGGTGTAAAAAATGAAACAAAACTCAGATTATCGGGTGAAGGTAATAAAGGGCTGAACGGTGGTGAAAATGGTGATTTATACCTTGTTGTAAAGATTGAAAATACTGCCAATGTAAAATTTTCAGGTAAGACTATGTATTGTGAATTACCGATTCAGCCGTTTGAGGCAGTTTTAGGGACTGTAGTTAAAGTTCAGTCACCCGGCGGGATAATAAATGTTAAAATTCCGCCAAGGACAAAATCAGGTCAAAAGTTCAGAATTTGTCAGCAAATAAACGGTAAGGACAGTGAAATTTTTGTAACGGTACATGTTGAAATTCCTTCCTATTTGTCAGATGATGAAATCAAACTTTATCAAAAATTAAAGAAAATTTCGTCGTGTGACGTTAGGGAGAGTTATCTGGATGTCTAAGGCAAAAATTAAAGAATATTTTGTTTCGATACAAGGGGAAGGACCTTATGTAGGTTACAGACAATTGTTTATAAGATTTTGCGGGTGCAATCTGAATTGCAAGTACTGCGATACTGATTTTTCTGCGGAAAGTGGTTACTCTGAATTCTCGCCGGCGGAATTATTTAAAAAGCTTGATACTGACGGTTTTTTAGAAAATATTCAATCAGTGTCTTTGACTGGTGGTGAACCTTTGCTATACGTGGATTTTTTAAAAAGTTTTCTGCCGTTACTTAACGGAAAGCTGTCGGTTTACCTTGAGACAAATGCCACATTGTCTAAAAAACTAAGTGAAATAATAAACTATATAGACATAATTTCTGCAGATATAAAATTGCCAAGTTCTTCGGGGCATGATTTGATGAAAGTTCATGATGAATTTTTTAAATTATGCAGAGAAAAAAATGTTTTTGTAAAGGTTGTTTTTGATGAGAATATCACAGAGGAAGAGCTTGAAAGTGTTTGCGGCATTGCAGAAAAGCACGATTTGGAGCTTGTACTTTCTCCGGTAATGAAGGACAATAAACCTGTTGTAAATGCTGAGTTTATGCAGAATATTCTTCAAAAAGCAGCTAAAATTTATCCTAATGTCCGCCTGATACCTCAAGTTCACAAATTCTTGAATTTAGAGTAGTTATTTCCAGTATTTTTTTGCGGTTTCCGCAGAAAAATCACTGTCGGGCGCGAATGTAACAAACATTATTGAACTTTGTTTTTCAGGGGATGATATTATTGCTTTTATATTTCTTCCTGACATTTTGTCGCTCACCGAGATTGTGACATAATTCTGATTTTCTCCTGCAACTAGCCATTTGCCCTGATCTACAATATCAATATCGTCAATTTTTACGGGAATGTTTTTATGCTTTTTTGCAATTTTGAGCATGTCACTTTTTAGTTCATTTTTATTTGGGTTTGTTAAATCAAGTTTAATTTTGTTTTTAGTATCAATAGTAACCATTTTTTGACCGTTTTTGGTATCAAGTGCAATTTCGGCATCACATCCCATAACTCCCTTAACGGATGTTATTTCGTAGTCACCATCAATTTTTTTGCTTTGATCTATTGTTTTTTGAGCTGCACTTATGGATATTCCTTTAAGTTCTTCAAATGTAAGATTGTTGATAGATTTACCGCTAAGTTCTCTTTCTGTCTTGAAATTACTTATAAAACTTTTGAGTACAGGTATGACATGGTCATTCATGAACTCCCGCCCGCCGATTGACAAAAAGCCAATGACGGCAAGTATTATAATTACTGTCTTAATAATATTTCTTAAACATCCCATTTGCAAAACCTTTTTGTGCTATTATATATTTTACAATGAATACGTCTGAAATCAACAATATTAAAACAACCGATGTTGACTTGGATTTATTGAGTCCTGCAATGCGCCAGTATGTGGAAACGAAGAAAGAGTATACGGATGCTATACTTTTGTATCGCATGGGGGACTTTTATGAAACATTTTTTGAAGATGCTGTTCAAATGTCAAAAGTGCTTGACATAACCCTGACTTCGCGTGATGCGGGAAAAGATATAGGCAGAGTTCCGCTCGCGGGGATACCGGCAAAGGCGGTTAATTCGTACGTGGAGCGTCTTTTATCACAGAATATTAAGGTTGCAGTTTGCGAGCAGCTAGAAGATCCTAAGTTGGCAAAGGGAATTGTAAAACGTGGAATTATTAGAATTATAACTCCAGGAACGGTTTTGGATTCGGATTTTTTACAGAAAAATGTTAATAATTATATCTGTGCGTTGTTTAGAGATGAAAAAAATGATGATTTGTATGGACTTGCATACGCTGATATCACGACTTGCGAGTTTAAAGTTACTCAGGGTGAGTATGATTTTATTGTTTCAGAGCTTGCTCGTATAAAGCCGTCAGAAATTATTGCACCGACACTAAAAGGTGTCGCAAAGCCTTTTCAGATTGTACCTGATGAATCGGTAAATTTACCTGAAAATATTGTTAATAACTATAATTGTACGAAAATTCCAACCTCTGTATTTGACGAAAAATTTTCTTATGAGAATTTAAAGGCAAAATTTAACCCGAACACCTTGGATGCTTTCGGATATCAGAATTGCAAAAGCGGGTTTACGGCGGCAGGAGCGCTATTGGCTTACATATGGGAAACAACAAAAGACAGTTTTCCTAAATTTGAGCGAATTGAAAGTTACGTTATATCTGATTTTGTTTCAATTGATTATGCAACCCGAAGAAATCTTGAATTAACCGAAACAATTCGAGAGAAAAACAAAAAAGGTTCGCTATTGTGGGCGATTGACAACACAAAGACTAATATGGGAGCAAGACTGCTTAAAAATTGGCTTTGTCAGCCTTTAAAATCGCCAAAAGCCATTATTGAAAGGCAAAATTATATAAGTGAATTGGTTGAAAAATCTTCATTATGTGCTGAGATTTCCCAGGCTCTTGAAAATATATGCGACATTGAAAGAATTGCTACAAAAATTAGTAACGGTACTGCTTTGCCAAAAGATTTTCTTGGTTTAAAAAATTCAATTTTTAAAATGTCGGATGTTCTGAGTTTGTGCTCGGAACTGGATAATAACCCGTTTTCTGAGGTTAATGATTATTTTGCGGATCTGATAGAATACGCTAATATGATTGACAAAACCATTGATGAGAATGCCCAAATGCTTATTAAGGAAGGCGGTATTATAAAAGATGGCGTAAATTCACAGGTTGATTATCTTCGAGATTTGTTGACAGGCGGTGAAAAATGGCTTGAAAAATTCGAAGAAGACGAGCGCGTAAAAACCGGGATTGACAGGCTGAAAGTAGGTTATAACCGCGTATTTGGGTATTATATCGAAATTTCAAATTCAAATAAATCTCTTGTACCTGCGAATTATGTTCGCAAACAAACGCTGACTAACGGGGAACGATATATAACAGATGAACTCAAACACCACGAAGATGATGTGCTTTCGGCAAAATTCAAGGTCGTTGAGCTAGAATATAAATTATTTAGTGATTTTAGGGAATATTCAAAGGAATTTGTTTCAAAATTGAGAGAAATTTCAGAACGTATTGCCAAAACAGATGTGTTTGCCGGTTTAGCTATTACTGCAGTTGAGAATAATTATTGCAGACCTGAAATCGATGATTCTCTTGATTTTATTGTTAGAAACGGTCGTCATGCCGTCTTGGATAAGATTATGCCTTTGGGTGAGTATGTCGAAAATGATTTGGAGCTAAGAGCGGATTCAACGGATGTTACTCAGCTGATGATATTAACAGGACCTAATATGGCCGGTAAATCTACATATATGCGCCAGAATGCCTTAATTTGTATTTTGGCTCAGATAGGTTCGTGGGTTCCGGCTGATTATTTGAAATTAGGTGTAGTTGATAAAATATTTACCAGAGTTGGAGCTTCTGATGATATAACTGTCGGACAGTCAACATTTATGGTTGAAATGGTTGAAACATCTTTTATTCTAAACGCGGCAACGGCAAAAAGTCTTGTTTTAATAGATGAAATCGGTAGGGGGACGAGTACATATGATGGTGTTGCAATTGCTTGGGCAGTTGCAGAGTATATTGCGACTAAGCTTAAATCACGTTGTATATTTGCAACGCACTATCACGAACTTAATGTTATGCCTGATAAATTTCCGCAAATTAAAAATTACAGAATTACCGTATCAGAAGAAAATGGGACAATTAATTTTCTCAGAAAAATTGTTCCTGGCAGTGCTAGCAGAAGTTATGGTATCCATGTTGCTAAAATGGCAGGATTACCGAGTTCTGTTATTAATCGTTCCGAAGAACTTATGCAAAAAATGCAAAAGGATTTTTCCAGAAACTTGGCATCTGGTAAGCGCCAGCAAAATAATAACGATGAAGTCCCTCAGCTTAATTTATTTTTAGAATAGTTAATATGCTCTTTACAACCTGATAAATTTCGTATAAAATATGGGGGAGGGCATTATCTGAAATGAATAATTATGAAAATTTCGACAGTATGGAAACAAATTTTCGTAAGTCCGCTCTGATTCAGGAGCGGGTTAATTTGGTGTCCTCTCATATGTATAAACAGTTTTTGGACTACAGCCATGCAACTGTTAATACAAACAAAATATTTACCCTGATGAGTGATAATTTGGGAGAAATCGTTGAAACACTTAAAGACGGTTTTTCTTCCAGGGGTGTTACAACGCAAAATATCTATATTGAAACCGATATTCAAAAATCGGTAACGGTTGTAAATATTTTATGGCAAAAGATGAGTTTTACTACCAGATGCAATTTTCAGCCACAGGCTTTGTACAGAGAAGTCGGCCCGCATCTTTTTTCTGGCAGAATAATTGCAATTAAAGGCAATTATCACGATATCATGAACGGTGCTACCAGTCATGATGAAGAAATGGAACGGCTTTTGGATAATGAAATAGCTTCATTGTACGTGCCGGCAGAAATAAATCAAAATGCGGTCATGAAAATAAAACATTTATCAGGCAGGGAATTTCTTTTGAATCCGGTTGATGCGCCGAGGGAATTTCCTCTAAAGGTTGTGGAAACTGTTTGCGGAGGTGGTTTATACCACGTTGAAGGTTCAAGAAAGAGCTTTAATTTATAATTTGATTTTTTAAAAATTATAGTTAAACTATTATCAGAAAAGGTTAATATTATGCGTATGTTAGAAAAATTAAGGGAATATGAAAGTCAGTATGTGTTCGTAAAATGGGCATTTGGCGGAGAATATGGAAAATTGCTCAGTGTCGGTGATGACTACATCGAGCTTGCTATCATTGATGTCGATACAATGGAATACAGAGAAACACTGATGATTACTGCATCATTGATTTTTGAAATATCGCTTGGCGGCGCAGACATAGCACGTATTGTTGCGGAAGTTTCGTCACGCATGAGTGTACAATAGTAGGGCACTATGAATTACTTTCATTAAACAGTTGAGCATTTTCTTCTCTAAACGTTACTTTCAAAAATATTAGGAATTTCACAATCAGTTCTTACACAAGAATAATGTGTAGTATCACTTTCCAACAAGCTTATTACTTTTTGAGTATCAAATTCCAAACCATTCCACGCTTGTTCGCTGGTAAGTTGTTTAATCTTATGTTCATCTTTATGTTTGTTATTATCATAACTGAATATAAAGTCAATGTAATTTCGGCCTGTATGGTTATTCCAATGGTCAGTAGGTCTCGGTTTTATAACTGCATGAATATCACGTTCTACTGTTTTTAAATCATCATTAACCCATTCAAAAGAAGCTGCTTTTGCTGTTTTTAATTTGTCATTAAGCCACTCTACAAAATTTATAAATTTTCCCTGCTTATACAAATAATTACTGCTCGGCTCGTATATTAGGGTAACATTTGAACCATCTTTTGACAGTATGTACTGATTTAGTCTGTCATCGATGTATTGTGATACCGGTTTGGTAAGCTCTGACCTTCTCAAAGCCGCCTGGTATTTGTATAGAGCAAAATCATCAGATTGGTCGAAAGGGACTGAACTTAATCCGACATGAATTCCGTCATCAGCCTCTCTTGCGACATAAATTGCGAGTTCTCTTATTCTGTTGTCATCAAGAGCATAAAAACTATCTGGTTTATAATGTCTTATCCAGCCTTGTTCAGTGTATCTATTCAAATGTTTGTCACCTGTAAATCTATAATATTTTTGGTAACATTCAGCAGGGGCTACACGGACACCGAACTTGTTGTTTACGATAGCATCAAACGGGCGTCTGAATTCTTCATCAGTCATGTCTATGGCAGACGCAAAATAACATCCAATTCCAATCAGAGCTTGAGAAAAAACATCTATTACATTACCTAATGACGAAAGGAAAACCATAGTTGAGTTATCGCCGTTGTTTTGAAGTTTATTTACAAATTTTAGAAAACCTTCCATACCGCTTTTGTAATTGTCCTCGAAAAGAGTTGCACCGTATTTTATGCCATGCACATACCTCACTCTTGATGAGAAAGTAGGACTTGATCCTATTCTGTCAATTTTCATTTCATATCCCTTTGTTAAATATTTTGGTTAAAATCTATTATGCCGATAATAATATTTTAAAGGTAGCGGATTGTCAAGCATGAGTGTGCAATCGTTGCCTAATATTAATATTTGTTTATTTTTCTTGTAAATATTTTTTGTGTTATGTATAATCGCCCTGTTATTATTAAATTATAAGGGGAAATTTAATCATGATTACTTTAAATTACAAAAATGCTGATGCCAATATTATCGGCAAATCAAATGGGTTTGATATTGAAAGTGCTTTTTCAAACTACGAAAGCCGAATTTCAAATATTATTTCAAATATTTATTCAAGAAAAGACGAAGCAGGACAATGGTTAAAATGGATGAATTTGGGCTATGACAGTGAACTTTGGTCAAGCGTTAAGTCGTTTGCAAATTCCGTTAAAGGCAAATTTGAAAACATTCTGGTGCTCGGTATCGGAGGTTCGGCTTTGGGCGGAATTGCAGTTACTGAAGCGCTTTTAAAACCGTATTGGAACTTGTTATCTTCTGAAAAAAGAAACAATTATCCGAGAATTTTCTTCCTAGATAATATAGATCCTGACACCATAAACGGCATGCTCGATATGCTTGATTTGAGAAAAACTTTGGTTAATGTTATTACAAAATCGGGTTCAACGGCTGAAACGATGTCTCAGTTTATGATTTTGAAAGACAGACTTGAAAAAACTTTGGGTTCTGACTACAAATCTCATATTGTTGCGACTACAGATAAAAAATCAGGTATTTTAAGACAAATCGCCGATAGTGAAAACTTTACTACATTCGTTGTTCCTGATGATGTCGGCGGAAGATTTTCGGTATTTTCGGCAGTAGGATTATTGCCTTTTGCTCTTTTGGGTATAGATATTGACGCAATGGCACAAGGTATTAAGGATATGGATAAATCACTTCAAAGCCGTGATATTCATTCTAATATTGCCGCTCAAAATGCTCTAATTCATTATCTGATGGATAAAGAGTACGGCAAAAATCTGTCGGTTATGATGCCATATTCAAGCAGATTGAAATTTGTTTCAGATTGGTACGTTCAATTGTGGGCTGAATCTTTGGGTAAAAATAAGGACAGAAACGGCCATGATGTTAATGTTGGTCCTACACCTATTAAAGCGCTTGGTGTAACAGATCAGCACTCACAAATCCAACTTTATAACGAAGGCCCGAACGACAAGGTTATTACGTTCATCAGAGTTAAAGAATTCGATACAACGCTTGAAATTCCGCACTCTTTCGCAGATACGGGTATCGGCTACTTGGGCGGAAAGACTATGAACAGTTTGTTGAATGCGGAAGCAGATTCAACTCGTGTTGCATTATCAGACTACTCAAGACCTACAATCACGATAACACTCGATAAAGTTGATGCATATAACGTTGCACAGTTACTTTACATGTTGGAAGTTCAGACAGCAATCGCGGGCGAACTCTATAATATTAATGCATTCAATCAGCCGGGCGTTGAACAGGCTAAAAATTACACTTATGCTCTTATGGGTCGTGCCGGCTACGAAGAATCCGCAAAATCACTTCAAGCCAAAATGGCAGCTGTGTAAGTTACAAAATATATTAAATATATTAATCAGGCGGATGAAAAATCCGCCTTTTTGATGTTGATATTTATATTAATTATCATTAATATAAAACCATGAAATATTTTCTGTCATTTATAGTGTTAATGTTATCGTTTTTTAGTTTTTGCGTTTCCGGAGCATGTGCTGAAACCCTGAAAGCAGGAATTGAAATGGATGATTATATACCTGAAACTTTTTACGGTACCTGGAGGGTTGCAGCAAAATTGGTAAATACTGATTCTCATAAATTATTTAAAGATTCCACAATTGATTTATGGAACATTTCAAGATCAGATAACGTCATAACTTTAGAAAACCCTACCACTAATGCAACGGCTTCAATTACCGTAACAAAGGCTGATAATAACGGGGTTACTTTCGAAAAAATTACGGGAAACGATAGCAAAAAACTTTATGATAGGGTAGAATTAAATATGAAGAAAAACAGTTTTGATGGTGTTAATTATATTACCGTAAAAACATTTTCTTCTGACGGTAAAAGTGTAGTAAAGGTTGAAACCGCAAAATATTCACTATATGGTGAAAAAATATCAGGTTTTAATGCTATAACAGGAGAGTAAAGGATGGATAAAACTTTCGATACCATAATTCTCGGCGGTGGGCCTGCCGGAATGTCTGCTGCGATATATTCCGCAAGAGGTTTGTGCGAAACAGCAATTGTTGATACCTGTACATTGGGCGGCCAGCCCTCTAATTATCTTGAAATTGACAATTATCCGGGAATGATGAAACTTGGTGGTTATGATTTGGCGGAAAAATTTGAAAAGCATGTCGATATGTACAATGTTTCGAAGTTTCTCATGCAGGAAATAGAATTTGTTGATTTGAAGTCGGAAATAAAAATTGTAAAAACAAGGGAACACACTTTGCGTGCAAAAACTCTTATAATTGCAACCGGTGCAAGACCTATGCATTTAAACGTAGAGGGTGAAGAAAAATTCGCAGGGCGCGGAGTCAGTTATTGTGCGGTTTGCGACGGCGGATTTTTCAAGGACAAGGTTGTTTCAGTCGTTGGTGGAGGAAATTCTGCATTAGAAGAGGCGCTATATCTTACAAAATTTGCCCAAAAAGTTTATCTTATCCACCGCAGAGATGGATTCAGAGCAGATAAAGTTATTCAGGAAAGAGTTTTATGTAACAATAAAATTGAAATTTTGTTCGATTCTGTTGTTCAAAGTATTATGGGGAATGATATTGTTAAGTCGGTATTGCTCCAAAATGTAAAATCCGGCTTGAATAGGGTTATTGAAGTAGATGGAGTATTTCCGTATATTGGTATTCATCCGAATTCGGAGCTTTTTTCTGGTCAGTTAGAACAAGACGCAAGAGGATTTATTATAACCGATAATATGATGAATACTTCTGTAAGTGGTGTTTTTGCCGTAGGAGATGTACGTAATACTCCATTAAGACAGGTAATTACAGCTGTTTCCGATGGTGCAATTGCCGCAGTTTATGCCGGAAAATATATGGAAACTATGGCGCCAGCACAAAGTGTCTAGCTTTTTGGGCGCAGAATAACTTCATAATTAAGAATTTCAGCAATTTCTTCCAATTCTGAAACTCTTATTGTGTTTCTCGAAAATTTGTTGTGCAAATTTCTTACACCGTCATTTTTGCCAAAAATTTCGTTAATCGTGTATTTTAGAAGAGTAAAATTAAGCCCTTCTTTTTTGACGAGATTTTTAATCTGTTTGTATAATCCGTTAGAATGTATAACAATTTCTTCTGTTTTTTCGCTCATAGTTGTAAATTAGCATATATTCTTAATTTTGTCAATAAAATTCACTATTAAGTGAATTTTATTAGTATTATTAACATGCTTGCATATCGGTTACTTTCTTAATATTATATGTTAAGGAAGTATTGTATGATTATAGCATTGGTAAATCATGGATGTCCTAAAAATCTTGTGGATTTTGAGTGGATGATGACGGCTCTTTCACAAGCGGGATTTGATGTTACGCTTGATGTTGATTCGGCAGAAATCGTCATTGTAAATACCTGTGCTTTTATTCACGATGCTGAAAAAGAATCGGTAAAATCAATTCTTGAAATACTGCAGTTAGGCAAAAAAGTTATTGTAACTGGATGTTTGGCTCAAAAATACAAAGATGAACTTAAAAAATCAATTCCTGAGCTTTCTGCTATGCTTGGTATTTCAGAATTTAACAAGATTGTTGATGTTGTCAATGATATTGTTAATTCAGATAATTATGATTCAGTCATAAGCGATAAGCCTTGTTTTGAGTTTCCGAATATTAAGAACAGGCTGATTACTACTGTTGGTGCGAGCGCATACCTGAAAATTGCCGATGGGTGCAATTGTTCATGCGGTTATTGCATTATTCCCTCATTACGTGGTAAGCAGGTTTCTCGCTCATTGGAAGAGGTCATTGATGAAGCAAAGTATCTTGTTTCATTGGGAATTGTTGAAATTATACTTATTGCTCAAGATACTACTGCCTATGGGATTGACAACTATA
>Ga0310786_10009982_pt1 | contig 11970 bp, 6 predicted proteins | sample AusTroGonzalo_MG_FD_203881 | JGI IMG/M metagenome (GOLD analysis project Ga0310786, IMG submission 203881) | Bovine rumen microbial communities from tropical cattle in Woodstock, Queensland, Australia - Gonzalo_03 (v2) (version 2) | ecosystem: Host-associated > Mammals > Digestive system >... | reverse complement strand
AAAATCTTCCTCGGAGATGGGCTATGAGATCACCTCCGACCCGAAGGCAAAGGAGAGGTTCAACGCGATCAACGTCAAGGCCGATGAGCTGACCGTGCTCGTGGAAAACCTCTTTAATTCAAGTGTCAACGACGCGACGGAGATAACGGTCGATCCGCGGGAGAACACGTCGGACACTATCTTAAGGGCGATCCGCAACGCCGACTACCTCAACAGGGCAGGCGACGTTTCTATCCCCGAGTGCAAAGTGTTTACCGACAGCCTGAGGATCCAGCAGGCCTTCGATAATGTTTTTATCAATTCCTATAAATACGCGGACACGGACATAAAGGTCGACGCTAAGCTGGAAGACGGCTACCTTAAGGTGGCGGTAAGGGACTTCGGCCCGGGAGTTACCGAAGAGGAAGTATCGGTCATCAAGGGCAAATATAACAGAGGAAAGAACAGCGAAGGAAAGGACGGCGCAGGTCTCGGATTATACCTCACTTCTTATTTTCTTAAGAGCATGGACGGCGACATATTCGTGACCAACGAGGATCCGGGTCTTAAGGTGCTTTTCCTGATCCGGACGATTTAAGAAAGATTTAAGAGTTCCTTAAAGGCACTTAAGGGTTGAAAAGATACCATAGTGCCATAAGGAGGCGAAAACCTATGAATGAAATAATCAAGACAAACAGACTTTGCAAGACTTTCTCGAACGGAGGAGTCCAGCAGCACGTATTAAGGAACATCGATCTCGATATCTATGAAGGCGACTTCACGGTCATCATGGGCGCGAGCGGAGCCGGCAAATCCACGCTCCTTTATGCGCTCTCGGGAATGGACAAGCCGACTTTGGGCGAGATCAGTTTTGCGGGCGAGAAGATCACGGACAAAAAGCCGGACGAGTTGGCCTTGTTCAGGAGAAAGAACTGCGGCTTCGTTTTCCAGCAGACATATCTCGTCGAATCGATGAGCGTTCTCGACAACGTCCTCGCGGCAGGCCTTCTGACCGAGAAGAACAAAAAGGCCGCGGCAACCAGGGCAAAGGAGGTCCTCAAGTCGGTGGACATCGAAGAATCTCTCTGGGACAAGTTCCCGGCGCAGCTGTCGGGCGGCGAAGCTCAGAGAGTCGGCATCGCGAGAGCGCTCGTAAACAGACCGAGGGTCGTCTTTGCGGACGAGCCGACGGGAGCGCTGAACTCCAAGACGGGAAAGGATGTCCTCGACACCCTGACGAGAGCGAATAATGACGGCCAGTCCGTCGTGATGGTCACCCACGACATCACGAGCGCCAGAAGGGGGAACAGGATCCTCTACGTAAAGGACGGTGAGATCGCGGGTAAGCTTGACCTCGGAAAGTACCTCTCCGGAGACAAGGAACGTCACCTTAAGCTGCGTGATTTTCTCGGCGGAATGGGGTGGTAACGATGACAAAAGAATTCTTGCTCGCCAAATCTCATTTTCGAAAAAACAGGGGAACAGCGGCAGGCATATTTCTACTCATGTTCCTTGCGTCTTTCCTCCTGAGCATATCCATGATCCTCTTCACGGACGTCTACCCCACGGGGAAAAAATCGGCCGAGCGCCTTGATTCCGGCGACGGTGTAATCAAGATCTACAACATAGGCGACAAAGATGACGCGTTCATAAGAGATCTCCTGGACGGCGACGTCGAGAGATACGGCATAAGCAGATGCCTCAATTATCCCAACACGAGCGTCATCAGCAACACAGAAGGCGCGGAGGTCATGGTCAACCTGATCGTCGAGACGACAGAACAGGCGCTTAACAAGACGATGGCAAGAACGGAGATCATCGACGAAGATGATACCGTCACGGAAGGCTACGTCTATCTGCCTTATCAGCTGCACACGAGCGGACACTTTGAGATCGGGGACATGTATCCGGTTACCGTGGCAGGCAAGAGGTACGACCTGAAGATCAGGGGTTTTCTCGAGAATACCTACTACGGCTGCAACAATTCGGGCTGCTATGAGATCATAGTTCCCGACAATATCTACGACGAACTCATGGAGATATCGGGAAAGACCAATCTCATGGCCTGCGTCCCGTATGCCCTCAAGGACAAGAGCACACAGAACCACTTCGCGACGAGAGTTTCCAACGACGGCTTAAAGTATGACATCAACATGTCTGTCGAGAACGTCAGCCTAAGCGACGTCATCTTGTCAAGGACCTTCATGTCGCTCATCATCGCGGTGTCCTTCTTTACCGTAACAGTCATCGTCATGGCGGTAATCATCATGATGATCGCCAACAGCATCGCGAACTACGTAAAGGAAAACATGAAGACCATAGGAGCTTTGAAGGCCATCGGCTACACCGGAAGGAACATCAGGATCTCTCTTATCATCATGTTCCTTATGATCTCGGTCATCGCTTCCGTCACGGGAGTCTGCCTCTCATATGCGGCGCTTCCGTACGTGGCAAAGATCGTCGTGGCCCAGATGGGACTTCCTTACAGATCTTCCTTCAGCCTTTTCGCGACGGCCGCTTCCTTTTTTGCAGTCGTTATCTTCACTTTGATCGCCACTTTGTTTTCGGCAAGAAAAGTCAACAGGATCATCCCCATCGTTGCCCTCCGCGAAGGCATCGAGAGCCACAACTTCAAGCGCAATCCCATAAAGCTCGAGAGATCGTTCCTGAACCTTGACCTGAGCCTTGCGATGAAGACGTTGTTTTCCAACCTCAGGCAGAACGTCATAGTCTTTGTAGTGATCGCCTTTCTCATCTTCCTCTGCGTCAATTCGCTCCTGATGTACGAGAACTTCAGCCGCAAGCCGAATCTCAAGCTCATGGCTCTCGAGATCTGCTCGGGTGTCATAGGCGTCGACGGCGAAAACGCAGAAGACGCGCAAGACTTCCTGTCTTCAAGACCCGAAGTCAGCAGTGTCAGAAAGCTCTACAACTTCCGCGTGTTCACCGACGACGAGGACAGCATCGTCCTGAACGCCTTCGAAGATCCTTCAAAGATGAACAACCAGGACCTCTGCTACAAGGGCCGCCTCCCGCTGCACGACAACGAGATCTGTCTGAGCGGCAGGTACGCCAAATCCGCCGGCCTGAAGATCGGCGACGAGGTCAGGCTCAATCTTGCCGGCAACTCATATAGCTACGTCATCTCCGGCTTCATCCAGATCATGACCAACGGCGGAAAAGAAGCCGTTCTGACCGAAGCTGCGGCGGCCAACCTCGCCGACCTCGGGAACTTCCCGACCTACTTCTACTTTGATACAGAAACCGAAGACGAGACCGTCAAGCTCCTTGAAGACTGCGAAGCAAGATTCGGGGACCACCTGCTGAGCAGCTCAAACTTCTACCAGAACGTCAAGGGCTCCCTCGCAACCTTCAAAGGCATCTCCGCCCTCATGATGATCCTTGTCTGCTCCGTCTCGGCCGCAGTCATAATCCTCGTCCTCTACCTTCTCATCAGATCCCTCATCTTCTCGAAAAGGAAGGACTACGGCATCTACAAGGCGATCGGATACACTTCACGGGACCTCGTGTTCCAGACCGCTGCGAGCTTCATGCCTGCGATCATCTTATCAACGATAATCTCAACGATCGCCTCCTACTACCTCGCCAACCCGTACATGCAGGTGATCATGATCAACTTCGGCCTCATGAAGTGCACGTTCAACATCCCGATCCCTGGTCTCATCATCATCGCCGCCTCGATGATAATCGTATCTTTCCTCTTTGCGGTCTTCGAATCCGGAAAAGTCAGAAAGATCGAAGCCTATAACATGCTGGTCTCAGAATAAGGACAACGTTTTCCTCTTCCGGTCACGCTGCCGTTTTAAAAATCCAACCTTAGGTTGGAAAAAGAAATCCGCCGGAAAATAAATCCAACCCTAGGTTGGAAAAACAAAACAGGAAGGAATCTTCTTGGTAACCAAGGGTTGGAAAAATCTTCAAAACCGGAGAGAGCAGAAGGGAAAAAGAGAAAACCGAACGAAATCCGGGTAATAAATCCAACCCTAGGTTGGAAAAAGAAATCCGCCGGAAAATAAATCCAACCTAAGGTTGGAAAAACAAAACAGGAAGGAATCTTCTTGGTAACCAAGGGTTGGAAAAATCTTCAAAAAGCGGGAGATCAGGGGAAAAGACAAGGAAAGAGGTCATTTTTCAAGAGATAAATCCAACCTAAGGTTGGAAAAACAAAACCGCAAAATCAAAAATCCAACCTAAGGTTGGAAAAATAAAACTCAGATCTTTTAACTCCGGCATAAGGTTGGAAAAAGGCAAATATCAAAAGAAAACGGGGTCTTAGGCCGATCCGGAACGTTAAGACAGGGTGATCCTTCGGGGGCACCCTGTTTCTTTCGGGCGGATTAATGGTAAAATCCTTCCAAAAGACAGCGAGGTGAAACGATGCCGGAGGAAAACAGAAAAAGAGGCGGGCTTTGGACCTTAAGATATACTCTTATCAACTCAACGTATTTTATCGCGTTTTGTACTATCCATGCCTGCGCGGCGGTTTACCTTCTGGCCAACGGCTTCTCGAATACCGAGGTCGGAGTGCTCCTGGCGATCGCCAATATCGTATCCGCGGTCTTCCAACCTTTTATCGCGGGCATTATCGACAGGAAGGGCGCTCTGACGAACAGGAGGTTTATACTCATTTCCGTTACCGTTATCCTGGCGGGTTCCGTGATACTCCTTTTGGCGAAGGACATAAAGGCTGTGGTGTTTTTTGTCTTCGCGCTGATATACATGATCCAGTTCGCGTATCAGCCTGTCATGACGGCTCTTTGCTTTGAATACCAGAAAGCGGGTAGCAAGATCAACTACGGTCTCGCAAGAGGCCTCGGTTCGGCAAGTTTTGCGGTCACGGCGGCTTTTATAGGCGGGATCATCGAGAAAAAGGGAGTCGACATTCTTCTTTTTGTCAACATCGTTGTCATGGCGCTTTCTTTTATAATAGTGTTCACTTTCTTTAAGCCGGGATCAGAGGAAGACTTCAGGGAATCACAAAAGGAAGCATCCCACAGCAATCTTTTTTCCTTCGCGAAAACATACCCCGCCTTTTCACTCTTTCTTGTCGGCACCATATGCTTTTTCTTTGCGCATAACATGATCAATGATTTTATGATCCAGATCATAAGGAATCTCGGCGGCGGCGAAAAAGAACTGGGATATTCGAATTTTCTTCAGGCGATCCTGGAACTCCCTGTCATGGCGCTCATCGGATTCATCCTTAAGAAGGTTTCCTCGAAAAGCCTTCTCATCATGTCGGGGGTTGCGTTCCTTATAAAGATCTCTATCCTCATATTCGCGACGAACATGGTGATGATGTATGTAAGCCAGTCTTTCCAGTTATTTGCTTACGCGGTGTTTATTCCGGCGTCGGCTTATTATGTAAGCACGACGATGGAAGAATCGGATCAGGTAAAAGGGCAGGCTTATGTCACGAGCGCGATCACGGTGGGCGGAGTCTTCTCAAACCTTATAAGCGGAGTGATACTGGATCATCTCGGTATAGGAGCGATGCTTATTTCAGGAACCTGCGTTTGCGCTGCGGGAGCCGTTACGGCGCTGGTCGCTATGACAGCACTTAAGCATCATAAGGAGAGCACGGTTTAAGCGTAAGGGATCACAGATCCTTGTGGTTCTCCTGAAGGAGAGCCGCAAATATGGTCTTTCCGATCTGACCCGCAATAAACTCGCCGCGGTCGTAGATGTCGGCGGTCGCTTCGCAGACCAGGGAGCCGTAGATGTAGTAGCCGTGGAAGACAGGGAAGATGACGTAGCCGTTGCAGTCCCATGAGAGTTCATCACGAAGGAACATGTACTCGACGGGCGTGGACCTTCTTTCTTTCGGGAGGATGTAAAGTTCGCCGTTCTTGATAGAGCAGCGCAGGTCGATAGAGGTCGGGAAGTCGGATTCCTTCGGCATGCGGCCGCCCAGGAAGACGGGGGTCTCGTACATGTAGAAGGCGGCGTTCTTGAGGCCGAGCTTGTCGAATGAGCGCAGGATACGCGGGATGTTGTCCTCTTCCTTGCCGGTGAAATCGATACCGCTGATCATGAACTGGACCAGGTAATCACGCGTTTTGTTGGAACGCGTCAGCTCCTTGTGCAGCTGCGTTGAGACATATCGGAGAGCGAGGTCCTTCATGTAGGAGAAAAGACGGTTGTTCATGACGTTTGCCGACGGCGATTTGACCATGACGTTCATGCTCGACTGAAACCTGTCGATACTCTTGATGAGCTTGGTCGTATCCGTGTATTCCATGATCCCGTTCTCGAAAAAGATCTCGATCAGACGTTTGAGCTCGTTGAATTCGTCGAGGCTCATGTATTTGCGCTTCATGGCGACGAGCATCTTGGAGGCTATCTCGAAAAAGAGACGCTTGAGGTTAATGTCCTTTTTCCTGATCTTCTCGTTCTTGTATCTGTAGAAGCAGTCATCGAACATTTTGTATATGAATGCGGAGTCGATATTGCTCATCTCGAGAGTCGAGTAATCGTACATTTCGTAGCCGAAGGATTCGCGGCCGTAAAGACTTGTGGGGAGCAAAGCGGAGGTGACTTCCTTGCCGTCCAGAAGATCGAGGATGAGCTCGAGTGCCTTTCGTCCGAGGATGTCTTGGGAAGCGCCGATCGAAGACAGTGACGGCATCATCTCGCCTGCCATGAGGGTATTGTCGAATCCGAATACGAGGATGTCCTTGCCCGGGATCTTGCCGCGCTCTTCCATTGCCTGGTAAAGGCCCCTGGCTACGGCATCGTTGACGCAGAAGACTGCCTGGCAATCGGGGTTTCTCTCGAGGAGCTCGTCGGCCTCGTCAAAGCAGTTGATCGACATGTCGGTATCGATGTACTGGGATTCGCTGTATGGGATGTTGTGTTCTGCGAGGCAGGACTTGAAGATCTTTTTGCGCTTCATCGCGTCACCGTTGTCGGGACGGCCGCCGAGCATGCAGATGTTGGTCATGTTGTGGATGTTGATGAGACAGTCCATCGCTTCCTTTATTCCCATCGCGTTATCGTAGTTGACGGTGATGTAGTTGTCGATCTCTGCAGCGACTATGACCTTCGGTATGTTTTCGAAAGTTGTATGATACTTCTTCAGGAAAAGGTTCTCCTCGTGAGGGTCGATACTGCCGAGGGATATTATGAGACCGTCGATCTCGCAGATCTCGGCGAGCTTATAGATCGTGTTGTACATCTTCTTGTACGGGTAGTCAAAAGCCTGAGGCATGTTCTCGTTTATGTATTTGCCGGCAAAAACCACGATCCTGATGTCCCTGTTGTCCGGGATCGCGTTGATGGAACTGTGGATGATGTCTTTGGCGAAGTCGGAAAAGATATCGTCAACCAGGATACCGATCGTTGTTTTCTTGTTGCTCTTGTCGATCATAACATGTCCTCCGTGAATGGTCCGGGCTTAGAGAAGAGATAGCCCTGGGAATAATCTATGGAATAGCCGAGGAGGAGGTCCTGGATCTCCTCGTTCTCGACGAACTCGGCGACGATCTTGATGTTTCTGGAACTGATCCTTTTCCAGTCGGCGATGAGTGCGATGAGGTTCTCGGACTCTTTGCTGCTGCAGCAGTTCCTTACGATGGAGCCGTCGATCTTGAGATAGTCGGAATGGATGTTGGCGATATGCTGGAGATTGGAGTAACCGCTTCCGAAATCGTCGATCGAGATCAGTCCGCCCAGATCATGGATCGTATCGACGAACTTGATCAGAGCGATATAGTCGTCGACGTCCTCGTTTTCGAGGATCTCGAAGACAAAGTTCTCGGGATGCTCCACGCCACGCAGGAAATCGTAGATGTATTCGACGAGCTTACGGTTCTTGATGTCCCTGAGGCTCAGGTTGATGCTGACGCTCTTGTTCTCGACGTGGCGGAAGGTATTGAACACCTTCTTGATCATCATCATCGACATGTTGTCGTAGAGAAGTCCGAACGATCTCGCGGCTTCAAGGAAGCTTCCGGGATAATAGATCCTTCCGGATTCGTCCTTAAGCCTCATCAGCGATTCGTAATGGTGTATGCTCTTTTGCTCGTTGTCGTAGATGCCCTGGTAATAAGGGATTATCTGGTCGTGTGCGATGGCGTAGTTTATGACGTTCACCATGCGGTAGTGCTCACGGATCTTCTCTTCGTCGAGCATGTTTTCCTCGGCATCGCGCACGTAGAACTGGACGTTTCTTTGGCCCATCTCGACCCTGGCCGCGGAATAAACGGAATTTATGTTGTCGATGGTACAGCCGTCCAGGATACAAAAGCCCGGAACGATGGCGATGGTCTCCTTTGAATTCTCGAAAAGGATCTTCTGCAGCTCTTCCATGTGCGTCACAAAAGTCCGGAGAGATACAATGTGCGAAGGAGCGCCGACCGCAAAGAGCCACTCGTCGATAAGGTAGAGGCGGTAGTGCTTGCGCCTTGCAAAACCGACGCACTTGTTTATGAGGCTCGATCTCGTGATCTGCACTTCCTTTTTCGAAAAGACGGTTTTCATGTCGGATACGTTGAAGACGTTTATGTAGCAGATCCTGTCGTAGCCGCGCGTCTTGATATCAAGGTTCAGGGCGGCTTCGTTCAGGACGTCGTCGGTGTCGGAATAGAGGAGCTTGAGCTCGCAGTCGCCGATACATTTGCGGAGGCTTTCCGCGCTGCTTCTGTTCTCCATGTCCTCGAGCCTGCCCTCGATATCCATGAGGTAGTCCAGAAGTTCCAGGTTGTCCTCGGCGAGGGCGTCCGTCCTTGAGAAGGCGTAGGGGTTATATTCCTGTGCCGTTTTCTCCTCGCCTGCGGCGGCGACGACAAAGGAGCAGTTGGCGAAGGTGTTCCGGCCGTTGGAGTTCGTGATCTCGCCGACCGTGACGCAGCCGCAGATGTTGGTGTTCTCGTAGGCCGACAGCTCCCACTTGACGCAGTTGGAGTAGATGGTGGACCTGACGACGCAGGTGTAACCGAAGAGGGCCTCGGCTTTTTCGAAGCTCTCGATGTCCTGGAAGAGTTTTCTGTTGTCGGCCAGGATCTTTCTGTCGTAGATGAAGGCGCGGGTGAGGCGCCTGCCGGAAGGAACGATGCTGTTTGCGTAGATATATTCGCCTTTCTTACCGGTGTCGATGTCGGGCCTTTTCGAGAAGGCTTCCCTGTAGTAAGGATCTTCGGGAGGGAACAGTTCCGACAGGCTCTTGCCTTCGGCGTAATTGAGATAGATCGGTATGTCCGGCATCTCCTCGAAAACGTAAGGGAACAGGTTATGGAACTTGGAATCCGTGTCCGACACGACGAGCTTGTGATTCTTGAGCGTGCTGACGCCGTCCATCTTGAGGATGCAGGGGCCCGCGCTGTCGGTGATCTCCTCGCTGTCGCCGACGACTTCGGCGCCCGTCGTGTAAGACGTTATCGCCTCGAGTTCGTCGCCGCTTAACGCGGCCAGCATGAGGGCATCCTCATACCACCCGTTCTCATCGAAAAGGAAACCCTGATCTTCTTCCGGGGTGTTGGCGAGGCCGCCGATCATCTTGACTTCGGGGAAGTACGAATTGGTCCTGTCGACGAACTCCAGGATGTTCCTGAAGGATTGCGTCGAAAAAGTAAGGAGGAGCTTTGTGTTGGCGCGGATCAGATCCTCATCGATCTTTTTGCAGAGGTCATCTGCCGGGATCGGACGGCCGTTACCGTCAAGCGTCGGGATGACGGCGGTCCTTACGGTTCCGCTTTGCATCTGTGATACGGAGATGACGCACTGGTTCTGGGAAAGCTTGCCCCAGTTGATCGTTGCGGAGGTGCTTGTTCCGAAGATCTTTACTTCGGGCATGGTGTCCTTGATAAAGCGCGCAAGGTCAACGGCTTCGTCCCTTTTGTGGATAGAAGTGTGGATCCTGATCAAAATGTCGCCGCCGTGAGCGGAAAGCATCAGCTGATTCAGAGTATCAGCGATCCTCGACTTCGACATATATTGAAAATTCCAAGTGAACATACCGTGGCCCTCGCAAACTGACGAAAAAAGGACTGCCCCAAGTCCTTTCCGCCTAAAGATTTATATGTTCATTACCCTTAGATTATATCACAAATATTATTTAGAATCTTTGTTCTTTTTGAACGCTTTATTAATCTTACCTGTGCTTTTTGGTCCTCTTCTCGACGTACATGATCTTGTCAGCCTTGTTCATGGATTCCATGAGAGTGCTCCAGTCGCTGACTTCGCATGTGCCGATGCTCGCGCTCAGAGTGTAGTTCAGCTTTTTGTTGGCTTCCTTGATCGCGTTCCTGAACGACCTGATGAACTGGCCGATCCTGCCCGGGTTATCGAGGAACAGAACGGCCTCGAATTCGTCGCCGCCCATTCTGGCCACGAACTCGTTCCTGTTGATCGATTTCTGGAGGCACTTGCCGATCATGATGATCGCTTCGTCGCCCGCGGAGTGGCCGAAGTTGTCGTTGATCGATTTCAGGTCATCCATGTCGATGCTCGCGACGGCGAGCTTCGTGCCGTCGCCTTCCTTCTTTTTGTCGAGGATGTTCGAGAGATATTTCTCGAAGCCTCTCCTGTTATAAAGACCCGTGAGCGCGTCCCTTATATAGAGGTCCATGACGTCGCTTACTTCAAAGAGCTTATTGTAGAGGTGGAGACGGTTGAGCGACTGGCCGAGAAGAAGGAGCATGAACTCGAGTCTCTCGTCAAAGAAACGCTTGATCTTGCTGTCCATCTCCAGGACGGCATAACCGTAAACTTCGTTCTTAAAATGTATAGGCAGATAGATCCTTACGCCCGAAAAATCAGCGTTGTATTTTTTCGGGAGGAGATCAGTCATAGGGAAGGAGATGTCACATGCCTTCTTGTCCTTTGTGTCGAACATTCCGACGAGGGAGCGGTCGTTCTCGCCGTACATACAGAGGAAGCCCTTCTTGAAGATCTTCAGGGCCATAATGCTCTGCAATGTCAGGAGCACGCAGTCGTCCTTGGACATTACGTCCTGATAATCCGAACTGAGCCTTACGAAGGCGAGAGTCTGGTCAAAGTATGTCTTCTGTATGAGATCGAGTTCGTGATAGGCGGCCGTCAGGTCCCTCTCAGTCGTTCCGCCGGTGCTCTCCCTGATAAAGAGCCTGCCCGGGACGGTCATATAGAAATCGACCTCTTTTCCCTCCTTGATATCCTCGAGACATTTGATCGCCTTATCGACAAGACCGTCTTCCGGGATGTCCGATGTCGTGAGGGAAGGGATGTGGTTAAGAGCCGGCGGGAGATTGTCGACGCCCGTGACCATGACGTCCTGAGGGATCTTATATCCCCTGTCCATGAGTTCGTCGATAAGTCCCAGGGCCATATAATCGTTGGAACAGATGACAGCTTCGGGAAGCGTTCCGTCCTTGCGGATAAAGAAGTCCGCCGTGGCAGGACCCTGGTCGATCCAGTAGTTGCCGTGGAATATCATGTCTTCGCTCACGGTGTAGCCCGCTTCGTGCATTGCGTCCTCAAAGCCCGCGCGTCTTTCCTTCGAGTCGACGAGGTCGTCACGGCCGGTGACGAAGCCGATGTCGCCGTTCTTAGTGACGGAGAGGACATGCTTCGTGATGTCGTACATGATGAGGCGGTTATCCGGGACGATGTTATAGAATCCTTCCTCGTCGCATCTGATGCTGATCACGGGAGGGATGTCGGAAGCCGACATGAGATTATCGAGGAGCTCTTTGTTGAGACCTGCGTGATGCAAAGTGTCGGAACAGAGGATTATTCCGTCATATTCATGAAGCGGCGGGATGTTAAGGATACTCTTCAATCCTTCGGCGTGAAGCGGATTGTCGCTCGATACGGCACAGTTACCGAAAATGTCCACACGGTGTCCGTTTTTGGCGGCGCGCTCCATGAGGCTTCTGATAACAGCCGACGAATAGTCGCGATACATATCTCCGATAAAAGCACATATTCTCATAGGCAGATACCTCACTATCAGTCAATTATAACGGATTTTTGACGGTTTTTAAAGAAGAT
>Ga0310786_10009981_pt1 | contig 11970 bp, 5 predicted proteins | sample AusTroGonzalo_MG_FD_203881 | JGI IMG/M metagenome (GOLD analysis project Ga0310786, IMG submission 203881) | Bovine rumen microbial communities from tropical cattle in Woodstock, Queensland, Australia - Gonzalo_03 (v2) (version 2) | ecosystem: Host-associated > Mammals > Digestive system >... | reverse complement strand
GCGGCCGAGGCTGGTGCCGACGTCCTTCTCGCGGCGTCGGTGTTCCACTTCCACGTGATCGGCATCCCGGAGCTCAAGGCGTTCCTTGCCTCCCGCGGCCTTTCTGTTCGATAGGACCCCTAGGCCACTTTGCTGCTGCGGGTGTTTCAGACACGAAGCTGTGGCGATCTGCTGCTGTGGTGTTTTGTACGCCAATCGGTGAGCGACAGCCCGGTCTTTGACTTAAAGACGTTCTTGAGGTGACTCCTGCTGCAGAAGCCGCAGTTGGCGGCAATAGCCGACAGGGAGTCGTCGGTTGTTTCCAATGCCTGCTTCACGGCGGAGAGCTTGCTTTCGAGAATCTCGTCCGCAACTGGCCGGCTGGCGTATTGCCTGAAGCGGAGGTCTAGAAGGCGGCGAGAGACCTTCAGGTAATCGGCTACGTCGTTGCACTTGATTCCGCGGTAGGCATTGCGGTGGATGTAGTCGATGGCGCGCTGGACGAGCCGTGCGGCGGGTGCGACGGGAACGGTTGTCTCGCGAATGGCTAGTGTTGCATTGGCGCAGAGGACTTTTTTCGGCGTGCTTGTTGAACGTTTGCGCATTAGGGCATTTAATTCTCGGGCCGTGCGCATGCCGAGTCCGTAGTGGTCGGGATGGATGCTGGACAGCCGCGGCCGCATGGATTCGCAAATGAGCCGATCATTGTCGACGCCGAGGAGAACAGTCTGCTTGGAGAGACCGCAAGTGGCGTCAGGATGGGTTCCGAGGGCGTTGAGAATGACGCGATCGCAGGCGGCGAAGACGGCGGCCGGCTTGGGAAGCCGTGCCAGGAACGCGACGGCGGATTCGTTGCCGCCGGGCTGATAGGTGATGACTGACAAGCCGTTCTTCTGGCAGATCGTCTTGAATCCGCGGCCGCGAAGTTGGCTCCAGAGTCCGTTGTCCTCGGACGGAAGGAATGCTGCTGTGGTGAACGAGCCGAGTTTCATGAGTTCGCGCCCTGCGAATGTGCCGATTGACAAGTCATCGATACGCGTAAAGGCGATGTTGGTTTTACGGCGGCGAAGCCACGTGCCGTGTGCGCCGAGGACGACAGTCGGGATTGTCGAGGCAAGAAGTTCCTTGTCGGCATCTGGAAGGCCTTCTTCGGCGAGAATGACGCCGTCGATGTCCTGACACGACCACTTTCGCACGGTCTCGGCCGTCAGTTCTTCACGTGTCTGGATGATGTGTACATTCCAGTCGCCCAGCCGGTTGATCGCGTCGAAGATGCCAGACAGGATGTCCCGTCGCGAAGCCCGCGAGAGGTTGAGCGAGATGACGACATTGCGTTGAGGGTGTTGTCGCTGATTCATGGATGGGAATTTTATCATTTTTCATCCTCTGCCATCAAGCACCTTTTGCTTGAATTATGCTTGAATTGTTGCTTGAATATATCCGTTCTTGCCCTTGACGTGTGACGCAGCTTTCCCATATACTCGGCAATAACAAAGGAGGACTTTCGCTGAATAATGGAGGGGGCGTCATATAAAAGCGCTATTATGGCGGCTGTTGTCGGCCTTTCTGCTCATTTATGCATTGCGTCTGTTCCGCAGTTGGAACCGGCGTTTAGCGTCGCGCAGATTGAATCTGGAGCGCCGAAACTTGAGTGGATTCGGAATTCAGACGGTTCAGAGTCAACGGTTTTGGCAAAAACGGCGGCAAGAATGGATCTTGCCGATGTCAAGTTGACGCGGAGGATTTTGGGAGATGACAGTTGTGCGGAGGTGATATATACGCTCGAGAACAACACGAAAGAGTTTCGGTATGCATCTTTCGGCTGGCGTACGAGTTTTACGGTTGCAGATGGCAACGACAGCAACTGGTTTCCGACGACCGACAATGTGATAGACTTAACGGCTCACGGTTCGCTGTGGGGCTTTTATGCGAGACCGGGGGATTGGCACTTCGGTCTTGTCGAGCCGTGGTTCGCGGCGTATAATTCCAACAAGCGGATCGGGTATGCGTTCCTGTTTGACTACAATACGCTTTCTGCGGTATATGGCGCGAGCGACATGAAGGTTCGCGGAGTTTTGTTTGATGGAGGCATGTTGCCGCCAGACGCGTCCGTCACGGTGAGGACTGTTGTGCGCACTTTGAAGGGATTGCCGTCGCTTGCAACCGTGAACGAGGATTTCGCGGCAGGATTCTCGGGGCCACCGACACGTCCGGCTTTGTCCGTCCTGGCGTTTCGTGACTTGTCGTTAAAAGGGTATGCGCGGCAAACGGATGTCAACGGCATGAAGCTTGGCGAGGCCTTTGTCGACTCTTCTCTCGAGGCGGGCGAGGTGAGCGACGTTTGCGTGATTGGCAGCGAGAAGCCTGAAACGCAGTCCGTCTTGGAAGCCGTGTTGAATGGGCGTCGATTTGAATATTTCCGCGAGAACGGATTTCGGATGACGGCATTGCCGCTCGTCCCGGCCATTTGGCCTCATCAGCGCCCGCTGCCGCCTAAGAAGATGTCGGAGACTGCAGCCGTCAAACAGGAGCCGCAGGACAAGGCGCTGCTTCTGTTTGGGTTTTATGCAAACTTCTTCCGCTTCAGGGAGATGTTCCCCGAACTCGAGTTCACCTCCGTCCCCGTGCCGCCGCAGGGCCTTGCCGATGTCCCGCCGGCGGTAGCGATCGGGAACTACCGCTATGTCTTTATGGGCGACGTGAACGAGGAAGGCGTTCGCCCGATGCTTGCCCGGCTTGTGTCGTATGTCAATAACGGAGGTACGCTTGTCGTCGGCGGCGGACCGTTCGCCTATGGTTGCGGCGGATACACGGGAACGTTTCTCGAGACCATCCTGCCGGTGAAGACGAAGCCGTTCGATTTTCTTCCGGCTTGTTCGTCGGACGAAGACGGACGGACGGCGGTCGCCTTCGAGGGCTGCGCGGCTAAACTCTTCTGGATGCAGCGCGACCAGGTGAAGCCGGGGGCCGAGGTGATGCTGCGGACTGAGGCCGGCGATCCGCTGCTGGTCTCGTGGAAATACGGGAAAGGACGCGTCTTTGCTTTCTTGGGCGCGCCGCTCGGCGACGAGGCGTTGGATGGAAAGGCGTTTTGGAACGACAACGCCGACTACCTAAACACGATGAAGGGGCTCTTGAAATGAACAGACTCATCATCGCGAAGAAAGGTTCCAGATGAGCGCCATCCTGTGCTTGGCAGTTGCTGCCATCCTTCCGCAGCGGATAGTCCCGAACAGGATTGTCTATGCCGAGGATGAGAAGGGGTGGGCTGACATTGTCTTCACGAACATTGCCGAGTCGGCCGCCTCGGCAGACTATGTGGTCACGGACAGCTGGGGTATCGCGGGAGAGTGCCGCGAGATATGCCGCGGCACGGCCTCCCTCGGCCCTAACGCCGCCAAGACGATCCGCATCGCCTGGCCGGGCAGCACCATCCGATTCGGCCATGAACTGCGAGTTCGGACGGATGCCGGAGCGCGGAGCGAATACTTTGCCGTCAACACCGACTGGTGGCGGGTTTGCCAGGCCGGCGGGCTGGATACGATACACGCCAAGCTGACGCCGTTGTTCCGGCAGTTCATGGAATACTACGGGTTGCCGGTTCGCGAGACGAAGAACACGGCGGGAGACCGCCTGTGGATGGACGCTTGCCGCCACGAAGGCTTTGGCATGGGGCCGTTTCCTGGCTACTGGACGTTGATGACGCGCTGGCAAATGCAGAAATGCTCGGTTGGCGGCAACATGGCGGCTGCGGACATGCCTGACGGCGTTCATTGGTTTACGCCAAACGGGCCGGAGATGCGAGACAGCGGGCGCATCAGGGAGGACGCGCGTTATTCGCACACATGGGGATTGCGGCACACTTATTTCACGATCGGCAACATGGAGGGTCCGCTGGGCCTTGAAAACGCGCGCAAGCATCCCGAGTACATTCTCCGGACGTCGCGCGGACAATTTGCCGGCATCTACCATGACAAGGCCACGAACCCCGAACAGCTGTCGAACCTCGACAACGGCAAGCGCTCGCCCTGGACATACCTCTCGCCGAACTTCAATCGCGACGATGTCGTCGAGTGGGCCTTGAAGGACCTGGCAGACGCAGTCGAGTCGTTTGGAGTGGACGGCGTCTATTGGGACGGCCAGTACATTCCGTTCGCGGGCTACGACCAGAGCGGACGGAAGTTGCCGAATTTTACCGAGCCGGAGGCGCTTCCCCGTCAGGAGAAGACGTGGAAACGGTGGCATGAGCTTATTCTCGACCGGCACCCCGGCCATTTTGCCTGGGGCAACCTCGGCAGCGCGGATCCGTCGCGGCGTCATCCCCCCTTCGAGCATCCGCGATTCGGCACGCTCACGGAAATCCAGTGGCCGTTTCTCCTGAACCCTGCCATGCCGTGCGGCAACTACAGGGGTCTTCTCGACCGCCTTTTGCCGGCGCGCGATTCGCGCTATCTTGAATATTCGGACGGGACGAAGCCGTCGAAGATCCATCTTGTCGGATATCTATATCCCTCGTTCAACTATAGCCGAAAGGAAAATCCCGGCGCATACCGCGAGGTCTGGACAATGGCGCAGCACGTGATGGCGATTCTCGCCTCGACGCTCGGACATCCTGTTGCGGGCGGGCCGCAGGTCCGGAACTTCAAGCAGATGATGATGCGCTACGCCGAATTCTTCTGGCACGAGGACATCGAGGTGTACGAGGAAGGATATCAGAAGTTCGTCTGCGATTCCCTCCGCGAGGTCTGGTACGACGACATGATCTACCGCCGCGATTCGACGGATCATACGGACTACTACATCCATCTCGTCAACGTGCCGGAAAGCGAGCAATGCCGAGAGGACGTCGAGTTCGATCCTCCCGCGGTGGACGATGCCGAGGTGTCGACGAAGCTCTTCGGCGCGGAAGGCGTGAAGGCCTGGGTGATTCAGCCCTACGGCTATCTTGACCCAGTGCTTGAGCCGCGTCGGCAGGAAGTCGCGGTGAAGCGCGTGCAGGGGGCGACGGTTTTTGCCGTTCCGCCTTTCACATACTATGCTTTGCTCGTCATTCGCGTGCCGAAGACGGCGTGCGGACAATCTATTTCTTCCATACAACAAGGAACTAAGCCATGAAAATAATAAAGAAGTCTCTGGTGATGCTTGCAGGGTTCGCGGGCGCCTGCGGCGTGTACGCTGCTGATGTCTGGTGGCCGACCGGTTCTAATGACAACGGGTTGACGGGTGACATGTCCAGCAAGGATGAGACGGGGTGGAATAATGAGACCATCGACTTCTCGGATGCATATCGTTGGGTTCTTGGCCAGCCGGGGTCTTACTCCGTCCAGCTCTTCGAGAAAGAGCTGTCAATGGGCGGAGAAATCAAAATGGTCAACCAGCCGAATAAGGCCGAAAGCCATGTGACGCTGGACATCGATCAGGGCGCGTCGCTTACGGCGACGAAACTGACGATGGGCGCGGGCAATGATCGCTGGGACAGTTCCATGCGTGTCCGGGTGGCCGGAGGGTCGTCTTTGACCATGATGGACCTGTTCTTGTTTTACTATGGCAACGCCACTTTCGACGTCTTGGGCGGGTCGGCGCTGACCAGTGAGGGAGCTCTGAACCTCTTCAGGGGCGACTGGCAGGACACGATGGTTGTCACGAGCCGCATGACCGTCGTTGATTCGTCTTGGACGGCGAAGGGAAATGTCCAGATCGGCGGAGATTACAACCATTGTGTCAACTGGGAAGAAAACAGCTGGACATTGACGGCGACGAATTCGGCGCTGAATTTCGCCGGCAACGTCTATGTCTTCAAACCGGTGGCAAAGGTTGTGCTAAAGGACTCGACGACGGTGCTGGGCGGCGAACTTAGGGTGTCGGAAGGGGCCAAGGTCGTGCTGGACGGCGGATCTGTCACGGGTGGAACGTGGAATGTGGGCTACTACGGTTCGGACAAGAGCCAGGTCGAAATCCTTGGGGGAACGCATGCGCCGGACACTCTTAAAATTGCTTCGGGGGACGGGGCTTCGGCCGAGGTGCTTGTAGATGGCGCAGATGCCGTTCTGAAATTCGACCCTTACAATCTTTACATTGCTGATGGTGGCGAGGGGGCGTTGCATGTTCGTGGGGGCCGTGCGTGCATAGCGGAAGGCAAGGGCAGCTGGATTCGCCTGCCGCGGAAAACCGGTTCGAGCGAGCCGACCGGCAAGCTCATTGTCGACGACGGAGAGATCGACCTGACGTCTGCGACGACGACACCTCTTGTGTGGGCGGGTGAAAACGGCACGGCGTACATCGAGGTCAACGGCGGCCGGCTTGCCGCGCACAGCATCAGGTTTCAGAATAGCGGATCCTCCGCGCACGTGCTGAAGCAGACCGGCGGACTTGTCGAGATCGTCGCGCGCACGACGGACCAGGGCTATATTTCGCTGTCCGGAGGCACGAAGGACTGCCGCCTTGAACTGATGGGCGGTGTCCTGGCGTGCAATCAGATCAAAACCGCCGACAGCAACCCCAACGCGAAGATTGTCGCGGACGGCGGAACGCTGCAGGTCAATGCGACGCCCGCGAACCCGTTCATGAGCAATGTCGGCGCAGTCACATGCGGTCCCAATGGACTGTCTTTCGACACCAGGGACTTCACCGTCAACGTGCCGCAGGACATGACCAACTCGCAAGGCGAAGAAGGCCGTTTCGTGAAGACCGGCGTCGGCACGTTGAATCTGTCGCCGGCCTCATACGATGTCGCGAATACGGTTGTTGCCGCGGGCACGCTCTGCCTGACGCGGACAACGCCGTCCTTTGACACGACTCTTGTCGTCACGAACGGCGCGACATTTTCCCTCGTCGGTGCGGCGACAGGCGTGACGTTGCAATCGCTCGTCGTCACCAACGGCGTGCTGGCGCTCGATCCGGACGATGTGATTACCGTGACGGGCGCAGTGGACGTCAAGGACCTGACGCTCGCATTCTCGTCTCAGCCGAATGCACCGAAGGATTTCCTTGTCGTGAACGGCGAGCTGTCCGAATCAGCGGCGGCCAGCCTGTGCCGCGCTTACTATGCGGCCGCACTTTCGGAAGGCAAGCACGCGAAGCTGACCACGACGTATGATTCCGGCACCGGCAAGACGACAATTCGCTTCGAAGCGGCAGACGATGCGTCTCCGCTGACTGAAACTGCCGACTGGACGGGTGCTGGCAACGCGACGTGGGGCGCAGCGGAGAACTGGCAGGGCGGAGTCCTGCCGGACGCGACAAGGAAGGCGGTCTTTGGCGAGTCGGCGGCGAAGAAGACGGTCAACGTCGCGTCTTCTGCGGTTGCCGGGGCGTTTTCGTTCGCTGGCGATTACAGTGTTTCCGGCGTAGGCACAATTGAAATTGCGGCGGAACAGGGCGCGGCGCGCATCGACGTGACTGCCGGGGCGACGGAAATCGCCGTGCCGTTGACGCTTGATTCGGTCACCCATGTGACGTCGGCGGAGGGTGCGTCTCTGACGTTGTCCGGATCGGTTGCGGATGGGGGTCTCGTAAAAACGGGGCCTGGACGGCTGAATCTTGCGCTTGATTCGCTGACTTGTTGCCCTTACGGACTGAGTCTTGCCGGCGGTACGACATCTGTCGCCACCGAAGAGTCGCTTGGCACGGGCGATGGCGCGCTCAATCGGGTGCAACTGGTTGGTGATACGCTTGAAATCAACAGTTCGTCAGGAGAGGAACTTGTCTTTGGACAGGCTGTGACGCTGGCGGCCACCAAAGACACGGCGGCGCTCGTGCTCAAGAGCGAAACGCCGGCGACATTCAACGGCCTGACGGTGGCATCGGGAGCCGTAATCAAGCGCGGTGCGTCAAAACTCACGCTGGAAGTGAAGGACGGCGATGTGCTGACCTGCGGGAACGGGGCTCTGTCCTCGAGTACGCCGCACAGCGTGATGCCGTTGTCGTTCGCGGCCGACGGCGTTGCGCCGACTCGCTACTATGCCGGTCTCACGGTCGCAGAAGGCGAGCTATGCGTCAAGAGCGCCGACCCCGAAATCGTTCCCCATGTGACGGCAGCGAACTGCATTGTGATCGGGCAGCAGCTTTTTCAGGGTGTTTCCAATCCGACGCTGACCGTGGATCACGTCTATTTTGACGCGAATTCGGCGGACGGCGCCATGCTGACCTACATAGGGCACATGATCCAGGACGATGGTTGCGTGATGCGTGAGCCGACCTTGCGCATTGTCAACGGTGCGACTTACCATTGCTATGCGACGGAAATGGGACGGCACAGCTACAATTCGAAGCTTGCGACGCGCCCGACGATCATCGTCGAGGACGCGACTTTAGAGGCAGTCGCGAACATTGGGCTCGGAATGAATACGGCGAACGGGAACATCGCAACCGTGCGCGGCAAAAACGCCTCGTTCGTCGCGCCGCGTCTGCGCATCTCCGGATTGACTCAGGCGGACTTTGACAACTGTACCGTTGGTGCGGCCGGCAATGGCTACGCCAAACTGGAAAACTCCGTGTATGCGCCGTCCGGATACCTTCGGTTTGCGAATGGGTCCGTCTTGCGGCTGAACAATTTCCTGTTTGACAAGCTTGGCTCGTTCCAGATGGTGTTCGACGATTCGACGTGGGACTTCGGGACGGATGATTTCGTCCTCAGCAATGCGTGGTCCCAGGTCGCCGACACGTTCTCCCTGAAGATGGAGGGAGCGGGCTTGATCGTCGCGCCTGCCGCCGGCAAGACGTTTACTCTTGACGTGCCAGTCATCGGAGAAGGCGGCTTTGTCAACCGCGGTGAGGGCACGGTTGCGTTCGCAAGCGGCCGCTATGGCTTCACTGGCAAGCTTGTTGCCGAGTCCGGCGTTGTCGACCTTTCTGACGCGGGGATAATCGAGAACGCGACGATTGGCGCTGGGGCTGGCGTCATCTCGGGTGGTACGTTCAGCAACGCGACGATCGTGCTCGCATCCGTCGGGGCGGCGGTTCCGACCTTCGCCGACTGCACGTTTACCGGCGTGACTCACGTCATCGTCGGCGGCGAGCCGGAGCGTGTCGTTGGAATGACAATGGCGAACTACACGGGGACGCTCGAAGGCGTCAACACCTTCCGCCTCAAGGGATGGTCGGGTTACCATGGTTACTTCGCGACGGCGGCTGGCAAGGTCACGGCCAGCATCGGCCAGCCGGGCGTGTTCATATTTGTCCGCTAATGGAGCGTTTGTTGATCTTCAGGACATTCCCCCTGCTTGCGCTCGTGCTTGTCCCTGCTGCCGTCGTTGGCGGTGCGGGCACGGGTTCGGCCGCGACTTCGCTTCGGATTGGCACGGACTGCCGCATCGGCGGCAAGGTTGTCGAGGGTCGGGGCTGTCTCTACGCTGTCGGCGGCGGGAATGTCTTCGGGGAGTCGCAAATCTCCCAGCTGACGTTCGGCCCAGACGGCTTGCCAAGCGTCCGAAAGCCGGCAGGGGAGATCTGCAAGGGCGACTGTGGTGCCTGTTCGGCGGCGATCAGCGGCAGATGGCTCTTCGTAACGGGAGGATCCCTCAAGGGTGTTACCGTCCGGTTCGAGATCCAACGGGATGGCACGTTGGCGAACCGGACGGAGATTCCCGACGGGGATCGGCCGCGCGTCAACGTCGGCGGAATGGTGGCGAGCGGCAAGTATCTGATCGTGGCGGGCGGCTGGAATACGCGCTTGTGCTATATGGCGGAAGTCGGGCCGGACGGATCGCTTGGACCTTGGGTCAAGGGAAGTCCTCTTCCGCAGATATGTTTTTGTCGCGGGCGCGTGTTCCGCCTTGGCAATCGCCTTTACGCGGCCGGGAACCAGAACTACGAGAGTCCGTCGGACCGCGTCTTTTCGGCGGCCGTCGACGAGTCCGGTTCTGCGATGAGATGGCGTCGCTGGGCGGCACTCCCCGAACGGACCGCGCACTTTGACCTTCATCCGATGCCGGATGGCAAGTCCGTTTTGTATGTCAACGAAGAAACGGGCGCGCTTTACGTTGCGCCCGTTGTAGAGGACGGTCGGTTTGGCGCCTGGAGCAAGCTTGAGAACGCATTGCCTGGAGGGCCGTATGCGTCGCAGGTCGGATTGCCGCTTTCGTGCGGCAAGTATTTGCGCGTGGCGGCTTGTGCGGTGAATCCGCGAAGGTTCTTGCCCGTGGACGCCGTTGAGATGAAGTGAGGGTCGAAATGATGATGACGAACAAAGTGAAGATTATGGCTGTCGCGACGGCTGTGTCAATGAACCTTTCGGCGGCGGAGATCACCGTCTCGCCGGATTGCTGGCCGACAACGCCGTATGAGGCGATGGAACGCATTCACGGCGACCGCAAGGCGGGAAGCCGCGAAGGGTTTCACGTGAAGATCGCCGAGGGGACATATGCGCTCGACAGGACGATCGTCCTCGAACCGGTCGACTCAGGCGACAGCAACGCACCAATCGTCTTCGAAGGCGAGCCCGGAAAGACGGTTGTCTCCGGCGGACTCCGGATCACTGGCTGGACGGAAGACGGCGACGGCGTGTGGTCCGCTCCCCTGCCGCATGAGCGCGGCAAGGAACGGGCCTATTTCGAGATGCTGTGGGTGAACGGGCGTCGTGCGCAGCGTGCCCGCTATCCGAAGAAGGGCTACCTGAAGCCAACGTGGACAGAGCGCCGCAGCGACCAGGTCGCGGCAATCGGGTTTTCCGACGAGGGGGCGCAGAAGATTCTTCGGGAAACCGCCGCGGCGGATATCCCGTTTGCGCAGGTCGTCAATCACCAGGCCTGGGGCGTGGGCCGCATCATCCCCGATGCAATCGAGGAGGGAGGCGCCTGCGTTACGCAGGGGACGCATGTAGCCATCCTCGCGAAACCGCCTATTGGGCGCTGGCCGAGCTGGCGGTCGTGGGGCGATTACTCGAACATGTACCTCGAGAACTTCCGGGGGGCGTTCACCGATCCAGGAGAGTGGTTCTACGACGCAGCGGCGGGACGCGTCCGCTACCGCCCGCGCGAAGGCGAGGAGATGTCGGATGTCGAGGTCGTGATTGCGCGTCCCGGGCTCTCACAGTTTGTGGCAATCCGCGGTGAACCGTCGGAGGGACGACTTGTCCGCAACGTCGTTTTCAGGAACATCATCTTTGAATATTGCGATACGCCGCAGTCGAGCCGGATAGTCCGTCCCGCCTGGGCGGACAGCGTGCAGTGCAACGACCTTTCTCGGGAGAACCAAGGCCCCGGGCCGTCCCGCTTCGAGCCGGGGCAGGGGGCGGTCTGGGATTCGGCGACTGCGGCAATCGACATGAAGGGGGCGCAGCACGTTCGCTTTGAGAACTGCGTTGTAAGGCATACGGGCGGCTATGCGGTAAAGGTCGAGGACGGTTCGTGCGACGTCCGCATCGAGCGGAACGAGTTCCGCGACCTCGGGTCCGGCGGCGTTCTCGTCGGCGAGTGGCGCGAGCACCAGTACGACCCCGATCCGTCGCACGACCTCGGACGAAAGATCGTCGCTCCCGACCGTCCCGAGTCGGTGCACGAGATATACGTTTGCAACAACGTCATCGCAGACGGCGGCTGGTTCAACGCCGAGGGCGTCGGCGTCATCTTCACACACGCCTCCGACTCGTTCATCTCCCACAACGACATTTCGGAGCTCAACTATTCCGGCGTCAACTGCGGCTGGAGCTGGGGCTACCGCGGCAGCGTCTCGCAGCGGAACACGATTGAGTACAACCACATCCACAATGTCGGCCGCGGGCAGCTCAACGACATGGGAGGAGTCTACCTTCTCGGCACCTCCTATGGAACGCGCGTCGCCCACAACGTGATCGAGGACGTACGAAGCGAAGAGGGAACGACCGGCTGGGGGCTCTACTGCGATGCCGGAACGGAGGGCGCGACGATGGAGATGAATCTCGTCGTCAACAAGCATGACACTGGCTTTCACCAGAACTACGGCACGGAGAACACGATTCGCAACAACATCTTTGTCGTCGGAGGCAAGAAGGGCGGCCTTACGTGTACGAACTAC
>Ga0310786_10009977_pt1 | contig 11974 bp, 11 predicted proteins | sample AusTroGonzalo_MG_FD_203881 | JGI IMG/M metagenome (GOLD analysis project Ga0310786, IMG submission 203881) | Bovine rumen microbial communities from tropical cattle in Woodstock, Queensland, Australia - Gonzalo_03 (v2) (version 2) | ecosystem: Host-associated > Mammals > Digestive system >... | reverse complement strand
GCGAGAGAAAAGGCGTTGAATGCGCTGTAACAAAAGCCTTTGCCGAGGGCGGCGAAGGCGGAAAAGAGCTTGCACAAAAAGTTGTTGAAGCCTGCGAAAAGGAAAACAGCTTCCATCAGCTTTATCCTCTTGATATGGATGTTTATGAAAAAATAGAAACTATCGCAAAAGAGGTTTACGGTGCGGCAGGAGTGCATTTCCCGAAGGCAACAAGAGAGAAAATTGACTCTTTTATTAAGCTCGGTGCTGATAAAATGCCTGTTTGCATTGCGAAAACCCAGTATAGCTTAATCGACCGCCCGACAGAGCTCGGAAGACCTGAGGGAATTAAAATAACTATTACAGATGCAAATCTTTCAAACGGTGCAGGCTTCCTTGTTTGCCTTGCAGGCGGAGTAATGACCATGCCCGGTCTTTCAAAAGCACCTGCGGCATATAATATCGATATTGATGAAAACGGCAACACCGTCGGTCTTTTCTGATGAGAGTTTTTGAAACGAAAAGCATTGAGGAAACAAGGAAGCTGGCTTTTTCCCTTGCAAAAGAGCTTAAAAAGGGAAGCGTTATCGGCTTTCTCGGCGACCTCGGCGCGGGTAAAACAGCCTTTACAAGCGGATTTGTAAAGGGACTCGGGATAGATGCGGATGTTTCATCGCCGACCTTTGCAATCTGCAACGATTATATCGGCAGCGAAAACAGAGTTCTGCACTACGATATGTACCGCATTGAAAGCTGGGACGACCTTTATTCAACCGGCTTTTTTGACAGTCTTGAAAGCGGAGCGTATATGCTTATTGAATGGAGCGAAAATGTTTTCGGCGCTCTGCCCGAGGATGCAGTTATAATAAAAATTGACAAGCTTGGCGAAAATGAGAGGCGCTTTACTCTTATGAGCAAGCAGGAAGCGGAGAACCTATCTTGATTTTATCAATTGATTCATCTGCAATAACCGCCTCTGCGGCGCTTTGCGATGAAAACAGAGTTATAAAAAGTGAATTTGTAAACGCAGGCTTAACCCACAGCGAAACCCTGCTTCCTATGATAAAAAGGGTTATGCAGGGATATGATTTTGCCTCGCTTGATGCAATTGCAATTACCGCAGGCCCCGGCTCTTTTACGGGGGTGAGAATCGGCGTTGCAACCGCAAAGGGACTTGCGTTCAAAAGCAATATTCCCTGTATCAGCGTTTCAACGCTTGAAGCAATTGCATATAATTTCATTGACGAAAGCTGCGTCGTCTGCGCGGTTATGGATGCAAGAAGAATGCAGTTTTATAACGCGCTTTTTGAAATAAAAGACGGAAAATGCAAAAGGCTTTGCGAGGACAGAGCAATTGCAATCGAGGATTTTAGGCAGGAGCTTTGCGCCTTTGAAAAGGTTATTATCGCGGGCGACGGAGCAGAGCTCTGCTATAATAATCTCGGTACTCAGAACGCAGTTCTTGCTGATGAAGAAAAAAGGTTTCAGAATGCCGTATCCGTTGCAAGAGCGGCTGAAAATAAAGAAAAAATCCCCGCAGCAGCGCTTATGCCCGTATATTTAAGGCAGTCGCAGGCTGAGAGGGAACTCGGTTTAAAACTAAAGAAATAAGGAGATAACAGTATGATAGTTTTAGGTTCGGACCACGCAGGATATCCGCTCAAAGAGGAAATAAAGGTATATCTTGAAGAAAACGGGATTGAATACTGCGATGTCGGCTGTTATTCTCCCGAAAGATACGATTATGCCAAGGCGGCGCAGAAGGCTTGCGAAAAGGTAGTAAGCGGGGAAGCTAAAAAAGCAATTCTCTGCTGCGGAACGGGAATCGGCATTTCAATGGCTGCAAACAAGGTTAAGGGAATAAGAGCTGCTGCGTGCAGCGATTATTTCAGCGCAAAGTTTACAAGAGCGCATAACGATGCAAACTGCCTCTGCCTCGGCGCAAGGGTTATCGGAGTAGGTCTTGCGCTTGAGCTTGTTGATGTTTTTCTTGAAACGGGCTTTGAGGGCGGCCGCCATCAGACAAGAGTTGACCAGATAATGGCGATTGAAAACGGAGAAACCGTTTATTAAGCCTCACACCTTCCCCTTGAGGGGAAGGGGGACCGCTTGCGGTGGATGAGGTGTGTTGCCTCAAATTTCAGTTGCCGTAAGTAATTAATTGCGAAAGACACCTCATCCGACGGCTCCAAGTATTCGCCGCCACCTTCCCCTCAAGGGGAAGGTATGAGATATGCATTGAAAAAACCTCGGATTGCTCCGAGGTTTTTCTTATTGCCATTTAAGTGCTTTGATACTGAAACCGAGTGAGATTTCAAGCTTGTTTTTCTGAACGATTGCGTAAACCTTGTTCTTTGTTCCGGCACCCGAAACATCGGCTGTAACAAGATAATAGTTGTTGTTGCCGATATATTCAATCTTCTTAATTGTTACGGTATGGGTGGGATTTTCAAAGTCGGTGATTGAGAAGGTATCGTTTTTCTTGTTGTATGTGATATTATCGTTATTGCCTTCGTCGTTGCACTTTGATTTGAAATTAACAACGGTCTGTCCGAAGAATTTGAACAGGTCAAGTACGACAGTACCCGAAGCATATGTCGAGGTGTTCAGTCCCTCTCTTTCAGCCATCCAGAGTGCTGCGTGGGTTGCAAGCTCAATCGGAACGCCGTTTTTGTTTTCGTAGTTTTTAGAATACAGATAGGGAACCTCAAGCATACTCTTGATAATCTGCTGGTCGGCAGAATCAAATGCAACAGCCTTCTTGCTGGTTGAATTCTGAGCTTCGGAAATGGTAGGAACCTTGTCCTTCTTATAATCAAGGGTTGTGAGCTCGCTCTGGGTAGTAGCTTCGCCGCCTGTTGTTTTCTGAGTTGTTGAAGCGGTTGTTTTCTGTTTCTTGGTGGTGGGTATTTTTCCTGTTGTGCCTGAGTCTGAACCCGAGCCCGAAGAATCGTCAATTTTATAATCGGTCTTAACTGTAACTTCCTTGCCGTTTTTGTCGGTAACAACCTCGCCGTTATCATCAAGAACCTTTGCAACGGTTTTGCCCTTCTTATCCTTTTCATAAGCAACGGGAACAAGCTCGGTTACGGGTTCGCCGTTCTTATCGGTAACGGTTTCGCCGTTTTTATCGGTTACGGGAACGCTTTCAAAGCCGTATTCGTTAACTGCGTCCGCAAGTCCGCCCGTTGTATCGTCTGTTTCTCCGCCGTTTGATTTACATGCCGCAAACAGAGTTGTTATCATAACAACTGTTAATAATATAGCGATTGCTTTTTTCAAAAAAAACACCTCGTATGAATCATATTGTTGAGTTAATTATATATTTTGGCGGTTAAATTGTAAAGTGCTTTACACAAATCAAACAATTTTTTTACGAATAATTCATAACTTAGGCAGAACAAGACAAATTCAAAACGGTTTAAAATGGCTGATTTGCCTTATCTCTGCGTTAAATATACTCGGAATAAACAAATTATTCCTGCGTTATTTGCCTTGACCTAAGCCAAATCAGCTCATTTTAAACTGCACAGCACCTGAAATAATATATTTCAGGCGATTTGAATTTGTCTGGTTCTGCCTTTACAATTCAATACAACTATAGTAAAATATACCATATATTCAAATAAGGTAGGTTTATATGAAACAATCAAAGCTGATTGCCCTTTGCGGATTGCTTGCCGCGCTGAGCCTGGCGCTTATGTTTTTGGGCTCTGTTATATGGGTGTTTACTTATGTTGCGCCGCTTGTAAGCTCGCTGATTATTGCGCTGATTTGCGATGTAACGGGCAAAAGATATGCTTTTATAACATACTGCGCAATTTCAATAATTTCTGTATTTTTTCTGCCCGATAAGGAATGCGCTCTGACATACGCATTTTTCTTCGGCTACTATGTGATTATCAAAGATACCGTTGAAAGGATAAAGCCTAAAATCCTTTCGTATCTTGTTAAAATTCTGATATTTAATACGGGCATAATAAGCTCACAGCTGATTCTTATTTACGCCTTTAATATTCCGCTTGATAATCCCTGGGGGAAATGGGGAATTGCAATACTGATTGCGCTTGCAAACGCGGTATTTGTTATGTATGAGCTTATGCTCACGAAGCTGTTGAAATTGTATGAAATAAAATATAAAAACAAAATACACAAGCTTTTTGACTGAACAGGCGCTGTTTTTCGGCACCTGTTTTAATTATGTAGTAATACTACTGTAATAATTTTTAATTAAAAAGTATATTGCTTATTAATTTTATATAGTGTATTATAACAATGATTTATTATGATTAGTGCGGAGGTGCGCGTTTTGGGCGAATTTAAACTTAACGGCAGCGAATCGCTCGGAATTGAATTCGGTTCAACACGAATCAAGGCGGTTCTGATTGATGAAAACTGCAATCCGATTGCTTTCGGCGGCTACACTTGGGAAAACAGCTACGAAAACGGTATATGGACCTATCCTCTTTCTCAGGTATGGGAGGGACTGCAGAGTGCATATGCCGAGCTCAATGAGGATGTCAAAGCAAAAACAGGTGAGTATATAACCTCGCTTGCGTCAATCGGCTTTTCGGCTATGATGCACGGCTATCTTCCGTTTGACAAAAACGGAAATCAGCTCTGCGAATTCAGAACATGGCGCAACACAATTACAGCCGAGGCTGCAGCTGAGCTTACCGAGCTTTTCTCGTTCAATATTCCTCAGCGCTGGAGCATTGCCCATCTTTATCAGGCGATATTAAACGGCGAGGAGCATATTAACGATATTGCATTTTTAACAACCCTTGCAGGCTATGTTCACTGGAAACTCAGCGGTGAAAAGGTTCTCGGTATCGGCGAGGCTTCGGGTATGTTCCCGATTGACTGCTCTACTAAGGACTACAATGTTGAAATGATGGCGCAGTTCTCCGTTATTGAAAAGGTTGAAATGCTCGACTGGAATATCCGCGATATTCTTCCGAGAGTTCTTGTTGCAGGCGAAAATGCAGGTTATTTAACAGAAGAGGGCGCCAGGCTTCTTGATAAAAGCGGCAACCTTAAAGCAGGAATTCCTATGTGCCCTCCCGAGGGCGACGCAGGAACGGGAATGGTTGCAACAAACAGCATAACCGAAAGAACAGGCAACGTCAGCGCGGGAACCTCAATTTTCTCAATGGTTGTTCTTGAAAAACCGCTTGAAAAGGTTTATGAGGAAATTGATATCGTAACAACTCCCTCGGGCAGCGATGTCGCAATGGTTCACTGCAATAACTGCTGCACCGACCTTGACTACTGGGTAAATATCTTTGCCGAATTTGCAAAGGCAGCTGGCAGTGATATGCCGAAATACAAAATATACGATTTGCTCTATGAGGCAGCGCTTTCGGGTGATGAAAAGTGCGGCGGACTTGTTAATATCAACTACTTCTCGGGCGAGCCCGTTTCTCATACAGACGGCGGCGTACCGATGTTCCTCAGAGCGCAGGGCAGCACCTTCAGCCTTGCAAACTTTTTCAGAGCGCAGATATACAGCACAATGTCCACCCTCAAAATCGGAATGAAGCTCCTTGAAAACGAGGGCGTTAAGATAGACAGATTAACCGGCCACGGCGGACTTTTCAAAACACCCGTTGTAGGTCAGAAGCTTATGGCAGGCGCTATGAACGCACCCGTTTCGGTTATGGAAACCGCGGGCGAGGGCGGCGCCTGGGGAATGGCAGTTCTTGCAAAGTATGCAACCGAGAATGAAAAGCCCCTTGAAAACTATCTTAATGAAAAGGTTTTTGCTTCCTGCAAGAGCTCAACAATTCAGCCCGATGAAAAGGATGTTAAGGGCTTTGAAGAATATATGAAACTCTACGAAGCTGCTTTAAAGGTTGAAAAAGCTGCAGCTGAAAGTATCAAGGCATAGTGCATAGTGCATAATGCATAGTTAATTGTTGTAAGGCGCGAGGCGCGCGACTAAGTAAAGGAGATTTATTATATGGCTATTAAAGATTATGAATTTTGGTTTGTTGTAGGAACCCAGTTCCTCTACGGCGAAGAGATTTTTGAAACAATAGACGCTCATTCGGCAGAAATGGCAGAGGAATGGAGCAAAAAGCTCCCCTGCAAGGTTGTTGCAAAGCCCTGCGTTAAAACCTCAAAGGAGATTTTAAGCATTATGCAGGCTGCTAATACGGATGAGCACTGTGCAGGCGTTATCACCTGGATGCACACTTTTTCACCTTCAAAAATGTGGATTGCGGGCTTCAATGCGCTTGAAAAGCCCTTCCTCCATGTAAACACCCAGTATAACCGCGATATCCCGTGGGGCGATATTGATATGGACTTTATGAACCTCAATCAGTCCGCTCACGGCGACAGAGAGCACGGTTATATCACCGCAAGAATGAGAATGAAGCAGAAGGTTGCAGCAGGCTACTGGAAGGACGAGGAATTCCAGAATAAAATCGCCATCTGGATGAGAGCTGCAGTAGGCGCAATGGAATCAAGAAAGCTCCGCGTGCTTCGTATTTCGGATAATATGAGAAATGTTGCCGTTACCGACGGCGATAAGATTGAAGCTCAGATTAAGCTCGGCTGGCAGGTTGACCACTACGGAGTAGGCGATATCATCAAGCTTGTAAACGCAGTAAGCGAAGAAGAAATTGACGCGCAGATGGCAGAATATGAAGCAAATTACGTTATGGATACGGATAATATTGCTTCCGTACGCTATCAGGCAAGGGAAGAGGTTGCTCTTAAAAAGTTCCTTGAAAAAGAGGGCTTCGGCGCGTTCCATACCAATTTTGAGGACTTACAGGAATTAAAGCAGCTTCCCGGACTTGCAGCTCAGGATTTGATGCGCCAGGGCTACGGCTTCGGTGCAGAGGGCGACTGGAAGGTTGCCGCAATGACAAGAATTATGAAGCTTATGAGTGAGGGAATGGACGGCGGAACCGCATTTATGGAGGACTACACCTACCATTTTGAGCCCGGCAACGAAATGCTTCTCGGCTCACATATGCTTGAGGTCTGCCCGACAATTGCAGCAGAAAAGGCAAAAATTCAGGTTCACCACCTCGGAATCGGCGACAGAGAGGACCCCGCACGTCTTGTTTTCAAGGCACAGACAGGCGATGCGATTGTTGTTACCCTCGTTGATATGGGCGACAGGCTCAGAATGATAGTTAACGATGTTGAATGCAAAAAGCAGGAAAACGAAATGCCCAAGCTCCCCGTTGCAGGCGTACTCTGGAAGCCGCTTCCGTGCCTCCAGACCTCCGCAGAGGCGTGGATTTATGCGGGCGGTGCGCACCACAGCGTTCTTTCCTACACCTTAACTGCAGAGCATATGCGTGATTTTGCAGAGATTATGGGCATTGAATTTGTTCATATCAATAAGGATACAGAGATTAACGAATTCAGAAAAGAATTATTCTTTAACGACGTTGCATATAAATTAGGAGTATAACATAGTATGTTAGAAGAATTAAAGCAGAGAGTTTTTGAGGCGAATTTAAAGCTTGTTGAATATAATCTTGTTGTTCTGACCTGGGGAAATGTTTCCGAGATAGACAGGGAAAGCGGACTGTTTGTTATCAAACCGTCGGGTGTACCCTATGATAAAATGACTGCCGATGATATGGTGGTTATGGATCTGAACGGCAACAAGGTTGAGGGCAGGCTCAATCCCTCCTCGGATACGCCCACCCATATGGAGCTTTATAAATCGTTTAAAAAAATCGGCGGCATTGTTCATACCCATTCGCCCTGGGCGTGCTCCTGGGCGCAGGCTGGCAGGGATATTCCCGCTTACGGAACAACCCATGCCGATTTTGCAAACGGCGCCGTTCCCTGCACAAGGGGACTTACCGAAGAAGAGGTAAACGGCGAGTACGAGCTCAATACGGGCAAGGTTATCGTAGAGGATTTTGAAAGAAGGGGAATAAGCCCTTCGGAATGTCCTGCGGTTTTAATCCACCGCCACGGTCCGTTCACCTGGGGCAAGGACGGCTTTAAGGCAGTTGAAAACGCTTTGATTCTTGAAGAGGTTGCAAAAATGGCTCACCGAACCGAGCTTGTTGCCTCACTCAGTAATGATTCAAACATAGGAATTGAAAGCTATTTGCTTGATAAGCATTATCAGAGAAAGCACGGCAAAAATGCTTATTACGGACAAAAATAAATTCAGATAGGATAAACAGTTATGAAAAGGTTAAATTCATTATTACTTGCGGCAATAATGGTTATAAGCTCGCTTGCGCTCCCGCTGAGTGCGTTTGCAATTGATAAAATTGACATTTCGGGCGGCGCAATCAATCTTGCAAGCGAAAGCTATGTATATACGGGAAGTGAAATAACTCCCGAATTCACCGTTACCGTTAACGACGGCGTGCAGGATGTTACTCTTGATGCCGATACCGACTATACGGTTACGTATTCCGAAAACAGAGTTGACGCGGGCAACGTAACAATTACGGTTGAAGGCACCGGCGATTATACAGGTCAGCTGCAGAAGAGCTTTACAATTGCACCCTGCAGCTTAACAAATAAACGCATTAAGTATAAAAATACTGTAAGAGCATATCCCGGTATTGCACCCGAATATGCAGTTTATGACGGTTCAGAATTATTGACAGAAGGCGTTGATTATACCGTAAACGCTGAGGGATACGATAAAGCAGGCGTTAATGCTGCAACCGTTACTATTCAGGGTAAAGGCAATTACAGCGGCACAAAGGTTTATAATCCCCATGTTTATCCCAAAAAGGTAATGGGTATTACAACAAAGAGCAGAACAGTCAATTCTCTTGAGCTTACCTGGGATTCACAGGAAGATATGGGAGCAACGGGCTACAGAGTTTATACCTGCGACAAGGACGGAAATAATATCAATTATTATGCATCCGTTTCAACAAATTCCTGCGTTGTCAAGAACAGAGCGGCAGGCGCTTACTATTATTTTATAGTCAGAGCAATTGCAACAAAGGACAGCACAACGATTTTAGGCGATAAAAGCGACGTTTATTTAACCTGCGCAAAGCCTGCAACCGTAACAATTCTTTACGTTACCAAATCAAAGGACAAGAAAAAGCTTACTGTTAAATGGGATAAGGTAGGCAGCACGGGATATCAGATTGAATATTCAACCGATAAAACCTTCAAAAAAGGAGTAAAAACCGTCAACATTTCAGGCGGAAGCAGAATCGGTGCGGCTATTAATATTCCTGCAAACGATAAGGTATATTATGCAAGAATAAGAGCTTACAGAAAATATGCGGGTGTTCCGACTGTATACGGAAACAGAAGTACCGTTATTTCCTCAAGCTTCAGCAAGCTTTATTCAACCTATACAACAAATTATGTAAATAACGCAAAAAGAACGACCAACCTTAAGCTTGCCTGCAAGGCGATTAACGGAAAGATTGTTTATCCCGGTCAGACCTTCTCCTTCAACGGTACCGTTGGCAGGAGAACTGCTGAAAAGGGCTACCAGGAAGCATATGTTTTCACCGGACCTGAAAGCCATACCCTCGGCATCGGCGGCGGCGTTTGCCAGGTTGCTTCAACAATGTTCAACGCAGCGCTTCTTGCAAACTTCAAGATTGTTGAGCGCCATCAGCACTCCCAGAGAGTAACCTACTGCCCGCTCGGCAGGGACGCTGCAATTTTCTGGGGCAGCGAGGATTTCAAATTCAAGAATAATACAAATTATCCTATCAAAATAAAAATGAGCTGCGCAAACGGACAGCTCAAGTGCTCATACTATGTTTGCTATAATGTTTCGCCGAAGAAGGTTACTCTGAGCGTTTCAAGAAACGGCAAGAACTTTACCTTAAGAAGAACCGTAGGCGGCAAGGTTAATTACACAGCTTATTCAAATTATTAAGTGGCAAGTGGTCAGTGCTGAGTGCTGCGCACGGCTATTATAGCTTGACAAATTACAGCTTACATAATATAATACCAAAGAACTGAATAAGTCAGGGGTGCCCCAAAGGCTGAGATTATACCCATAAGGAGTTCGGTAATGCGAACTTTCAATGAGAAAAATTATAAACCCCGTATTTAATACGGGGTTTTGTTTTCAGGAGGATAAATATGAAACCGACAACAAAAAGACTAACCACAACAGGAATACTTGTTGCAATTTCAGCAGTTCTTTTCGCTTTTGCCATTGAATTGCCTTTTGATGGCGAGTTAACAATCGCAGGTATGGTTCCGATTATAATTATCGGATATAAATACGGTGTGAAATGGGGCTTATTTTCCGCATTTGCTTTCAGCCTTGTTCAGATTGCTTACGGGGCAACCTCGTCAAATGCTTTTGCGGGAATGTATGATCCTGATAATGCTGCAAAATCAGTTTTGAACATCGTTTTAATGGTCGTACTTGATTATTTTGTTGCTTTCACGGTTCTCGGACTGTCGGGAATGTACAAAAACAAAACCAAAAATGACACAAAAGCATTTGCTCTTGGCGCATTAACTGTTTGCGCTTTGAGATTCCTTGCTCATTTTCTTTCGGGCTGGATTCTTTGGGGAAGCTACGCAGAGTGGTTCTTTACCGAATCAATGACGGGAAGCTTTTCAACGGGCGTCCTTAATCACTTCTCAGGTCAAATGCTTTCGGTAATCTATTCACTTGTTTATAACGGAATATATATGGTTCCCGAAACAATAATAACCGTAGTTGTATGTATTATTCTGATTTCGGTTAAGCCGTTAAAGAAACTTATAGTTGAAGAAAACGCATAAAAAGCAGAGCCTCAATATATCTCTGAATGACTAAAGGAACAGTCCCTTTAGTCATTTTTTATGTGTGTTACCCTTTTCGGAGAGAATACAAGGGGAAGATCCCTTTGTGATTATTTGTAGGGAACGGCGCCCTCGACGTTCCGCTGAGAAGTTTGAGTAACTATTGTATGAAAAATGAAAGTTTTGTTTTTATTGTTTTCCACCATTCTTTCGTGTCGCGAAAGAACGGTTCGCCAAGAAAGCGACTTAAGGGGAGTTCGCAACGAGTTGCTCAAGTCCCCTTAAGAATCCCCTATTACCAACACTTTTTAAGCTTTAACACACACCGTCGAAACGGGCTCGGTAAACTCCGTTTCGAGGTTAATAATAAATAAGTTGATATTATAGTCTGTTTGTGATAGAATAAAGGAGCCAAATAAAAGTCAATTTAATATGCACAAAACTAAGAGTACTCGCATTTTTATTATTGATAAAAATGCATACTCTATCAATGTGTGTACTCTTTTGTATGTGCAATTGACTTTTGTTTGGCGACAATCGGAGCTATGCATTTTTTGCGCGCAGTTTCGGCTGCGCGCTTTTTTATTCGGCAGAAAGGTGTGTTAAAAGTGGAAGAGAAGGAATCAAATTTTGTTGCAGCGGTAAAGCTGATGAATGAAATGTGGTTTGCTGAACTTGAGAAAAAACAGGAAGAGATAGAGCACACTGCGTTTTTGTGCGGAAGCGCAGACGACAGTTTTTTAAAAGAAACCGACAGTTTAAAGATTGTTGAAACTGTTAAGTCAATTCTTCAGAATAATGACATAAAAAGAATTATATATTGTAACAGGAATAGTTTTGATAAAATGATTATAAATGCTTTGCTTGGCGATTCTTTTAAGGATATTGAAATTATTCTTGTTTCCGATAAATATGATATTTCAAACCGATTTGATTCGGATATTTCACCCAGAATCAAACTAATGATGCCTTATAAGCAAAGAATCAAAAAGAAACAGCTTTACAGAACGCTTTATGATTACGTATTATATAACAGCAAATATATGATAACAGGCAGTAAAGACGATAACGATATTTCGGTTTATGTGAAGGAAAAGGCTGAGCAAATGAATCATACAGTAATTGATTTCTTTGATTACATATAAAACGGCGCAAGGATAATCCTTGCGCCATTAATATTTCCTCGAAACGGAGTGCACTGCGCCCGTTTCGACGGTAAGTATTTAAAGTTTAAAAGGTATAGGTAATAGGGGATTCTTAAGGGGACTTGAGCAAC
>Ga0310786_10009973_pt1 | contig 11977 bp, 9 predicted proteins | sample AusTroGonzalo_MG_FD_203881 | JGI IMG/M metagenome (GOLD analysis project Ga0310786, IMG submission 203881) | Bovine rumen microbial communities from tropical cattle in Woodstock, Queensland, Australia - Gonzalo_03 (v2) (version 2) | ecosystem: Host-associated > Mammals > Digestive system >... | reverse complement strand
TTACCTAAAAGACTGATAATCAGCCGTGACAATTTGTCACAGATATTTTGGATAATTCGAAAAATATCTGTATATATTTGTAGCCTAATAAACATAAAAAAGGACTGTTTATGAAGGCAAAAAAATTATTATCAGTATTGTCTTTGGCTCTGATCGCATCAGCTTTGTATGCCAATGACGACATCCCGTTGTGGCAGGATGACGGACCGGACCCCGGCGAACCTACTGCTCCACGTTCAATTGAGAATGAAGTAACGGCATCTATCGATGGCCAAGTTGTAACCGTATCGTTCAGTGAACTGACCACGTCACAGATTGTGGTGACTGACTCAGCAGACCAGACGGTATTCAATCAAAACTACTCTGCCGCCTACAGCGCACAGGCAAACCTCTCATCATTACCTTCCGGTAACTACACCATACACATATACGCATGTGAAGCCTGGTGGTACGGGTATTTTGTTTTACAATAATATGCAATCAATTATGAAAAAGATTATATCCATCTGTTTGTTTCTCTGCATCTGTCTTGTTCAGACAAATGCACAACTATACGTTAACAACAATGGTCGCACATCAATTGGCGACTGGACATTTTCCCAAGGCTTCTTAACGGTAAGAACCAATACGGGGCAATCACAACCACAACTAACCTTTATACGAGCAGATGAGAGCAGTTGTGCTCTTGAGGTCTGCAACTTTACTCCTACAAATCTACTGGGAGGATCTAATGATATAACTGGTATTCGTTCCTTTGCTGGAGCCTTGGATGGTAAAACAGCCATTGGAGTCAAGGCAAGCGCGTATCCTTCCGGTTCTTCAACATCTGGTAGTGTTACTGGTCTGTTAGCATCAGCAGGAGGAAGTTATTATGGATACAATTTTGGAGTTTGCACTTCATTGTCAGGACAACAAAGTGGAACGGGTATTTATGCATCGTCAGGAGCGTACCCTGAAGGATGTCAAATACAAGGGCAATATGCCGGCTTTTTCAATGGTAATGTTAACGTATGGGGCACGCTAACAGCTACGACTCTAACACAGACCTCCGATTACAGATTAAAGGATAATGTTCGTCAATTGGATAACGGCAGTCTTGACAAGTTGATGAATGTAAATGTAGTTAAGTATCGACTCAAGAATTTTGAAATCAATGCAATAGACTCAATCGAAAGAAAGCATTATGCTTTTGATGAGGATTCCCCCTTACTCAAGATAGACCATTACGGAATGATTGCTCAAGAACTACAAGAGATATACCCTGAACTTGTAGTAGAAGGTGGCGACGGCTATTTATCCATAAATTATTCCGAACTAATACCTATCCTTATCAAATCAATTCAAGAGTTAAAGGGTAAGGTTGATGAGTTTGAAGAAAATGCAAACAGATCTGCAAACAGAGGAGGAGAAACAACACAGATAAGAAAAACGGAGTTCCCGGCAGCTCTTTACCAAAACAATCCCAATCCGTTCACGGAGAACACTATTGTCAAGTGTCTTATACCCCAAGAAGTATCAAGTGCTGTCTTGTACATCTATGATATGAATGGGCATCAAATTAATAGCATAAATATTGCAGAACGCGGAGAGGTCTCCATTACAATAGAAGGCAATAGTCTGGATGCAGGCTTATACATGTATTCTCTTATTACAGATGGAGCAGTTATTGATACTAAACGTATGATATTGACAAAATGAGAACTATCATCCATAAGCTAATCCTGTCGATGACATCAATTGTCGTGCCATTGACTGTTTGTGCCCATCCGGTCGGAGAATCGGAACAATTGTTCTATTACTCGTTCAACGAGAAGGTTCCTATTGTAACCGTGCCTGGCAAATTCATGCTCAAGAAGAAAGCTGATATTGAGCAAAAGCAGATGGAGGCAATTGTCAGTTCAATTCTTGACAAAGTCTTTTTTGACTGGTTCAATTCTGATATTTGCACAATCCATACAGATGAGAGTGTAATAGATGAAGCTATCGACCAATTGTTGATTATAGATAATGTAGTTAGTGTGAGGCGAGTCTATAATACTTTGTCTAGTACGGAATACTTCAAGAATAAACCTTATCAGGATCCTTTGGATTTAGGGCTGATAGACCAAGTGGTGTTGAATTTCAAAGATAGTATCAGTGATTCTGATAAAAATGACATAAAAAAATCTTTTGGTTTAATTGAATTTGAAAAGAACGAAGTGTTTGAGGTTTGTCTTGTACCAAAAGATGTGGATATCCTCGATTTATCTAATAGGTTATTCAAAACAGGCTATTTCAAGTTTGCCTATCCTGAACTGATTTGCAAAGCAACTCATTATGATGATATGGCAGTTTATCCCAATGACCCCTATTTCCAGTATCAGGTTGCATTACATAATACAGGACAAACCTTTAACGGCCATACTGGTACTGCCAATGCTGATATTGATGCTCCAGAAGCATGGGCACTTACCATGGGTAGCGACAGCATTATTGTAGCAGTGATTGATGACGGAGTTACTTCCAACCATCCCGACCTTCCCAATACCAGACAAATACGGTTAAATGGCAGTAATTTTGGTTCAGGCGATCCTGATGATCCATCACCAATAGGCAACCACAATCATGGCAACGCATGTGCAGGTATAATAGCTGCAACAGCCAATAACGGGGAAGGTATAGCTGGAATAGCTCCATTATGCAAAATCATGCCTGTGCGTGTTGATAGTACATCTAATCCCGTTAAAAGAGCTTATGCCATATTGTTTGCCGCTAACAATGGAGCAAGAGTTATATCTTGTAGTTGGGGATATGATGATTTAAATGACAATCTTCATCCATGCATTGTCGAAGCAATAATGCAGGCTGTTTATTATAATTGCTCTGTGTTATTTGCTGTAGGAAATAATGCATGGCATTCCAATACGTCTGAACCAGAAGATGGTTTCGTTGCGTTTCCAGCTAATAGGAAAATTGCCGGTAAGTTGGCTGTTGGAGCTTCAGATAGATATGACTTTCAAGCTGATTACAGCCCAACAGACACTTGTGTAGATATTGTAGCGCCATCTAGTAGGTCTTATCCATATCATATTGTTGGAGAAACCCTAGAAATGTGGTCAATAGACATACCCGGCAATAGTGGCTCAAATCCTTGGCCATCAGGAAAGCCTGATGTTCCAGCCGGAACTACCTTGCCTAGCTCAGGAACTAATTATCTTTCATACACGGGTCACTTTGGCGGTACGTCTTTCGCTTGTCCTGTGGTGGCAGGAGTTGCAGCTTTAGTGTTGTCTATGAACAGCCAATTGTCTCCTCAAGCGGTCTGCAATGTTTTAACCAGCACTGCCCAAAAAGTTGGAGGTTACAACTATGTTAATGGCAGATGTAATGAAATGGGATATGGTCGCGTAAATGCCAACAATGCAGTGTGGGCTGTATGTGATACGGAGTATTTTGTTAATCAAAAGCTAAGAAATCAAGTAAAGAAAGTAATAGGATGCGATATCTATATGGAGAATGATACCGTTATCATTAATTCCGCCCTGCAGGTCAGAGCCAGAAATGGAGTGTTGATTCAAAAAAACTTCCTAATCGATAATGGTTCATATTTGGACATTAAACGCGGATATTAAAAATATTTAGATATTTTTGCATTAAAGATAAGCCATTCAATACTCCCAACTAATAATAGTAAATCTTAATTCTAAGAGTATGAAACAGATTATCCTTTCATGGCAGAAAACTATAGTTATGATCATTCTGCTTGCATTGCCGATGTTAGCTGGTGGACAAATACCGGTGGGCACAGATACTACATTTATGTTTGCTTACATTTATAATTTAGTTGGTTCAGAAGATGTTCGCATACCTGAAAATATAGATTCAGTCGTTCTATATTCTTTGACGACAGACATGTTTGTCAAAAAGAGTCCAGGTGCCGACAAGAAAACAGTAGAAACTCTTGTAAAGTCTTATTTGCCAGATGCCACGTTCAAATGGAATTCATATCCGTATGATGTGAACCGTTGCTTTATATCCACTGATGGCATTGGATTGGATGATGCAATTAATGAATTACGAAATAGGGATGAAATTGTATGTGTTAGTAAAACATACATTAGAAAAGACTTTAAAGACACTTATGATTTATATCCTCTTGTCAGTGAAATTGATATAATTGGATTTACTGATGGATTAGAGGTTGAATATCTTAGCGAAGAAACAAAAACTAAGGCGATTGAACTGATTGAATCAATGGGACTCACATTTGAACAACTGGAGAATCACATCTATGAAAGAGAAAGTGTATTTGTTCCTAAATCAATGGATGTATTGACAGCTGCCTACCAATTAAAACAATCGGGTTTTTTTCAGATCGTTAGTCCTATAATGTTCAATGAAAAAAAGGCTTTTGGTGTTCAACAGATAGATTATTCCAATATTCCATTCTATTATGGAAAGGATGGAGGTAAAAAACACTATTTATATCCAATCCCTGGCGGATTTGCGGTAAGAAAGAGTCCTGAAACTGATAAGGCCCAAATGGAATCCATCATTAGAACAATTACTGAAAACATCTGCAAAATAACATGGGTTAATGCGGACTATTGCATTGTAAAGACTGATGATAAATTTGTAAATGCAGCAAAGATGGCATTGATGAATCATGATGAAGTCGTGTGGGTGAGCGATAGGTACTTGGATGAGTCTTTCTATAATATAGAACTCAAGAATGCAACCCATAGGCTTACGTATTGGGGCTTGGATGGAAGGTTGACTTTGTCTTATAAGGATGGTGTTTCTGAAACTGTCAAGAAAAGTATAATTGATAATTATGGACTCACTTTCATTTCCAATTACACCATTGATGACATTGTCTTTCCTTCCACTCCCGGGGCCTTTGCACCTTATGACACGACTTACTATTATTCGTTATATGAACTCCCCCAAACAGCCGATGTTCTCTATGTATGCAGAAGCATTTATGAAACAGGTCTGGTCGAAGATGTAAAACCTATAATTGTTAAAGAAAGGGATTCACAGGCGATAGAATTTGGCAGCGGCACTACCAGCATAAAAGAAAATGTGGCTAATGTTGAAGAGTTAAGTACACAGTATTTTGACCTTCTTGGTCGAAAGATTGATTCTCCTTCCGGTCTGACAATAGTGGTGACGCGATACAGCGACGGCACAGTGCACACAGAAAAGAAACTGTTCTAAAATGTCTCAAAGGGAACAGTCCTCAATGAAACAAAAAAAAATGCATTATGAAAAAGATTGTTTTTTTCATCATATTTGCAGCACTCTTTGTGGCGTGTGATAATAAGCCCGAAATGAAGAGTGATTCGAAGCAAGAGTTTGAAATAGTGCTTGATTCACCTCAAGATTCCGCTCTGCATATTGATTTAACGCAAATCAGAATTAAAGAACAACCCGAAGAGAAACTTGAATATATAGGAAAAATCGGAGATGATTTTGATGCCGCATTAGATTCTCTCAAGGAACTGAAAAATATTACTTCAGAAATAATAAAAGAGCCGTTGGAGGTCTTATTTGATTATGACAACAGGTTGTTTTTTGGGATAATCTACGACGAATGTGGTAATTACTCAGACGTACTTGATACAAAAGGCAACTATTATTTAAGAACGTGGTATTATTAAGTGTCACATTGGGGACAGGACCAACATATCGGAAATTTCACTATCTATGCACTTGTAAAAGCCTAATTAATATTGCCTTATGAAACAGATCAATTACAAATTTGCATTGGCAATAATTCTGCTTGCATTGCCGATGTTGGCAATTGGACAAAACAAAGTAAATTCAGAGTTTTATACTCTTTGGGAAGATGCGGGAAAAATTAAGTTTGTTACAATTCCTAACAGACTGTTCATTCACAAGGACTCTTCAGTTACACATGATTATTTTCTTTCTCTTTTAGATAAAACTATTGACACTGAATACAATGTAATTTGGCATCCAAGAGTACGTCCCGAGCCTATGATTGACAGAGTTCATGAGGATAATTGTGAAGTAATTGTTGAAGATTCATTGATAGAATACATCATATCAGAACTAATAAAGGATGATGGAATTTTGGCTGCAAGGCGCGTATGCGCTATGAAAGATGATTACGAGTATAGTCTGCAACATCCAGAACTTGACATTTCTTTTTTGCATTATCCTTACTCTCAGAGTATTGAATATTGGTTTTTTAACGAGATATTGTGTGCTCCCCAAAAAGATGGACCTGATGAGCACGTGTCTGATAGTATCTGCAATGTTTTAGGTCTTTCATTTGAATACAAGAAGGGGCAATTATATACATGGGTTTTTACAGCTCCCAAAGATGCTGATGTATTTGAGCTATCTGAAAAACTGTGTAATACAGGCTTCTTCACTGGCGTTGTTCCGAATTATCTGTACCCATTTGCTGTATACGGAACGACCGATATAATTCCTCAAAACACAAATAATAGTGTTGGCAGGATTTTCTATGATATGTCTGGACGAAGAACACAATCACCATCGGGAGTGACGATTGTCGTGGAACAAAACAGCGACGGCACCACTCGCACAGAAAAGAAACTGTTCTAAAATGTCTCAAAGGGGACCGTCCCCAATGGGACATTTCATTGAACCTAAAAAATGCTGATTATGAAGAAAACTATGAATTATACATTGTTTGTCATGGCTGTTATGACGGCATTGATAACCGGTTGTGATTTTGAAACTGACACAAATGGACTTGAGTTAACCGTTAATGAAGGAACGGATCAGGACATTGATACCCTTTCTACTCCTGAGACTTTGGAGCTTACACCCGAAGAGTTGGATTTGGTGAACAATAGCAACGTATTTGCTTTAAATCTGTTCAAGCAAATAAGAGATTCAACCATTATGGGCATGAAAGCCTTCATTATTTCCCCCATGAGTATCACATACGCTTTAGGAATGCTCAATAACGGTGCTGCCGGCAATACTCAAGCACAGATAAATAGGGTGTTGGGATTCGGTGATACAGGAGCCAGCGGTATCAATGATTTCTGTTACAAGATGCAGAAAATGGCGCCTACCCTTGATTCACTAACCAAGATAAAAATTGCCAATACAATTTTCATGAATGAGGGGTATGAACTCACGCCAAAATTTACACAAATTGCCAACACATATTACAATGCATACCCTGTGACCCGCAAATTTGATAGCCAGACTTTATATGCAATCAACAAATGGGCAAGTGACAACACAGAGCAGATGATTGACAATGTCCTTAATGAAAATACTTTTGATCCGAATGCTGTCAGTTATCTCTTGAATGCTATCTATTTCAAGGGTATATGGAAGTATAAATTCAATAATTCATTGACTGAGGAAGCCGAGTTCATCCATGTTGGAGATATGGATGTTATAACTACCTGTAAGATGATGTGTATGCACAATATCAAACTTGAATATTCAGAGAATCAAGAATATCAGGCCATTCGTCTGCCATATGGCAATGGATCATTCCAAATGACTGTGCTGTTACCTAAGTTTAAGAATAATCAAATGATGAATATCTTGCCCGAGGTGCCAACAATCGAAACATGGGAGCTTCTTAACAATACTATGGATTCTGTCGATATTGATTATTTGAGAATACCTCGTTTTGAAACTGACACCAATATTGACTTAATTCCTGTGATGTCTGCGTTAGGTATGAAAGATGCCTTTGGTGCTGGAGCTGATTTCAGTAACTTCTGCAACACATCAGTAAGTATAGGCTTGATGAAACAGGTGGCCAAGATCAAGGTTGATGAGGAAGGATCTGAAGCTGCTGCTGTTACCGTAATTGGTGTGCGTACTGTTATGGAACAGTTCAAAACGGTTACTTTCGATGCAAATCACCCATTCCTATATTTCATCAGCGAAAGTAATACCGGTGCTATTATGTTCATGGGTCAATATACCGGTTTTTAACTCCACATATTGTCCCAAAGGGGACAGTCCCCTTTGAGATATAGTATTTTATTGTCCATAAGTGATAAAATCATAAAAAATCGAATTTCGTTGTTTGTAAACAATGAATTTTTATATCTTTGCGTTTGACAAACAGTAAAAAGATATGGAAATTCTAACTAGAAATCACTATGCAAAAATAGTTGACGGGTGGATTGGCAAGGGTAATATCATTGCTTTGGTCGGTTCAAGACGTGTTGGAAAGAGTTACGTGCTTAAGGACTATATACAGCGTCATAAGGATGAGCCTAACATAAATATCATCTTTATAGACAAGGAGAAGAAGACCTTCAAGGATATAAAGACCAAAGATGATCTGGATACCTGGATAGAAGAACGCTTTATTAAAGGTAAACACAACTGCATTCTGATAGACGAGGCTCAGGAGATTGAGCATTTTGAGGAGAGTATCTGTAACTGGTACACCGAGGATAATACGGATGTGATTATTACCGGCAGCAATTCTAAAATGCTTTCGGGCGAGCTGGCCACGCTTATATCGGGCCGACATGTGGAGGTGAGAGTGCATCCACTGACCTATTCAGAATTTTTGGAATTTCACGCACTTAAAGATAGTGACGAGAGCCTCATGACCTATCTGAAATACGGAGGTCTGCCAGGTTTGAGGACGATAGGATTTGCCAACGACGAGCAAGTATGGGCATACCTGGCGAGTGTGTTCAACACGATAATGCTCAAGGATATTATAGAGAGACACGACATACGCAACATTCCATTCCTGAACAACCTGATTGCATTCTATGCCGATACAACGGGTAAACTGACATCGGCCAACAGTATTGCCAAATACATGAAACAGCAGGATAAGGATATATCATCAAATCTGATACTGCTTTACCGTGAGTTTTACACTGAAGCCTTCCTGCTGGATGTAGTGCCTCGCTATGACATTCACGGCAAGAAGATATTCCAATCAAACGAGAAAATATATTGGGATGATTGGGGGTTACGCAACCTAAAAGCCGAAGGTGGAATGGACTCATACATTGAGAAGGTTATTGAGAATGCTGTTTATAAGCATTTGCGCTTTCTTGGTTATGAGGTTAAGGTAGGCGTGCTGAATGCCGGGGAGGTGGATTTTGTATGCGCCAAGCCGGGCAAGACCGTTTATGTGCAGGCAAGCTACATCATATCAGAAAAAACAACAAAAGACAGGGAGTTTGGGCCGCTTGAAAAGATTAAAGACAACCACCCCAAATATGTAATAAGCGCTACACCGCTGTTAACTGAGCGGGACGAGAACGGTATTAAACACCTATCACTGAGAAAATTCCTCAAAGAGGGGTTCTGATAAGAATGTCCCAAAGGGGACTGTCCCCAATGGGACACCCAATGGGACAAAAAAGAGAGGCGCAGGTTGCGTCTCTCTTTTTTGCTGGGCTACCCGGACTCGAACCAGGAAAGGCAGGACCAGAATCTGCAGTGTTACCATTACACCATAGCCCAGTACATTTGCTCTAAAGCGGTGCAAAGATACTGCTTTTTTGTGGAACGCAAATTTTTTGGCATATTTTTTGTGCTAACATCAGCAGAAAATTATCGTCATCAAAATGACAATTCATTCTGATGGATTTCTTATTTTTGCAACTAAAGTGTCATAATCAAAAACCGCTAACGTATAAATGGCGAAAAAGAAAAAGAGAGAAAGCATTGTTGACAGCATCATTGAAGGAATTCAGGAGCGTAAGGGAGAGGCAATAACTGTAGTGGATCTGACCGGCATAGAGGATACCGTATGCCAATATTTCGTGATATGCCAGGGAGGCACGCCCAACCAGACAATGGCCATTGAGGACTCTATCCGTGAGACAGTGAGAGTAAAAGAGGGCCGCAAGCCGGACTTTGTAGAGGGTACCCGCTACGCACATTGGATAGCCATGGATTACGGCGATGTTATGGTACACATCTTTATCCCCGAGCTGCGCAAATTCTATGATCTGGAGCACCTTTGGGCCGATGCTGTAACAGAGGAGATTCCTGACTTGGCATGACACGTTGACATAAACGAAACTGACATTACCAGCAAACCATATGGCAGACAAAAAAGACAACAAGCAGAACAACGGTTTCAGGATTACCACCTGGCTGTACATCATACTGTTCATAGGATTCGGGTACCTGCTCTTTAAGGACGACGGATCTGACCTGAGCGGAGAGGCTACATACACCGAATTCAAGGAGTACATGGAGAAAGGATACGTAAGCAACCTTGTGATATTCTCCAACATGAACTCAATGGACATGTACATAAAGGCTGACTCAGCCAAGTACGTGTTTGGTGACCGCGCGATGGCGCAGCCCCTGATACAACCCATGCTGACCGTGGGAGTAGGCTCATTGGATAACCTGCAGGAGTTTATTGACCAGGCTGAGGAGTCAGGTGCATTCACCGGCAAGGTGGAGTACCGCAAACGCTCACATACAATTACCGATATCCTTATCAGCATATCGCCGTTTGTGCTCATCATAGTGTTCTGGATCATCATTACCAGACGCATGGGAGGCGGCGGTGCCGGCGGTGGCGGCGGAGTCTTCAGTGTGGGCAAATCAAAAGCCCGCGTATATGAGAAGGGAAAATCTGACCGCGTGACATTCAAGGATGTGGCCGGACAGGCCGAGGCCAAGACTGAGGTTGAGGAGATTGTGGAATTCCTCAAGAATCCCAAGAAATATACTGACCTTGGCGGTAAGATTCCAAAGGGCGCCCTGCTGGTAGGTCCTCCGGGAACCGGTAAGACCCTGCTTGCCAAGGCCGTTGCCGGTGAGGCCGATGTACCTTTCTTCTCGCTGTCAGGATCAGACTTTGTGGAGATGTTTGTGGGTGTAGGTGCATCACGTGTACGTGACCTGTTCCGTCAGGCCAAGGAGAAGGCTCCCTGCATAATTTTCATTGATGAGATTGACGCCGTAGGACGCGCCCGCGGCAAGAATCCCGCAATGGGTGGCAACGATGAGCGTGAGAGCACACTCAACCAGCTGCTTACTGAGATGGACGGATTCGGCACCAACAGCGGTGTCATCATACTGGCAGCAACCAACCGTGTGGATATATTGGACAAGGCCCTGCTGCGTGCAGGACGTTTTGACCGCCAGATACACCTTGACCTGCCTGACCTGAACGAGCGTAAGGAGGTGTTTGCCGTTCATCTGCGTAACATAAAGCTGAGCAAGGACGTGGATGTGGATCTGCTGGCCCGCCAGACTCCCGGATTCTCTGGTGCAGATATTGCGAACGTATGTAACGAGGCTGCATTGATTGCTGCCCGCCATAACAAGAAGAAGGTTGAGAAGGAGGATTTCCTATCGGCCGTTGACCGCATAGTAGGCGGATTGGAGAAAAAGACCAAGGTGCTTACTGCCGATGAGAAGCGTGCCATTGCCCTGCACGAGGCCGGTCACGCAACCCTCTCATGGTTCCTGCAATATGCCAACCCGCTCATTAAGGTTACAATCGTACCGCGCGGACGTGCACTGGGTGCTGCCTGGTATTTGCCTGAGGAGCGTCAGATTACCACAAAGGAGCAGATGCTTGACGAGATGTGCGCCACATTGGGCGGACGTGCCGCCGAGGAGCTGTTTATAGGCCAGATATCAACCGGCGCAATGAATGACCTGGAGCGTGTCACCAAGCAGGCTTACGGCATGATTGCATATGCAGGCATGAGTGACAAGTTAGCCAACCTGTGCTACTACAGCAGCACTGATGAGTATGCGTTCCAGAAACCATACTCTGACAAGACAGCCGAGCTGATAGACGAGGAGGTCAAGAAACTCATTGCCGAGCAGTATGAGCGCGGCAAGAAAATGCTGTTGGAACATCAGGAGGGTCATCACCAGTTGGCTCAGCTGCTTATCGAGCGTGAGGTGATCATGGCCGAGGATGTTGAGAAGATATTCGGCAAACGTCCGTGGGCATCACGCAGCGAGGAGATTTTGGAGGACAGCAAGCCCGCCGTTGAGGACCAGCCGGTTG
>Ga0310786_10009972_pt1 | contig 11977 bp, 10 predicted proteins | sample AusTroGonzalo_MG_FD_203881 | JGI IMG/M metagenome (GOLD analysis project Ga0310786, IMG submission 203881) | Bovine rumen microbial communities from tropical cattle in Woodstock, Queensland, Australia - Gonzalo_03 (v2) (version 2) | ecosystem: Host-associated > Mammals > Digestive system >... | reverse complement strand
CCCGCAAAATATCGCCGAACAGGCCGCAGGTCAGAATTTCCCGCAGACGGCAGATTGCCCAATGGTACCTCCATGGCGCGAGCAGGCAGGAATGGATATGCCTGACCCGCTGGCCCAGACGCGAGAGGTTTTCTGGACTGCCCGGCAGACAGGCGCAGACGACATCCAGGCGACGCCGGTCGAGTTCCGACAGCACGGCAGAGGCCCTCTCCTGCCCCACCGTCATGATGACCAGCGCGGGCGGCTCGCCGCCCGTCGGCCAGTCCTGCCCCACTGCCCACGTGGAGGCGTGAGGCAGCAACTGCGCCAGCCGTTCGGCGGCGGGGGCAAGGTCGTGGCTGTCGTCGCGAAGCAGGACAGTGCGGGGATTGTCGAGGGGAAAGGCCATGCGCGTAACAGCCGTCAGAGTGTGCGGGCTTGCCAGTCCGAGGAGAACAGGCGGGCGGGGCCGATGGCCGCCTCGTTGCCTTCCTGGCCGTATTCCTCCCAGATTTCCTGCACGGCCTTGGCCAGAGTCTTTGGCGTCAGAGAAAGCAGGCATTGGCGATGCTTACGGTAGAACTCGTCATCATAGCCGCCATACAGGCGGCAGATGCCCTCCTGCGTCAGACTGGCAGCCGTCCAAGGTGCTTCCTCACGCTTGGCAACGGCAATGATGGCGCCGTCGATTTCCGTCTGGCTCCAGTGCTTTTCCAAGCCCAGGGAAGGCAATTTGGCGAACAGTTTCAGGGAGTCTTCAGGATGCGGATCTTCGCTGGAGAAGAAGGCCAGGCAGCGGTTTTCGTAACTGTACAAGGCTCCCACGCCGTAGGCGCCGTTGCGACCGCGGACTTCGCTCCACAGATACCCACAGGTCAACAGGTGGGCGGCAACCTTTAGGGCCGACATCCGGAGGTCATCGGCTCCGGGCGCACGGATGACACGTGCACAAGAAGCCACGCTGCCGTTGACCTTCAGCAATTCGCGGCGGCCGGTAGCCGCCTCCTGCCAGACTGGCAGGTGGGCGGCGGACCTGGCGTTGGACTTGGACTGGTACATCTTCTGCAAGAACTGCTCCGCGCTGGCAAACTGCTCGTCGCCGCCTAGGTAGATGGCGCAAAGCGGATGCTGATGGCGCAGCCATTGCATCATTTCCGTCAGCAATGCCTGCATCTCCGACAGTTTGGCACCTTGCAATTCCTTCCAGCTCTTCGACGCTTCCACCGCCGTCCAGCCACTGAAAAGTTCGCCGAGACTCATCAATTCTGAAATTCCGGCCCCAGCCCTGATGATGGCTTCGCCGCGGGAATGAGTATAGTTTTCCGTGATGCTCGTCCATTTTTGCTTCAGAACCTGCATGATGCGCTCAGTCTCATGGAAATCTAGTTCATTCCAGGTCTCCCAGGACAAGGCCGAGGCTTCGGTAAAATATTCCTGCAAGCTCCTAAAAGAACCTAGCAGGCACACGGGACCTCGGCCAAGCCCCCCGGCCCTGACATTCGACAAGATACTTGTGATCTTGAGTCCTTTGCTGCCATACAGCGCCTGCTTTCTGGCCAGTTCATCGTAACTCATACGCTTGGTGCCCAAACGGCCGAACAAAGTGGTCAGCAGACCCATGACAGGCCAGAAACGGGCGGGCAGGGATGTCAGGTCCAGGCAGAATCTGGCGTAGGTAAGCCCGCTGGACATGGCCTCTCCCCTGGCAATGGGGACCTTGCCTCCGACAGAATCCCCTCGCTTCAGCGGGAACGGCGGCGGCTCCGGGCGCAAATCACCTGTGGACAGCCGCGGCAGCGTGGCGAGTTGCTCGGGCGTATTGACGCGGCTGTTGACATTCTCCCTGGCAGCGTTTTCCGCCTCCAGGCGCTGCAAATCCTGCTTGTTCATGGCCTGACGGCGCTCCTTCATCTTGGCGGCAAGTTCCTCCTTGCGCCTGACGGCCAGTTGCGGATCAGGGCAGAGTTCCAGGCGCAGGCGATGCGGATTCTCCAGCAGATATTTGCGGATTAGCCATTCCAAATAGCCTGGCTTGGTCTCGAGCTTCTTCTTCAACTGTTCCCAGTTGGCGCGGTTGTCAAGCAGGCAGAGCGGGTCTTTGCCATAATTCCAGGCAGAAAGCACGTCTTCCATGATATCCAGGCAATGGAGTTTCTGGATTTCCTGCTGGTCCACGCGCAATTCGCTGATGGCCGTCTGCAACTGCTCGTCGCCGATGCCGTCCCTGACCAGAGAGGCCAGGCAATCGACTATCAGTTCCTCGACCTTGTCGAAATTCTCGGGAAGGACCCCGCGCAATCCAATCTGGAAAGCCGTCTCCAGATTGGAGTTGTCGAAACCGCCGTCAATCATCGCCGTCCCCAGGCCACAGGACATCAAGGTCTTGTTGATGGGAGCGCCGGCGTTGCCGCACAGCAGGAAGTCGAGCAGCTGCATGGCCAGGTCAAGTTCAGGATCGCGCTTGTCGTCAATGAACCAGTTCAGCACCAGGGCGCCGCGCTTGTCCTCCGCGCATTCCGGAAGGAAGAACTCCCGCTGGCAGCGCGCCGTCTTCCAGCGCGGCTGGCGGGAATGTGCAGGCTGGCGGCCGCGGGGCCGCGGAATCGGCTGCTCTTTCAGACGGTCGGCGAGGAAAGACAGCTTGTCCGCCGTGGGAATATTGCCGTACATGAGCACCTTCGCCCGTCCGGGGACGTAGTGGCGGCGGTAATAGTCCAAATACTGCTCGTAGGTCAGGTCGGTGATGTCCGCAGGATCGCCACCGGAATCGTATTTCAGGGACGTCTCAGGGAACAGGTATTTGAAAACGCTTCGTTCAAGAATGGTGTCGAAATCCGCGTAGTAGCCTGACATTTCATTGAAGACGACGCCGTTTGCCGTCAGTTTTTTCCGTCCCTTGTCCAGGAAATCATAATGCCAGCCCTCCTGGGAAAAGGCCTCGCGGGTGATTAGAGGATGGAAAACGGCATCCCAGTACACGGACAGCAGGTTGAAGAAATCCTTGGCATTGCAGCTGGCGGCGGGATAGACGGTCCTGTCGCTATACGTCATGGCATTGATGAAGGTCGCCATGCTGCATTTGACCATCTCGATGAAGGGGTCTTTCACGGGATATTTCTGCGAACCGCAGAGGACAGAATGCTCGATGATATGCGGCACGCCAGTGCTGTCTTCCGGCACGGTCTTCAGGCAGATGGCAAACAGATTCTCAATGTCAGATGTCTCCAGGCAAAGCACCTCTAGGCCGCAGTCATGGCGGAACAGGCTCCCTTTCATGCCTTGCCCCTTGATTTCTCGTTCGCTGACTAACGTGAATCCTGCTGGCAGTTTTGTTTTTTTAGGCATTTTTTCTCTCTTGGGCTAAAGTGCGTGGAGATGCGCGGGGTACCGTCCGGTAGGGCGGCGAGACCCTTCGCCGCCGTCATGCCCGGGCTAATGCACGTGGAGATGCGCGGGCTCCGTCCCGCGCAAAATGAACATGGAGATGCGCGGGCTCCGTCCCGCGCAAAATGAACATGGAGATGCGCGGGCTCCGTCCCGCGCAAAATGAACATGGAGATGCGCGGGCTCCGTCCCGCGCAAAATCAAAAAAGGACTGACAGCATCAACACTGCCAGTCCTTTCATTGTCACCGCACTAGCGAATTGGCGCAGCCATTTCAGGCCTTTGCCTCTTCGGCAGCGGGAGCCTCCGCGGCGGATTCCGCAGGAGCGGCAGCCTTGCGGGCGGCCACGGTCTCATCGTTCTCGACAAATTCGACAATCGCCATCTCGGCGCCGTCACCGATGCGGGGTCCCATCTTGATAAGACGGGTATAGCCGCCAGTGCGCTTGGCAAAGCCAGGGGCGATTTCGGCGAACAGTTTGTGAACCTTGTCCACCTGGTGGAGTTTGGCAATGGCCAGACGGCGGGAACTCAACGTTCCTTCCTTGCCGTATGTAACCATCTGGTCGGCAACCTGGCGGATGCGCTTGGCCTTGACGAGCGTCGTGGTAATGCGCCCATGCTCGATAAGACTGCAAACGGCATTGGCAACCAGCGCACGGACATGCGCGGAGGTCCGGCCAATCTTAAAGGTGAATTTACGGTGTCTCATTCATTTTCCTCGCTATTTGTTTGAATGCGCTTCACAGCACGGTTGGCCAATTCTTCCTTCACGGCGTCGCTCAAGGTCATCTCCAGGCTCAGCCCCATCTCGGCCAGCTTGTTCTGGATTTCCTGCAAGGACACCTTGCCGAAATTCCGGAACTTCAACATCTGCGCCTCTGATTTCTCAACCAGTTCGCTTACGTAGTGAATCTGCGCCGAGTTCAGGCAGTTGACGGCGCGAACCGACAAATCCAATTCGCTGACACTGGTGCACAGCTTGTCAACCAACTCTTTGTCTTCTATGCTCAAACCTGAGTTCAGGCCCGGGAAACCATAACTGCCGACGCATTCCCCGCCGCCAAACACGTCGAAACTGCGACGCAACAGGCTGACGGCAGTGGACAGAGCCGCCTGAGGCTTGATGCGACCGTCAGTCCAGACTTCCAGCACCAGACGGTCGTAGTCCGTGCGCTGCCCGACGCGGCAGGCCTGCACATCGTAGCGGACGCGCTCAATGGGGCTGAACAGGCTGTCAACGGGAATCACGTCAATCGCCTGCTCGGGATGCTTGTTCTCCTCGGACGGACGGAAGCCGCGCCCGCGGTCAATCTCGAAATCCATGCGCAGGGCCTTGTCAGCCGAACGCTTGGTGTCCAGAGTGCACAACACTTGTTCGGGATTCAGGACCTTGACGACCCCGTCTTCCTGGATGTCGGCGGCGGTGACCACTCCGGCCTCGGTCCGTACCAGTTCCAGATGACGCGGCAGCTGGACATCAGAGGCGCACAGGAATTTGAGCTTCTTGATGTTCAGGACGATATCCATGACATCTTCCACGACATCGGGCATGGAGCAGAACTCGTGCTTGACGCCCTCAATGCGCACGCTCGACACGGCAACTCCCTCCATCGAGGAGAGGAGAACCCGGCGCAAAGCATTGCCTATCGTGTGGCCATAGCCGTTTTCCCACGGCTCAGCAATGAACTTGGCGTATCTGTCAGTAGCCGTAGTCTCGTCAATTTCAATCTTCTGGGGAAGTTGAAAAATTTCGGTGTTTGCCATCATTTTCTCCTTCAGTGATGCTTATTCTTCCCTAAAGGCAGGTACCACGCCGGAAAACGGCCCCCTAAGCCATCGGGCTTTCCCAGCCCTTCATGCCGACATACGGAAACTCCCGATGCGGCATTCCCCGGCGCCCACGCGAAGCCGCTGTCAGACGCGGCGCCGCTTGGGAGGACGGCAGCCGTTGTGGGGGAGAGGGGTCACATCACGCAGGACGGTGATGGTGAGGCCGGCGGCGGCAATGCCGCGGACCGCCGATTCACGGCCGGCGCCGGGGCCCTTGACCTCGACCTCGACCTCCATCAGGCCGTAGGTCGTCATCGCCTTCTTGGCGGCATCCGTGGCAATCAGCTGCGCCACATAGGCCGTACTCTTGCGGGAACCCTTGTACCCGAGTTTGCCGCCCGTGGACCAGGCAATCACATTGCCCTGCATATCAGTGATGACAACACGGGTGTTGTTGAAGGTGGAATCCACATGGACTATGCCGCTGAGGACTTGACGCTGATTCTTGCTGCGACGGCGAACTTCCGGCGCGGCGGCTGGCGCGGTGGCTTCCGCGACCTGCACATCTTTGACTTCTTCTGCCATATTTGTTGCAACTCCCTGTTTTTGCCTGGATTACTTGTTGGCGGCCTTGCGCTCGGTACGGTCGCGGATGGCACCGACGGTCTTCTTGCTGCCCTTGCGGGTACGGGCGTTCGTCTTGGTGCGCTGACCGCGGACGGGGAGGTTGCGGCGATGGCGCTGCCCGCGATAGGAGCCGATGGCGATGAGGCGGCGGATGTTCTGGGCAACCTGGCGGCGCAAGTCACCTTCCACCGTGTAGCTGTCTTGGAGAATCTGCAGCACGGCGGAAATGTTGGCCTCGGTCATTTCGCTGGCCTTCATGTGCGGATCGATATTGGCGCGCTTGCAGATTTCGCGGGAAATGGCAGGTCCGATACCATAGATATAAGTCAGGGAAACCCAGACTTCCTTGTTGCTAGGTATGTCGACACCTAAGATTCTTGGCATTGCTTTCTTTCCTGTTTTTGTTGGCGGTTGACAGTCCGTTCAAGGCCAGAGCGACCCAGAGGACCGATTACTGGTAACTCCCTCAGCCCTGGCGCTGCTTGTGTCGGGCGTTCTTGCAAATCACGCGAACAGTCCCGCCGCGACGAATGATGCGGCAGTTGTTGCACATTCTCTTGACTGATGCTCTCACTTTCATTGACTGTCTTCCTTACGCTTGGGATGATCCTTCCGGCGCTCCATGTCCACATCCCGCAGGCTCGCTGGCGGCCGGAAACTTTGACACCAACAGGCCTAATTTAAGCGGGTAAATAACATAATATAATCACCTGTCGCTAGATTTGCAAATACAGATGACAAAAATATTGGCTCCGTCAGAAAGATGTCTTGGAATAAATTTGGGGATAAGTGGCTGGATGCAGTGAATCAAGCTCCCTGAACGCCGCCGTTGACCGTGGGAAGGCGCGGGAGGGCCGAGCGTCTGCTCGGCCAAGGTGCACGTGGAAAAATGCGCCACCGGACCGGTAGGGCGGCCAGCCTCCCTGGCCGCCGTCATGCCCTGGGGAAAGGTTGGCCGCCACCCGGTAGGGCGGCCAGACCCCTGGCCGCCGCAGATGCCCGGGGCAAGGCACGCCGCCGTCCAAAACTGTCGTTATTTTTCAGGAGCGGGTGGCGGTGGGGGGGGATTGTCGCCGTCCTGCGGGTTGCCTGCGGGGGGCGGTGGGGGGGGTGGGAAAGCCCCAGGTCTGCCGTGTTCCGGCTGTTCTTCCTGCAAGAGGATTTGCAGGCGCTTTTCCTGGATTGCCTCGGCGTTCTCCTGCATGGAGGCCAGTTGCTGCTGGAGGTTGTTCAGGCGGGCGGCAAATTCCTCTACGGCCAGCTGATGAGCCTCCTTCAGTTTCAGGCGCAGCTGCTCTAGCAGTTCCTGCTTTTTGGCAGCATCTTCGCAGGCGCGGATTTCCCCAGCCAGACGGCGGCACTCGGCCTCATTGGCAAAGAGCTTCTGGCTGTTTTCCGAGGGCTGGGGGCGTGACAGGCGGCGGATTTCCTGGAAGAATGCCTGTCTGTCGTTCTTGCGCAATTCGCAAAGTCTGGCGTATTCTTCTGGATTTTCCTGCTCGAGTTTCTTCAGCAGTTGCGAGATATTGGCGCGCGGCTCGCGGGGCAATCCCGGATGCTGCCAGAAATCGCGTCCCCTGTCAGGCCTGGGACCGCGCGGAGGACGCCGCATTTCGCCGTCAGGGCCTTCGCCTCGCGGACCGTGTGGAGGACGGCGCATTTCGCCGTCAGGGCCTTCGCCTCGCGGACCGCGCGGAGGACGGCGCATTTCGCCGTCAGGGCCTTCGCCTCGCGGACCACGGGGCGGACGCCGCATATCCTTTTCACCCGGGACGGGGGCTTCAGGCGGCGCCTGGTCAGGGGCCTGGATGTCCTGGCCACCTTCCGGCGGCGGGGGCGGAGCGACTTCCTGGGCATACGCAAAGCATGTCGCCCACAGCAACAACGTGCACAGCAAAGTTTTTGTCTTCATGATTTATCTCCTTGTGATTAACGTGTTTCAGTAGCAGTTGGCCAGCAGATCCATCTGGATTTCCAGGTCGTCGATTTCGCCGGAGGTCAGAGCCCAGTCGCCGAGCAGTTCGTCTTCCTGGGTCAACTGCTCGCGCTGGGCCACGAGGCCAGCGTGCGGTGAAACCGGCTGTCTGTCCTGGACGAGTTTGTTCTGTGACAGGCAAAGGCCGATGACCACTGCGGCGGCCGCTCCAAGCGTCCCCAGCCACAGGCGCAGACGATGGCGACGCTGCCTGCGGCTGCGCGCAAGGCGCAGGCATTTGTCGTCAAGTTCTGCGGACGGCTGGCGCCCCCAGGCCTCCACCAGACTGAGGACACGGCAAAACTGCCGGCATTCCTGGCAGCTGTCCAGGTGAGACAAGGCCTCCGGAGGCAGTTGTCCTGCGTTTTTGACTGCGAGTTCTGTGACTTCCTGGCAATTCATCTGGTAAGTTCCTTGAATTTTAAATTACAGATATTCCTGCATGAGGCGACGGAGATTGATGATGGCGTAGTGCATGCGTCCGAGGGCGGTGTTCAGGGAGATTTTTCGGCTGCTGGCGATATCCTTGAAGCTGACGCCCGCCAGCCTCTGCTGCACGACATCCTGCTGTTCCAGCGGCAACTGGCTGATTGCCTCCTGAAGAGCGTGCTCCAATTCGCCCGCATGGAGTTCCTCGTCTGGCGAGAGTTTTTCGGAAGCGAAGGATTCCAAGAGTTCCTGGTATTCCTGGCCGTCGCCCCGGCGGAAGCAATCCATGACCAGGTTGTGCGCGATTCGGAACAGCCAAGACAGAAGTTTCTGCTGGTCCTGGTAGGCTCCGAGCTTTTGGGCGGCCCTGGTCCAAACCTGCTGGAAGACATCATCCACCAGGTCGCGACGTCCCGGCAGCAGACGGTGCAGGTAGCCAAACAGCGGCAGCCGGTAACGCTCGTACAGAGCCGTGAAGGCCTGTTCGTCGCCCTGCAGCCACTGGGCGACTAGTTCGCTGTCTGACATTTGACTTGGTATCGGCTTTTCCATAATCGCGTCTCTGCCTAAATAACGCATTTCCAGATTAAATATTGGCTCTATCCGAAAGAAATGTGGCAAGACTGGCTATTTTGCGCGGGGCAGAGCCCGCGCATCTCCATGTCCCATCCCGCGCGTCTCCCATGTCCTACCAATGCTCACCACGGCGGCCAAGTCTGGCCACCCTACCAAACTGGCACCTTGGCCGAGCAGACGCTCGGCCCTCCCTGCTACCAAATCCAGCGTTCCATTGGCAACGGTGCCTGCTGGTTGGCCTGCAAGTAATCGACAACTGCCTTTCGCGTGGAAATCCCCGTATCCTGCAACTCGGCGGCGGCTGTTTGCAGAATCTTTCGCAGCAGCGGATAGCGTCCGCCACCCGCCACGGTGAAACTGTTGAACGCCACAAGGTAGCGCTTGCCAGCATCCGGCTTGTCCTTCCCCACGCGCAGAACCGTCGCCGTTCCATGGGCGTCAAGTTTCACCCTGGCGCCCCAGACGCCGCAATACGTGTACACGTCGCGCTGTGCCCACTGCTCCGTGACAATCTGCTCGATTTCCCCGGCAGTAAGTTTGGCGGTGAAAATGGTGTTTTCGTAGGGGACAAAGGCAAAGACATCCTTGCCCGTGACGGGCTTGCCTGCCTCTAAGGTCTTGGTCGCCAAAGCCCCATGGAAGACGACCTCGGCCCCAGATGCCTTGGCCAGGGCCAGGCAGAACAGTTCGCTCGCCGAACAGTTGACGCCAGGCCGTCCTTCGGGAGTGACCGCATACGGTAGTTTGGCGACCAGAATCTCATCCAACTGCTCCTGGCAGATACGCTGCCATTTCTGCAAAACTGGCGAAACCAGAGGCACGGCGGGCGTGCTTTTCGAGACATATTTCAGGGAGGAACTGATGTCCACGACCTCATGCCTTTCCGTGTCGATTTTGACGGTGGCGACGCCCAGCGCCCTCCCTTTGCAGCCGCTTTGCAGGTACCAGGTATGCCTGCCCAGCCGCTGTCCTGGCAGGAAACGGTGGGTATGGGCGCCGAGAATCAGGTCGATTTCCGGGAATTTCTCGCTGATGGCGGCGATTTCGTTGACCCCCCGGGCGTCATTGCCCTCCAGCCAGCCCTGGTGGGCGGCGAGGATAATCATATCAGGCCTGGCTGCATGAATTTCCGGCAGCAGACGCTGCAGTTCGTCCACGGCCTTGGTCACCCGGCAGAGGCTGTCGTCCTTGCCGTTCAGCCAATGCGACATATACGAGGCCGTCGCCCCGATGACGGCAATCCGCGCCCCGCCACGCTCGAACATCTTCCAGGCGCAAAAATCTTCCCCTTGCAAGGGATGGAAATTTGAGCAGAGCACGAGGTCGCGATACTGACGGCTCAATTCCAGAAAACGCGGAACGCCAAAATCCATCTCGTGGTTGCCGGGCACCCAGATGTCGTAGCGCAGTTCCCGCAGAACCTGCAAAGGTGCCTCCCCGCTGGACAAAGTTGCCAGCAGCGTCCCCTGGCAACTGTCACCGCAATCGACAAGCAGCAGGTGGTTGTCGTCGTACTGCTTGCGCTGCTCGGCAATGAGATGGCCAAGTTGCTGCCAGGAGCCCTGGCGCCCTTCCTCCTGGAATACGCAGCCGTGGACATCCGTCGTCTGGAGAATCTGGATCTCAACCACGGCGGCGTTCAGGAAACCTGCCAGTGCCAGCAGGAAATACAGGCCAATGGCCATCTTGTTCAGGATAAAACCACGTTTCATTTGCCAATGGTGATTAGTGGTTGGTGGCATGTCCCACGTCCCGCGTCCCTCGTCCCATGTCCCGCCAATGCGCAACACGGCGACCAGGGTCTGGCCGCCCTACCGTCAATGCCGGTCATTTGCCTGCCAGAGACAACTTGTCCAGTGCCTCACTGGCATACTGGTGGGTCTTTTCGTCCAGCCAAGGTTGCTTTGTCAGCCAGAACAGACCTTTCTGAAGGTTATGGATGCTGTAGTCAAGATAAATCGTCCCGGTCCGGCAGATGGACACGGCGAGCCCCGTCAGATCGGCGGCCTTCAATAGCACTTGCGGATAATAGCCCATGGAGGTTTCGTGCTCCAGGGCCTCGTGGAGACGCGCCAGGCACTCGACGTCATGCCCGAAATCCTCCAGCAGTTCCTCGAGGCCGCCGCCCAGACCGGGCACGGGGATTTCCAGCAGTTCTTTCCAGAAGAGCGTCAGTTCCTCCACGCTGCAATTGTGCATGGATTCCAGGCTCGCCCGCCGTTCCAGTTCCTGCGGGCAGAAATTGTTCAAGGCGGCCTTTTCCTGTTCCAGGAGGTGCCAGTCAGGGACTGTCTCCAGCAAAAGAATCTCCAGTTGTTGCCGGAAAATTCGCTTGGCCTTGATGGCATTGCGGTAATTCTCCCGCAACAGCGCAGACGACCCCGTGAACAGCGGAAGACCTTCCTCGTCGTAATTGAAGGCGCTGAACAATTCCTGCAAGCCGGCCTCCAGGCAACGCGCCCGCGCCCGCCGGGTCGCTTCCTTGAGGACAAAATGCGCCCAACGGACGCCGAATATCCGCTCCATGTCCACGTTGTCGTGCTCCTGCACCAGCGGGAAGCAGACACTGCGCAGAACCTGCTCTTGGACGTACTTGTCCAGGTCTTCGCGCAACAACTGGCGGAAGGAGACCTTCATCTCGGCATTCCAGCTGCCGTTGACTTGCATCTGACTGCCTTCCTCCAGATAGCCCTTCAGGAGCATCCTGGAGTCATCAGGGGAGAAATGCCGTTCGCAGACAAGATAGGACATGAGCACGGAATGGAAGGTTTCCGCGCATTTTCGGATTGGTGAGATTGGTGCTTCGTTCATTTCTGGACGGAGTAGGAGCCTGTCCTATTGTTCTGGGTTTTCCGTCGCCTCGTCGGCCAGGCGGATGTGCAGTTCCTCCAGCTGCTTGGCGTCCACGTCGCTGGGTGAATCGGTCATTAGGCAGCAGGCCTTCGCCGTCTTCGGGAAGGCAATGACCTCGCGGATGGACTTGGCGCCGCACATCAGCATGGCGAAGCGGTCGAAGCCCAGGGCCAGACCGCCATGCGGCGGAGCCCCGAAACTGAAGGCTTCCAGCAGATGGCCGAAGCGCAGTTTCGCCTGCTCCTGACTGATGCCGAGAATCTTGAACATCTGCGCCTGCCGCTCGGGATTGTGGATTCTGATTGACCCGCCGCCAAGTTCAATGCCGTTGAGCACGATGTCGTAGGCAATGGCGCGGACTTCGCCCGGAGCCGTCTCCAG
>Ga0310786_10009968_pt1 | contig 11979 bp, 8 predicted proteins | sample AusTroGonzalo_MG_FD_203881 | JGI IMG/M metagenome (GOLD analysis project Ga0310786, IMG submission 203881) | Bovine rumen microbial communities from tropical cattle in Woodstock, Queensland, Australia - Gonzalo_03 (v2) (version 2) | ecosystem: Host-associated > Mammals > Digestive system >... | reverse complement strand
GAGAACCGCCGGCGTGTACGGTATTGGCGGTCGCCGTGGTCCCCGAGTGGACATAAAAAGAAGTATAAAGATCCAACCCCTCGAAGCTGTTGGCGACAAAGGTCGCCACAGCTCCGTCTTCCAGATACACAAATCCGCCGTTTTCCTTTATCCGGGTCGCCGAACCGCCGGAGGAAACATATAAATAAGCGTCGACATCCACCGTTACCCCGTTCGCCGTACCACCCGAATGAACATACAGGTTGCCGTAGCTGTTCACGGCGGTCTCGCTCGCCACGCCGCCATTGGAAACGTGCATTCCGCCGTCATTGTTCACGGTGTTCGAATTCGCCGTTCCACCCGAGGAAACATACAAATAACCGTAGCTGTTCACGGTGTTCGAGTTCGCTACGCCACTATTGGAAACGTACATTCTGCCGCCACTGTTCACGGTGTTCGAGTTCGCCACGCCGCCCGAAAGGACTTCCAAATAGCCCGAATAGTAGTTATAGCTGTAGCTGGAACCCTTCACGGTGTTCGAGTTCGCCACGCCGCCGTTGGAAACGAGCAGATGACCGTTGTAGTCTATGTTAGTCTCGTTTGCCACGCCGCCGGAGGATACATACGCCCAATCGTTGCAAATATCGAGACCGCTGGAAACATGACCGGAAGAGATTTCGTAACTCATCGTATACCATTCCCTCGTGGTAGTTTGCGTATAATGATGGTTTAATATAGCATGACGAATCAGGTATTACAAGACATGTGAAAAAGTTCAGCCATATTCAGGCTCTACGGAATGGGCGCGAGGCGGATTCTGCGGCGGGTGAGGCGGATTCGAGCCACTTTTCGAATTCGTCGAAAGTCGAAAGTAGCGAGGCGCGGTTGCGGAACTCGGACGGGAATCCCCTCCCCTTCAAATAATCGTGGATGATCTTTCGCGCTTGGCGGAGGGCGCTTTTTTCGCCGTAGAGCTCGACCATTTCGGAGACGTGGGTGCGGATCTCGAGTTTCCATTCGTCCAACGTCGGCGGCGGGGCGTCGTGAAGCAGGCTGTCGAAGAGCCATGGGTTGCCCATCGCGCCTTGGGCGAGCATGACGCGGGAGCAGCCGCTGTCGCGGCGCAAGGCGTCGTAGGTCTCGCGGTCGCGGACGCCGCCGTTGGCGATCACGGGGATGCCGCGGGGGGCGACGGCCTCGCGCACGGCGGAGATGATGTCGGTTCGAACAGGACCGGTGTAGAAATCCTCCAGAGTCCGCCCGTGCACGGTCAGCGCGCGGGCGCCGAGTTGTGCCAAGCCGAGTGCCAATTCCACCGTGGGAGCGGGGTCGTCGTGGGTCAGAATGCGGAACTTCGCCGTCACGGGGAAGCGGCTGTATCGGGTCAGCAACTCGAAGCTCTTGAGCGCAGTTTCGATTTTGCGCCCCAGCGCCGCACCCGCGCCTTTTTTGACGACTTTGGCGACGGGGCAGCCGAGATTGAAGTCGAGCAAAGAAAACTCTTTCCTGTTGAGCTCGTTGCACGAGCGTTTGAGCCACTCCAAGTCCGCGCCGACGAGCTGAACGCCCAGGAACTCCTCTTCCGCACCGCGTCGCGCTAGCGCCATACCGCGTTCCGGAGTATGGGCGAGACTCGCCGCGTCGATCATCTCGGCGAAGGCGAAAAAACAACCGTGCCGCCGCACGGAACGGCGGTACGGCAGATCGGTGAAGCCGGAAAGCGGCGCCATCACAAGAGCGTTTTCCGGGTATATCGGTTCGGGGATCATGCGTATTTGACCATCATGTCCTGAAGTTTGTGCAGTGCCCGGTTCTGGAGCTGGCGGACCCGCTCGTTGGAGCAGTGCAGTTCCTCGCCGACCTCGTCTAACGTCCGCACGACCTCGCCGTCCAGACCGAAACGCATCCGCAGTATTTTCCGCTCGCGCGGTGAGAGACGGTCGAGCAGTTTGAGCAACTGTTCGATTTCCTCAACCCGGATCAGCATCTCGTCTGGAGCTTCTGAATCGTTGTCCGCCATGAGATTGAGCAGTTCCGTACCGTCGGCGGAGTCGTCGCCGTGGACTTGCGCATTAAGCGACTGCATGTCCACCTGCCGGGTGTCCCGCAACCTCTGGACCGTGACCAGCGGGAGTTTCGCCTCGGTTGCGACCTCCTCGTCGGTGGGGGGGCGGTCGAGTTTCGCCGTCAGATCGCGCACCGCCCGCTTGATGCGGTTGCTGTTGAGCTGGGTTCCGATCGGGACCCGCACAGTCGTCGCATGGTCGGCGATCGCCTGGCGGATCGCCTGCTTGATCCACCACGCGCTGTAAGTGCTGAATCTTGCCCCGCGCGAGGCGTCGAAACGCTCCGCCGCGGTGATGAGCCCGCGATTGCCCTCCGAGACCAGATCGTCCCATGCCAGACCGCGACCGAGAAAGTCGTTGGCGATCTTCAGCACGAGGCGGAGGTTCTCCTCGATCAGGGCATCGACTTGCGATTGGGATTTGCGCTCCTCTACGCTATCCGTCCTCATAAGTTCTCCTCGCTATTCGATTGTTGCCGGACTGCGCGACCCTCCTCAAAGCCGCGCTGCCGTATTCTTTTAATATGGCACGCAAAACGAAAAAGTCAAGGAATCCGCCGAAAATGAAGTTTACTCAACTTTTTCCGCACTCAGGCGGTAGGGAATGGATTCCAGAAAGACGCGACCGTAGCTCTTGGCGATGATACGGCGGTCGAGAACCACCACCATGCCCCGGTCGGAGCGGTTGCGGATCAGCCGCCCCACCCCCTGACGGAATTTCAGGACCGCCTCGGGCAGCGAATACTCGGCAAAGGGGCTTTTTCCCGACATGCGGATGCGCTCCTCGCGCGCCGCGATCAGCGGATGACCGAACTGCGCGAAGGGCAGTTTGGTAATGATGACGTTGCTGAGCGCTTCGCCCGGCACGTCGACCCCGGTCCAGAAGCTGTCGGTACCGAAGAGCACGGACGAGACATCCTCGCGGAAGGTGCGGATCAGCTGGCTGCGGTTCATCTCCTCGCCCTGCACGAGCAGCCGCCAACCGCGCAGTTCGAAGCGCGTCCGCAGCGCGGCGGCGCAGTAACGCAGCGACTGGTAATTGGTGAAGAGCACGAAGGCGCGCCCCTGCGACATTTCGACGTAGTGGAATATCTCCTCCGCCAGCGCCGCGTTGAAGCCGTCGCCAGAGGGGTCGGGCATGTCGCGCGGAATGTACAACGCCGCCTGATCGGGCGAAAACGGCGAATCGAGCAGCAGCGTCCGCCCGAAGAATCCCGTGCGCGAGATGAAGTAGTCGAAACTTTTGCGCACCGCCAGCGTGGCGCTGCACAATATCACCGGGAAATCCTGATCGAAGAGCAAGGGGCGCAGCAGTTCGGCGATGTTGAGCGGCGAAGAGTGTAGCGTCACCGCCGAGTGGTCGAACTCGGCATAATAAACCGCCTCGGGCAGCGTGCGCCGGGTGATCGCGTCGATGCCGTCCACGAACGAACGGCAACGCTCCAGATGGGCGCCGATTTCGGTCTTGAAGGCGGCGTCCTCCTCGTCCTCCGCCGCGTCGGACAATCCGGAGGCGAGTTTCAGCAGCGCGGGCGTGAGCGTATTCGGAAACTCCGCATTTTCCGGCAAACGGCAGGCGCTCTCGTTTTTGCGGGCGAGCCAGTTTTCGTACGGAGTGAAAAACGCATACGCCTCGTCGCGCGCCGTCGCCGCCAGATTGCGCAGCTCCGGGAAGGCGCTCCCGGAACGCATCAAAAGTCCGCGGGCGCTGTCCGGGTTGTAGAGGCGCTGAAGTTCGCCCACCACCGCCAGCCGCGAGAGGTGTATTCCCAAATGCTCGGCTGCGTTGCTTTCGAGCGTGTGCGCCTCGTCGACCAACAGCGCCCCGTAGTCGGGCAGCAGACCGCCGCCGCCGGACTGCCGCATCGCCATATCCGTGAACAACAGCGCGTGGTTGGCGACGATGATGTCCGCGCTCTCCCACTCGCGGCGTGCCCGGTAGTAGAAGCAGTTGCGGAAAAAGGGGCACTTCGGACCGGCACAGTTGCCGATCTCGCTGCACACCATCGCCCATACGGCGGGATCGATGCTGAAACCGAAGCTGTCGCGGGTCCCGTCGCCGTCGCCGGAGGATAGGAACTTTTCGAGTTTTCCCAAGTCGACGACCAGCGACGGCGTCGGCAGCAAAGCGTCGCGCTCGGCACCGGAAAGAAGCGAAAAACGGCGGCGGCACAAATAGTTGCGCCGACCTTTGGCGAGCACCGCCTTGAATTCTACGTTCAGGATCCTTTTCAGAAGCGGCAGGTCGCGTTCTATCAGCTGCTCCTGCAGATTGATCGTCTCGGTCGACACCACCGCCGGACGGCGCGCGGTCCGCGCCCGGTAGATGAGCGGCACCAGATAGGCGAAACTCTTGCCGACGCCGGTCGGCGCCTCGACGCAGAGGTTTTCGCCGTCTTTCAGCGCCTCGGCGACCGCACGCGCCATATCGCGCTGCTGCGGACGGTACTCGTAAAGCCGTCCGTCGCGCCGCGCCGACTCGGCGAGCAGACCGTCCTTCGAAAAGACCGCGTCGCAGGCGTCGACGATACCTGACGGGACTGGAGATTCCGGCTCGTATTCGACCTCCAGATCCTCCAGCGTGATGTCCATATCGAGATCGTCCGGAGCGAAATCCCCGGCTGGAACATCCAGATTCATCGCGCCGACTCCCCAAGCAGCGGCACCAGATGCCGCCCCTCTTCCGTCAGCACGGCGTCGGGCAGCCCGAAGCCTTCGCCGAAAGCCCGCAGCATCCGCGTCGCATAGCCGGAAATGTCGCCGCCGATATCATCGGCGCTGCGCACGATCCGGCATTTTATCTGCGGAAGCAGCGCCGGATAGACGCGGTCGGTGGTGCGGATCACCGTCCCGGAAAGACCCGAAGCTTCGACGGTCACTTCCAGCATCGTCTTTTCCAAATTCAACGCCCGGTAATAGGCGCTCACGAACAGGCAGAAGGCGGCGAGCCGTTCCGCCATCAGCGACACCGGGAGTTCCGCATCGGGAGCGGGGAAATACTCGGAAAAATACAGCCAGCCGTTGCGAAACAACTGAAACATGCGCGGCTTTTCACGGTCCAGATAACGCAGCGCCATGTTGCCGGGATTGGCGCTTTGCACCTCGGCAGCGGTGATGAACGCTCCCTCCCCCGCGGCGGCGCCCGCGGCGTTCCGAAGCAGCTCCGGGACAAGGTCGCCGCCAACAGTCAACGACACCTGATACTGTACCAGCACCGCCGGTTCCCCGGCGCGCGGAGTGCGACGGCGACGGAAGTACGCCAGGGAGGAGGCGAAAATATCGTCGGCCTGAGCCTCCGCCTGCGCGACGGGATCTTCGCCGCTGTCGGTGCTGCGCGTTTCGTACAAGATGCCGCGCAGCATTTTTGCCAGCAATTCGCGCTGGTTCCGCAACGCACGCTGGATCAGTCGGTGCATCTCCCAGGCGCGATGCGCCGGACGGCTGGACGCGTCCGGAGTGCGGATGTAGAAGACCCCGCTCTGAAGTTCGTTTTCGACGCTTCGCGTGCAGACGTGCGGCAGGGTCGTGAAGGGGCGCACCACGAAGACGGCGTAGCGCTTGCCGCGCACCAGCGGACGCTCGAGCGTGAAGTCGATCGGGGGCTCGACGCAGCCGTTGATGTACGCTCCTACCGGGGTCGGATCGAACGAACGGGTCTCCTCATCGGTAAGCCCGGTGTAGTCGCAGGGACAGCCCGAGGCATCCTCTCCGACCCCGACCACCAGCACGCCGCCCGCGGTGTTGGCGAAGGCGGCGAGGTGGCGGATGAATTTGCCGCGCCCCGCCGCGCCCATGGTATTCCACGACTGGTGCGCCTTGTAGTCGAGCGTGTCCGACTCCATCTGCCGGTAGATGAGTTCTTCGAAGTCCATAACTATTCTAAAGATAGCACTTTAACCCATGTGCAGAAGACATCATTCAATCCCGCAGGCGGCGGCATCGTAGATAAAGTGCTGGCAGTTGTCGCAGACGGCGACCTCGCCTTTCTTGAGCTGGTTCAACGTCTGCGGAGTGACCTTGAGATGGCAGTTGCCGCAAATGCCGTTTTCGACCGCGACGACAGGAGCGGTCGGATTCTTGCCGCCGAGCAGCGTGGTGTAGCGGCGCAGCGTTTCGGCGTCGATGTCGCGCAGATGCTCCGGGCGCTCCGCCTTGAGCTTGGCGATCTCCTTTTTGACCTCGCCGGAAAAAGCGAAGAGTTCGTCGAACTCCGCCTTGAGTGCGGAGGTCGCGGCGGCGTTGTCGCGCGCGACTTTGGCGGCGTTCTTCCGGGCGGCGTCCAGATCGTCCATCAGCACGAGCGTCTTTTCTTCGAGCTCGCCGATCTTGACCTTGTTCTGCTCGACCGCCGCAAGCATCGCCTGATACTCCTTGTTGTTCTTGACGAGAGCGGACTGCTGCTGAAGTTTGAGGTTTTCCTTCTGCAACGCCTCGATGCCGGATTCTCCGGACTTCACCGCCAGTTCGACTTTGCGCGCGGCGTCCTGCGCCGCTTTGGTGGCGGCGGCGAGCGCGTCGCGTTTGGCGACCATGGAACTCATCTCGCGGGGCAGAAGCTGCAGCCGGGTCTCGAGATCGCGCAGCCGCAAGTCCAATTCCTGCAGTTTCAACAGATTTTCCAGCCACACCACCGCCATCGTAAAATCCCTTTCCTATTTCAAAACAGAGTGTTTTCGTCAGTCGCCCGCTTGATTCCTAGCTTCGCCCACGCCCGCGGCGTCGCGACCCGCCCCTTGGAGGTGCGGGTGAGATATCCGCGCTGAATCAGAAACGGCTCGTATACCTCTTCGATCGAGTCCTCCTCCTCACCGACCGAGACCGCGATGTTTTTCAACCCCACGGGACCGCCGTTGAAGTTGGCGATGATGACTTCGAGTATCCGCAAATCCATCTCGTCCAGACCGTCGCGGTCGATCTGCAGCATCTCCAAAGCCGCCGCAGCGACGGGACCTGTGATCACCGCGTCCGCCTTGATCTGCGCGTAGTCCCGTGCCCGCCGCAGAAGATTGTTGGCGATACGCGGAGTTCCCCGGCAGCGCGAGGCGATCTCCTCGGCGCCGGACTCCTCCAGCTTCACGTTCAAAATCCCCGCGGAACGCTTGAGTATCTCGACCAGACTGGGCGTATCGTAATAGTCGAGGCGCATGTTCAACCCGAAACGCGCCCGCAGCGGCGCCGAGATCATCCCCTGCCGCGTGGTCGCGCCGATCAGCGTGAAACGCGGCACGTTGAGGCGCACCGACCGCGCCCCAGCTCCCTGTTCGAGCATGATGTCGATGAAAAAATCCTCCATCGCGCTGTAAAGATACTCCTCGACCGTGGCGCTTAGACGGTGTATCTCGTCGATGAAGAGCACGTCGCCGGGTTCGAGAGAAGTCAGCAATCCGGCGAGGTCGCCGGGTTTTTCGATCGCGGGACCGCTGGAACTTTTGAGTTTGGTGCCGCGCTCGTTGGCGATTATGTAGGCGAGCGTGGTCTTGCCGAGCCCCGGAGGTCCGCAGAGCAATATGTGATCAAGTGCCTCATCGCGCTCCTTCGCGGCGCGGACGAAGAGTTCGAGTTGTTCCTTGACCCGGTCCTGCCCCGGAAATTCGGAGAATTTTGGCGGTCGGAGCGAATTTTCGCCCGCCGGATCGCGGCGGTTGAGTGTCGAGGTTATGAAACGTTCTTCCATATCTTCCATTTTCGCTTGTTTTTAACGTGCGGAGGTGTTATTTTATCTCAATGACGCATGTTCCGTTATTTAAGGTAGCGCGGACGGCGGAAAATTCCACAGGGAACTGAAAATTTTTGAATTTTTTATTCAACAACCCGACCCTGAAACGGTCGGCAATCCAGAAAGGACGAAAAAATGTTTGATGTTGCCATGGCGAAGAAAGCGGCGGATACCGTGCGGGTCCTCTCGGCAGAAGCGATCCAGAAAGCGAAGTCCGGTCACCCGGGTATGCCGCTCGGCTGCGCCGACTACGCGATCACGTTGTGGAGCAAATATCTGCGTCACAACCCGGCAAATCCGGAGTGGTTCGGTCGCGACCGCTTCATCCTCTCCGCCGGTCACGGCTCGATGCTTATCTACAGCCTGCTCCATCTGTTCAACTACGGGCTGGACATGGAGGAGCTCAAGAACTTCCGTCAGTGGGGCAGCCTGACCCCGGGACATCCCGAGTTCGGTCACACCCGCGGCGTGGACATCACCACCGGACCTCTGGGCAGCGGTTTCGCCTCCGGCGTCGGCATGGCGATCGCCAAGCGCCGCTTCGCCGCCGCGACCGGTCTGGACAAAAGCGACTTCTTCGCACCCAAAATCTTCGTCATCAGCGGCGACGGCTGCATGATGGAAGGCTGCACCGGTGAGGCCGCTTCGCTGGCGGGGCACCTGAAGCTCGACGAGCTCGTGGTCTTCTACGACGACAACAACATCTCGATCGAAGGCAACACCGCGATCGCCTTCACCGAAGACGTCGCCAAGCGCTTCGAAGCCTACAACTGGCGCGTGCTCCGCATCGCGAACGCCAACGACATCGCCCAGTGCGACGCGGCGCTTGCCGAGGCGGTCAAGTCCGACGGCCGTCCGACGATCATCGTCGGCAAGACCCAGATCGGCTTCGGCGCGCCCAACAAGCAGGGCAAAGCGAGCGCCCACGGCGAACCGCTCGGCGACGAGGAACTCGCCGCGCTGAAACAGAACCTCAACTGGAAGGAAGAGCCCTTCACCGTTCCCGCCGACGTCCGCAGCTTCTGTGACGCCCGCGTCGCCGAGCTGGAGCTCGCCGCCGCCGAGTGGGAGGAAAAGTATCAGGCGTTCCGCAAAGCCGACGCCGCGCGCGCCGCGGTTATCGACAGCTTCCTCGAGCAGACGGTTCCCGCGAACATCGCCGAGGAACTGCTCAAGGCGGCTCCGCTGGACAAGCCCGTCGCCTCCCGCGCCAGCAGCGGCGCGGTGCTGCAGCGCGCGGCGCAGCTGGTCCCGTCGCTCTTCGGCGGTTCCGCCGACCTCGCGCCCTCCAACAAGAGCGACGTCAAAGGCGGCGGCGACTTCTGCGCCGAAAATCCGCTGGGGCGCAACCTGCACTTCGGCGTCCGCGAACTCGCGATGGGGCTCGCCGGCAACGGCATGGCGCTGAGCGGCTTTGCGATCCCGTACACCGCTACGTTCTTCGTCTTCTCGGATTACCTCAAGCCGGCGATCCGGCTGGCGGCGATCCAGAAACTGCATGAAATTTACATCTTCACGCACGACTCCTTCTACGTCGGCGAGGACGGTCCGACCCACGAGCCGATCGAGCAGATCGCGATGCTCCGCACCATCCCCGGCGTGACGGTGATCCGTCCGGCGGAGGCGCACGAGGTGGCGCAGGCGTGGGCGACGGCGTTGCAGGCGGACGGTCCGGTGGCGCTGCTGCTGACCCGTCAGGATCTGCGTCCGTACAGCGAGGAGATCGCCAAGAAGGTCGACGTCTCGAAGGGTGCGTTCGTGGTCAGCGACGACGCGGACTTCGATCTCATCATGATCGCGACCGGCAGCGAGGTCAACCTCGCGCTCGACGCCGCGGAACTGCTCCGCAAGAAAGATATCCGCGTCCGCGTCGTGTCGATGCCGTCGCAGGAGCTCTTCCTCGAGCAGGACTACGAGTATCAGGACAGCGTGCTGCCGCCGGATTCCGATGCGGCGATCGTCTCCATCGAAGCCGGCACCACCTACGGCTGGCACCGCTTCGTCGGCATCGACGGTCTGGCGATCGGACTCGACCACTTCGGCGCCTCCGCCCCGTACAAGAAGCTCGCCCAAGAGTTCGGCTTCACTCCGGAAGCCATCGTCGAGGACATCCTCGACTACTTCAGCTGCGACTGCGAGGACGACGACTGCGACTGCGGTTGCCATCACGAGGACAAGTAACTGTTGTTCCCGACGACACGGAAGTTCCCGGCACCACCGGGACTTCCGTTTTTTCAACCATCATTCACAGGAGCCTGAAATCATGTCCGGAATCTTCAAGGCATATGATATTCGCGGAGTTTATCCGACCGACCTCAACGAAACGCTCGCCGAAGCCATCGGGCGCGCCTACATCGAATTCACCGGGGCGAAAAAAGTCGTGATCGGTCGCGATATGCGCCCGCACTCGGAGCCGCTTTTTTCGGCGCTGTGCCGGGGCATCACCGGACAGGGCGCCGACGTGATCAATCTCGGATTGTGCTCCACCCCGCAAAGCTACTTCGCCAACGGCAAACTCGGCGCCGACGGCGGCATCATGATCACCGCCAGCCACAACCCGGGCGAATGGAACGGATTCAAGCTCTGCCGCGCTAACGCGGTGCCCATTTCCGGCGTCACCGGGATCGCCGACATCCAGCGCATCGTCGAAACCAAAGCTTGGAAACCGTGCGGCACGACCGGCAAGATCACCAAGTACGATATCGGACCGGAATACGGTGCGTTTTTGCGTTCTTTCGCGACGATGGACCGCAAACTCAAGGTCGTCGTCGACTACGCCAACGCGATGGGGCTTTACGAGATCGCGGGCATCCGCGAACTTTTCGACATCGTGCCCATGTACGACACGCTGGACGGGACCTTCCCGAACCACGCGGCGAATCCGCTTCAGACCGAGACCCTCGACGCCATCCGCGCCAAGGTCAAAGAGGTCGGTGCGGACTTCGGAGCCGCCTTCGACGGCGACGCCGACCGCTGCGGATTCATCGACGATCAGGGCAATATCATACCGATGGATCTCTTCACCGCGTTGATCGCGCAGGACATCCTTTCGCACGGACCGGCAACTATCTTCTACGACCTGCGCAGCAGCCGCGCGGTGCGCGAGTGCATCGCCGAAAACGGCGGCAAGCCGATGATGAGCCGCGTCGGTCACGCCTTCATCAAAACCCAGATGCGCGAAAACGACGCGGTCTTCGCCGGGGAGCTTTCCGGGCACTACTACTTCAAACAGAACTACACCGCCGAGTCGCAGGGCATGGCGATGATCATGCTGGCGAATCTGATCTGCCGCAAGAACCAGCCGGTGCACGAACTCATCCAGCCGCTTCGCAAGTATTTTTCGAGCGGCGAGATCAACTCGCGCGTAGCGGACGTGAAACCGATTCTCGACGCCATCCGCAATAAGTACGCCGACGGCAATATGTACGAACTCGACGGCGTCAGCAGCGAGTACCCAGACTGGTGGTTCAACGTCCGCGCCAGCAACACGGAACCCTTGCTCCGGCTGATCGTCGAAGCCGACACCCCGGAAAAGATGGCGGCGAAGCGCGACGAGCTTTTGAAAATCATCCGCGGCTGAAGTTGCCACGGTTCCGCCCTCTTTCGGGCGGGACCGAATCAGCAGGAAGTGAATTCTATATTGAAATAATATTGGTTGAAACCGCAAATGGATTCTTTTTAACTTATTACTATCATGAAAGGTTTTACTGTGATGACATCAAGCGAACTGGGTAGCTCTACTGCTTTTGTTGGTTTCAAGAACTTTGATGACAATGACTCTTCCCCGCTCATTGCTTTTGAAGACGCCTCATCCCAATCATTGATTTCGCTGGGACAGCTGACCAGTAACTTCTACACCACAAACTCTGTTACCAGCTCCGAAGAGAAGGTCTACACATTCACCGTCGCGCAATCGGGAATTTACACCATAATCCACACGAACAACAACGTGAAGACCACATTAAAGGGCGGTTCGCTGACCTATTCATTCGGAACGGGAACCAAAACCATCAACCTTACAGCCGGCACGAATTACTCGATAACCGTCTCCGCAGAATCGACCCAGGGATATACTTTGAGCATCACCGGATTCAAAGCACAACCCAGCGTCGACCTCGCCCCGGTCAGACCGGATGGATGGGCAAGTTCCGTGGTGCTCTCGACAACCCAGGAAACCACCGCCGTATCCACGAATTCATTCAAAAACTCGGATTGGGTT
>Ga0310786_10009967_pt1 | contig 11979 bp, 10 predicted proteins | sample AusTroGonzalo_MG_FD_203881 | JGI IMG/M metagenome (GOLD analysis project Ga0310786, IMG submission 203881) | Bovine rumen microbial communities from tropical cattle in Woodstock, Queensland, Australia - Gonzalo_03 (v2) (version 2) | ecosystem: Host-associated > Mammals > Digestive system >... | reverse complement strand
GAGCGTTGCCGCCAAGCGGAATCTTGTAGCTGCTTGGCGCGTGCGTGCCGACGCCACGCTTGAAGGCGACACCGCCAATCTTGATCTCGTTTCCGTCGACCGACTTGCAGGGCCTTGGCTCGCCCCAACCGGCCTTCATGCGCGAAACGTCCGTCTCGTCGAGCCACACGCGATCTGCTAGCAGCGACGATGACACCATCAGCAAGGCAACCGCCATTTCAAGCTTTTTCATATCTCATCTCCTTGCTGACTATACATCTGTCAGCGGAAGATTATGGCAAGTCCGCGCGAAGACGGAGTTCCCGTCGGCACAACACTAAGCGTGTACGCGACGGAGGCGCTTCCGTCGATTGACGCGATGCGGTACGTGTAAGTGCCCTTGGTCGGCCTTGCTATCGACGTATCCGTGTATTCCGTACCGGTCACCGTGGAGACCGACTCCCACGCGCCATCATTTCTCTTCCGCTCGATGCAGTAGCTGGTCGCGTTCTGCGCAACCGACCACTCAAGCTTCACCTCGGGCCCCTCCCACTGCACCGACGAAATCTCCGGCGCGAGCAGCACCGCCGCCGCATTCGCCGCATTCCAGCCGTAGAGCGCGAGTTCCGCCACATTGCCGTAGAAGTCATCATTATTCGGCTTCATCACGTAGACATACCGGTAGGGCGTCTTGTCGGTCGTTTCAAACGTATACCACTGTGCCGCCGTAATCCCGCACGAAGCGGAAATTTCAGTTCCGTTCATCCAGTTGCCTGGATCGTTCGATGCACCGAGAACGACACCGTTGAGACGATAGAGATAGTCGTCGGAACGCGGATAGATTTTGAATGAGTCAATGACATATGCGGATCCGAGGTCGACGCCGATTTTAATATTCACCCTGTTAGTTTCGTCGGCGTTCAAATCTGCGAATGTCGCGATATTTCCATCGAAAGCGCGCGCTCCAGTTGTATCAATATGCCAGTTGTAACCTATCACCGACATCCCGGCCTTTAGCTGCGTGTCGGAAAGAGACGTGCGTTCAAGCTGAACAACGTGCCGATGCGAAACGGCATCCGACACCGGACCGACGTTCGCGCCGTTGGCAAACGCCACGCGGTAGTAGTAGTTCACGCCGGGAACACGGGCGGCGTCGGAATCCGTGTAGGTCGTGGTTGTCGCGGGAACAGTGTTTGTGACATCAGACGACGTGCCGCCGGGTGCGGTTGAGCGGATGACCTGGGCCGAAATGCACGGCACCGTCGGCGCGTTCCACGTCAGCGTCACCGCATCCGTACCCGCATCGACGGACGAAATCGTCAGATTCTGCGGCGCGGCGGTCGGGGCCTTGCTCGTCGCCTCCGCCCACGTCTGGCCGTAGAACTCAACTTCCGCGATGCTACCGCCCGTCTTCTCCTGAGGGGCGTAAAAGCGCAGATACTTGAAGGATTTCACGCACGCGATGGACACTTCCTGCCAACCGTTTGTGAGCGAATACTTTGTCTCGCCGCCGTCGCCGACGGTATAGAGCGTCACGGCATCGGAGAAGTCGTTCGTGTTCGCGCCCTGAAAGGAGCAACCGAGCGTCCGCTCGGCCCGAACCCAGCCGTTTTCTTCGGGGTTTGGCGTGGAGAGGAATCGAATGCGCGAGACAACGACGGCTTCCGACACCTCATAGCCTGTCCAGATGGCTTCCTCGGAAGTAAACTCAACGTGGCCCTGAGCTTCGGTATTGCCTTTGTCGTCGTACCAGCCGAGGCCGTCGAAGGCGCAGTCCTTTTTGTTGTCCCACCAGCGAACGCCCCATTGATTGTAGGAATTGTAGCCTCCCGTGCCAATCACCACGGACGAGATATTGGTTGCAACGGTGGTCGTGTCGTCCAAATAATAGGTCGTCTCGACCATATTTGTAACGGCGAGCGAGATTAGATTGACAGGATCCTCGGCCTTTGCGGCGAGAGCGGCGGTTGCACAAAGTGCGAGCAGGATTTGTTTCATAATGACGGCTCCTATTGTTGTTTGGATGGCCTCATTTTACCATTTCAACCGCCCCGTGGGCAATCTTGTCTAGACAAGCTCAAAGATTACAGCCGAAAAATAGGCTTGCGCCTTGGGGATCTACGTTGCAAATTTACGCACGGCGGCGCGGATGCGGTCTTTGGCTTCTTCCCAATCGAACGGGATCAGCATCTTCGGCATCGGCATCGTCTCGGCATCAACAAAATAGGACATGCTGCGCATGGCCAATGCCGGATTCGCCGCAGGATACTTCTTGCAATACCAGGCAAAGATGTCGACGAGCGAATAATTTTCAAGCAAACGTGCCATGTCGACAAAATCCTTGCGCGTTCCTCGGTTGGTAATGGCATTTACCTTCATTGCGGCAATGTCCTTGATGCCGGCCAGTCGAATGCCATCTTCTTCGACCGGCGGTTCCAGCCAGTCGTACATGTCGTATGCCACGCAGTCGACCTTCACGCCGTCAATGTAGAAAAACGCCATCTTCCCATCGGGCGTTCCGCTCTCCTTTTCCGCCTGCCCCACGGCGGAAAACTTGCCGAGCATATCTTCTGAATAGTTCCATTTCCCGAAGATGTCCAAGTCCACGCTGATACGATGCCCCAACTGCAAGGCAAGTGCCGTGCCGCCGACAAGCCGCGTTTCCTCAAGCTCAGGAAGTGCTTGCAGTCGTTTGAGCAAGGCTAGCGTCTTTGGCTCTATCGTGTCGAGGAATAACATCTGAAAGTATCTTCCTTGACGTTTCCAAGACAGGCGGCGAAGGCCAGCGTCACTGGGTCAAGCGAGCGAATTTGCTGGGCTTCTGCAATCATGAAAGGCATTGTGTAATGGGCAACTGTCGCCTTGATGTCCTCAAGGCTTCCGCGCTCCAGCACCCGTTGTATCACATACCGGCAGTGAACACGGTCGTCGATCATCTCGGGATCAACATCCCAAAACAACCGTTGCGACAGGTTTTTGACAAACTCACTCATTTTATCGTGGTAACAACTACTTTAAAAGGCGACACAATTATACCAAAATTCCGCCCGGGCGGGCGGAAGAAATTACAGAACCTGGCTTAATCAGTATCTGCGCAGGAGCTCGAGGAGCTTGCGGTCGAGCTTGTGGCCGTGGAAGTCTTCGTACTCGACGTCGTCGCGGCCGGAGTCGAGAACGCCGAAGTCGCCGCGGAACTCCCACATCGCCCAGCCGACGTTGCGGTCCTTGAAGAGCGCGAGCTCGTCCTCTATGAGCGCAAGCGCGACCTTGTGCGGAGTCTTCTTCCAGACGCCGAACTCGCCGACGTTCACGAACACCCCCGCGTCGATCAGTGGGTTCCACTGCTGGAGCGACTTGCGGTAGATGTATTCCATCCCGGGACTGTCGTACTGCCTGCGTGGACCTGGGCCAAGGTGTCCCGCCTCCGGCATCGGCGGCCACACCGGGACCGCGTCCCCTAGCTCCACCCACGGCGCGCGATAGTGCGTTACGGAATGCGGGTCGTAGCTGTGGTACGACTGCCCCAGTCCCTTGATGTCGGCAAGCGAAAGCATGGGGATTCGACCGTAGTCAACCGCATCGGAAATGAGAAAGCGCTTTTCGTCCACTCCGCGAACCGCGTCAAAAAGTGCGCGGATGACCGGCGTGTAGCGCCCTTCCTCCATGTGGACCGGCTCGTTGAAAAGGTTGAATGTCAATTTGTCATTCGGAACATCCTTGTAGCGGCGCGCCAGCATCTTCCAGTGCTCGCAGGCGACGCGCAGCGTCTCCGCGTCCGAGAATATGTCTGTCGGCTCCCTGTCCCCGCCCGATGCGTAGCCCGGTATGCGATAGAGCGAAATCTGCGCATGCAGCCCGTACTTTCCGGCAAGCTCCAGCGCGCGGTCGATCTTCTTGAGTCCCGCCTCGTCGAACTCCAGCCAATGCGCCCGGTCGCCGTCCTTTATCCAATAGCGGTAGTCGACGGTGAGCCGGACGAAGTTGAAGCCGAACTCTGAAATGAACTTGAAGTCATCTTCGTCGTATGCGGCGTTCGGCCCGCCCCAATCGCGATTGTAGAGGGTGTTGATGTTGAACCCGCGCCAACGCACGCTTGGGCGGCCGTCGTCGATTTCATCCGCGTATTTTACCTTCGAGAGCGGCTCCGCAAAACCCTCGCGCAAATCGGAAAGGCTGACGACGGACAGCCTGTCCTTGAACTCCCACCATCCGATGTCCTGCTTCGCATTGAACATCAGCGTGCGCGGCCGCCCGGGGAGAAGAGTAAAGGCGTTGTCGTCGAACTCGCCGCGCAGTCCCTCCGCGTTCGCCCAGACGAAGAACGCCGGCGCCGACGCGGAGAGACGGACCTTGAATCCGTTTCGCTCTGTCGTTGGAATGATCCTTATGTCGACTCTCGCGTCGGCAAGCGGCGCATCGACATACTTTCGAAAGTGCCAGTCGTTTACGAACTCCGCGCCGTCAGACGTCTTTAGCGTCATGACAGCGAACACCGGCTTGGCGTCGGTCCCGATGTCGTGCATCTCGCCGACCTTCGTTGCGCTGTCCGGCGGAGCCGCGACCGCAAACCGCTCGGTCTTCGCGATCCTGCCGCCGTAGGTCCAGTATTCAAGGACGACTTCGCCGCCTACGGATTCCGCCGTGTCGTTGAGAACCTTAACCGCGCCGTCCGGTCCGCCGACTACCGCGACCGGGGCGAAGAACCGCCGCGCCATGTGCTGGACGCTCTTCCACTTGCCGCCGTATTCGATCGAGCTCCACGAGGCGACGGGCCAGTCGTCGTTCAGCTGCCAGAAAAGCGTGCCCATGCAGCGCGGACGCTGCGCGCGCCACCCTTCGCACGCCATCTTCATCGCCATGCCGTGCTGGAACTGCGAAAGGAGCATCTCGCTCGGTGCGTCCTTGGCCGCGGGGAAGTATCGGACAAGCGACTCGCGGATGCGCCGGTTTCCGCCAGGGTTCTTCTGGTGCCATTCGTAGTCCGGGCCGCGCGAAAGGATCTGCTCTACGGACGCGAACGTCGAGGCCACCTCCATCGACGGAAAGCTCTGGTATCCGAACTCGCTGCAAAAGCGCGGCGTGTAGTTGTAGTAGTCGTCGAACGGCTTGTTCTCGTGCCAGACATTCCAGTTGTGCATGTCGCCTTTCGAATCGTCCTTCCATCCGTCGCCGAAGTCTCCGGGACCGCAGCACGGCGAACTTGGCCAGTAGGTGCGGCCGGGGTCGTATTTCGCAACCATCTCGCCCTGCATCTTAGAACGCCTGATCCACTGCTCGCGGTAGAAGTCCTGGTTGTTCTTCGTCTCCTTGAACCACTTGATTGCGCCTAGGCACTCGTTGTCGCCGCACCACATCGCGATGGACGCATGGTCGCGGAGCCGCCTAAGCTGGTGCGCAAGCTCGACGCGTATCTCGTCAAGGAACCAGTCGTCTCCCGGATAGACGGCGCACGAGCACATCATGTCGTGCCAGAGGAGTATCCCGAGTTCGTCGCACATGTCGTAGAAGCAGTCGCGCTCGTACTGTCCTCCGCCCCAGACGCGCAGCATGTTCATGTTCGCGTCGCGCGCGGAGACAAGCAGGTCGCGGTACTTGTCCGGCGTCTGGCGGCTCTCGTACGCGTCGCACGGAATCCAGTTCGCGCCCTTCATGAAGAGGCGGCGGTTGTTCACGCGAAAGACGAGGGATAGCTCGTCCTTGCCGTTCTTGGAAACGCTGCGCTCGTTCAGCACCTCGACCTTCCTGAGCCCGATGCGGCGCGTCACCTTCTCTCCGTTCACGTCGACCGTGAAGGTGTAGAAGCGCTGCTCGCCCGCTCCGTTCGGCCACCAAAGAGGAGGATTGTCGATCTCCACCACGTTCGTGACGCACGTCCCGTCGCTCAAGTCGGCGAAAACCGTGAGCGTGCAGTGCGACATGTCGTCAGTAAAGCGCTGGTCGGTGTACACGTAGTCGATGCGCGGAGCGTCCGACGCGATCAGCGCGACCTTTCCGCAGAATCCCATCGTCTCGAGTTCCGGACCCCAGTCCCACCCTCCGCTGAATGCGGGCTTGCGGATGAGCGCCTGGTTCTTCGCCCACGGCACGTTGCTCATCGGATATGCGCGGCCGATCTTCGCTCGCAGCTCGTCCGCCTTGCGAACGGGGCTTTCGAAATGCGCGGCGATGGCGTTCTTCCCTTCCTTGAGGAACGGCTTGACGTCGAACGTGTAGCGCTGGAACCTGTCGGCCGTCCTGCCGACCTCGCGTCCGTTGACACTGACCGTGCAGAACGTGTCGCAGTCCTCTAGGCGCAGCACGATTTCGCGATGCGCGAGCAACGCGGCATCCGCGTCAAATTCGCGCGAAAACGTCCAGTCTTGCCGTGCGACCCAGAGCGTTTTCTCCTCGTTGCGCGCGTAGTAAACGTCGGGCATCAGTCCGGCCTTGAGAAGCGTGGAATGCACGTCGCCGGGAACCTTCGCCACGCAGCGCACGGGCGCGCCGGACTGGTCGACGCCCTCCAGCCTCCACTCGCCGCCAAGATCGATTTCGGCACACAGCGCAACGGACGCAATGGCGACTGCGGCAAAGCTTGATGGCAATTCCTTCATTGTCATTTTCCTTTCCGAACTTTTCTTTGCCTGCAGACGCCAGGCGCCTTGCGCATTGTCGACTCGCGTTCGATGATCCTCGTTGAAAGATACACGCCGCGCGGCGCAAGGCCGGGGTCAGCGATTCGATCCAACATCATCTTCACTGCAATCTGTCCGATTTCGCGGCAAGGTTGCGCGGCCGTGGTAAGCGGTGGGATGGAGCTCTCCGAATCTGCGCCGCCGTTGACGCCCGCAACCATCACGTCGTCCGGCACCGACAACCCCGCTTCGCGAAGCGAATCGCAAAGCCAGCGCGCGATGAGGTCGTTTACGCACACGACTGCGTCGGGACGAGACGATCCGCCAAAGCATTTCCTGATCGTCTTTGGGTCGCGGGGGTTGGCAAAGATCGTGTTTTCGCGAGCCCACTTGAGCCCGGCCTTCTGCGCCGCCATCCATACGCCTTCGCCGCGGCGAAGCGACGTCCGCGACGGATTGCGGTTGGAGAAGTAGACGATCTTTTTCGCGCCGCGATCGACCATGTGCTGTCCGAGCAAGTAGCCGGCCTCGCAGTTGTCGATGCCGACGAGGTCATAGCCGCTTCGCATCGGAGCCTCGGTGAAGTCGCTGTCGAGAAGCACCACGGGAATGTTCGCCTCGTCAAGAATCCGCAGCAGCGCGCGGTTGAAGCTTTCGTCGTCGTCGAGGAACTGGAGCGGCTGGAAGAAGACTCCGCCGACCTTCTGGTCGCGGCAGACTTCCGCGAACTCGACGACCTTCAGAGCCCGTTCATGCGGGCTGCCCGCGCCAAGAGCCGCCGATATGACGCTCCAGCCCTTCGAGCGGGCCGTCTGCTCAATGCCCATGCAGATTTCCTGGTAGAAAGGATGGAACGCATCCGGAACGATTGCACCGAAGCGTCCGGTGGCGTGGCTTGCGCCCCTGTCCGCGAGAAAGACGCCGCATCCTCGCCTGATCTCGACGATTTCTCCCTTCGCCAGGATCTTTATCGCGGCGCGTACGGTCTCTCGCGCGGCGGAAAACCTGCGCATCAGCTGATGTTCGCTGGGAAGCCGCCTCGTCGTATCGAATTTTCCTTCGACAATCTCACTTCGAAGCGCATCGCTGATCGCCTTTGACTTTGTCTTATTGCCCATATACCTGCAATTCTAGCAAATCGCGACCACGCGGACAACGATGTCTAGACAAGCGGCGCACTTCCTTCAGCAGCGCGGCTGACTCGACTGCGACGTCGCCGCGACCGGCCTTCGCCAGCATGTCCTTCATGACGAACTCCGCCATCGGACTGCGGCAGATGTTCCCGTGGCACACAAAAAGAATCTTCATACGCGCATTATACCATTTTACATCAGGGCGTACTTGGCGATGAAGAGCGCCGTGAGGATGTACATGATCCAGTGGATGCGCCTGAAGCGCCCGGACAAGGCGTTTATCGCCGTGTACGCTATCACGCCGAGCATCAGGCCGTCCGAGATTGAGTACGTAAACGGCATCGCCGCGACGGTGATGAACGCCGGAAGCGCCTCGCCTGCGTCCTGCCAGTTGATGTCCACGCAAGACGAGAGCATCATGTAGCCTACGACAATAAGTGCCGGAGCCGTCGCGAAGCCGGGAATCGCCAGGTACACGGGGGCGAAGACGAGCGAAAGCGCGAAAAGCGCGGCAGCGGTCGCACCCGTGAGGCCCGTCCGACCGCCCGCCATCACGCCCGACGCCGATTCGACATACGTCGTCGTGGTGGAAGTGCCGAGCACCGCTCCCGCCGCTGTCGCGATCGAGTCCGCGCAGAGTGCGCCGGATATCCGCGGCAGACGGCCGTTCTTGTCGAGGAACTCCCCTTTCATCGAGATACCAATTAGCGTGCCAAGCGCGCCGAAGAGGTCCACGAAGAAGAACGAAAACATGACGACGAGGAAATCCAAGGACATCGCAAGCGACCAGCCAGTCCCTACTACTTCGCCCTTCACTGCATGCGTCCAGCCCTCGGGGCGGAAAAGCGCGCCAAGCGTTGACCCGAACTCGCCGAAATCCTTCGCAAGCCCTTCTGCCGAGAAATTCGGGTATAGCGAATTGAACCCGTTCGCAGCGTCTGGCACGTATATTCCCAACGCCTGCGCAACCATCCCAAGCGCCCATGAGAAGAGTATTCCGAAAAGGATGGCGCCCTTGAACCCCTTTACCACGAGTAGGCCAGTGAAGATCGTTCCGACCAGCGCAATGATTGCGCAGATCCCGTGCGTTGCGAACGGCACGTCCGTGAAGTGCACCATCGAGACGAGCGTTGCCGGGTTGTCCACGACGAGCCCAGCCGTCTTCATGGCGATGATGCAGATAAATAGCCCTATGCCGGCCGCCACCGCCTTCTTCAGCGCGAACGGGATGCTGTTGAAGATCGCCTCTCGCACAGGCGTGAGCGAAAGCGCAAGAAACACGAGCCCCTCCACAAACACCGCCAATAACGCGAATTGCCAGCTGTAGCCCATTGTCAGCACCACGGTGAACGCAAGAAAGGCGTTTAGTCCCATTCCCGGAGCCAGCACAAAAGGATAGTTGGAAATGAGCGCCATCAAAAGAGTGCCGACTACCGCCGCGAGCGCAGTCGCCACGAACACACCGCCCATGGGGATCCCCGCGGCGGAAAGTATCTGCGGGTTCACGGCGAGGATGTAGGCCATCGTCATGAATGTGGTAAGACCGGCGGCAAGTTCCGTCTTGACGGTGGTCGCGTTCTGTTCCAGCTTGAAGAGTCGGTCAAGGAGCCTATGCACAGTTCCAATCACGGCGCAGTTCATGTTTCAATCTTTCTTCGCAGATGGCAGATAGAAGCCTAGGCTTGTGGCGACGTTGCGGTAGTGACGGTGCGACGGCTCATGCCGGTTGTCCACTACGACCTTGCCGCTGGCCGCGTCGAAGCGGACGAGCGTAGAGGAGCCTCCGCCGTCCATGTTTATCGCGTCAGCCGCGCCCGCCGCCTTGAGAAGCAGCGCGAGATCAATCATGTCGGCTCCGTGCGAATAGCCATTCTGCCGCCCATCGACGACGAGAACGTACAGGTATCTGCCGTCCGCCGATATCCCGAACGCGGTGCGCGGCGCAAGGCGCGGATTGCCTTTCGGATCGCGCCTGCCCGTAGGCTCGCCGCCGCGCATGATGATCCTGAAGCCGGGGTAGGCGACGGCGACTGCCGGCAGGTCTGCGTCGTCCAGGGCGTTGGTGACAACCGCGACGTTGTTTGTGAAAACAACGAGCATCGGGCCGCGCTTCGTCGTGTGCGACACGACCTCTCCGTTGAGGACCGCCAGGTGCGGCAGCCGCGCATGGCGATGCGTGAACGGCGGCTCCCACGGACCCCACGGCGAGGCGTTGACCGCCAGCACCATGTTCGTGCCGTGGGCGCGGTGCTCATCCAGGAAATCGCGCGTCCGGCGCCGCAGCGTGTCTATCAGCACGACGCGGTTCGTGACGTCGGCCATCTTCTCGCCCCAGTCCGACGCCCGCCCGGTCCCCGTCACGCGCAAGCCGGGAGTGTGCATATCGACGCGGACCATGTAGTTCTCCATGAGGCGCGGCTCGTCGATCGTGACATGGAGACTCCGCATCCCGGGCGCGAACTCGCGCGCCGTGGACCAGTCAAGCGACTCGGGGCAGCCGCCTCCGAACGCGGCGGCGGACGCAAGCGCAACTGCGCACAGCAACGGCCTTTTCATTTCCATTTTTAAAACTGCCGCGGGAGCTAAAAAAGGCTATAGCGCGGACTTGATCGCGGCGACGAGTTCGGCGTATTCTGCGTCGGAGAGGAACTTGCGCTTGGGATTCATCGCGAAGACCCCGCCCCACTCGAACTCGTCGTCGGAATACTTCGGGACGAGATGGAAATGCAGGTGGTGGCCAGTGTCGCCGTATGCGCCGTAGTTCACCTTCGTCGGCTTGAAGACGGCGTGAAGCGCCTTCGCGACGCGATCGACGTCCGCGAAGAACGCATTGCGCTCGTCGTCGGTGAGGGCGGTGATCTCGCTCACGTGCAGCTTTGAGGCGACGATCACGCGTCCGCGATGGCTCTGCTCCTTGAAGAGATAGAGCTTGGAAGCGTTCAGCTCGCAGATCTTGATTCCGAATGCGGCGAGATACTCGCCCTCGGCGCAATAGCCGCAGGTTTTCATTTCCTCGGCATACGGCAGGCAGCGTTCATCTATTTTCATACGTGAATTATACCATATCGCCGCGCGAGTTGCCGTGCCTACGGCAAAAAGTTTTGCATCGCAAATGGCGTGCCGTCACTTCCGCGAGAACTGCGCCGAAAGCACGCCGGATGCCTTGTTTGTCCGCACGACGACGGACACCTTCCTGCAAGTGAAGTCGATCTTCGCGGGCGTAACCGCGAACTGCACGCCAAGCTCCCCCTCGAGAGCGCGAACGAGCTTGCAGGTCTCGAGGCGGAAGTCCTCCTCCGACATCGCCTTTACCGCCGCCGCGTCTGCCGAGAGGGTGAAGCCGGCCAGCTTGTTGCCGGCGTATGCCGTCCTGGACACCGCCGAAAGAAGCCTGAACGGCTTCTCGAGCTTCGGCGCGCCGTCAGCCTTGTTCGCGCCGAACTTGACGCCCGCGAAGCCGTCTATGTCGAAGTCGTTCAGCGCGTTCGTCTTCCGCTGCTTCGACTCGCGTGACGCGACCTTTCCCTTGTCCGCCGGGTCGCAGTAGAACCTGTCGTCCTTCTTCGCGTCCTCGTCAGATACCTCCGCCGCGCCCTTGACGCCAGCCGCTTCCGCGACTTCGGCAAGCTCGCCGAGGAATCCGTCGACGCCGCCACGCTGGAATCCGCTGAAGCGACGGACCTCCTCGCCGGATGGCCGGACTATCACCGTGCTCGGGAAGCCTCGGACGCCGTACTTGCTCGTAAGCTCACGGTTCTGCTTCTTGGCGAGCGGGGAGAGAATGTCCTCGCCCCGCGGGTTGTCGATCATGAGGAGGACATATCTCTTCTTCGCCTCCGATATGAATTTCTTGTCGGAGTATATCTCCTTCTCCATCTTCACGCACCATCCGCACCAATCCGACCCCGAAAAGGCCAGCAGAACGAGCTTGCCGCTCTTCTCGGCGAGCGCCCTGCCCTTTTCGAAGTCCTCGTCCCACCCCTTGGGGACGCTCTTCGAGAGCTGTGCGCCAAACGCCGACGACGCGATTGCCGAGACGATAAAAAAAGCGAATGTCCTTACGACAGTGTTCATGAAGCATGTCCTTTCTGCCGCAAATTCTAACAGAGCGCCGCGCAGATGTCAATTGGAGGTTCCCCAATTTTTTTCTTCACTGGCGAGGCGTCGCGGAGGCCTGCGCGGTTTTGGCTCGGTTTTCGGGAAAGAGTGTTGCCTTCCTATGTTGATCTTCGCTATAATGCGAAGTGCTAAAC